>Ga0335075_10013375_pt1 | contig 12355 bp, 11 predicted proteins | sample Lox_Sample_24_FD_206723 | JGI IMG/M metagenome (GOLD analysis project Ga0335075, IMG submission 206723) | Soil microbial communities from Loxahatchee National Wildlife Refuge, Florida, United States - Lox_Sample_2.4 | ecosystem: Environmental > Terrestrial > Soil > Wetlands | place: USA... | reverse complement strand
TGACGAAGCCAGCCAGCGGCGGAAATCCCGAAATCGCGAAAACCGCAGCCGTCATCGTCCAGAACGTCACGGGAATCTTCTTCCGCAGGCCGCCCATCACGCGCATGTCCTGTTCGCCGCTCAATGCATGGATCACCGACCCAGCGGCCAGGAACAGCAGAGCTTTGAAAAACGCGTGCGTCACCAGATGGAAAATGCCCGCCGTGTAGGCCGCCACGCCACAGCCCAGGAACATGTACCCCAGCTGTGAAACGGTGGAGTAAGCCAGCACCCGCTTGATGTCGGTCTGCGTGATTCCAATCGTCGCCGCGAAGAATGCCGTCGCGCATCCGATGATCGCCACCACGCTGAGCGCCAGCGGCGAGCGGTCGAAGATCACATGCGTCCGCGCGATCATGTAGACGCCCGCCGTCACCATGGTCGCCGCGTGAATCAGAGCAGAAACCGGTGTCGGGCCCTCCATCGCATCCGGCAGCCAGAGGTACAGAGGAATCTGTGCCGACTTGCCCGTCGCGCCCAGCACCAGGAAGAGCGCAATCGCCGTCAGGAATCCGCCCTGAAGCGCCGAATCCGCGCCGATCTTCGCGAACACCTCGCTGAAACTCAGCGATCCGAAATGCGCGATCAGCATGAACATCGCGAGCAGGAATCCAACGTCGCCAACGCGGTTGTAGAGGAACGCTTTTCTGCCGGCCTTCGCCGCCGAATCCTTCGTGTAATAGAACCCGATCAACAGATATGAAGCGAGACCGACGCCTTCCCACCCCACGAACATCAGCAGGAAGTTCTCGGCCAGCACCAGCGTCAGCATGAAAAAGAGGAACAGGTTCATGTAGGCGAAGAACCGCCAGTAACCGTCCTCTTCGGCCATGTAGCCCACGGAGTAGACGTGGATGAGGAATCCGACACCCGTCACCACACACAGCATCACCAGCGTCAGTTGATCGACGGCGAAGGCAAAGTCCGCATGGAACGCGCCTGCGCGAATCCATGTGCCCAGGTTCTCCACATGGGGCAGAGTCAGCGCGTGGTAATTCCACACCACCCACGCCACTTGCAGCATCGGAATCAGCGCGCCGATCAGCGCCACCGCCGACACCACGGCCTTCGGCGCTTTGCGGCCAACGAGACCGTTCACCAGAAATCCGGCGAAAGGAACGAGCGGAATCAGCCAGAGGTGAAGATCGGTCATAGTTTCATCAGGTCGATCTGGTCGACGGCAAGCGTGTTGCGCGCGCGGAAAACCGAGATGATGATGGCCAGCCCAACGGCCGCTTCCGCCGCGGCCACAACCATCACGAAGAAGACGAAGATTTGCCCGTTCACCTGCAAATGCCCGGTTACCTGGCTCCAGTGCCGCGTGAACGCGACGAAGGTCAGGTTAACCGCGTTCAGCATCAGTTCAATCGACATGAAAACGGTGATGATGTTCCGCTTGATCAGGAACGCTGCCACGCCGATGGAGAACAGGATCGCGCTCAGGACGAGGTAGTACGCGATGGGAACCATCAGTGCTCCTTCCTCGCCAGCGCCACAGCGCCGAGAATCGCGATCAGAATCAGCACCGACGTCACCTCAAACGGCAGCAGGAGCTTCGTGAACAGCACCTGGCTCAGGTCGCTCGTCGTCACCAGATACTCGCCGAGGCGGGCCTTCGCGAAGTCGCCCTTGTGTGAGAGAAAGATGAACGTCAGCAGGCACACCAGAATCGCCGCGCCCGGAAATCCCGCCACGTAAGCCATCTTGCTGCCATGCGTGCGCTCTTCCTTGCCCGCATTGAGCAGCATGATCACAAAAGTGAACAGAACCATGATCGCGCCCGAGTAGACGATCACCTGCGCGACGGCCAGAAACTCCGCGCCCAGCAGCAGATACAGCACCGCCAGCGACGTCATCACTACGATCAGAGAAAGCGCGCTGTTGATGGGATGGCGCTGCAGCAGCAGGTTCAATGCTCCTGCGATGCAAAATGCGCCGAAAATGATGAAGAGAGCCAGATGCATAGTTGCCGTTGCTTTTGTGTCAGGGCACGACTTGAGTCGTGCCGTTAAACCGCCGATTTCGTTTGGGCTTTAGCCCCTGCGCAGTCTCCTCACTGCAAGGGCAGTCTCAGCCCCATCCAAAAACCAGTCACCACAATATTCGCGATGGCCACGGGCACCAGAAACTTCCACCCGAAGCCCATCAGCTGGTCGTACCGGAAGCGCGGCAGCGTGCCGCGCACCCAGACGTAGAGAAACAGAAATCCAAAGACTTTGATCACAAACCAGAAAATCGAAAACAGCGCCACGCTCACCGGTCCTGAGCCGCTCAAAATATGCGGGCCAAACGGGCTGGTCGCGCCGCCGAAAAAGAGCAGCGTCGCCACGCAACCCACCGTGATCATGTTGGCGTACTCGGCCATGAAGAACATCGCAAACTTCATCGAGCTGTACTCGGTGTGATAGCCGGCGGTCAGCTCGCTCTCGGCTTCCGGCAGATCGAAGGGCGAGCGGTTTGTCTCGGCATACGCAGCCATCAGATAAACGAAGAACGCGACGAACTGGAACCCGCCGAAGAAGTTCCACGAGAGCAGCCCGTGCGCCGCCTGCACGTCGACAATGTCGCGGAGGCGCAGGGAACCTGTGCGCATCACCACGCCCACCAGCGCCAGTCCCAGCGCGAGTTCATAGCTGATCACTTGCGCGCTCGCGCGCAGCGAGCCGAGCAGCGAATACTTGTTGTTCGAAGACCACCCCGACAGCGCGATGCCGTACACGCCCACCGACGTAATGGCCAGAATGACCAGCAGCCCGATGTTCAGGTCCGAAATCTGGAGAAGGTCCATGCTCTTCCAGCGGACGTCCGCGCCAAACGGCACCATCGCAACCGATAACAGCGCGCACCCGAGCGCGATCATCGGCGCCAGGATGTACAGCGGCTTGTCCACCGCTTCCGGAATCAGATCTTCCTTCAGGAACAGCTTCGCGCCATCCACCAGCGGCTGCAGAAGCCCGAACGGCCCCACGCGGCTGGGTCCCCACCGGTTCTGGATGCGGCCCACCAGCTTGCGCTCCAGCAGCACAGTGTAGGCCACGCTCATCAGCGTGATCACCACCACGACCACCACCTTCACCAGGCTGATGAGCAAAAATGTGAGGAAACCGGTCTCCATCCAAAGCCTTCCAAAAATCTCTACTCCGCCGCGGTCGTTTCCGCGGGCTTGCGTGCTTCCATCACCGACCCGAGCATCCTGCTGTACCGCCCCAAAGTACCCGAAGTAAACAACGTGTCGTTGGTCGGCAGCACCAGATCCCGCCGCGCGCCCGCCGCCGTTATCTGCACCAGCGCCGGCTTTACATGCTGATCGTTTCCGGCGAGCAGATCCAGCCGCGAAACGTCGTACGCCGGAACCAGCCGCTGAATCTCGTCGAAGATCGCAAAGGGATCGAATGGGCTCAGCTTCGGCTCGAGGTGATGCGCCGCCAGCCACACGCCGTGCCGATCCGCCTCGCCCGACTGCGCTCCGCGCGCCTGGCCCATATCCGCCCGCACGCCGGCCTTGCCGAACGGCACCAGCTGCCGAACATCCGCGCCCATCGCCGCCCCCAGACGCACGATGATTTCGAAGTCGGTGCGTACGCCGGCTTTGTCGGCCGCCTTCTTCACCAACTGCACATCGCCGAAGGTATTGGTAGCCGTACCCGACTTCTCGTAGAGGCTCGCCGCCGGAAAGACTACGTCGGCCAGTTGCGCCGTCTCCGTCAGGAACAGATCCTGGGCGATCACAAATGTGTTCTTCAGCACCGCGGCGTCGATCCCATAACGGGCCACGGGATTCGATCCGACCACGAGCAGAGCTCCCAGTTCTCCCCGCTCCGCCGCATCGAACATCTGGATCATATCCAGACCCGGCTGTGCCGGCAGCCCGTGAGTCCGCGAGGCATCCGCCTTCAGGTCTCCCAAACCGATCTCCACTCCGTACTCAGCGGCAAAGGTTCCGCCCGCGGTCACCGGCACGTAGCCTGGCAGCAGATCCGGATACAGCCCCATATCCGACGCGCCGCGCGCATTGGCATGATCGCCGAGGCAGGCGAACTTCACGTTCGGCAGCGTCGACCCCAGCTTCACCAGGGCCTCGATCGCCTTGCCGCGATACTCCGCGCCGAATACCACCAGCAGCGATTCTTCCTTGCGCAGCCCTTCGCGGAATGCCGTGGCCTTGTCGCCGCTGAGCGCCGCATCGTCGCCGCCAAGATAGGCTGCCAGCGACGCGTAATCGTTCTCGCCAATTTCGAGGAAATGCGTCGCCTGCCGCCGCAGCTTGATCAACTCGTGATTCGCGACATACAGCCGCGCCCCATGCAGCCGCACCGCGGTGCGAATCTGCCAGGCGAGGCCCGGATGCTGCTCCGTCGCATCGCCGCCGATCAGCAGCACAGCCTTCGCCGTCGCGAAATCCCGCAGCGAGGCTTCGGGCTTGCCGGCGAGCGCCTGCACAAACGCTGGATAATCCGTCGTCCGGTGGTGATCAATGTTGTTCGTGCCCAGCACCGTCCGCGCGAACTTCTGCAGCAGGTAGGCTTCTTCATTCGTCGTGCGATTCGACCCGATCACGCCGATCGCTTTGCCGCCGCGCGCGTCGCGAATTTCGCGGAGCTTCTTCCCTGCGAAGTCGATCGCTTCTTCCCACGTCACGGGCTTCAGTTGTCCATCGCTCTGGCGGACCAGCGGCTTCGTCAGCCGGTCATCGCGCTCGGTGAAGTCGAAGGCATAGCGGCCCTTGATGCAGAGGAAGTCGCCGTTGATCCCGCTCTTGTCGCGGTTATCGCCGCGCACAATGTCCATGCCGTCGTTCGAGCGCCGAACGCCCAGCGTCGTCTTGCAGCCGTCGCCGCAGTGCGTGCAGACAGTGCCAATGTGCGACATCTCCCACGGCCGCGTCTTATATCGATACGTTCCCGAAGTGAGCGCGCCGACCGGGCAAATGTCGATGCACATGCCGCACTCTTCGCACTCCAGATGATCCTGCTTGTTCGGCGCAATAACCGATCCGGCGCCGCGGTTCTGAATCCCGAGCGCCCAGACGTCCATGCCCTCGCCGCACACGCGCACGCAGCGGTAGCAGAGGATGCAGCGCGGCCGGTCGAAGAACACCACCGGCGACCACTGTTGCTCCTCGCGGTGTTGCTTGATCTCGACGAATTTCGATTCGTGCGCGCCGTACTTGAAAGTCATGTCCTGCAGCTCGCACTCGCCGCCGGCGTCGCATACCGGGCAATCCAGCGGATGATTCCCGAGCAGCAGTTCGATTGTCGCCTTGCGGGCCTGCGCGATCTCGGGACTCTCCGTGGTGACGATCATGCCTTCGGCCACGGTGGTGGTGCACGCCGTCTGCAGCTTCGGCATCTTCTCAATGCGCACCACGCACATGCGGCAGGCGGCCTGCAGCGAGAGGCCGGGATAATAGCAAAACGCCGGGATCTCAATCCCGTGCGCCCGGCACGCCTCAATCAGCAGCGTCCCCGCGGGCGCCGTGAGCTTCCTGCCATCGACAGTGAACGTTACGTCAGCCATGCACTCCCTTAAACCAGGGCAGCTTCCGGTACCCGATGTTTCGGGCACCCGCGGCCTTCCAGATGATCCTCAAACTCTTTCCTGAACTTCTTTACGAACGCAATGGTCGGCATCGCTGCCGCATCGCCCAGCGGGCAGAACGTCCGCCCCAGCATGTTCTCGGCGAGATAGCGGATATTGTCGATGTCTTTATCGACCGCGCCGCCTGCATGCAGCCGCGTCAGGCTTTTCTCGAGCCAGTCGGTTCCCTCGCGGCACGGAATGCACCAGCCGCAGCTTTCGTGCCGGTAGAACTTCATCGTGCGCAGCGCGAACTCCACCATGCAGACGTCCTCATCGAGCACGACGACGCCGCCGGAGCCCAGCATCGACCCGGCCTTCCCGACCTGGTCGAAGTCCATCCCGATATCGATCTCTTCCGGTAGCAGGACGGGCGTCGACGATCCGCCGGGGACCACGGCCTTCAGCTTCTTCCCGCCCGGAATGCCGCCGCCCACCTCGTAGATCATCTTCTTCAGGTTGTAGCCCATCGGCAGCTCGTACACGCCAGGACGCTCCAGGTGCCCGCTCAAACAGAAGAGGCGCGTGCCGCCGTTGCGCTCCGTCCCGATCTTCGCGTATTCCGCTGCGCCGATCCGGAAAATGTGTGGCACGGTGGCAATCGTCTCGGCGTTGTTGATAATCGTCGGCCCGCCGTACAGTCCCACCACCGCCGGAAACGGCGGCCGAATGCGAGGAATGCCGCGCTTGCCTTCGAGCGACTCCATCAGCGCCGACTCTTCGCCCACTTCGTAGGCGCCCGCGCCCGTCTGCGTCACGATGTCAAAATCGATCCCGCTGCCGAAGATGTTTTTACCGAGGAAGCCTTTCGCATAGGCCTCGTCAACAGCTCTCTCCATGATCCTCAGCAAATACCGGTACTCGCCGCGCAGATAGATGAAGCCCATCCGCGCCTGGACGGAGAGCCCGGCGATGAGGGTGCCTTCGATGACGGAGTGCGGATCATGTTCGAAGATCAGCCGGTCCTTGCAGGTCCCCGGCTCGCTTTCGTCGCCATTGACGAGAACATATTTCGGCTTCGCCGACTGCTTCGGCACAAACGACCACTTCATGCCCGTCGGGAAACCCGCGCCGCCGCGCCCGCGTAGGTTCGACGCCTTCATCTCGCCGATGATGCCGTCGGGCCCCAGTTCCAGGCACTTGCGCGCCGCCTGATAGCCTTCCAGTTCGATGTACTTGTCGATGGAGACCGCGCCCTTGCCAAAGCGCCAGGAAACGACGGGAACGCTGTCGGGATGCGTGGAGATCACCGGCATTACTTTCCCCCTCCGGCCTTCGCGCGATATTCGGCGAGGACTTTATCCATCGACTCGGGCGTCAGGTTCTCATGGAAGTCATAATTCACCTGCGCTGCCGGAGCCCAGCTGCACGCGCCGATGCACTCGACTTCCTCCAGCGAAAACACTCCATCCGCGGTCACGCCTTTGTTCGCCACGCCCAGCGACTTTTTGCAGTGCTCCAGAATCTCGTTGCCTCCGCGCAGCATGCAGCAGATATTCGTGCACACCTGCACGTGATACTTCCCCGCCGGCTTCGTCCGCAGCAGCGAGTAGTAGCTGATCACGTTCCGGACATCCAGTTCCGTGATCCCGATTCGTTCCGCCACCTCGGCTACCACCGCGTCCGACAAATACCCCACTTCGTCCTGCGCGTACAACAGCATGGGCACCAGCGCCGAGCGCTTCACCGGATACAGCGTCACCAGCTTGTCGAACCGCGCCGCCAGTTCCGGAGAGAAGATAGTCGTTGCTGTGCTCATGCCTTCTTCCCTGCCCGCGTCAGTTCCGCAACCATATCAATCGCGGCGTGATCCAGATCCATGGCCTTTTCGCCCTGCGTGATGCGTCCGTCTTCGAGTAATTGAAAACTGCCCTGCATCAATGTTGTCCCGTTGCGCAGCAATGTCCGTGTTCCCGATCCCGTCGCGACGTTGCATTCCACCCGCAGCGCTGCCCGGCCGGCGACCAGCGTCAATGCGCCTTCCGCCATTTCCACTCGCGCCGGCACGCCGCCATGCGCTTCCGCGGCCGCGGCATACGCCCGCAGCATCGACACAAACGACACCCACAGTTCCGACTCGATCATGGGCTCCGCCACCGCTGCTCTCATCGGTCAATTTCTCCCAGCACAATGTCGATGGACCCGATCACGGCCACCACATCGGCCAGCAGCCGCCCCGCGCACATTGTCTGCAGCGCCTGCAGGGTGGCAAACGAAGGGTTCCGCATGTGGACCCGATACGGTTTGGCCGTCCCATCGCTCACCGCGTAGTAGCCCATCTCGCCGCGCGGTGACTCGACGGCCAGATACACCTCGCCCGCCGGAACCTGGAAGCCCTCCGTCACGATCTTGAAGTGGTAGATGAGCGCTTCCATCTGCGTCTTCATCTTTTCCCGATCCGGCAGCACTACGTGCGGCGCATCGGCCTTGATCGGGCCTTCGGGCATTCCGTCGAGCGCCTGCTGGCAGATCTTCACGCTCTCGCGCATTTCCTTCAGCCGCACGATGTATCGCGCCCAAACATCGCCATCCTGCGAAATGGGCACGTCAAACTTGAACTTCTCGTAGCCCGTGTACGGCATGTCCCGCCGCAAATCCCAATCCACGCCGCTCGCGCGCAGCGGGGGACCCGTTACGCCCAGCGCAATCGCGTCGGCTGCGCTCAGGTGTCCCACACCCTTCAGTCGATTGATGAAGATCGGATTCCCGGTCAGCAGGTTCTCGTATTCATCGATCTTCTCCGGCAGGATTTTGATCAGCGCCTGCACCGAATCGAAGAAGTCGAGCGGCGGATCGAGCGCGAGCCCGCCGATGCGGAAGTACGACGTCATCATCCGCTGGCCGCTCACGTGCTCGAAGATCCGCAGAATCTCTTCGCGCTCGCGAAAGGTATAGAGGAAGACCGTCAGCGCGCCAATATCCATGGCATGCGTGCCCAGCCAGACAAGATGCGAGTTCAGCCGCGTCAGCTCGTTCAGCAGCACGCGCATCCACTGCGCCCGCTCGGGGATTTCCAACTGCAACAGCTTCTCGGCCGCAAGGCAGTACGCCAGGTTATTCGTCATCGGACACAGATAATCGATCCGGTCCGTGAGCGGCACTACCTGCTGCCAGAACTTCGCTTCCGTCGTTTTCTCGATGCCGGTGTGCAGATACCCGATGTCGGGCACCACTTTCACCACCGTCTCGCCGTCAATCTCCAGCACCAGCCTCAGCACGCCGTGCGTCGACGGATGCTGCGGACCCATATTCAGGACCATGGTGCGGTCCTTCGGCCCCTCTTCCTCGCGCGGCGATATCAGCGTCGCCGTTTCCACGAAGCCGGGAATCTCCGGTGCGCTCGGATGATCGCGCTCGTCGGCCATTACCGATAACCCTCCACCGGATAATCCTTGCGCAGCGGATGCCCGTCCCACTCCTCCGGCAGCATGATGCGCCGCAGTCCAGGATGGCCGTGGAAGCGGACGCCGAACAGATCCCACACTTCGCGCTCGTAAAAATTCGCCGAAGGCCAGACCGAGGTGATGCTGTCGACCGAAGGATCGAGACTCTCCACCATCGCGTGCAGCCGCACCCGCTCTTTCAATGTGTGGCTCAGGATGTGATAGGTTACCTGGAACCGCGGCTCGCTCGGATACCAGTCCACGCAGGTCACATCTTCGAGGAAGTTGTATCCGGCCTGTTGCAATGTGCGGCACGCCGCGCGAATCTGATCCGGGGCAATCACCAGCGTCAGTTCGTTGCGGTCGAATTTTGCATTGGTAATCGCGCCGGGATTTGCCGCTTCCAGCGCCTGGATCGCGACATTCTGCGCGAGCCCAGCGAACACAGCGTCTTTTCCCTTGAGCGCTTCCGCCATTCGCTTCCCCTTGCCATTCCGACCGAGCGCGCAGCGCGGGCGGAGGAACCTGCTTCTCTGGCGCATCGAGCCGTTCTGCGGCCTGTGGCCCTTCTGTTCCCTGTTGCCTGTTCCCTGTCCTACAGATCCGCTTTATCCGAGGCCCAGTCCAGAATCCCCTTCTTCCACACGTAGAAGATGCCGATCGCCACGAACCCCAGATAGACCACCATTTCCCAGAAGCCGAACATCCGCGAAACGCCGGTCAGCCGTGGCAGATCGCGATAGATCACCGCCCACGGCATCATGAACACCGCTTCGACATCGAAGAGGATGAACAGCATCGCAACCATGTAGAAACGCACGCTGAAGCGCCCGCGCGCATCGCCCTCGGCGGGGATGCCGCACTCATACGCTTCCAGCTTTTCCTTGAGATTGCGCCGTCTCCCAATCAGATACGAGGCGGCCATCATGCCGAAGACCAGGGCTGCGGCAACGAGAATCTGCAGCAGCAGAGGCAGATAGTTCCAGATGTACGGATGAGTCTGCATAGGCCGTCTGGAACGCGCGGACTGCCATCGTCCGCTGCCTCCATTTCGAGACTAAGTCTACGGTTGTCAAGAGTCAAGTTACGGAGGGACTCTCACCGCATACAGCTAAGGATGCTCCAAAGTTTGTCTCGGCATCGCGTCAATCATCGAACTGCGTCGAAACACTTCTTCCATCCCGGGGCGTTCATTCTTTCGGCCCCTCCCTCGAAAACGTCAGCGAGGTCACAGGTCGCCAGCCCGTCGTCGCTATGGATGCTTCTTTGCGGCAGCGCTGCCTGGCTTCTCTCTCCCCGCTCAGCAAGCTCCGGCCGCGCCCGCGCCTGGCCGGGTCCGGCCGGCGAGTCAGCGTTGACAACGGATGCCAGCAACAACAGCGGTCCGAAATCTCGGACCGCTGCCGGTTTGGGAGTAGCGTGCTGTCAGGCTGCCTTGGCGGGAGCGAAACCGTCGCATCCGCTGATTGGCGTGACTTTCAGGTGCAATCCCGCGTGTTTCGGGTGGCCGCACTCATCGACCATTTTCAGGTCAGCCTGGTGGCTGCTGCGGATGGTGATCAGGACATCCGTCTTGTGGTGTTCGCCAAAGTGAGAACAGAGACCGCACTGCCCGTTGTGGACTGTTTCCATGACCGAACCTCCTGTTGAACAGTTTTGGGGACCGAGCGACTTCCGAATCACACTAGTACGCTTTCCCTGCAACTGTAAATTGCGACCAGTTCAGTCCAGGGAAACGGTTTGAGGACAACCGAAAACAGAACTTTCGGATCAAGGACTCGCCATCGCCATCCGGGAACCTCGCCGGGGCCACGGCGTCTGTCCCCCTCCGATCGCTACAGCGTTTCTCGCCTACCGGTCCTCAGTTGGCAACGGGTTCAGCCCCTCGGCCCCGCCTTGCGGACATTCTCCGGCACATTGAATTTCCTGAAGTTCTCCGCGAATTTTGCCGCCAGCAGCTTCGCCTGCGCGTCGTAGGCTGATGGGTCGGCCCATGCATTGCGCGGCGTCAGGATTTCCGCCGGAACCCCGGGGCACGTCGTCGGAATGCTGAGCCCAAACGCCGGCTCGGTCACGAATTCCGCCTGCGCCAGCCGCCCGTCGAGCGCGGCATGCACCATGGCCCGCGTATGTTTCAGACTCATGCGCTGACCCACGCCAAAAGCCCCGCCGCTCCAGCCGGTGTTCACCAGCCAGCATTGCGCGCTGTGCTCGCGCAGCCGCCGCCCCAGCATCTCCGCGTAAACGTCCGGCGCCAGCGGCAGAAACGGCGATCCGAAGCACGTCGAAAACTCCGGTACCGGCTCGCTGCCCAGGCCCGCTTCCGTTCCTGCCAGCTTCGCCGTATAGCCGGAGAGGAAGTGATACATCGCCTGATCCGGCGTCAGTTTCGCGACGGGAGGCAACACGCCGAACGCATCGGCCGCCAGAAACAGCACGTTCTTCGGATGCCCGCCCATCCCTGGAATCACGGCGTTCGCGATGAAGTCCACCGGATACGCGGCCCGCGTGTTTTCGGTAAAGCGAATGTCGGAGTAGTCCGGCTCGCTGGTCTTCGCCTCGAGCACCACGTTCTCCAGCACCGAGCCGAAGCGGATCGCATTGAAGATTTGCGGCTCTTTCTCCGGGCTCAGGTCCACGCATTTTGCATAGCAGCCGCCCTCGAAGTTGAAGACGCCGTCCGGGCTCCATCCGTGTTCGTCGTCGCCAATCAGCCGCCGCTCCGGGTCCGCCGACAGCGTCGTCTTTCCTGTGCCGGAGAGGCCAAAGAACAGAGCTGTTGCGCCATCCGCGCCCACATTGGCCGAGCAGTGCATCGGGAAAACATTCCGCCCCGGCAGCAGATAATTCATGACGCCGAAGATCGACTTCTTCATCTCTCCGGCATATTTTGTTCCGCCGATCAGCACAATCTTCTTTGTGAAATCCGTCAGGATGAACGTGCCCGAGCGCACGCCGTCGCGCTCTGGCACCGCATCGAATTCCGGCGCGGCAATCACCGTGAACTCCGGCTTGTGATGCGCCAGTTCCTCGCCCTCCGGCCGCACGAAGAGCTGTTTCACAAACAGGGCGTGCCACGCATACTCGCAGATCACCTGAATCGGCAGGCGATACGTCGTGTCCGCGCCGGCCGCGAGGTCCATGATGTACAAATCGCGCTCGGCCATGTGCCGCAACACGCGATGCAGCAGGGCGTCGAACTTTTCCTGCGGAAATGGCTGGTTCACCTTGCCCCAGTGCACCCGCTCCTTCGTCTCCGCGTCTTCCACGGTGAACTTGTCCCGCGGCGAACGCCCCGTCCGCGCGCCCGTGTAGGCCACCAGCGCGCCGTTGGCCGCCAGCCGCCCTTCCCCGCG
>Ga0335075_10013374_pt1 | contig 12356 bp, 8 predicted proteins | sample Lox_Sample_24_FD_206723 | JGI IMG/M metagenome (GOLD analysis project Ga0335075, IMG submission 206723) | Soil microbial communities from Loxahatchee National Wildlife Refuge, Florida, United States - Lox_Sample_2.4 | ecosystem: Environmental > Terrestrial > Soil > Wetlands | place: USA: Florida... | reverse complement strand
GGCGTGCGGCAAGGGCGGCGCGCCGCAGGGCCAACCGCCGCTCAGCGTCGACGTCGCGCCGGCCGCGCGCCGGAGCCTGGCGACGTACATCTCGCTGGACGGACAAGTCGCGCCGCTGGATCAGTCGATTCTGGCCTTCCAGCAGAGCGGCACGATCATCAAGATCAACGTCAACATCGGCGACGTGGTCCATAAGGGCGAGCTGCTGGCGCAGATCGATCCGTCGACGCTGTCGGCGCAGCTCTCGCAGGCGCAGGCGCAGGCGGCTCAAGCCGGTGCCGCGGCCCAGGGTTCGGTGGTCGGTTACCCAGTTCAGACCCAGCAGAACGAGGCAAACTTGCAGACGGCGAAGGCGACCCTGGACAACGCGAAGCTGGTCTACGATCAGAACAAGCAGCTTTACAAACAAGGCTACGTCTCGCAAACGACCCTGCAGTCCTCGGAGGCCAGCTACGTTCAAGCGAAGCAGAACTACAACTATTCCGTCGTCGCGATGCGCAACGACATCGTGAGCGCTCAAGGCGTGAAAGCCTCGATCGCTTCGGCGCAGGCGGCCAACGCGAACGCGCACGTGCTGTCGACCCAGCTTTCTCAAACGTATCTCTACGCGCCGTACGACGGAGTCATCAGCGAACGTTTGCTGGATCCGGGTGCCTACGCGTCGCCGTCGCAGCCGATCCTTCAGATTTCGCGCGTCGACACGGTCTGGATCAACATCAACGTTCCGGACGACGATCTCGGGTATACCGAGCCCGGTAAGCCGTTCACGTTCAAGACTACGTCGCTGCCGGGCCGCACCTTCAACGCGCGCATCCAAACGCTCAACGCCGTGCCGACGTCGGGGACCCTCTCCTACTTGGCGCGGCTGGCGCTGCCCAATCCGGGGAACCTGTTGCGCGGCGGCATGCTCATTACCGCGACGATTCCCAAGCAGCAAGTCAACGACGCGGTCGTGGTTCCCAGAAACGCCATCGCGTCCACGGAGAACGGTAACATCGTCTACATCGTACAAGACCAGAAAGCGGTCGCCGTCCCGGTCAAAGTCGGCGTCCAGACCGACACGCTCTCGCAGGTGGTCAGCCCGAAAGTCCAGCCCGGAACGCTGGTGATCACGACGCGGCCCGACGCGCTCAAGGACGGCAGCGTGGTGGCGGTCAACAACGGCAGCGCGGCACCCAGCGGCGCGCCGGCAGGCGGCGCGCAATAGTGCGACGTTCGTTCGTTCTCCTCGTCGCGCTGGGCGGATTGGCGATGGCGCTTGCGATTCCGGTGAGCGGCCTCGCCCAGTACACGCCGCCCGAACAGAACTTCTCGATGCCGACGCCGCAGCCGCGGCCGACCATCAGCGGCACGCCGATTCCCTATCCCGCCTACGGCACGCCGGCGCCCGACGTCGCCGCGCAGGCTCCCAAGAAAGGCGTTCCGCAAACGATCTCGCTGGCGCAGGCGGTCAAGATCGCCGTCGCGCTCAATCCGGCCTTCGCCAACGAGAACGCCCAGTGGGCGGCGATTCACGCGCGCTACACATCGTCGGTGCAGGCGCTCTATCCGGGCCTCAGCGCGACCGGCTCGCTGAACACTTCGCGCAACATCACGCAGTCGATCGTTCAGCCCGGCGCGACGGCCGGTCCGAGCGTCACGCCGGTGCCGGCGTCGGTCATCAACTTCGGCGGACGCACGCTGACCGAGTCCGGAACGATTCAGCTCACGCAGCTGATCTTCGACGGCGGCCGCACCATCGCCAACATCAAATCCGCCAAGGAAGCCGACTACGCGGGCCGGGCGACCCTGCTTCGCCAGCTCCAGACGCTCGAGCTCAACGTCGCCAACGCGTACTACGCGGTTCTGCAAGATAACGCCACCGTCGTCGCCGACTCGCAGCTCGTTCACGAGTTCGAGGTCAACGAAGACTCGGTCGCGGCGCAGATTCGCAACGGCGCGGCGGCGCGTTCCGACATCGCGACCGCAGCCTATCAAACCGCCCAAGCCCGCGGCCAGCTCGTCACCGCCCAAGGGACCGCGATCGCCGCGCAGGCGAGCTTCGCGACCACGCTGGGGCTCAACGCGGACACGGAAGTGCTTCCCAAGGACATCGGCAAAGAGCCGACCGGCGCGAATCCGACCTACGAGAAATCCCTGGCCCGGGCCATGCTGATGCGCCCCGACTACATCGCGGCGCAATACAGCGTCACGTCGTCGCAGCAGAACCTGCGCTACGCCAAGCTGGCCCGCTTCCCGCTCGTCACCGGCGTTGCGAGCTACACGACCGCGCGCCAAGTCCCTCAGTATACCAACCCGTTCAGCGTTTACAACCCGTACTACGTGCCGTCGAGCGTCCTGGGAATCGACGTCTCGATTCCGATCTACGACCAGGGCGTTACCAATTACAACGTAGCGCTGGCCGCCTCGCAGCTCGATCAGGCGATCGACACGCTGCAGCAGACCAAGCTGCAGGTGCAGTCCGACGTGCGCGGCGGTCTCGCCAACCTGATCTCGGCCAAGGCGGCGCTGGTCCAGGCCAAGGCGGCGCTGGTCAGCGCGCAGGTCTCGCTGGACGCGACCTCGGCCCAGTATAAGGTGGGTGCGACGACCATCGTGAACGTAGTGACGACCGAGGCCAACTTGTCCTCGGCTCAGGCCTCGTACATCGCGGCGCTCTACGGGGTGCAGACCGCCGAGCAGAACTTCCTCTACGCAACGGGGTTCATCGACGTACAGATCTAACGACGGCGCCGCGGGCGCGAAAGGGACGAGTCACTGACCAAGCACGTTGCGACCGCGGTGGCGCTGGCTGTTCTAGCCGCGCTGCCTGCGGCATGTTCCAAGGTTTCCAACGAGACCACCGCCGCCGGTCAGCGCCACCCCTGGACGATCCCCGGGGTTTTGCGCTTCTCCGAGTTCACCGACCCCAAGAATCTCAACCCGGTTCTCAACTCCGCTTCGCCGACGCTGGATTTGGCGATGTTCGCCTTCTCGTGGACGGTGCGTTACGACGCCAACGCGCGCCCGTTTCCCGACGCGCTGAGCGAGATTCCGACGGTCGCCAACGGCGACGTGAGCAAAGACGGCTTGACCCTGCGCTACAAGCTGCGTCACAACATGAAGTGGCAAGACGGGCCGCCCGTGACGTGCAGCGACTTGAGGTTCACTTGGCAAGTCGTCATGAACCCGCACAACAACGTGGTCACGACCGACGGCTACAAGGATATCGCGTCGATCGACTGCTCCGATCCGTACGTCGCCGTCATCCACATGAAAAAGCTCTACGCGCCGTTCCTGCAGCAGCTCTGGAGCGTCAACGGCAACGCGCCGATCCTCCCCGAGCACCTGCTGGCCAAGTACAACGACGACAAGGGCTCGTTCAACACCGCGCCCTACAACGAGCTGCCGGTGGGCAGCGGGCCGTTCAAGTTCGTCGAATGGCAGCGCGGACAAGAGGTTCGTCTCGAGGTCAACCCCGACTTCTACCTCGGAACGCCGAAGCTCAAGGAAGTCGTCTATAAGATTCTGCCGGATGAAAACACGGTCGAGACCCAGCTGCAGACCCACGAGATCGACATGCTCGCGCTCGGAACGGGCCTGAAGTGGCCGGAGTACTCGGCGCTGGCGGCCGATCCGAACAACGGCCTGACGGCCGTCCGCGTCGACGCGTTCCAGTTCTCGCACGTCGATTTCAACCTGCGCCAGCCGATCGTTTCGGATCGCAACGTGCGCGTCGCGCTCGCCTATGCCACCGACCGCCGGGAGATCATCGACAAGATCGCGCACGGCTCGGCGATTTGGGCGGAGACCGACCAGCAGCCGAAATACTCGTGGGGATACACCAACGACATCCAACACTATCCCTTCAATCCGGCCAAGGCGCGCCAAGTGCTGGAAGCCGACGGCTGGCACGTCGGACCCGACGGCATCCGCGTCAAGAACGGCCAGCGTCTGGAGTTCTCGCTGAGCACGCAAACGGAGAGCAGCTACGGAAAAGCCGTCGAAGAGGTGTTGCAGCGGCAGTGGCACGACGTCGGCGCTCAGGCCGACGTGAAGAACTATCCGAGCAGCGAGTTCTTCGACAACTCGGCCAACGGGATCTTGCAGGGCGGCAAGTACGACGTCGCGATCTTCGGCTGGCTGGCGGCGGCCGATCCCGACGACAGCGCCATCTATTCGGGCGACAACTTCGCTCCCCACGGGCAGAACGCGATGTTCTGGGACAACAAGAAGGCGACCGGCGCGATGAACGACGCACTCGACACGATCGATCAAGCGCGCCGCAAACGGGACTACGCGATCGTTCAGCAGCAGATGGCGATCGACGTGCCGACCATCATCATCAGCTTCTCACGCACGCCCTACGTCTACAACAGCGACTTGAAGGGATTCGATCCTTCACCGGTGATTTCGGCGTTCTGGGATCCTTGGAATTACTCGATTTAAGGGAGGAACGGGCATGAGCGTGCGGGGTTCGCGCATTCTGGCGGCGGCGGCGGTCGCGGCGCTGTTGTGCGGCTGTTCGAAGGAGCAGCAGACGACCGGCGGCGGTCAGGCCGCCGCGCCGATGACTCACATCTTGACGATCGCCGACGGAACCGGCGACGTTCCGACCCTCAATCCGCATCTGTATACCGAAACGACGCTCGGCTACATCACCGAGATGACCCAGGCGTATCTCGTCAAGTACGACGAGCACAACCGGCCGTACCCGGAGCTGGTAACCGAAGTGCCGACCCTGCAAAACGGCGGTATCAGCAAGGACGGCGACACCATCACCTGGCACCTGCGTCACGGCGTGCGCTGGTCCGACGGCGCCGCGTTCAACGCCGACGACGTGGTGTGGTCGACGCAAGCGGTCCTCAATCCGGCCAACAACGAGATCGGCCGCGACGGCTGGGATCTGATCACCAAGGTCGACGAGCCCGACAAGTATACGGTGGTCTATCATCTCAAACACCCGTACTCGCCGTATCTGCCGACGTTCTTCGGCAGCGCCGGCGCCAACCCGGACGTGCTGCCCAAGCACCTGCTGGCGCAGTATCCGAACATCAACAACGTCGCGTACAACGCCAAGCCCGTCGGGATCGGCCCGTTTCGCGTCGCGCAATGGAAGCGCGGCGAAAGCATCGAGCTGGAACCCAATCCGTATTATTTCCGCGGCATGCCGAAGCTCAAGCACATCACCTATAAGCTGATACCGTCGTTCGATACCCTGGTAACGCAAATGCAGACCGGCGAGGTCGACCTGTGGCCGGATCTGCCTGCGTCGTTCATCGATCGCGCGCTGGCGATCACCAGGAACAAGACCGTGATCGCGCCGAGCCCGTACTACGCGCACCTGGATTTCAACCTGTCGCATCCGATCGTCGCGGACGTGCGCGTGCGCGAAGCGATTCGTTACGCGATCGATCGCAAGTCGCTGGCCCAGAAGATCACGCACGGCTATTCGGAGCTGCAGGAGAGCGTGGTCCCTCCGGTCGTTCCGGGCGCTCCGACCGCGGCCCAGGTCCCGTTCGTCGGATTCGATCCCGCCAAAGCCAAACAGCTGCTCGACGAAGCGGGCTGGAAGGTCGGCCCCGACGGCATCCGCGTCAAGAACGGTCAACGGCTCGCGCTGCAGTTCCCCTACTACACCGGATCGTCCACGGCCGACAACACCGTCGAGTTCATTCGCGCGTCCCTCAAGGCCGTGGGTGTCGAAATCGACACGCGCCAGTACGCGCCGGCGATGTTCTTCGAATCGCCCAACGGGATCGTGTACGGCGGAAAGTTCGACATCACGATGTTCTCGTGGCAGGCGCTGCCCAACGCGGACATCTCGAACAACTGGGAATGCAACCAGATTCCGCCCAACGGCCAGAACGTCACGCACTACTGCAACAAAGAGCTGGACGCGATGCTCGAACGGGTCAAGAACACGTACGATCCGGCGGTGCAGCAGCAGCTGCTCGCCAAAGAGTGTAAGATCATCGCCGACAACGTGCCGACGATCGTGATCTACGTCCTCGACCAAGCCAACTCGTACAACCCGAATCTGACCGGCTTCCACCCGGGAACCTGGACGCCGTTCGACGAAATGCTCAACGTCGACATCTAGGCGGCTCGCGCGGCCGCCCACGCGAGCCCCGCGCAGCCGGTCAACGACAGCGTTCGCAGCAGCGCCCAGACCCATTGCGGATTCAGCAAGCCGGTGCGCCGTTGTTCGGCCAGCCACGTCGCCGCAACGCCGGGGGTTGGGCTGCGAAAGGCTCCCAGCGCGTCGGGCCACACCGGCTGCGGGTGCGCCGCGGCCGCCGCGGCACATGCCGCAAAGACCAGCGCTGCGACTGCGATCGCGGGGACCCCGCCGCGCAACTCCGGGCGGGGCGCCAACGCCGCAAACGCGCACGCGGCCGCGATTGCGAGCGCGATGCTTTGCGCGATGCCGGTAGGCCGCTGCGCGAGCCCGAGCCAGTCGATCGCCACGAACAGCACGGCCGCGAGCGCGACGGTGCGGGTTCGGCCTCGGGCGGCGCGCGCGCAATAAACGGCCGCCGGAAAAGCGGCCAGCAGGTCGTGTTCGTGAAAGAAGCCGGCGACGAACGGCAGGAGCGCCGAACAGGCCGCGAAGCGCGCGAACGGATCGAGCGTGGTGCGATAGATCGCGATCGCGGCGACCACCGCCGCCAGCGCGACGCCCAGTCCGGCGGCGATCGCAGCCGCAGGCGACGCACCGTAACCGAACGCGATCGCAGCCGGCGTGAACTGAATGGCGCTGAAGCGCTCGGCGCCGCCGTGCGCCCGCAGCAGCGACAGATACGCGACCGGCCAGCGCGGCCCGGCTACGAACGCGCCGACGGCGTACGCGAGCAGCGAGCCGGCCGCGATCCCCAGCGTCGCGCGATTGCGGCCGAACCGCGAAAGCATCGCCAGTGCGACGTTCGGCTGCAGCCACCCGGCGAACGCGCCGATCGTCGCCAGCGCCGGCCGGCCCACCACCGCGGCTACCGTCGCGCCGAGAAACGCCGGCAACGCGAGTTGGCCCAATGCCAGGTCGCTCGTGATCGGGCCGAACCCGATCGCCAGCGCGACGCCTGCTGCAAAATACTCCGCCGACGCGGGCGCGCCGATCGCGCGCAACGCGATCGCGACGAGCGCGAACAGTGCCAACGCCAGCAGCGCGTACCAAAGCTTGGCGGCCGCCGGGTACGGTAAACGTGCGAGCGGCGAAAACGCAACCGCAGTCGCCGGCGGACCGACGAACGGCAGCACCTCGTCGCGGCGCGCGTCGACGCCCGGGACCGTGCGTTCGCCATTCCAAATCGCGGGCCCGTACGGATCGTCGTGCGCGTTCCAGGCCGCGCCGGCGCTCCAATACGCTTCGAAATCGCGCAGGAACGGCCCGGGCGTGGCGACCGGCCGCAGCGCGAACGCGGCGACGGCGATCGCCAGATAGGCAACGGCGAGGAACGCGGCGCGCGCTCTCACGCGCGCAGAGCGTAGATCGCGAGCCGTTCGATGATACCCTCGTTCCCCATCGCATACGCCGCGCCGCCGGGGAACCGTGCCTCGAAAATGCCGGCGTACGCTCCGAACCCTTCGGGTTTCGGGATTCGGCCGAACGACTCGCTCAGCGACGCGAGTTGCATGCCGATGGCGATCTCGCCCGGAACGATGCGGAAGCTTCCGAGATTCCGCGGTTCCAGCGCCGGGGCGCGGTCGACCTTGGGCAGGTAGAGCTCGGCCGACACCAGCGCCTGCGGACGAGGTCCGCTCGCGTAAAACAAACTCAAGAACTCGCGTCCGAGCTGCCCGCGCACGCAGTAGGTGTGCCATCCGCGCGCCGGATAAGCGAAGGCGATGCCGAGCGTACGCTCGACCTCGTCGCGCCGGGTTTTGGTTACGTCGAACGCGATCGTCTCGTTGAACAGCAGCGCGACGCGGTCGAGCGGTGCCGGCGGCGGAGCTTCGGACGAGCGCCGCTGACGCTGGTAGAGCTCGTACAGGATCTCGACCGCGCGGCTCATTGCGAAATCGGGCGCGGCGTCGTCGGGGCCTACCATAGCGCGGCTCCCGCGGTGCCCGGATTGGCGATCGCGTGCGACTGCGCCATCACCCACAGCAAGCCGACCAGCGTCGCCAAATACCAGACGCTGACGCGCAAGCGCGCCGCCAGCGTCATGTTCGCCGCGCGCGGATCGACGCGTCCGCGGATGGTCGCCAGAATCGACGGCAGCCCCAGCACCCCGATGATGACGACGAACAGGAGCGGAATGTGGAAGAAAACCGAAAAGACCACGAACAGCGCAAACCCCACGAACCACAGCGGCGGCCACAGTGCGCCGACGATTCTGCCGCCGTCGAACGGCGGCATCGGAATCATGTTGAAGAGGTTCAAAAACGCCGAGACGTCCGCACACGCGTACCAAAAACGATCGTTGGTCTGCCCCGCGACGAAATAGCACGCGGCTGCCAGCCCCAAACCGGTCAGCGGGCCGGCCAGCGCGATGTACGCGTCGTGCTCGAGATCTTCGGGGGGCGCGCCGGCGGTGAACGCGCCGAAAAGCGGAACGAACGACGGAAGGCGGACGGGCAATCCGTAGGCGCGGAACGCGAAGTAGTGACCGAGTTCGTGCGCCAGCAACACGAACATCAAAACGACCGCGAGCTTCCAGCCGAAGAGCGCGACGTAGATCCACAGCGAGAGCAGGAACGTCCACATCGGCGCCAACAGCTTGAGGCCGACGAGCAGCAAGACTTTGAACTTGAGCAGAAACGCGAGGATCGCCGCACCCGCCGCTCCGATCGTTCCTCCGGCCCCGCGCTTGCGCGACTCGACGCGCGGCGGCGACGGTTCGCCTTCGGAGGGAGGGGGGAGGTATTGCACGACCCTTTCTTCAACCGCGTCGGCCAGAAGTGCCTGTCATCGTCATCCTCGGAGGCGGTTTTGCCGGAATCGCCGTAGCCCAGCGGCTCGAGCGGCGCCTGCGCGCGGACGAAGCCGAGCTGGTGCTCCTCAGCCGCGACAACTTCTCGCTGTTTACGCCGATGCTTCCGGAAGTCACGTCCGGCGAACTCGAAGTTCGCCACGTCGTCACGCCGATACGCGCGCAGCTGAACCGGACGCGTTTCGTGATGGCCGAGGTCGGCAGCATCGACGTCGAGCGACGGACCGTGAACTATCGCCACGCGCTGACCGGCATCGAGGTGACGCTTGCCTACGATCACCTGGTGATCGCCCTGGGTTCGCAGACCTCGACCTACGGCCTGCCGGGCGTGGCGGAGAACGTGTGGGCGCTTAAAACGCTGGACGACGCCGACGTGCTGCGCAACCGGCTGGTATGGCTGCTCGAGCTGGCCGACACGGTCGCCGACGACGCGCGGCGCAAAACCCTTTTGACGCTGGTCGTGGTCGGCGGCGGATTCACCGGCGTCGAAACCGCGGGCGAGACCTGGGAGCTTTTCCGCAGCGTCTTACGATACTACCGGCGGCTGCGCTTGCGCGACATCGCAATGATCCTGGTCGAAGGCGGCCCCACGCTGCTGGCGGGTTTGCCGCCCAAGATGGGTGAGTACTCGCGGCGCGTGCTGGAACGGCGCGGCGTCGAAGTACTGACCGGCGATCCGGTCGCTTCCGCCGACGCCGACGGCATCACGCTCCAAAGCGGACGCCGAATCGACACGGCGACGATCGTGTGGAGTGCGGGCGTCGCTCCGTCGCCGACGATCGCGTCGCTGCCGCTTGCCAAAACACGGCACGGCGCGCTGGTCGTCGGTCCCGACATGCGGGTCGCCGATCGCCCTTCAATCTGGGCTCTGGGCGACTGTGCGTCGATTCCGGACGGCAGCGGCGGCAGCTATCCGGCGACCGCGCAGCACGCGATTCGCGAGGGGCCGCATCTGGCCGACAACCTGATCGCCGTACTGCGCGGCGGCGCGACGCGGCCGTTTCGGTTCGAGGCGCTCGGCATGATGGCCAGCTTGGGCGGCCGCAAGGCGGTGGCGCAACTGCCCGGCGATCGCGTCATCACCGGCTTCCCGGCGTGGTTCCTGTGGCGCTCGTACTACCTGCTGCGGCTGCCGGGGCTCGACCGCAAGCTTCGCGTCGCCTTCGACTGGACGCTCGAGGTGCTCTTTCCACGCGATATCTCGGAGCTGCGCATCGCGACCGACGCGCCGGAAGAGCGCGCTCGCCCGTAGAACCTTCGGCCATGGAACTACGCGAGCCGATCGAGCGCCTGATCCGCGATCCCAAGGAGTTCACCCGCTCGGTTCCGTTCCCCGCCCCGGCCGAAATTCGCATCTACGACGAGACGCTGCGCGACGGCGAGCAGATGCCCGGCGTCTGCTACACGCCCTCGCAGAAGCTGGAGATCGCCAAGGCGCTGGCCGGCATCGGCGTGCACGTCATGAGCGTCGGCTTCCCGGCCGCCTCGCAGGGAGACCGCCGCACCTTGCAGCTCGTCATGGAGGCCAAACGCCGCGGAGAGCTCGGGCAGGTCGAGATCGTCGTGATGTGCCGCAGCAATCCTAAAGATATCGACGTCACGGTCGAAACGCTGCGCGAGGCCGGCATCGCTCCCAAGGACGTCACGTTCTTCATCTTTACGAGCGGCAGCGATCTGCACCTCAAGTACAAGATCGGCAAGACGCTGCTGCGCTACGAGGGAAAGGACGAAGCGGAGTGGCTCGACCTGCCGCTCGCGTTCTATCGCTCGGCGAACATCCGCTTGCAGTGCGACGCCATCGCGCACGCGCGGACGTACGGCATCGACCGGATCGAGTTCGGGGCCGAGGACGGCAGCCGCGGCGACGTCGACTACTTCGTCGAATATTTCAAGGCCGGCCTCGACGCCGGCGGCACGCGTCCGGCGTGGCCCGACACGGTCGGCACGCTGACGCCCGAAGCGACGCGCTGGTACTGCACGCGGATCGTGGAAGGCCTTCCAAAAGGGCTCCCGCTGGTCGCACACCTGCACAACGATTACGGTCTCGGCACGATCAACGCGATCACCGCCACGTCGTGCGGGTTCAAGGTGATTTCCGTGACCGCCAACGGCTACGGGGAACGCGCCGGAAACGTCAAGCTGCACGAGTTCGTCGTCGCCCTGAAAGCGCTCTACGGCGTGGAAATTCCCGGCTTCAAGTACGCCAAGCTGCGCGAGCTCGCGCGGTTCATGGAACGCATGAGCGGGATTCCGATGCAGCAGCACGAGCCGATCGTCGGCTCGAAGGTCTTCGCGCACGAATCCGGCATCCACACCCACGGCGTCCTGATCGACCGGCGCATGTACGAAGCCGTCAACGCCGAGCTGGTCGGCGGACAAACGACCTTCGTCTTCGGCAAACATTCGGGCGTCGCGCTGGTCGAGGACACGCTGAGGCGGCACGCCGGGCCGCTCGGCGCCGCCGGGGTCGAGGTGACCAACGAGCTCGCGCATCGCGTCACCGACGAGATCAAGCGACTGCGCGAGGAGCGTGCCGCCTCCAGCCGGAGCTCCGAAGCGATCGACGCGTACGAGGCCGCAATGCGGCGCCTCTCGCTGGACGAAAGCGACGTGGTCGCGATTGCGACCGCGTTGGGAAGTCCGCAGCTCAGCGCGGCTCGATCGGAAAGTCGAACGACGCGTTCGGATCCGGTTCGACGGCCAGCGTAAAGCGCCACCACGCTTCCGGATCGGGTCGGAATCCGTGCCGCTCCATGACGCCGCGCAACAGCGCGCGGTGCGAATCCGCTACGTTTCCCGCGAACGCGTCCGTTCGCGACAAGGGATCCATGCAGTAGACTTCCGTGCCCATGTCGATCGATCCGTCGTGGAAGCGGTCTAGGAAAGGAGCGGCGCAGGATCGCAGCGGGGCGCCCGGCACGTAACGGCGTCCGACCGGGGCGGGCAGGCGCTCGACGGTTGCGTCAACGGTGTTCCCGCGCGTGTAGCGCGGCAGCGAGGCGAGATATCCCCGCGCCGCCAACTGCGCCTTCGCGACGTTGGGATAAAACTCGGCCTGCATGGCGGCGTCGGAGTTTTTGCCCCACGACGACACGTCGGCGACCGTGCTGCGCGGGTGATAGCAGTCGTAGACGCGCAGCGTCAAGCCGGCGCCGGCGAGCTCGCGCTGAGCCTTGACCAGCGCTTCGGCAGCGCGGCGCGTCAGCACGCATTCGGCGGCGTCGTAGCCGGCCAGCGGACGGCCGACGAAGTTGTGATAGCCGGCGTTGCGGACGTCTTGCAGAATCTCGGGCGCGACCGCCGACAGATAGACGAATCCGGGCGCCATGGTGGGCCTGGGGTGGGGCGTCGCGCGATGCGACGGCGGCGCCGTCGCGAACAGCGCCAGCGCCGCGAAGCCGCACGCGAGCGCGCGAGTCAGGCTTGCGCCCCCAGACGCCAGGT
>Ga0335075_10013373_pt1 | contig 12356 bp, 7 predicted proteins | sample Lox_Sample_24_FD_206723 | JGI IMG/M metagenome (GOLD analysis project Ga0335075, IMG submission 206723) | Soil microbial communities from Loxahatchee National Wildlife Refuge, Florida, United States - Lox_Sample_2.4 | ecosystem: Environmental > Terrestrial > Soil > Wetlands | place: USA: Florida... | reverse complement strand
AACTGGCGACCATTGAGCGGATCGAGGGCGACGGCAATCTGAAACTCCGCACGGACTCGGGGCGCGAAGTCGAGTTCAACGCGAGGCAGCATCCGCATCTCGATTACGGTTATGCGGTGACGAGCCATTGCAGCCAGGGCCAGACCGCCGACCGCGTGCTGATCCACGTGGACACGGAACAGGCTCCCGGCGAACTCGTCAACAGCCGCATGGCGTATGTCTCAGTATCGCGCGCTCAGTTTGACGTGCAGATGTATACGAACGACGCGAAGGCGCTGGGATACGAGTTAAGCCGCGACGTGTCGCACCCGACAGCGCTCCGGCAAGAGCCAGTAGCGGCACAAAAAATTGAGCCGCACGCGGAAAGCATACAAGCCGCGCAAGGCTTGAGCGTGGGCTGAGGGACGGTCTTCAGCAGCTTGCACGCGTGACATACAGAGGTTTGGGAAGCAGAACCAAGGCTAGGCAGATCATTACAACCTCAATACACGGCAATCGACGCAACGCAGCACCGTAATAGAGATAGGGCGGTGTGTGCGACGGATAGTAGAATCTCGTATAGCGCGCTCTTAGAACTTGTGAGAGTATCTTGGCCCAAGAACGGGGTCAAAGCGTCTCATCGGGGGGAGTGAAAGAACCGTGCAAAATCCGCGAAATTTCCACATTTTCTTACACAGTCTCACATTTGCTCGATATGCGGCAAACGTTGAGAATGGAATATATCTTGTGAAATCAGCGATTTGAACAACATGCCCGGATGGCGAAACTGGCAGACGCAGCGGACTTAAAATCCGCTAGAGATCCATGAACTTGGTATCCTCTCCGGTCGTTAGTCAAGTCGGATGATTCGCTTGGGCTGTCGGTGTTTGCTGACAGTGGTTGGGTTCATTTCCAGCGACCATCTTCACGCCTCCGGTCTGGACTTCCGAAGCGCGAGTTGTACGAGGTTTTTTGCCTCGGACCTCTCAGTTCGACCAAAAAGCAGAGCTGTGAACTGGTGAAAGAACGAAGACGCCATCAACACACTCGCGGCCGCCTTCGCGTTCACCGCGGAATCTATGCGTCCAAGTCTCTGTTCCTGTTCGATATAACTTCCCAGCGTTGCAATTCCCCGATGCGGCCCTTTCCCCGAGTCGCCAAGTGATTTCCTAAACCGCTTCAGAAGTTCCGATTCCGGGATCAGCGAGCACAACATGGGCATCACCCGCCGGTGGAAACGCGCGAGTCCGCCAACAGCATCGATGAGGTTCTGCTCCGGGTCGCCCGTTCCCACCTTCTTGAGAAGTCGGTGCAGTGGAAGCTGCATCTCAGGCAGGCTCTCCTGCAGGACCTCAAGAATTAAAGAGAGCCTGTCCTTGAAGTGGACATAGATTGCCCCTTCCGAACAGGGGACTGCCTCGGCAACGGCGCGTGTGGTCATTCCATTCAGGCCACGCTCATTGAGGAGCATCTCCGCTGCCGCCACAATGTCGCTCCGGCGACTAGGCCGGCCTCGCTTGCTAGTCACTTCGTTTATCTCCTGAAGCAGTTTCTCATGTCGATTCGTGTCATTTGCATATATCAAATGTCTTTTTTATGATGAGTGAGCGCTCACTATTGCACGCCCCGGGAGGATTGGATGAACCGGATTGTCCTCGGCAAGTGCCTGCTCACGTTTGTCCTCATTGGCGGAGCTGCGATGTTTTTTGTATTGGACTGGAGTTCCAACCATCTGCTCAATCCTCTCTGGCACCCGCACGCACGCTATCACGCGGCCATTCTTCTTTTCTTGTTTGCCGGAGCAGCGGGCGTGGCCACCTGGCTACTTTGGCGCCGCTCCTGGGAGCCTCGTGTCGCATTCACCGCGGCCTCCCTCCTGTCGCTTGCGTATTGGACACCCTTTTTCTATGTCCCATTTTTGCTCCCGCAATCCTCGTATTGGGCAGGCATACCTGGCCATGAGCCACGGATAGCGGGAGTAATGATATTTCCGAATCTGATTGTGGTGGCCGTCTTTATGATGCTTACTGTCGTGGGATGGGTCCTTGGGCGCTCCGCCGCTGATGGGCTGAATGAGGACCCGAATTAGTCTTCAATGCCGGTTCATCAATACCTGCCCTGTACTCATGATTGCAGCCATCATTGACAGTTGATCTGTGCTTGATGCTCGCCGTGGCGATAACGTCGATTCAAAGTCCGGCGGGATCTCGTTGCGCATCGGAGGACATTTGAAGGAGGATGCGTTCTCCCTCTCTGGTCTGAAAAGTCAGCAAGTCCCCGCGAAGCATCTCGGCCTCCACACCATTCCGGTAGAGCCGAACGTCTCCGGAAAAGGGGTTGCGCAGCCGGCAGACCGCGCCGGCATGCGACTCCAGCTCGGCGTGCACTACTGAACCACTGCGCATGGTAGCCGTAACAGTGAAAGCTCCCCGGGCCCGCAAAGTGAAGCGCGCGTCCCATTGCCGTGGCCAGGCAGGAAAAAGGTGCAGGATCGGTTCTTCGCCGGGAGCAGGCGGATTGCTCTGCAGGAGCGAGCGATGGAGGGCCTCAGCGGCACGGCCCAGGTGCTCCGCGTGCAGAGCCTGTGCACCCTCACCCAGAGTCATCCGATTCTCCAGCAGGCCGGATTGTTTGTACCACGGTGAATGCGGATTTGGCTGCTGCATCATCTGATTCGGCAGCAGGACTGCCAAATCATCCGACTGCCCAAGGGAAGCTGCCGCGACGGCAAGCATGGAGAGAGTGCCCGGGTGCATGTGCGGATTGGATCCGTTCTGCAGCAGCTGGCTGAAGGTAGACTGGGCTACCGAAAAACCATGGCGGTCTCGAGTCTCGACATTGTAGAGATCGAAGAACCAGATGGGCAGACTGTTAATATCGGGCATCCACCCGGTTGGAATGCGGTCAGCTTTGACCGCCGGCATCAGCCCATTCACGAAGATGCGCGGTCCATTGTAATCGTGAGGGTGCAACGCTTCCGGGTCCGAACTGGTAGGCAGCGGAGCCAAATGCTCCAGAAACTCCCTCCAGGTCGGCGTCATCTGCTGATCTGCGCTGAGGATATCTGCAGCGCGCAGGACCGCACCTGTGATGCTCCGCATCGCTGCCATGTCCTCGAACGAGTCGCGTACGCCGAACACCGGTTCGCCACTGTTGGACCAGTGCATGTGGTATCTGCCGTCGTCATCTTTCCGAAGATTCGGATGGTTGCGATAGAACTCGACCGCGCCGCGGAGCATTGGATAGGCGCGAGTACGGAGCCACTCGCGGTCCAGCGTGAACTCGTAGCGCTGCCAGAAGAGCCATGCGATTTTTGCGGTGCTGCTGAACATGTGGCTGGTCGGGCCGTACGGACCGGAGCCGCGTTCCCTGATCACATACTTTCCCTGTTGCCAGTCCCCCATGGCGATCCAGTTCCAGCGGCTGGAGTACGGGTGCTTCTTCTCTGCGAAAGCCATGAATGTGTCGGAGCGCTGCTCCCAGGGCTTCCGGAGAAGATAAAGCTGCTGCATTTCATCGCCTAGCTCATCGGGTAGTTCTTCCAACCCATCGAAGTAAGTTGTCTCAGGAATGTAGATTCCGGAGCTGCCCCACTGCTGGCGGGCAGCCTGTGCGCAGGCATCGAACATACCGGAGTACATGTCGAACGCCGGCTCCATCAGTTCAAATCGACCTGTAGCCGGCAGCGCTGCGTAATAGCAGCTCAGATTCGTAAACCAGTGCTGCGCTCCCCACATGCGCAGATCGCCTCCCGTATTCCAGAGCATGCCGTTGAACTTCGGTGGAAAATTGCCGCGGGATGCTGCGGCCATTAAGTACAAAAAGTAATGGTAGTTTCGCTGAATAAGTTCAGCAGTTCCATCCTGACTATGAAGTTCCACGGCACCTTTCGCCCAAAAGTCATGCCACCACTGCTGAGACTGACGTTCGAGCTCGACCATGCTCTGTGCCGAGGCAGCGTCGAGCAGGCGGAAGGCTGCGGCCGCAACATCCTCACTGGGTTCCATTGCCGCGGCCGATGCCACCATGATGGTGACCGGTCGGGCCTTCGTAACGGAAACGCGGATGTCGGTATCGTTGAGGATTTCTGCCGTTGCGGAAGGTGTTTCGAAGGCAACCGCTACGGCAGATTTTGCACAGAAATCTCCTTCACGAAATTCCTGGGTCAGCGCAATGTGGTTGTTGTCCTGGATGAGTCGCGATGTCGCGGTGTGACTGCGATGCGGGACCCGAATTGCGTGCTCCTCCTCCAATGTTTCGGTTTGCCGGCCGAAAAACTTCGTCTCATAGCGCAACATCCGCAACGTGACAGAAATGCGCTGAACAGAACTCGCATGCGGGTCGATCACGATCGCGAAGACGTCCCGCTCCATCGACGGCACGATGCGGATCGAAATCCCCTCGCCATCGATCATGAGGGTTCCGTCGTAAACCGAAAGGTGCTGACGGAATCCGGAGTCGGGAAACGGATGACCATCGAACTCGATCTCGAGAAAAGCGCACCCGCCGCAGTAGTCGTCGTGAACCTCCACAAAGCTGTTGGTCCGGCAGTTATTCGCATAGACGTCGACGCGGTTGATCTGGAAGTGCAGCTGGTTGCCGGTGGTCCAGACAAGGCTGCCCATTCGCCCGTTGCCCACCGGAATGCCGTCTTCGCTGCGTGCGACGGGGCGGGAGTAGATCAAATCGGAAGCGGAGATCAGTCGGCCGAGTTGACTCTCCGGGAGATCCCGCTCTTCGGGCCTTGGCTTTTCAAATGGTGCCGGGGACTCGAAGGCCAGGGACTTTGAGGCAAGACCGCTTGCGGCCAGGCCCACGGTGGTGAGGAATGTACGACGACTGTAGCCCTTCACAGGTACTCCGTTTCTCGGCTGTACAGTGTTCCGCCTGTCAGGTTGATGTAAGCAGTGAACGCGATCTCGGAGGTGGTCTCCCATCGGCGGAGGCTTCCGGGTCCCGTGTCACTCCAGTGATTTTCTCCAGAAGCCGAAGATTGGAAGTATGATCGAACGGCTCGCTGCAAGCCCAACCTCCCGCAGTCCACGGCGAGACGATAATGCATTGGCCAGGGCGTACGTTAGGCGGAAGGGCCAGCACGCTCAGAGCAGCGCCGGCCGTCCCCAGCAGGCGCCTTCGTATATATGTCTGTCCGGGCAAAAGCGTCTTCTTGTCGTTCATCCGTTCACTCTTTCTGATTGCAGACATCGATGGACGACGATCTGTACTTACATTCATCGCTCGTGCCGACTCGGCGGGATGCTATCGGAACAGAGACAGATCGACCGCGTCCGCCATCGCTTTGTAGCCGGCGTCGTTGGGATGGACGTGATCTCCGCAGTCGTATGCGGGAAGCATCGCCTGCGGCGCTTGCGGATCGGCGACGGCCTTGTCGAAGTCGACGACTCCATCGAAGACACGCGAGCTCCGCACCCACTCGTTATACTGTTCGACCACCTGCCGCACTCGCGACTGACTGGAACTGGCAAGCAGGATTCTGGGAGCGAACGGAAGCAATGTTGCGCCAAAGACCTTGACTCCGTGCTGGTGCGCCCGGGTTACCAGCTGCTTCGCGGCGAAAATCAACTCATCCGCTGTCAGCGTGCTTTCCGGAGAAGCAGGTCTCAGGATTTGCCCAATATCGTTGATCCCTTCGAGATAGATAACGTAGCGCACTCCTGGCTGCGCCAGCACATCCCGATCGAAGCGCTGCAACGCGCTCGGGCCGTGCCCTTCGAAGAGCACGCGCCCGCCAGATATACCCTCGTTCAGCACCGAGAGCTGAGCCGTCTTCCGGTTGGCATGGAGACGGACGGCGAGATAGTCCGGGTAGCGGTGGTTGGCATCGACGGTCGAATGAGCGCCGTCAGTGATCGAATCGCCCAGCGTAACCACCGCCGCGGAGCTTTTCTTTTTCGGGCGAACCTCGACACCTTGCAGGAAGCACCATGAAAGAAGCCGACGAGGATCGCGAAGTTCGCTGCTGTTTGTTTCATTGCCCGCAGCAATGTAGCTGGTTGACATGCCGGACTGATGGCACGTAGGATCGGCGACTGTCTGCTGCGGCAGGTAGAGGCTGACAGCAAGATTGGAAAAGGCTGTCGCTGCCATCGGAACCGGATCGCTGAGAACGTATGTGCCCGCGGGAATGGTGACAGACGTCTGGTGATTGAATGTGAGCGGGTGACTGGAGCCAGGCTGCAGCCTATCGCTTCCCGCCGAAACCGCGATGGATGCGGACCCGACATGCAGGGGCGCGGCGCCGAACTGGTTGGTCAAAGTAACGCGGACGGTGCTTCCTCCCAGCGTCAGGTGCAACACGTCACGAATGGTGGAGTCACTGACAGGTTCACTCACATGCATCAGCAGCGGCGAGGCCGCCCAGCTGCCTACCCACGTAAATGCGGGATGCCTGGCACCAAACGCTGCGCCCTTTATGCACAGCAGTAGCGCGATCAGACACACTGGTTTCGTCTTCATCACTTCGAGTCACCGCCCACTTCCCGTAAATTGCCTGGTGAGTGCAACGATCCCTCGGGCCCCACATAGATCGCCATTTGGGGTGCATGTGAGACCCGAGTCGCCTGAGCTTAAAAACGCAGCTTAAGTGCAAATTGCAGGGATCGGGGGCCACCCTGCTGATAGAGAGAGGACAAGCCGCCGAGACTGGCTGAGAGTGTGCTGGTTGCCTGGCCCATAATGGCGTTAGTGCAGGTAGCTCCCGCCGTGGTCACGCCGCAGGTCGTATTGACGGCACCAAAAACCGGATGATTGGCGACGTTGTACGCCTCGGCGCGGAATTCCAGACTCGACCGCTCGTAAAGCGGGAAGGTGCGCTGAACGGCAAGATTCACCTGGTTTTCCCCAAAGCCACGCAGAAAGTTGCGCGGAGCGTTGCCAGCGCCGAGTGGATCCGCAGTCACGCTGAAGATCGTCGGATCGATCTGGCGGCTGCCCGGTATTCCCGCCTTGTGAACATAAGGGTATTTACCGTTGTAGTTGAGTTCTCCGTTGACGATGTCTCCAGTTACAGGATCAGTGATGGATGGACCAGTCGGTTCGTAAGGAAAAGCAGTGCGCGCAACGAGCCACAAATCGGTGTTCCAGCGGCCCAGAACCGCTTCTTCGAAGCGATTTGTGTACTGCGAGGGCAGGTTGTACACGAGGGCAGCGGTAAAGTTGTTGCGCACATCGAAGTTCGAATTACCCCTTTGCAGAGGAAAGGTGACGCTGTATTCCTCTGTGCTGGCCCAATCGATTGCGTGTGACCAGGTGTAGGAGGCAAGCGCCTGCAGGCCACGCGACATTTGCCGCTCATACTTCGCCTGCAGCGAGTTGTAATTCGAACCCGGACCATTCTCAAACAAATAGGCGTAGCCGAACTCCGGATTCACCTGAGCAAGGTTATATTCCTGGAAGTGAGTGAGGTTTCTTCCAAGCGATGCGACGTAACCCAGGGTCACCGTCTGTTTGGACCCCAGCGCCTGCTCCAGGGTCACATTCCACTCAATCGCTGACGGAGGAACGAGGTTATTCGCGGCGTAGAACTCCAGGTTGTACGGCGGCTTCGGCGGGTTGACAATCGGCACGAGAATTTGACTGACGTTGAGGGGGAAGGCCGTCTTGCCCGTGCTTGTTGCCGATGTTCCTACCCCGGTACCGTTCCCGAACATGCTTTCCGGGGCGAGCAGATCATAAAACAGCCCCGCTCCCGCGCGAAGGACCATTTCGTGGCCGGGCGCTGAGCGAATCGAGTAAGCCAATCCGAACCGGGGAGAAAAGTCGGTCCAGGTGGTTTTGTAAGTTGGCTCGCCGGCCCGTGTTGAGAGCGCCAGAGTAGACGGGTCATTAATGTTGCCAGTGTAGGTGTATGCCTGGATACCCGAAACAGACGGCGGAGGATTGAAGTCCCAGCGAAGACCGAGTGAGAGGCTGAGCCGTGGTTGGACGCGCCATTCATCCTGCGCGAAAAGGCCAAGGTTCTTGCTGGTGGGATCTACTCGCGGTTCATTGCTCGCGGTAAAGCTCGGAGCATTCGAGAGGACAGAAGCGGCGCTGGTCCAGCCGTACGCGACATAGGGACTGCGGGAAATGTTGCCGTTGTTGTAGTACGCCGTGGTCTGACGGTACTCGCCGCCAAACTTAAAGAGATGCCGGCCATGTGTCCAGGTGACTGTTTCCGAGGCGTCCGGCTGAAACTGCTGCGATCCGAAACTCGTGTCGTAAATGCTCACCGTGTTTGGCAGGGAGATATGCACGACGCTTTCTCCTTCCATCGTGGGAAGGCTTTCCAGGGCTTGAATATTGAGCAGGCTGGTGGCGCCGGCTGTCTCAATCGGATTGACCACAGCATCGAATACGGCCGCAGAGTACTGAAGCCTCAGTTCGTTAGATATCGCGGCGCCGAAGGTGTTGTCCGCGCCAAGGAGATAGACGCGATTGCGGCCGATGTGCTGAGTGAACGTCCCATCGCCGTCTGCTCCGGTGTTGCTCGTCACGTCGCTGTAGCGGGCAAAGATACGCATCGTAAGCAGGAGTTGATAGTCGATGCGCGCTTCGATGGAGTTGAGCTCTCCTGTCGACGACGCCGCATCTTCAAGATAGGGCGAGCCTCCGAGACCGTAGTCCACGCATTGTGGGTCTTGCGCCGTAGAGCAGTTTGGCAGCGGGAAGGCATTGAGCACTGGCTGCAGCGCGGCAGGAGCATATTTGCGGAGGTTCTTATACTCGGGATTGGCGTAAGTGGCGGTGTTGTATGTGCCGTTAGACGGAACGTCGTAGATTGCCGCAGCCTGAGGCTGAGTCAGACGAAGTCCCTCATATGCGAAGAAGAAGAAGGCGCGATCCTTGCCCGAATACAAATGTGGCACCGTGATTGGACCGCCCAGCGTGCCGCCGAAATCATTTTGCCGTTCGGCAGGCGTTGGAATCGGATTCGTGCTGTAAGTATTGAACCAGTTATTCGCATCAAAGGCTGAGTTACGCAGATAGTCGTATAACTCTCCGTGAAAATCGTTGGTTCCTGACCGGGAACGGAAGGTGACCTGCGCACCCGGCTGCCTCCCGTATTCCGCCGAATAGGTCGAAGTCGAAATGCGAAATTCTTCCATCGCATCGAGAGGGAGCATCGTCTGTGTTGTTCCGAGCATGCTCGCACTTTCCAGCATGCCCGACGACCCAGCGGCGCTGGTGTATCCCGGGGCATTGTTTGCGCTCGCGCCGTCCACAGTAAAGTTATTAGAGTCTGTGCGCATGCCATTGACGCTGTACTCACCCTGGTCATTAGATGGGGGAGTGCCTGCGCCGACCTGGGGAGTGTTGGTGACCACTCCTGGAGAAAGCAGGACCAGGGTCTGAAAGCTTCTCCCGTTCATCGGGATATGCTGCACGAAATCACGGTCGATGACGGTACTAACCGCAGCATCGGTCGTGTTGATGTTGTTGCCCGCACCGCTCACGGTGACCGTTTCGGAGGTAGAGCCGACCGCCATGTGGAAATTGATTTGCAGGACGTCCTGAGTATGCAGGAACAAGCCCTCCTTCAGAATCGTTCGGAAGCCCACCTTGTCGATCTGCATTCGATAAGGTCCCACGGGCAGAGCGGAAAGGCTGTAACTTCCGTTCTGATTTGTCTCCGTCGCAAACTGCTGGTTCGTATCCGTGTTAACCGCAACTACTCGAACATTGGGAATGAATGCCCTGGATGAGTCCTGAATGAATCCCGTCAAACTGGCGTTGCCTGCCTGCGCAAAGGCGCGACCGGCCAAGAGCGAAAAAAGAATTACAATAACGGCGATACGGCGCATGAAAGCTGGTTCTCCTCGGAAGAATGCTGAGCGGCACTCAGCGGTTCTGCCCACTACTACGGACACGTCGCGCCATCTTTACCGCGCTCCCGGAAGATGTAACCGAAGCTTTACAAATCGAATCTACGGGTGATTGGGCACGCGCTGCAGCGATGCATAAAGGAAGGGTTTTCCAGTAGGTCTGTCTGTCTGTTCGTGCGGCTCGATCGTGACGAAAACGGAATCGAGTCTGGCGAGTTGCTCCGGATTATCTACACGAAGTGTCCAGCGCCGATTGGTGGTGCTGTCCATGTAGAGAATGCCGAGACTAATTGGCTTGCGATCATGGACGCCTGTCCGCCCCCAGACCTGAAAGGTGCTGGTTAGTCTCACGCCCGGCTGCCGGTCTAAATCATAGGCATAAAAGATCAGCGACTTAGTCTTGGTGTAAAAGACGCGGCCGAAAGGCTTTTGCGACTGACCGGTGTCATTCACATCCATGATGTCCGCGATGTAGAGATTGCGTGCGCCGATCAGGTCGCGAATATCCTTGTCCGCGGCGAGATAGTGCTCATCGGAAGTCGCGCGGCTGTTTTGCCGGTTGATCTCGTCCGCAAGGCTGTCAGCGCTGGCCTGGAGGGATGCTAGATGCAATAGATCCTGCTGGTGCTGATTGCGCAGCGTGTCCAACTGGTATTGGGCGGCCTGGTACATCTTTTCCGCATCGCGCAGTTTACCCACATCCGCATCCCGCTCCTGACGGAGAGCAGCCAGCTGCGCATTCGACTCATTCGTTGCCGCCTCCATGGTGGCGGTTAGCTCCGTGATCCGGCGAGTATCTGCTTCACTCTGCGATCGAAGTTTCGCAAGGTCGCTCTGGTCCGCCGCGGTCTGGCGCTCCAAAACCGCAATCCGCTCATCGGCCATCTGAATGGTTCTCAGGAAGTTCTGTTTCTCTGTTGCCGTTCGGTCCAGCGCAGACTGCGACTCCGCCCTGATTCCTCGCAGGCGGCCGTTTGCAGAGCCTGCACCCGCCCAGTAGGCGCCCATGCCCACGCCAGCCACGATAGATGCAGCGACAAGGCCGCGAATCCACCCGGGCTTCGGTGCAGATTTCTGCCCTCGCCGCACCGGCTGAGTGTCTTCCGCGCCGGCCGCCTGCATAAGCCGGTTCAGAGCAGAAGATTCATCAAACTCGTCGGCCATCTGACTTCCGTTAAATTCACTGGCGAGAACCGGCATGCCATCTGTCGCCAGTTGCTGATACTGTTCCAGCGCCTCCCTGCATTCGGGGCAACCTTCCAGATGAACAGTCAGAAGTTCAGACTCCGCGGGACCGAGTACACCGGCAGTTGCCAGAGCGCATAGTTCCTCGTATTTGTCGTGTTTCAGTTGAGACCCGACTCTCGTCATGACTGCGTCTTGCCTCTGAGCTTCTTTACGAAGGCGTCTTTCCTCAGCTTCTGAAGCCCGCGATAGTAGTGATGGCGTATGTTCTCTATAGATTCGTCCAGGCGCGCCGCAATTTCGCGCAGGTCCAGTTCCTCGAAAAAGAACAGTTCCAGGGTGAGACGCTGACGATCCGAAAGGTTCCAGAATGCCTTCCTGAGCCGTTCCCGGTTGAGTTTCGACGCAAGATCATCTTCCACATCCTCCGCCCCCGCAAGAGTATCGGACAATGCGCTCACGTCTGTACCAGAATAAAAGTTCCGCCGATGCAGATATTCCCGACGATCCAGCGACCGGTGCCAGGCAACCTGGACAATCCACGCTTTGGCCTCGCCCTTCCTCTCATCGAAGAGTTCAGCTTTCTGAAAGAGAAAAACGAATACCTCCTGGACCACATCCTCGGCTTCACTGGCATCACGCAAAATCCGAAAGCCGATGCTGAAGATCAGGCGCGAGTAGCGTCGAAACACTTCCGCGAGCGCTTCTCGATCCTTGTCTCTGAGCGCGGCGAGAAGATTCTCATCACTTAGAAATCGAACCCCGGACCTGTCCGCCGTTGCCCCCACGGCCCGAGGCTCATCTTTTGTCCAGACAAGTGGGACCGGCAGCACTCGTTCTGTGGGATTGCTGGGGGACAATGGAATCTCTCTTTGACTACGGAAATGCGCCCGCTGGAATTTTGCGTGTAGCCGGATAAATCAGGCGCTCCGACTGTAGCTAAGCATGGAATATACACGGTTGCTGTTAACACGCGATGACCCGAAAATCCTGAAGAGAAGTTGGTACAAAGTCAGTGCCGGGGCCGTATTTATTATGTATTTCGCTCGTTGTTATTCGGCTCCACGGTCACTCTCCTCAACATTGTCTGACGCAATTGCAGCTCAGGTGCTGGCTTCACATCGGACCCGAGAAGTAAAGCCGCGCTTACAAACTCCAAACCGCTCGCATAGCTGAGACCGCGGACCTCGAAACAGCTGCTCGTTTCGCAATGACCCCACTGGTTTTGCGGCGCCAAACCACTCTCGATCGGTGGATTGGTAAGTGATCAGCTCGACTTCGTCGAGCAATCCGCGTGAATTGCAGACACACGCTCCTCAGCTTGCAAGAAAGCTTCGCATGATCTCCGCAACCTTCACCACCTGTGTC
>Ga0335075_10013372_pt1 | contig 12357 bp, 19 predicted proteins | sample Lox_Sample_24_FD_206723 | JGI IMG/M metagenome (GOLD analysis project Ga0335075, IMG submission 206723) | Soil microbial communities from Loxahatchee National Wildlife Refuge, Florida, United States - Lox_Sample_2.4 | ecosystem: Environmental > Terrestrial > Soil > Wetlands | place: USA... | reverse complement strand
TGACCAACTGGTACTCGTCATCAAGTATGACGCAAAGATCACCGTCCTCGATATGCGAGTATTCCACTAGAGGGGTATCTAATCGATGAAGTACCTGATCCATATGGACGTTCTGGTTATGACCTGCGTCTGCTAAGCCAAGCGAGATCCTGTTCTCAAGCTGGTGACTGTATAATGGCTCGATTGCCAATGGAGTGAAAACTGCATGGGAAGAAGAGATCGGCCTACTAGCTCGACTTGGCCATAATCCCCTCGTAGGAAGTCCTTCAAAAATAGGCTCGTGTGTCGCCTCGTAAATATTTCCTGTGAATTTTGATCCGCCGATTTGATTTATGCCATCGTCTGCTCCTTCGTTGGTAATGGAAAGGTCAATTATGGTTTCCGTGGTCCGAGAAGGGTCAGGCAACCCATCAGCTGCTTGCACACTATCCACTTGACGCTCTGCAGGTAGATCTGGTATTGCAGCCTTTGAAGATTGAATTAGGTATTCATGATGAGAAAGGGGGTCTCCAAGAGACTTGGCATTATCAGTTCCAGTACTGCAGTTATGTCCCTCTAGCTTCTTTGCTCCACAGTCTAGAAGCAGGCAATGATCCGCCGGCTCTGCGCTGCTCTCTTCATACATTACCTGCTCGGTTGGTTGTTGAGGCATCACTGTCTCTGCGTCAGGCGCTCCATCAGATATGGTATTGTTATTGGTATCAACTCCAACTCCGTGAATTGCTGTGTTAGCCATAAGTGCGGGTTTTACGTAAGCATCCTGAGCAATCTCCTGTGGAGCCTTGGGCTTCGATAGATGAAAATTTGTCATGTCTTTCCTATCGGTATTGTGTTCCTCCCATCTAGATTCTGTACTGCAATGTTGTATTATCGGTTTAGCTAGACGAAGAACCTCCCCACCCTCCTTAGCTCTGCTACCGTTCTCATAGAGATGTCTTATCTGTATTTCATGAGGACTACAGTGAGTTCTCAAGGCAGATACCCCCACCTCCACGGGTCGTGGAGTTTGAATGTTTGTACGGAATGATTTGCGCATATGCGAAGTCGGAGACTCGCAGTTCGGAATCTTGGAGAGCCCTGAGGCCTGCGTTGGCACTTGGGATCTAACAGGCTCATTGAGAGCTGCTTCATACGTTCGACCTGTAGTTTTATTAATGCCGGTGTTCCTGAAGATTCCTGTGTCGGTCAACATTTGTCGGATTGATTCCGGAGTGGAGCTGACCACATAACATGTCTTTTGTTTGCACTGCGAGATTTCTGGTGACCTTGCGCTATCTGACCATGTAAAATAAGTTGTGTCTGTGTCAGAAAGTTTCGTATTCACATCCGGTGCCACACTTGGTTGTACCGTTTGGCCACGTAAATGAGGCATTGCCGCTAGCTGTTTAAAAGCATGTCGGCGATCTAGTTCTAAGAGAGGCTCTTTCGACAAATCGATTGACCGCGAAGTCGACTTAGAGTAACATGATTGATATCTATGCTTCCCTATTTCTCCTCGGCGAAGTTTGTGATTACCAGTTGACGTGCAACTGGCCTGTTGCTCATCAGCTCCCTCAACTTCAACATTAACTTTAAAGCTTGGCTTGAAGTATTCAGAGATTTCATTCTGTGCTCGCTCAGACCTCCGCTTTTCACTTTCCCGTGATTTAGATAAGGACTTCCCCTCCTCCATTGCAACCGGACGCTGCTTTGAATGTCGGAGGAAATCCATTTCTGAGAATGCAAGGTCCGGTACTGTGGAAGCTATATTAGTAGGACTAATAAAGCCAGACACCCCTTGCTTATATCCACGCCGTCTTCCAGGAGAAGATGCTCGGCCGTTTTTGAATAGGCCAACAGTATGAGAGGGACGCATCTAATGACAATCAATAGGCGGCCACGTAGGACGGTTTAACTGTACTTACTGTCAAACGATCAAGTCCTACGCTTTTCGAGGAGAATTGATGCATGAGATCTTCGCCAGCAGCCCTAGGGACCTTGAGACGAGATTTGGGTTTCCTTTTCTTTTGTCCCTGCTTTTCCCTGTTAACTTGGGACTTGGGGTCGACTAGCGCCATTTTTGGTTCGTATCGGTCCTCACAGGTCTTATGCCTCTTTCTCTTTTCAAAGGATTCTACACGTTGGTTTATCGATAGCGAGACAACACTGCCTTCCAAACCAACCGATCTTTCAAGCTTTCGACGTTGACGACGCGTTTTTGATTTTTCCCGCATCTCGATTCCTTCAACCATGTTATGCTTGTGAACGGTCTCAGGACGAGGGTCCAAAGCAAGCGCGCACTCTAGAAAAGAGCAGTCCGAAGAGGAATCGAGCATGCGCTTGCGGTGTTTGCCCTGCGCACTTGCATGCTCCTTCTTTGGGTCATAGTCATTCACTTGAGGGAACTGTTCGAAGTCGAACCCTCGTGACAGGCCTCCTGGACCGACAGGACGAGATACTGGATGCCGGTAGAGTCAGCATCACAATTGACTAAGGCTAGAGAAACATATTGATTGAGAGGGACTGCAAGTGCAATCTCACCATTCTCCTTTCTAGAGCCAAGTCGTGCCTTTGACGGCATATCGATCTCCTGCGTCATTTGCAACAACCATCTTTGCACATAGTCATCTTGCGGTAGTCTGCTCGATGATTTTGGCCTTTCACTATGGCCACTTTCACCTCTCATAGTATCTATCCTGCTTTCCTGCATCGCAGATGTAACAAGGATACCTCTAGTACCAAGACTGTCTTGGAGATCATTCTCCTCTCGGCCGAATTGCTTGCTCCTGGAATGGCGGCTCTCCCGCTCCACATGCCTACGTTTTTTCATTTCATGAAAAAGAGTCTATGAGGAACTTAAGCAAGAGTATAAATGCGACATTCACTGAAGCAGTGGCGCACCAAGAACCCGCAAGCAATAAATAAATATTGACAAAGTTGGAGAAATCAGGATGATATGGACGTCCACTTACCTTAGCTCTCGTATGTTGACCTCTGCTATGCCAAAATGGTAGTCACGGCCACGGAAGCTTTCCTTGGCGGGCAAGTGCTCCACATACTGTAATATGGCAAGAGCCAAGAAACTTGAGTCCGTCCTCAATTACGCTCGAAGACTCACGCATAATGGAATGCCAGGACGTTAGAGTTTGTCCTCAATTGAGCTGTGCAACCCGAATTAATGGGAGATATCTGCGCTGGTATTCTATAATAATATCTAAGGTTGGAGATGACGAAAGCGAAGCCCCGTATCAACAAAAGCTCATCTTCCGATCTTTCGACGTTCGGTAAGTAAGGCTGGCTTTCTGGATCCAACGGGTGTCGTGCCGAGCTGCAAGAAATGACAGGGATAGAAGCAGGGATTGCAAGAGGAGGGCCCAGACTGTCACTAAGGCCGGCTATCGATAAGCCTGTCAACCGAAAAGATACCCAGGTATCTGGTCCAACTGGCCAACTTGCTTCCTTGCTCTCCCGTGTTTGGCCAGTAGGAAAGGCTGGCAAGCGGGAGAGGAGGGGGTGTGCAGCGAGCTGGCCGCTGATTGCACCATCCAGTAGAACGGTCATGCACTGTTCAACTGGTCCCCTATACTGGCACACTGCTTACTGCTCTATGTACCTCCATTCAGCTTCTATCATCGACGTTCAAAGGCGCTCGTACGACCAAAGACGTCAGGAGGTGTCTACACGGCATAATCTTGTCCTCTAGATGCTGGTGATAATGCCGCCACCTATTGCCATATTGCCGTGCTATCATCTGCCACACTGTGAGTTTAGGGACATGTCTGATTAGGCGCCACCAACCGCTTGGGTAAGAGGGTCTTCATCCGGCTGGAGCCTTTTCTTGGAGAAAGCTTGGGACCGGGTGCTATGCGGTGCCCAACCTGCACACCCTCTTGAATGATGTCTCCGCTGCGGCCAATGACTGTTCATTACGGCTTGGAGATCTCCCTCGGGGACTGCTCTCCTTCACCCTAGCATAGCCAAGTAGTGAAGCACGTAAAAAGTAAGTTTGATCCAAGGCATGATACCCCCAGAGCAAGCAAATAGGGCGAAAAAGGGAGGCCGCTCGCGTAGTTTCATTAGCGTCAGTGAGGGGCAGTCTCTTCAAACACCCCGCTATTTCAACTTCCTCTCTCCCTCTACATCTTCGATCCAACCTACACACCCTTCTTTGTGAATCTCAACTTTCGCAATACAATCCTTTTCAACAACTGTCCTTTCAGTCGTTAGGATCATTGACTCTGCCAATAAAGATCAACAAAGAAATTCCCGCGACTACCTACCTCACTCATTAACTCAACCTTTCAAGAAGTTCGTCCGTTCTCCTGTGTGCCTGCGCTGACCTTACCTCCCGATGTCTTCACTCACATATCATATCCTTCCTCCCTTCCAAGTCCGCTCAGCGGAGTCCTGTTCTACCTCGATGTATCTTTCCTTGTGTGATCCGTCCGTCCACTCGTTCTCATATCCACTCGGTCCACGGTGACGCGCTTTTTTGTGGTGCGCGCGGAGATTGAGACTTTCAGCCAGATTCCGGTTTCGAGAAACATCTTTTAAGATGGCTAAGCTCTTCATTGGGTAAGTTGAGACAATCATATATACATCTCTTTATGACTATAACTGACATACCTAAAGTGGCCTAGCATGGCACACTGATGAGAATGCCCTCCGCCAGAAGTTCGAGGACTTCGGCAAGGTCGAGGAAGCGGTGAGTAATTTTTTTTTTTTTTTAATCATATGTGATCAACATCCAAGACTACTTACTCATATTACTACGTAGGTCGTCGTAAAAGATCGTGATACTGGACGCAGCCGTGGTTTTGGCTTCGTTCGTTATGAACAGGAGGCCGATGCTGAAGCAGCCATTACTGCTATGAACAACATTGAGTATGATCACCACTGTTTGTTGTATCTGCATGCACATATTGATCCGTTGTAGGTTCGATGGCCGTACCATCCGTGTTGATAAGGCCTCCGAGCGTGGCTCCGGCGGCGGCGGCGGCTTCGGTGGTGGCCGTGGCGGTGGTGGTGGCTATGGTCGTGGCGGTGGTTACTCAGGCGGCGGTGGTGGTTATAGTGGTGGCCGTGACGGAGGTGGAGGCTATGGTAATCAGGGAGGTGGCTATGGTGGAGGCCAGGGCGGTTATGGTGGTGGAGGTAAGTGAGCATGTTTCTTGGAAAGCACTTTGGTACTAATGACCTGGTACAGGTTACTCTGGTGGTGGTGGAGGTTACGGTGGTGGCCAAGACCAGCAACAGGGAAGTAGCGGCGGTGGCCGCTGGTAAATTAAGGTTGTGTGCCTCCTTCTCCAACTTTGCGTCTCACGTGCGGATATGGAAATGGAAAGGTTGCGTTGGATGCTTGCAGCGAAGGTTCATTGTGTAGTGGACTTTGGGGGATCATCCCGATGGTTCCGAAAAGTCTGCTTCTCGGTCTCTGGATGCGGTTTTCATCTTAGCAAGCTTTACGCTTTGCCTGGAGTTTGGGGGATTTCCTACCAATTTGCTTTTGTCACTGTGTCAATACTCAAGCTTTCGGGTATCTGCTTTGCGAGTTTAATGAAGATCTTTTTCATGAAGGTCATTCTAGCTTTGAGGACTGCACTTTTGCAGGTCTAGTCTATGGCAGAGCATATGGGGATAATGGATGAAACTGGCTCTTCAACAACTACTTCTCCACTTCCTCTTGCTCATCCGTGCTACTGACCTTCTTAAGCTCTGTTCCGCTAATTATCCCCTTAATATCGGCGACGGGCTTACTAGCCTGAATTGCCTTAACTCTATCAGCGAGATCTTTGATATGCCCATCGCCGCTTTCATGACTTAATTCGTCCAGCGCTTGGTCTAATGATAATAAATAATCCATGTTCAATCCACTTGGACCTTCGCTTCTGTAAATATGTTCTGCAAGCTTTTGGGGGTCCTGTGGTCCCATAAATTGATCATTATCTGGTGTTCCAATGTACACGAGAGTCTTGATCGTGGGCGACCCATCAGCTGGATGAAAGGAGGTATAATGTATGGTATAACCATTAATCTCCCTAATATCGAGGTACTCGCGGACTTCAGCAACTTTCGATGCCTCAATCCGGTATGCAGTTCCCCAAACTCTATCAGAGCCGGAATCATGTGGATCATTCAATGTCTCCCAAAATGACCTTTCAATCAAAGTGACCACCCGCCCTGGAGCCTCCGGCGTGCCTCTATGATCATGGCTGCGATCCTGTCAGGCTAAATGACACGGTGTGGAGAGAAAAGCCTTGTTTACCTTGCCTAAACCATCCATAAGCTTGCTTCCGAAACCAATTTCAATGTCCACGAACCTGCCAAAAACGCCGCACATATCCTGTGACGTAGCCTGGAATCCTTTTGTCTGCACAGCCTCTAAGCTAAAGCTTCTTTAATCATGCTGGAACATTTGTTAATACCGTAATGTGGCGGAGGCTTCCATATCAGGCTTCTAGAAGCGCTTAACAGGGCACACTGAACATGAATTCAATAGACATACCCATATCCAAACAGCCAGAACTCGTCCTGATTTCCCATAGATCCATTGGTGACCATAGTGATCCTCCCAAGCCTCTTCAATTCGTCGTTGTCTCAGATGTGTTCCAGGATTTGCTCTTCGCTGACCTAACAGGTCTATGTTTCCCATGCATGGCGCGGGGCGCGGAATTAAATCCAATCCCTGAAATTGACATCAAAAACCAAAAGGCATACGCCAGCAGGTAGCCGTATTCAGAGCTCTACCGTAAGGAAACACTCGGAAGGCATTAGCATCTCCAAAGGTGTTCCTAGAGCCTCTGGCTCGGGCAGGCGCCTCCAATATCGGGCGACACGTCGACCAAGCTCAGCTTTAAGCCACGAACCCGACCCAGCGTCATTATATACTCCCATCGAGTTCTTTTGTACTCTACTCCTTAGAACAAGGTAATTCACTGTGAAAGTAGAGTTCAAGATGGCGTACAACAGGACATTCAACCCAGATGCGCTTCCTGCGTAAGTTCTTGTTGTGCTCGTCTCGTACTTTAAGTCGAAGTCACTGCTAACACGCTTTACTACAGATTTGCAGAACCTGAAAGAGTCAGTAACATGTCTTATAATTGACTTCTGTTTAACTAGTCTGCGTAGAAGCAACCCGCGACACAACCAACAACAACCCAACCGCCTCGAGGATCAAACCAAAGTCATTCCCCGCCTCAAAATGAGCAGTATAGCAGCAAGCCACCACCTCCTTTACCACGACAAGACAACAATCAAAAACTGAGCAATTCATATGAGAGTTCCGGACAGAGGAGGCAGCCCTCACCAGATAATCGAAGCAATTTATACGGAGGCTCCGGATTAGGGAAACAACAATCCCCTCTGGTGCCGCAACAGGGCAATTATGCTTATTCGAGTTCCCCACCTTCGAACAACGGCCGATTTCCTCCCCTGCAACATACACAAGCCCGACCGCAACCTCTTGCCTCTAGACATCCTGCATTACCTGCGATAGGCGGCGGGACAGCTGATCCAACCCTGTTGCCCTTATTCCGGGCCGTAGACAAGAATGGTAAGTTCCTCCCTAAGGCTAAGAAGCTTCCAGCCTTACAGCCTACATATCGTCCCAAACCTCCCCTATTATCTACTGACATCCATAAAACAGGCAGCGGCCAAATCACTGAAAAGCAACTCGGCGCTGCGCTCGTCAACGGCGACTGGTCCCCGTTCGATCCCTATACCGTGCAACTCATGATCCGCATGTTCAACACCGACGGCTCCGGCACCATCGGGTTTGAAGAGTTCTGCGGCCTGTGGTCCTTCCTCGCCTCATGGCGTACGCTCTTCGATCGCTTTGATACTGATCGGTCGGGGAACATTAGTCTAGATGAGTTTACGAATGCGTTGACCGCGTTTGGGTATCGCTTGAGTCCGGAGTTTGTGAGGTTTTTGTTTGGGCAGTATGATAAGCATAGGAGCAATCAGTTAAGTTTTGATCTATTTGGTGAGTCAAATTGAATTTCTGGGCCTGGGACGATAGGTTGTGGGCGGGGCTAATATCTTGTGCAGTTCAGAGCTGTATCAGTTTGAAGAGGATGACGGATGTATTTAAGCGGTATGATGATGACCGAGATGGCTTCATCCAGCTCTCGTTTGAAGATTTCTTGACGGAGATCTTGAGGCAGAGGTGATGAGTGCGGTTATCTGTCTGGTTTGCTAGCTCTTGGCGTTCTGAAGTACGGCGAGAGGTGAGACGTGAATCTTTTAGCATGATTAGAGAAATCGATACCTCTTGCATTGTTATGTGAGTAGGTGTCTGCTACAATCCAATACCCCATTATACGCAATTTGTTCCTCTCTACTAAGTCGTTTTCTAACTCTTCACTCAAAATTCCATGAAAGACGAGCAAGCTACATGAGAAGTAGACAGGCGGGAATTGAGCCCGCTGACTATGAGTTAGTACTATACTCGAATGTAATGGAAGGGTATATGTACTGGCAGGATGGGAATAAGCGACCTTGAGGTATTTGAGTTATCTTTTTTTTTCTTTTCTTAAAAAGGACTAGCTCTCATTTTCAGGACAATCCATACCCACGTGAACGAGAGCTCAATGTCTGGGATAGGAGGTCCTCGGGTGGAGCTCTAACGGAGTGTTATTATCTGCATTCCTTAGCTCTTAACCCGCACAAGTGGGTGGCTGCGGCTTATTTGAAGTGGAAAAGTACCCCAGGAGTTAAAAGACATTCCATAATAAGACATCCGTCGGCAGGCGGAAAGGAATAGACTGCCTACCATAAGTTCCAAGTTTCTCATGCTGCAGTGAGAGAGACCATCGCAATCCTATATGTGATGATGAGCAGTCAATGGTTGAAATGACCAGTACCTGGGGCCGTTTATTTGCTGTGGATTCCTTCTATTGTCATCGCGAAAATCTGACAACAACCATACTAAGGTCATCTAATGCAGCTTCGGGAGTTGGAGTTTCCGGGAACGGTGGGTAGGGAACATAAACTGTAGTGACAAATTTGGCAATTGCGATGCTTTTTTTTTTTGAGAGTCAGTGCTTGACCGTTAGAGCAATAGCATAACTTGTTGACTCAATCACACTTGGGATCCCTTTCTCTTTAATATTCACTATTACTACCTATAAAAGGAGACCATGCCCTCTCAAACTCTCTCAAACTCTCTCAAACCATCATCATCATACCCCTTCAAAACAACAATCACTTTACATATAGCAAAGACGAGAGGCCATCGACGCTCCCTACACAAACTTTCTTACAAAGAAAGTTTATCAATATCAAAAATATTACAACCACGGAAATAACAACTAAACCTACCGCCAACATGACAGAAATCACTGACTGGGAATGCCACAAGGTAAACACCTGTCTCCCCAGTTCTTCCCTTGTCACCTCCGCCTCTGACCATCCCCTTTGCATCAAACCCAAATTCTGACATGCTTCATTCTAGTGCGGTGCTTGCACCGAAATCAAAAATAAAGATGACTGGAAGAAACAGGTGGCCGAAAGATGCAAGAACAAGACCTGCAAGCACAAGCGATGCAAGAAGTGCTTCGACTTGGACAAGGATTGTGAGCGTATCACTCACTGTGGCGGAAAGGAAATCGTGGACCTTCCACAGGAGAACTATAAGTATGTGCCAGTGAGAGACGAGCAATGAACCTTGATGCTTTTTCGGGACTAGGACATTTTGAGTTGGTGCGTATATATTGGAACTATAATAATCGGGTCGGCGCCTGCGGCATTTTCTTGAACCAGTCGATGGATTTCATGCGATGAACTTCAAACAGATGGATAAAACAATGGCAATAGATTTTGCAACAGCATTGGTTTCAGCAAAGTGTGGAAGCAATTATGCATGTGATGATGTATCAGTTTTACTCTTTTCCGCCACCTACGACTAATACCGATACAACTATGCTCAAGACTGACAAGATATTGTTGTACTCTGGAAAAGAGGGACAGAATGAAGCTTTGAAATGCCTAGAACATAATTCGAAACCCTCGATTTTGAGCAACATTGAAAGAATACTTCAGCGTAGCTGTAACAGACATCTACTCAGCTACTAAGGCTGCACAAAGGTGCCAGACCCAGCACACTTACTCACCACACTTATGAAAGCACAGCTAAAAACCGGAGAGCTCGAAGGAAAGTTGGGACTACTGCCATGACTGTCCCATTCACATGAGAGAAACGTCTTCGATGAATGTTCTCACGTCACGTAGGACAGGCATGCCACCATACAGTATTACAGTAGTTGTGGTCTCTGCCGAGAGCATCACAATGACACAAGAACAACTCGCAGAAGAGGGTCGGGAAATTCGCAACAGGATACTCCACGACAGAATCATGGGATTTGCGACAAAATGTCTGGCGATGAATATTCTATACTCGGCAAGGGATATTCTGCCGACTTGCAGGCCCCTGGGAGTCGTCCTTCTCCACTTACGGCTTTCCTGTAGCCCAAAACGGAGACGAATATGGAAGGCGCAGCTTATATATTAGAACCATCCAGTTACCTTGTTCTCCATCTCATCTTCATGTTTCTCCATTCTTACCATCATGCAAGCATTGAAAGATATGAGCTGGCCCCATTTCATACCTACAGACAATCTTCATACAACTTGTCCAAATCCAACTCTTAAGGCGTCATCGACCATATACCTACAGCCATAAAGACTATACAGAAGCGATCTATCCTTCAGGCGATTGTCTGAGAGTGCTTATGGATCCGAAGAACCTATACCGGAGTTATTACTACGGCCAGAGCTTATCTCGAGAACACTTACCCTGAGCTCGCACCAAAAAATACCCAATCCTGAACTATGAACAAGCGTAAGTGCTCAAGAGCCTCACTCAGGAACACGTATCCCGGAATTTGATTCTAAAGTGTTATCTCCCTCAACATCAACTGAAGAGTTGAGCAAGCCAGAGGTTATACTTTCTGCGCCTTTGGACGACGGGAAAGAGAACATAAGCGGGACTCTCGATGTTCAGTTGCCACCATCTCTAGCGCAGCAAAAGAGTTGTCTGCGTCGCTGAAAGAGCTCCAATCGGCAGTAACAGCCATGGATCTGCACGGATCAAGTGCCATCTCGCCACTTTCCGATGACTCGATCAATGACCTGACTCAATGCATGCCAAGCTCACCCGTGTCAGAACAACCTCTTGTTCAAATGCAGACCGACTTCAAGTGGACAACTTCCAAGAAGATACCTCGCATAGGCATCTCCGAATGTTCAATGAACGAACCCTTGAATGCATTTCTGCCCTTGCTAAAGGCCTCGAATGCAGCATCCACCTTTCTCACTATTCTGACAGTTCCACGCAATCATTCTGTCGTGGATGTACCTGACTTGCCGCTGCATATCTTTGACGGGCCTGCATTGATTGCTGCTGTCACGAAAGACTTCTCTATGTTCCACGAGATTGTCCTACTATCTCAGAGGCCGACGAATCTCTGGGTGACATAGGATTCCCGGTGACGGTTGAAGGCCTTGCAAAAATAGTTTCTGGGCTTCCAGTCGCCAATGACAGGCTCCCATTGAGCAATCTCGAGAACATCCCGATGTTAAACGGCAATTTATGGAACATAAACTACTGGGTGCATCAAAGATACCAGTAGTCCCAGCAGTCCCAGTAAACCCGGTTCTTGCGAAAGCTATAGGCCCACTAGGCCTTCCCTCAATTTCAGTCGTACCAGAAGTAGTACCCGTTCCAGCTACGCCAGCGGCAAACCTCAGCAAGAAGCAGAAATTGAGAGTCAGATCGCAAAAAGCGATATGCAAAATTCAGCGCGCTACGCTGAGGAAGTCTGTCTTATCTATCCTTCTGGGAAGACAAGTTGCTGGCCCAACCGTGGGTGTATTAAAGCTCATTCCGAAAGGTGGAAGTTGGGCGGTCGGTGCTAGTACCAGTGCAGCACCTGTACCAGTTCCTATGCCGATATGACTAAAACTGATGAAGGCAGCATTTGGAGATTGCTATGAAGACGAAAGAGATACTCAATGAATTTCATATCATCGGTCGGAATTGAATGTTTGGAGAAGACAGGGAAATTGGAGAAAAGAGAGGGATTTTAAAATCCAACAACACAGAATTGATAACAGGTTGTAATCAACACTGACAGAGAAGAACATGAGTTGTCGACAATCAAAAATAAAGTTGCTTTAACCACATATGGATATACCCTCCAAACGCCTCCCATGCACCTATGAGATGCCCAAACACGGCTTTAATGACTGCTCCCCTCACTCAACCTCCCATACCTCTCAGCCACAGCCTCCACATTCGCTCTCGCCCTCGCCAACCCCCCATTCTCCAGCTGCTTAAACCTTCCTCTAATCTCATAAAGGTGCATAAGCGTACTTGCC
>Ga0335075_10013368_pt1 | contig 12359 bp, 7 predicted proteins | sample Lox_Sample_24_FD_206723 | JGI IMG/M metagenome (GOLD analysis project Ga0335075, IMG submission 206723) | Soil microbial communities from Loxahatchee National Wildlife Refuge, Florida, United States - Lox_Sample_2.4 | ecosystem: Environmental > Terrestrial > Soil > Wetlands | place: USA: Florida... | reverse complement strand
GCCAGCCGAAGTCATGTCAACCGAAATCTTGCTCGGGATGGGTCGCCAGTCCCTACGCCTCGCGCTCCCCTGACCGCGGGGCATCCACTGGGCGGGGCCGGCTTGGCTTGGGACCTGGGCAGTTACAAAATTCCCGTGATAAGATTCGATTGCGCGTAATCAACAGTCTGTGATTGTATTATGTATGCCGGAGAGCTGGAAAGTAGGGGTAGATTTGGATCCAATCGCGTTCGATCTGCCCGGCCGTGGCAGACTGCACGCGCTCTCAACCCTCAGGGTGAGCCTGTTCGGCCACATGCGGGCCGAGGACGCGGCCGGGCGTTCGGTCCTGCCGCGCGGACGCAAGGCCAGGGCGCTGTTGGCTATGCTCGCCCTGTCGCCGCACGGCATGGTGGCGCGTGCTTCGGCTGCCGCGCTCCTTTGGAGCCTGCGCGACAAGGAGCAAGCCCATGCGTCTCTGCGCCAGGCGGTGCACGAGCTGCAGCAGGCGCTGCGGCTGGCCGATCCGCGCCTGCTGCGCGCCGATCGCCACCACGTCGTTCTGGCCATCGCTTCGGTCTCGACCGATGCCGCTGTCCTGACGCAGGGCGCACTGCCGAACCCTGACATGCTCGACATGTTTGCACATCCATTGCTCGAGGATCTCCGCGACCTTGATGCCGCATTCGACCGGTGGATCGGGGAACAAAGTGCACGGTTCAGCCGAGCAGGCCGGGCGATCGGCGATGCCCTGTTGGCGGCGCAGACGGACCCCGCCAGCACGCTCCGCATCGCGGCCCAGGTATTGCGCATCGACGAGGCGCACGTAAACGCGTGGCATGCGGCGATCGGGGCCCATCTCGCGCAGGGCGAGCATGCAGCCGCGCTGGCTGCCTACGAACGCTGCTGCGCCGCTTTGGAACGAAACGGAGCCCGCACCCCTACGCCGGAAATCGAGCAGCTTGTCATGCGGATTGCCCGCCCGCTTGCCGTGCCGCGACATTGTGCCGCGCATGGGCCCCGAGCGGAGTTGTCTGGCCGCAATGGCAGCGCTGACGGCTTGGTGCGGCTTGGCGTTTTTCCCCTGCGCCGGATCGAACCTTGCCCTGATAACAGTCTGGCCGTCGCATTGGCTGAGGAGATCGTCACGGCCCTGGCGCAGTTCCGTTGGATGACCTGCATCGTCCACATCGCGCCCTTGGCCGCCGATGCACCCCCGTCCTTGCAAACGATTCCCGAACTCGATTTCATGCTCGATGGTACTATTCAGCGCAGCGGCAGCCGGATCCGCGTCATCGTCCAGCTCAGCGACACGCGGGCAGGCGGCACCTTGGTCTGGGCACGCCGGTTCGATCGTGAGTTGGCCGACATTTTCTCCTTGCAGGACGAAATCGCATCGGAAACCGCGGCCCAGATCGATACCGCGCTGCTGATTTGGGAGGGCGAGCGCGCCCGCCGGTTCGCCGATCCCGATGCGATCGCCCTGATGCTGGGCGCGATCCCTTCCATTTACCGGCTGGAAAGCACGCGCTTTCGCAAGGCAGGGGACCTGCTGGAAACCGCGCTGTCGCTCGATCCTGGTAACGCCGCCGCCCATGCCTGGCTCGCATATTGGCATCTGTTCCTGGTCGGCCAGGGATGGGCGCCTGACTCCATCGCTGCGATTACGCGAGCCGCCGAATTGGCCGAACGGGCCGTCGGGCTGGATGCGCGCGACGCCCGCGCGGTGACTCTGGCCGGCCATGTCCGCGGCTTCCTGAGCAAGCGTCCGGATGAGGCGCGTTCGCTGCATGATCGCGCCATCGCCCTCAATCCCAATCTGCCGCTCGCCTGGTGCCTCTCGGGCCTCGCGCACAGCTATTTGGGGGACCACGCGGAAGCGATCCGTCGCATCGACCGTGCGCAACAGCTTGCGCCGCACGATCCGCACGGGTTTTTCTTCGATACCGCCATGATCATGCCGCATCTGTTGCGGCGGGAATACGCGGCAGCGCTGGCGATTGGCCGCCAGGCGATTGCCCTGAACCCCGGGTTTTCTTCTGCTTACAAAGGGGTTCTGTCCGCGTTGGGCCATCTCGGACGGACCGAGGATGCCGCGGCCTTGTGCACCCGATTGCTCGAGCTGGAACCGAGGTTCTGCGTCCAGGACGCGACGGCGCGCTCGCCAATGGTGCGCGAGGACGATCTTTCGCTTTATGCGGAGGGGCTGCGCAGGGCCGGGTTGCCGGAAGGATAAGCGTGGGGTGGGGACGCAAGCGCGCAACGCGCACACGAGAGATGGTTCACCCGCGGTGCAGCGCCGCGCTTCCGCCTTTGCACGACCGAGGAATCCCAGCATCCTGCGGGCGAGCCCTCCACCGGCAAAATTCCTTGTCGCCGGGGGGTGACGGCAGGCACCCGGGCGAGCTTCCGTCTCAGGCGTGCCAACACAGGAGAGGTCACGCCCATGGGACCGCTTTCGGACGTGAAGATCGTCGAATTCGCCGGCATCGGCCCCGCGCCGCTGGCCGCGATGTTGCTCGCCGATATGGGCGCCACGGTTCTGCTGATCGACCGCGTCGCCGACTCCGATCTGGGCGTGAAAGTGCCGCCCAAGGTCGAATTCACCAAACGCAACCGCGCGGTGATCCGCCTGGATCTGAAGCGGCCGGAAGCACTCGCCTCGGTCTTGCGGATCATCGACGGCGCGGACGGGCTGATCGAGGGTTTCCGCCCTGGCGTGATGGAACGGCTCGGCCTGGGGCCGGAGACCTGCCTCGCACGCAACAAGCGATTGGCCTACGGGCGCGTGACCGGATGGGGGCAGGAAGGGCCGCTGTCGCAGGCCGCCGGCCACGACATGAACTACATTGCGCTGACTGGTGCGCTGCACGCGATCGGCCGGGCCGGCCAGCCGCCGACGCCGCCCTTGAACCTGGTCGGCGATTACGGGGGCGGCGCCCTGTATCTGGTGGTCGGATTGCTCGCGGCGATCATCCACGCGCGTGCGACCGGCGAAGGACAGGTGGTGGACGCAGCCATGGTCGATGGCGCGCTGTCGCTGATGACCCCGATTTACGCCATGAAGGCAGGGGGCCGGATGAGCGGGCCGCGCGGCCACAACCACCTCGATAGCGGCGCGTATTTCTATGAGGTCTATGAATGCGCCGACGGCGAATACGTGTCGGTGGCATCGATCGAAGGCAAGTTCCACGCGGAGTTGCTGCGGCTGCTGGAGATCGATCCGGCCACACTGCCGCCCCAGCACGACCGTGCGAGTTGGCCAGAGGTGAAGGCGGTCCTCGCGGCGAAGTTCCGTACCCGCACGCGCGCCGATTGGTGCGCGCTGCTGGAGGGCACCGATGCCTGCTTCGCCCCGGTGCTGTCAATGGATGAAGCGCCGCGCCACCCGCACAACGTTGCACGTGGCGCGTTTATCGATGTTGGCGGCGTGACGCAACCGGCGCCGGCACCGCGGTTTGGGCGTAGCGGGCTTCCGCCGCCGCGCCCGCCGGGCACGGTGGATGCGCGGGAGACGCTGGCGGCGTTCGGGCTCTCGGCGGCGGAGATCGAGACGATGCCGGGTTAGCACCGGAGCATCGGCGCCAGTGGCCGGCATGGCGGACCAGCCGCGCCCAGGCGCGTCCAAAGTAAGCAATTTTGTTCCGCTGCGCCCGCGGTATTCACTTTTTGTTCACACCTCTTCCGTAGGGTGAGGGCCATGGAACCCGCCGGGTAGCGACCCCGGGGGTAGCCTGGCGAAAAACTCGCGAGGACGGACCGCCGGTGAGGAGAGGGTGAAACCCCCGCTTCGGGCGACGCAGCGAGGGTGCCATGGCGGGCATCACTTCCACTACCCGGATCAGGACGACGCACGGCAACGCCGGCGCGGCATCGACGTGGGGGCCTGGCGAGTCAGGTGGCGACGGGGTTTATCAAGCGGCTCCGGCCGCGCTCGGCAATGGTGGCTATGCCACAGGCGGGCTCGGCGCCTTCGGCGGCTGGTATGGCGGCTACGGCACCGGCCTGGGCGGCTTGGGATTCGGCAGTTGGACGCTGGGCGGTTCGAACCCGAGCGATTGGAGCCTGGGCGGGTGGAGCCTCGGCGGCGGCACACTGCCGGGAGGTCTGGCGGGCTGGACAAGCGGCGTTGGCGGCCTGCATGGCGTTACCTGTCCCGCAGCGCCCGTTGACGGCAGCCTCGCCCGCACCGCTTCGGCAGATGGCCAGGTCGCACCGGACGACAGCACGACCGAAACCACCGCTACAACCGCCGGTGCGCCGGTCTCCGTCGCGGCGGCGCTGACTGACGTTCTGTACCTGCAGGAGCCGGGCGACTCGTCTGCCATCAGCATCGACGACATTTACCAGGGCCAGATCGGCGACTGCTTCCTGCTGTCGTCGATCGGCGAGATCGCCCTTTGGCACTCCGACGACATCGTCAACATGATCAACGCGAATTCCAACGGCACCGAAACGGTGACGCTGCATCTCGCGGCCAACGGTTCACTGCCTACCTACGGCACCACGTCCTTCGAAACCACCCAGGTCACCATCGACAACGACTTCCCCAGCGATGCCGTCAACAACGGCGCAACGCAGGACGTGGTGAACGGGCAGAAAGAGATCTGGGTCCAGGTATTGGAGAAGGCGGTCGCGACGCTGGAGGGCGGCTACAGCGCGATCGCCAACGGCGGCAATCCGATGATCGCCATGGAGGAACTCACCGGTCAGCCCGCCACCTCGGAATCGCCCGCGTCGCTGACCGTATCGCAGCTTCAGGGCTACATGGCGGCGGGCGACCTGATCGTGATGGATACCGCGGCATCCGGCACCCTGCCGTACGGGCTGTACAACGACCACGCCTATATGTTCGAAAGCCTCACCACGGTGAACGGGACGCCGATGGTGCAGCTTGCGAACCCGTGGGGGTTCGACGAGCCCTCGGCGATCCCACTGTCGCAGCTTTCCAGCGGTATCGTCGAAGTGGATATCGGCCAGTGCAGCGATTCGAACGTGATCACCGGGCCGGCCAACGACAACCTCGTGCTGACGCATCTTCTCACCAATGCCTCGGTCGAACTGGGCGGCGGGAAGGACTCGCTGACCCTGGCGAACGGCACCAACTCCGCGACCGTCGCCAATGTCGAGTCGATCATCGGCGGCACCGGCAACGATTCCATCGTGCTGTGCACGGCCGCTGCCAATTACTCGATCAGTTTGGGCACGGGCGCGGATTCGCTGACCTTTGGGAATTTCACCAACACCGCGACAGTCGCGAATGTGGAGACGATCGCCGGCAGCGGCGGTGCCGACACGTTGACCCTGGCCAGCGCGCTGACCACCTCCATGTCGGTCGATCTCGGCGGCGGCGCCAACAAGCTCATCCTCGCCAATGCCACCAACACCGGCACGGTCGCCAACGTTGCAACGCTGATCGGCGGCAGTGGCACGGATACCATTACGCTGGCCACGCCGGTCAGCGGCGGCGCCATCGATCTTGGCGCGGGCAATGACACGCTGACGCTGGCGAACGGCAGCAACACCGTGACCATCGCCAATACCGAGACCATCCTGGGCGGCAGCGGCAACGACACTGTGAGCCTGAGCACGGCCGCGGCTGGCGCCTCGATCGATTTCGGCGCCGGGGCCGACAAGCTGTCGTTCGGCAATTTCACCAACCGCGCCACCGTCGCCAATACCGAGACCATCCTGGGCGGCTCCGGCAATGACAGCGTCACGCTGGCGTCGGCGCTGACCGCCGGCATGGCGATCGACCTGGGCGCGGGCGCCAATGCGTTGACGCTGGCCAATGGGAACAACGTCGGCAGCGTCAGCAATGTCGCTACCCTGACTGGCGGCAGCGGCAACGATGCGGTGACGTTCGATACGCCGCTGGTGAAGGGCAGCGTCGATTTCGGCAGTGGCAATGACAGCCTGACGCTGGCCGGCGGCACCAATTCGGCCACGATCGTCAATGTGGAGACCATCAACGGCGGAACCGGGGCCGACGCCATCACGCTGGGCAGCGCGTTGAACGAAATGGCGGTGAGCCTGGGCGGCAGCTCCAGCAAGCTGATGCTGGCGAACGGCGGCAATTCCGGCACCGTCAGCAATATCGGCACACTGATCGGCGGGACCGGCGCCGATACGATCACGCTGGGCAGCGCAGTGGCCGGTGCCAGCATCGATCTGGGCGCCGGCGGTGACAGTCTGACTCTGGCCAGCGGTGTCAACACGGCGACTGTCGCGAATGTCGAAACACTCACCGGCGGCAGCGGCAATGATATGATCACCCTGGTTACCGCGGCATCCCGCGCGAGCATCGATCTTGGCGGCGGCGAAAACAGCCTGACATTCGGGAATTTTGCCAATCAGGCGACGGTGGCAAATGCCCAGACGATCATCGGCGGGGCCGGCAACGATGCGGTCGTGCTGGCGACCGCGCTGACCGACGGCATGAAGCTGGACCTGGGCGGCGGCGGCAACAGCCTGACCCTGACCGCAGCCAACAATGCCGGCACTGTCAGCAATGTCGGCACGCTGATCGGCGGCAGCGGCACCGATGTCATCACGCTGGGAACCGGCGTGACCAACGGCAGCATCGAGCTCGGCACCGGCGCCGACAGCCTCACCCTGGCGAACACGGGAAACAGTGCGACGATCGGCAATGTCGCAACCATCAACGGCGGCAGCGGCACCGACGCGATCACGCTTGCGACCGCGCTGACCGCGGGCATGGTTGTCAATCTCGGCGGCGGCTCCAGCAAGTTGACGCTGGCGAATGGCAGCAACACCGGCACCGTCGGCAACATCGGCACGCTGATCGGCGGCACCGGCACGGATGTCATCACGCTGGGAACCGCCATCAGCAATGGCAGCATCGCGTTCGGTGCCGGCAACGATAAGTTGACGCTGGCGAATGGGGCCAACGTCGTCACGGTGGCGAATGTCGAAACGATCGTCGGAGGCAGCGGCAACGACCGGCTGATCATCGCGGGCGGGCTGACCAATGCCAGCATCAATCTCGGCACAGGTGCGGATTCGTTGACCCTCGGCGCGTCCGCCATCACCGCCACGGTGGCCAATGTGGATACCATCATCGGCGGCGCCGGCAGCGAGGCTATCACGCTCGCGGGTGCGCTGACCGATGCCATGTCGATCAGCCTGGGCAGCGGTGTGAATACGCTGACGCTGATCCAGGGCAGCAATACCGGTACGGTCAGCAATGTCCGCACGCTGACCGCTGGCGGCGGGACGGACGCGATCACGCTGGGCACGTCGGCAGTGAATGCCAGCGTCAATCTGGGCGGCGGCAGCGACGCGCTGACGCTCGGCAATTTCGCCAACACGATGACAGTGGCGAATGTCGAGTCGATCGTGGGCGGTACGGGCAACGACACCGTGACGCTGGCCAGCGCACTGACGACCGCCATGTCAATCGATCTCGGCGGCGGCGAAAACAAGCTGGTGCTGGCAAGCGGCGCCAATACCGGCACGGTGGCGAATGTCGAAACGCTGATCGGCGGGTCAGGCAACGATGCGATCACCCTCGCCAGCGGCGTGACGAACGGCTCGGTCGATCTGGGTGGCGGCAGCAACATGCTGACGCTGGCCAACGGCACGAACCATATCACGGTGACCAATGCGGAAACCGTGCTGGGTGGCAGTGGCAGCGATACGATCGCGCTGACCGGATCGAATGCCGCGACCGTAATCGGCGGCGCCGGCATGACCTTCATTACCGGCAACAGCGGCGCCGATCTGTTCTTGTTAGACCAGGACAGTGCTGGCAACGGGACGACGGTGATGAACTTCAACGCGTCGCAGGGCGACCGGATCGGGCTGGATACCGCCGCCAACGCGACGATCTCGACCGCGGCCTACAATCTTGGCGGCGCAACACTGGCGGTGGGAACCGATCTCGCTGACGTCGCCAATGCCACGGCGCGGCTGGCCACGACGCTGCCCAACCACGGCTACGGAGGGTTTGTGTACGAGCAGGATACGGGCGGGCTGTATTACAGCGGCAACGGGTCGTTCGCCGGGGGGGGCACGCTGGTGGGCACGATCACGACCAACGGCACCGCGGCCTGGACGTTCAATGCCAACAGCTTTGTCCAGGTATAGGGGGGCGATTATGCGTCAATGAATGCGGTTGATCTGGTTCTCGCTCAGCGCGCGAATGAAATCGGGCAGTGGGATGAACTGTACCGCATCGAGGTATTTCGGCGCATTGCCGCCCTCGATCGAGACCGCCCACAGCAGAAAGTGCTGGATCGCGGCAGCCATTCCGGCATCAGGCTGCTGCACCGACACCACGGCATATTCGTAGTTGATCAGCGGATAGGAATTGTCGCCCGGCGCGAAGGCCAGGCTCAACCGCTCGTCGGTCGGCGTGCGCGGATCGAGCTCGGAAGCGGCGGCGCTGACCGTTTCCGCAGTCGGCAGCAGGAACTTGCCCGCCTGGTTCTTCACCATGGCGGTGCCCAGGCCGGCCTTCGCGATCGCATTATGGAAGCTGATGCCGACATAGCCGATGGAAAAGGGCGTCGCGGCGAGCGCCTGTACCATGCCCTCATTCCCCGTCGCGGTACGTTCACCCGCCACGGTCGGCCACGCGACCGTCGTGCCGTAGCCGATCGTGTCCTCCCATCGCTGGGTCGAGAAATCCAGGAACTGCGTGAACAGGAAGGTGTCGCCGGAGGCATCGGCGCGGCGCACCGGTATGATCGCCTGGTGCGGCAGCTTCGCGCCCGGGTTCATGGCGGCAATTTCAGGCGCATCCCACATGCGGATCGTGCCCGCGTAGATGCCGGCCAACGTGGGGCCGTCCAGCTTCAGTTGCGTGCCATTCAGCCCCGGCACGTCGTAGTTCACGGTCTGCGCCGAAATCGTCAGCGGGATATTCATGATGCCGCGATTTTGTTCCATTTGTTCATCGGACATGTAGGCGTCCGATGCACCGATCTGCACGCGCCTGGCGATGGCGGCGGCGATGCCGTCACCCGAGCCGGACGCATCGGTGGTGATGGCGATGCCGGAATGCGCCGTCGCATAGTCCTGCACCCAACGCTGGAACAATGGGTACAGCAGAGTCGAACCGGCCTCGTGCAAGGTCAGGCCGGCCGCGGAACCGGCTGCCGGGGGCAGAATCTCCAGGCCGAGCACCAGGGCGATCGCATAGGCGACACGTGGCAGCACGGCGGGGCGGGGCCGGCGGAAGGACATGGGGTGCCTCATTGTCATCTGGGCCTGGGGCTTGCGTCCGGCTTACCGGCCGACGGTGTCGAGATTCACACCTGTGGTCTCGATTCGGTACATCCACGTCACCACCGCGCCGAGCAATGACGTCACCACCAGCCCGTAGAGCAGGAAGCGCGTGCCGATGCCGGCCAGCAGGATGGGGAACAGAAAGGCGGTAGCGACCGCGCCGACCTTGGCGAAAGCGGCGGCGAAGCCGGCGCCCATGCCGCGGACTTCAGTGGGGAAGACCTCGCCCGCCAGCAGGTAGGTCTGCGCGTTGGGGCCGAGGTTGGTCATGAAGCTGAACAACATGAAGCCGATGAAGATCAGATCGATCTTCATCGCGCCGCTGAAGTCGATCGAGAACGACGCGATCAGCAGCCCCGCCGCACAGCCGATGAAGCCGAGCACCTGCAGCTTGATGCGGCCCGTGATGTCGGCCAGCACCACGGCGCAGAAGATGCCGACGATCAGCAGCACGTTGATCATCGCGGCGCCTTTCGCGGCGAGGATGTCGTCGGAAATCATGTCGCTCAGGCTGCGGATGTGGTCGGCACCGCCGCCGAACGCCGCGGCCAGGATGGTCGGCGTGAAGATGCCGATGCCATAGGTGCCCAGGTCCTGGATGAACCACGGCGCCGAGGCGAAAATCGTGGCGCGGCGGTTGCGGCTGTTGAACAAGGCCATGAAGGAGGTTTTGCCCCCATTGCCATGCTCCGTTTCGGCGCTGCGGGGGTGCAGCACGATCTGCGAGGGATAGCGTGGCTCGCGGTGCAGCAGGCGGCGCACCGCATGCTCCGCAGCCTCATGCGCACCACGCACCGACAGCCAGTTGGGGCTTTCAGTAATGAAGAAGCGGCCGATGGTGACGATAAGCGCCGGCACCAGGGCGGTGGCGAACATCCAGCGCCACGCATCGAGCGAGGGGTCCAGCACCAGCACCAGGCAGCCGATGCCGGTGCCGCCCAGCGCTCCCAATGCCTGGAAACCGAACGCGCCGAGCACCAGCTTGCCGCGGCTGGTGCTGGGGATGCTTTCCGAGATGATCATGTGCGCGGTCGGGTAGTCGCAGCCGAGCGCCATGCCGAGACCGAACAAGCAGATTGCCAGCGACAGGAAGTTTTCGCACAGGATCAACAGCGCCAGGAAGGCGCAGAACAGGATCATCTCCGCAATGAACATGCGCTTGCGCCCGAAATAATCGGACAGGCCGCCGAGCAATAGCGCGCCCAGCAGGATGCCGAACAAGCTGGCGGCGCTGACGATGCCTTTCTCGGCGGCGCCGATATGGAACTCGCGGACGATCAGCGGCAGGGCGACGCCGGTCATGAACACGACGAAGCCTTCAAAGAACTTGCCGGCGGCGGCGAGGCCCCAGATGCGCCACTGCATCGCGGTCATCGGCGCGGATTTCAGGTTGGTGCCGTCGGACCAGACCGGCAATTCGTCGATGTAGTCCTGCACGGTTTTGGCGTTGGCCTGCGCGGGGCGCGCTGCCGTCCCAACCTCGCTCATGCGATGGCTCCCCCGGTTTGGCTGCCCTGCGGGCAACCGTTCACGGCCGCTCCCGATTGATCGCGGGATGCGGCACGCACGGCGGAACTTGGCCACAAGGTTCGGTGCTTGGCGTGTGAAGTCTTGGTTGCGTTGGGATGACGAAGATGTGACACGCCGCCGATCTCAATCGGGGAACCGGCGCGGAGGTGTACTCCGCGATGGCAGTGCGTCAGGGCGCCTGCGAAGCCTGGAGGCGCGCCGCCGCAGCCCAGGCTCCGCGGCTGGCGCGGTGGTGCGCGTGGCAGATTGCCACGGCGAGCGCATCCGCGGCGTCGGACCGGCGGATTGCGGCGCCGGGCAGCAGGCGGCGCACCATCATCTGTACCTGAGTCTTGTCGGCGCCGCCGGTGCCGACCACGGCCAGCTTCACCGATTTGGCGGCATATTCGATGACCGGGATGCCCGCCAGCGCCGGCGCCAGCAGGGCCACGCCGCGGGCATAGCCCAGTTTCAGCGTCGCACTGCCGTTGCGGTTGACGTAGGTCTCCTCGATGGCGGCCTCGTGCGGGCGATGCTCGGCGAGCAATGCGGCCAGGGCATCGTGCAGCGCTCGCAGCCGGTCGGGCACCGAAGACGCGGCATCGGTGCTGATGACGCCGTCGGCGCGGTGGCGCAGGCGGTTGCCGTCCGCCTCAATGAGGCCCCAACCGGTGAAGCGCAGGCCGGGGTCGATGCCGAGAAGACGAAGCATGCGGGCGGGCGACTCGGGGACGGTTGAGGAGCGAGTTTAGCATCCTGAAGCGATGCGCCATAAACTCAGATTTGCACTGCTTTCGGCAACTCTGCTGCCAGATGATCCAGGAAAGCGCGAACCGAGGGGAGAAGGCCGCACCGGTACGGCATGAGAGCCGTGAGCGTGGAATCGCCGGCGAGCTAGGCCGGCAGCACCCGGCGCGGCGCGCCCGAACGAACGTCCTCGCGACAGACATAGCCGGGCAAGGCGACGATGCCGAGCCCGGCGATCGCAGCCTGCTTCAAAGCCATCATGTCGTCGCACACCAGCCGCGGCGTCAGCGGAATGACCCCCTCATTGCTCTCATCGTCCGGACGACGAAGCCGCCAAATGGACGCAACCCCGGTGCGCATCATGAAAAGTGAGGGGCGGTTGCGAAGATCTTCGGCGGTTTTCGGCGCTTCATTCGCGTCGAGATACGCCGAGCCGCCGAACAGGAGCCACGGCGCCGGCGTCAGCGCCCGTTGCACCAGGGTCGAATGCGGCAGCGTTCAGCGCTTTCCCACCGCGGCGATGAATTGCTCCGCCATCGCGGCATAGATCGGCTTCGGGCAGACCATGCGCGAGACGATCGTGCCCAGTGCGGAGGCCGCAGACACCGCCACGGTCATCTCGATATTGTTGGTCATCTCCAGCACGATCACCGCCGCGGTGATCGGCGACTGCACCACGCCGGAGAAATACGCGGCCATGCACAGCATCGCCAAAGCGCTGATCGGCAGATGCGGGAACAGGGGGACGAACCAATAGGCGAGTCCCGCGCCTACCGACAGCGATGGCGCGAAGATGCCGCCGGGGATGCCCGACATGTAGGAAATGACGGTCGCGGCCCATTTCAGCAGCGGGAATGTCGGCGGCAGCAGCA
>Ga0335075_10013367_pt1 | contig 12360 bp, 9 predicted proteins | sample Lox_Sample_24_FD_206723 | JGI IMG/M metagenome (GOLD analysis project Ga0335075, IMG submission 206723) | Soil microbial communities from Loxahatchee National Wildlife Refuge, Florida, United States - Lox_Sample_2.4 | ecosystem: Environmental > Terrestrial > Soil > Wetlands | place: USA: Florida... | reverse complement strand
GCGCGGCCGGCCGGACACCTGGCCCGGCGGCCTGGACACCTGGCCCGGCGGCCTGGACACCTGGCCCGGCGGCCTGGACACCTGGCCCGGCGGCCTGGACACCTGGCCCGGCCGGCCGCAGGTTGCCGTTGGCCTGATCGGTCATGCCGCCCGCCTGCTCAGCCGGGCCGCCAGCCTGCTCAGCCGGGCCGCCAGCCTGCTCAACCGAGCCGCCCGCCTGCTCAACCGAGCCGCCCGCCTGCTCAGCCGGGCTGCCAGCCTGCTCAGCCGGGCTGCCGGCAAGCCGCTGCGCAGTACCCGGCGAGGCGGACCTCTCCGGTCCGCCCTCGCTCTCTCCGGTAGCGCCAGGAGGTACCGAGCTCAACCTGCGCCCGCGCTCCAGTCCCCGCCCGCCGCGTCAGCGTCGGCCTCCAGGTCGACACCGGTGCTGCCGGTAACGATGGCCGTAACCAGATCGCCAGGCCGAAGCGGCCGCGCGCTCCGCACCTCCGTCGCGCCATCCACTTCGGGTGCCTGATGATCTGCCCGGCCTAGATAGCGGCCCTCCGTCAGCACCTCGTCGATCAGCACGGCAACTGACTGGCCGACCCGGTCCGCGGCACGCTCCGCCATCAGTTCGTCGGCGAGGCCGGCCAGCTCTTCGACCCGGTCCGCGATCTCCGCCTCCGGGAGCTGGCCGGGCAGGCCGGCCGCCTCAGTACCGTCCTCGTCGGAGTAACCGAACACACCGATCGCATCCAGCCTCGCGTCCGCCAGGAACGCTTGCAGCTCGGCTACGTCGGCCTCGGACTCGCCCGGAAATCCGACGATGAAGTTGGATCTGATCCCGGCGTCCGGCGCCAGGCTCCTGATCTGCTCCGTCAGCTGAAGGAATCGCTCCCGGTCGCCGAACCGCCGCATTGCCCGAAGTACCGGGCCGCTCGCATGCTGAAACGACAGGTCGAAATACCTGGCCACACCCGGCGTTCCGGCCAGTACCTCGACAAGCCCGGGCCGGACCTCGGCTGGCTGCAGGTAGCTGACCCGGACCCGGCTGACACCCCGCACCTGAACTAGCTGTGGCAGCAGCTTCTCAAGCAACCTCAAGTCGCCCAGGTCCTTGCCGTACGAGGTGGAGTTCTCGCTCACCAGGAGCAGCTCGCGGGCACCGTGATCAGCGAGCCAGCCCGCCTCGGCAATGAGATCATCAGGGCGCCGCGAGACGAAAGCACCGCGGAAGGCCGGAATGGCGCAAAAGGTGCAGCGCCGGTCGCAGCCGGACGCGATCTTGAGCGGAGCGACCACACCGCCGCCAAGCCGCCGGCGCAGCACACGCGGCCCCGATGCCGGCGCCACGCCCGGCGGCAGGTCAGCAATCTGGCTGCCATCGATCTGGCTGCCATCGATCTGGCTGCCATCGATCTGGCTGGGAGCCGGCTGAGGGGCAGTCACCTGGCTCGCGGCCGCAGAACGCTTCTGATCACCGCTCGCCGCGATGAACCCGTGCCCTGGCAGGTGCCCCTCGCTACGGCCAGGCCGGGAAGCGGGCGAGAGCGGCAGCAGCGTACGCCGGTCCCGCGGCTGGTGCGCGTCCCATCGCTGCCCGGTCAGAACGGCGTCCAGCTTGGCAGCAATGTCCGCATAGTCATCGAAGCTCAGGATCTGCGCCTCTGGCATGGCCTCGGCCAGCCCGGACCCGTAGCGCTCGGCGAGGCAGCCCGCAGCCACTACCTTCGCGCCCCCCGATGCCGCGTCCAGCAGTTCGTCGATCGATTCCTGCTTGGCCGCCTGGATGAAGCCGCAGGTGTTGACGAGGACGACGTCCGCGTCCTGCGCGTCGTCAGCCAGTTGCCAGCCACCTTCCTCTAGTCGCGCGGCGAGTTCCTCTGAGTCGACCTCGTTCCGGGCGCAACCCAGGGTCACCATCTGGACCCGCCGGGTGGCTGAACCTTGATCTAGCTGGCTAGACGACACACCGGCAGACTACGGTAACCGGGCTGCTGCGAGTGCACCCGCTGCCCGGCCGCAGCGGCCGCCGGACTCAGCCCACGTGCGACGTCGTGCAGTCCAGGACCGAGCAACGCACTGTAATCGGCTTGGTGGTCTCGGAAAATGGCTGCTTCTTCCCATTCAGGTACAAGGTTGCTCCGCCCGGATTGCCGAACTGAAGCTTGACGGCGTGCTTCTCGGTCCACGACTTCTGCAAGATGCCGGCTGACGCGCCGATGTCGCCCTGGAATACCACATGGCCATTGCGCGACGTCAGCTCCAGCCAGGTCACACCGCCGTGCGAGGCGACTACCGTCACGCGCACGTGCGTCGGCGGCGGAGGAGTCACCGACGGGCTGGCGGAGGGCGTCTTGTTCTTGCGGTCGGGCTGCGCCAACGGCGGCGACGGCGGCTTATGACTGGCGGGATGCGAGCCGAAGTACCGGTACCCGATCACTCCGAGCACCGCGACGATGCCGACCGCCAGCACGACGCTCCAGTTGGGGCGGCGGCGCTCCTTGAGCTTCACCGGAGTGAACGGCTGGAACACGTCCGCGGCTGTCATCTGCCGTGGCGGCGCCTGAGTAGCGTCGTACTCGCGAATCAGTTCCTCCGGGTCGGCACCGACTGCCCTGGCGATGCTGCGGATGTGCCCGCGCGCGTAGAAGTCACCACCGCAAGCCGAGTAGTCGCCCCGCTCGATGCCCCGGACGATCGTCTCCCTGATGCAGGTCCGCTGACTAACCTGCGTGACGGTGAGACCGGCCTGGCGTCGCGCTGTCGCCAGGGTGTCGCCGATGCTCACGCGGCGCCTCCACTAATCATGCTGCATCCCGACCCGGGCCGCCGGCTCGCTGGCCCGCATGCCCGACGTTCGATTCCCCCGGATCCCAAGCCCTGGGACCGGTCACTAAGTGTAGACATCCAGTAACCGTCCGGTGATGGCCGGCTGCGATTCCGAGTGGCAGGGTCAAGTCTGTCGCCAGTCTGACCGCGACGCCAGCCGACTCCAGCTAACTCAGTCCTCGCCGCGCAGCGACGCCAGCAGACCCGCCAGATCGTCCGGCCGGATCAGAACGTCACGCGCCTTCGAACCCTCGCTGGGACCGACGACACCGCGACTCTCAAGCAGGTCCATCAGCCGACCGGCCTTCGCGAAGCCCACCCGGAGCTTGCGCTGCAACATCGAAGTCGAGCCGAACTGCGTGGTGACGATCAGCTCGGCCGCCTGCAGAAGCAGGTCCAGGTCATCGCCGATGTCCGCGTCGATCTCCCGCTGCTTGCCCTCCGGCGCGACGACGTCCTCGCGGTAGACCGGCTCCGCCTGCTTCTTGCAGTGCGCGACGATCTCGCGGATCTCTTTCTCGGTGACGAACGCGTTCTGCAGGCGGATCGGCTTACTCGTGCCCATCGGCAGGAACAGCGCGTCGCCCTGCCCGACGAGCTTCTCCGCTCCTGGCTGGTCGAGAATGACCCGGCTGTCGGTCAGGCTCGATGTCGCGAACGCCAGCCTCGACGGCACGTTGGCCTTGATCAGTCCGGTGACGACATCCACGCTTGGCCGCTGGGTGGCGAGGACGAGATGAATGCCGGCCGCCCTGGCCAGCTGAGTGATCCGGACGACCGCGTCCTCGACATCCCTCGGCGCGACCATCATCAGATCGGCAAGCTCGTCCACGATGACCAGCAGATAGGGGTACGGCACATACTCGCGCTCTGACCCCGGCGGCGCCGTCACCCGCCCGGCCCGGACGGCCTTGTTGAAGTCGTCCATGTGCCTGAAGCCAGAGGCGGCGAGGTCGTCGTAGCGGCGTTCCATCTCCCCCACGACCCACTGCAAGGCATCCGATGCCTTCTTCGGGTTCGTGATGATCTGCGTGATCAGGTGCGGGATGCCGGCGTACGCGGCGAGCTCGACGCGCTTCGGGTCGACCAGCACCATCCGCACTTCGTCTGGCGTTGCCCGCAAGAGGATGGACGTGATCAAGCCATTAATACACGTGCTTTTGCCCGCTCCGGTGGCGCCGGCAATCAGCATGTGCGGCATCTTCGCGAGGTTCGCGACGACCGTCCGGCCCTCGACGTCCTTGCCGAGGCCGACCACCATCGGATGCTGGTCCGAGGTGGCAACTGGCGACCTCAGGATGTCGCCCAGGCTGACGATGTCCCGGTCGGTGTTCGGTATCTCCACGCCGATCGCGGACTTGCCAGGGATCGGCGAGAGGATCCGCACGTCCGCGCTCTTCACCGCGTAAGCGATGTTCTTGGACAGCGCCGTGACCCGCTCAACTTTCACCGCGGGCGCCAGCTCGATCTCGTACCTCGTCACCGTCGGCCCGCGGGTGAAGCCAGTGACCTGCGCGTCCACCTCGAACTGCTCGAGCACCGCGGACAGCGCCTCGACCATCGCGTCATTGGCCTTCGTCCGGGCCCTTGCCACGGTGCCCGGCTTCAGCAGCGCGACAGGCGGCAGCGTATAGCTGCCATCGGTGACCGCAGCGAGGGTAAGCTGCTCCGCTTTCTTCGGATGCTTACTGGCCGCCGCGGCACCGGAGTCAGCGCTGGCGGCATCTGGCTCGCCCGCGGCAGGCCAGGCATCATCGGCCGGCGTGCCGTGCCCGCCTAGCCCGAAACTGAGCCCCGGCACGGCGGCTGCGGCCTGCGCAGCACTCGTTCCCGCCCCATCGTCGCCATGCGGAAGGTTCTTCGGCAGCTGACCGCGATTGAGCAGGCCGCCCAGCAGCGGGGTCTCATAGGCCTGGTCACGGGCGCCGACCTCGAGCGCCTCGGCGCGGCGGCGACTCAGCCTCGCCGACGGACGCGCGGTACGGCCGGCCGCAGGGGCCTCGCCGGGCTGACCGCCCGCACCGAATTCCGCGTCGGCGTCGGCGTGCCTGCGCAGCAGGAAGCCATTCAGTTCGGCAATTCGATCGGGAACGCGATGCAACGGAGTCCCGGTAATCACCAGCAATCCGAATCCGGCGATCAGGACCAGTACCGGGACAGCGGCCCACTTCGTGATGATGCTGACCAGCGGAGCCGACATGGCGTAGCCGATCAGTCCGCCGGCCGAGGAGATAGCGTGCAGGCCGCGGTGCATGCCGGGTGTCCCCGACGCGATGTGCACAAGGCCGAGCGCCGCGAGCAGAAGCGCGCTCCAGCCGATCACCATCCGTGCGGTATCGGCGTTGCTGTCCGGGTGCCGCAAGAACCGCCAGGCGAGCAGCGCCAGCAGAATCGGTGCCGTCCACGCCCCGGAGCCGAACAGCGTGTCCATGAGCGTGCCGAGCGAGTGCAACGGCCCGGCGACGTGCCACCAGGTCGTAACGGCGAGGATGATCGAGACGCAGAGCGCGGTGAGGCCGATCCCGTCCCGGCGGTGCAGCGGGTCCAGATCGCGCGCGCTGCGGCCGAGCATGCGGCAGGCCGCACCCACCGTGTGCGCAAGGCCCATCCAGACGGCCGCGAGGATGGCGACGATCCAGCTCGCCAGGATCACGAACGGATTGGTTGGCCGGGCGGGCTGGGTGACGCGGCGGCCGCGAGAGGTAGTCCGGCCGGCCTGCTTCCCGCGACCTGTCGATCGCGACCGGCTACTCGAGTAGCTGGAGCCACTGCGAGTGCGCGCTGAACCGCCGGATCCGCCGCGCGCCGGTCTGCCCGACTGCTGCGGCCGGGTGGCGGTGCCGCCACGAGGGCGCGCTGCGCCATTGGGCGCACGAGTCGCCATGATGCTCACCATAGCGAGCAGACCGGGCAAGCTGGCAGACGCTGGCCGGCGTGTCACGGTCCGTCTTCTGTCTCTCCGTCTTCTGTCTCTCCGTCTTCTGTCTCTCCGTCTTCTGTCTCTCCGTCTTCTGTCTCTCCGTCTTCTGTCTCTCCGTCTTCTGTCTCTCCGTCTTCCCAAACTTGCCGGCGCTTCCCCGCGCTCCTGACTCCCGCCTACGCCGGTTCCGACCGCTGAGACCGCGGCACGAACCGACGACAGCCACACCGACGGGCCAAACCTGACCCGCCAGCCAGCACCGAGGGCGCCAGGTCTCCTCTCACCGCTGATAGCCGCCCATGTCTGACCGCGCCGGCCAGCCAGGGCGCAACCGCGAAGCCAGGGCCGAGCGCGCTCGGTAGCTGCGCTGTCACGGAACGTCCTTTCACGCATCTTGGCGGCGTGAAACATGACAAACCATCCCAGCGATCCGCCAAGATGCGTGAAATGTGGGGCTGGCCTGCCCGACTTGACCGGCTTGCGAGTTTTACATCGGCCGAATCCAGCCACGGGGATAGCGCTTGACGCGAAGCACTCTAGGAATCTATTGTGCTAGTCACCTAGTTAAATGGAGACCCGGTCGAATGGAGGCCTGGTGATCGAGTTCCACCTGGACAGCCGGTCCGGGGTTGCGCCGTACCTGCAGCTCATCCAGCAGGTACGGCAGGCGCTCCGGCTCGGCCTTCTCCGGGAGGGGGATCGGCTGCCGACCGTCAAAGAAGTCTCGGGGGCCCTGGCGATCAACCCCAATACCGTGCTCAAGGCCTACCGCGAGCTTGAGTACGAGGGACTGGCAGGAGCCAGACCCGGCGTCGGCACCTTCGTGACCAAGACGCTCGCTGACGCGTCCATCGCGGCGCACCAGCAGCTCAGCAAGGACCTGCTGCTCTGGTACCGCAAGGCCAGGGCGGCCGGCCTTGACGCCGACAGCATCGACGGCATTTACCGGCAGACCGTGAGGTCCGCACTTCAGGAGGAAGCAGTATGACCGCAGCCATCGAAGCTAGCGGGCTCGGCAAGAAGTACGGGCGCCGCTGGGCACTATCGGACTGCACGCTCAGCATCCCGGTCGGGCGCGTCGTCGGCCTGGTCGGGCCGAACGGCGCGGGCAAGACGACGCTGCTGAACCTCGCCACCGGAATGCTTGCCCCGACAACGGGCAGCATCCGGGTGCTCGGCGGAGAGCCGGCCAGCGGACCTGACCAGCTCGCCAGAGTTGGCTATGTCGCTCAGGACGCCCCTGTCTATGCCGGGCTCAGCATTGCTGACCATCTCCGGCTCGGAGCACACCTGAACCCGGGCTGGGATGCCGACCTCGCGGCTCAGCGAATCAGCCGACTCGGGCTCACGCCGAGCCAGAAGGCAGGCACGCTGTCGGGCGGTCAGCGAGCGCAGCTCGCCCTGACCCTGGCCATCGCGAAACGACCCGAGCTGCTGATCCTGGACGAGCCGATTGCCAGCCTCGATCCGCTCGCCCGGCGCGAATTCCTCCAGGTGCTGATGGAGACAACTGCTGAGAGCGAGGTCAGCGTGATCATGTCCTCGCACCTGGTGGCAGACCTGGAACGGATCGCTGACTACCTCGTCGTGCTGATGGGCTCGCGCGTTCAACTGGCGGGCGAGGTGGACCAGTTGCTGGCCTCGCATCAGCTGCTCACCGGAGTGCGCCGCGATCCAGGCAGCCTGCCCGCGAGCCTGCATATCGTCACCGCGAGTCATACCGAACGGCAAAGCACGATCCTGGTGCGCAGCGACGAACCGGTACTCGACCCGAGCTGGTCAGTGAGCCAGATCGACCTGGAAGACCTGGTACTGGCCTACATGGGCCTGGCCCGAACGGAACCTGCGGGCCCGGTTGCGCCGACCGCCAAGATCCTTGAGGAGAAGCGATGATCTGGCTCACCTGGCGGCAGTTCCGCGGGCAGGCGATCACATCGGCCGCTGTCCTGGCCGTGCTGGCGATCGCACTCGGAATCACAGGTCATGGCCTCGTCAGCCGATACGACCAGATCGGCCTCGGCACCTGCCAGGCTACGTGCACGTCACTTGCGGCCAAGTTCATTGACGAGCTCCAGGTCGGCCACTACAGCACAATGTTCTTTGCCGGGCTGGCGCTCATGTACGCGGTGCCGGCCCTCATCGGGATCTTTTGGGGCGCCCCGCTGATTGCCCGCGAATTCGAGCACGGTACGCATCGGCTGGCCTGGAATCAGAGCGTCAGCCGCAGCCGCTGGGCCGCAGTGAAGCTCGGGCTGGTCGGCCTGGCCGCCGTGGCCACCGCCGGGCTGCTCAGCCTGATGATCAGCTGGTGGGCCAGCCCTATCGATCACGCGCTGAACTACGGTGCCGCCAACACAGGGGCCGGCTACTCCCAGCTGAGTCCGCTGGTCTTCGCCGCGCGGGGCATCGCGCCGCTCGGCTATGCCGCGTTCGCGTTCGCGCTCGGCGTGACAGCCGGCGTGCTCATCCGCAGGACGGTGCCCGCGATGGCCGTCACCCTTGTCATCTTCGCCGGCGTTCAGATCCTGATGCCAACGGTGGTGCGGCCGCACCTGATACTGCCGGTACAGGCGACCGCGCCGTTCAACGCCAACACCGCCGACGATTTCGTGATCACCTCGCAGGGGAACGGCCCGGCGACGATGATGCTCACGGGGAACTACAGCCGGCCGGGCGCATGGATCCTGTCTAACCAGACGATCACCCCGTCCGGCCGGCTCTTTGACGGGCCGCCCGCCCGCGCCTGCACCAGTAACTCGGCCTCTCCGCAGGCATGCGACAACTGGGTGAACAGCCTGCACCTGCGTCAGCTGATCACCTATCAGCCCGCGAGCCGCTTCTGGCCGCTGCAGTTTGCCGAAACGGGCGTCTACCTTGTCCTTGCTGTCGCGCTTGGCGCGCTCTGCACCTGGCGGATCCGCCGGCGGCGGGCATGAGCCCGCGCCTTGCTAGCTGGAGGTACCGCTGATGATCTGGCTTACCTGGCGGCAGTTCCGGCCCCAGGCCATCGTGGCTGGCGGCGGTGGCAATCACCCTGACGGTCACCGGACCGCACCTGGCCGGGCTGTTCGACAGCAATGGCCTCGCAACCTGCCAGTCCGCCTGCGGCATCGACGCCGGCAAGTTCATCAATCAGATAGCTGGCAGCGGCATAGAGCACAGTGACCCGCGTGCCTGCGGCGTGCTCGCAGCAGAGCAATGCGTTTATTCAGTGCCTTGCCAGCCACGGAATCCGGATGGCAGTCACGTACCAGCCCGCTAGCCGATACTGGGCATTCCAGTGGCTGGAGACCGGGATCTTCCTGATACCCGCGCGGTCCTGGGCGCGCTCTGTTACTGGCGAATCCGCCACCTCAACTGACGACCGGATCCGCCATGATCCTTGAGACTTGTACCTACTCCCGGATATTGATGTCCAGTGAGCATTGAGCGAGTAAACCCGCCGGCCCTGGCGACGCCGTCCGGCTTCGCGCACGCCGTTATCGCGACTGGCGGCCGGATCGTATTCCTGGCCGGCCAGACGGCGCTGAACGCTGACGGCGCGATCGTCGGCAGCACGGTCGTCGAGCAGTTCGAGCAGGCGCTGGCCAATCTGCTGACCGCCCTAGCCGCGGCGGGCGGGCAGCCTGCTGACCTTGCCAGCCTTACCGTGTACGCGGTCGACCTGGCCGGCTACCGGGCGCACGGGCGCGAGATCGGCGCCGTCTGGCGCAGGCTCGCAGGACGCGATTACCCGGCGATGGCCGCTATCGGCGTGTCCCGGCTCTGGGACCCCGCGGCTCTGGTGGAGATACAGGGGTACGCCGCGGTCGGCTGATCCCGGCCGGCGAGCGCCGGCCGTGCGTCAGCGCATCCGGCCGGAGTTGATGTACTGCGTCGTCTGCCGGTTCCACAACAAGATGATCGCGCCTAGCCCGACCAGCCAGCCGATCGCGATGACGATGATCGAGACGCTGGCCCGGCCGACCTCGAGGACGAACGCAATCGTGTTCAGCGCGAACAAGACCGTGGCAACGATACGGGCCCAGCTGCTGCCGCGGTTGTTCGCCCAGGCCATCCACAGCCACAGCAGGAGGCCGACGATACCGACGAAGGCCAGAACGCCGACAGTCGCATTCGCCAGTGAGTGAATCTGACTGGCCGATAGCCGAGCCTTGCCCTCACTCGCGGCTTTCGTGTTCGCCGTGATCGCTGCGTTGGTGACGGCTGTCTTGATCCTGCCACTGAACGACAGCGTGACGATCACGCCGATCAGCGCGAACGCGGCGCCTACCAGCATCAGCCGGACTGCGTTGCGGAGCGTCGGGGGCTGCGGCGGTCGCTCAGCCGTCCCCATCTGGTTGGCGCCGCCCCCGGTTGGATAGGGCTGGTAAGTCATCGCGACTCCTTAGTCATGTCCCCGTCGCGGCGCGGCCCGCCGAGAACTGCTGAGCGGGTACAGAACGACCTCAACCGCGGCAAGCACGCTAACCGTATCGTGTTCGCTCGCTCCGGTCGTCAAACCGGCGATTCCCCTGCGCATCACTTTCGCCGCCGCCAGCACGCGCCCCCTGACCAGGGTCGCCAGGTCGGCCCGGAGCCTGCCGGAGAAGCCGGGCTACCGGTTGCGCTGGAGGTGCTCACCGTCAGAACCTAGCGCTGGGGACGCCGGCAGCACAGCCGCTGCTCCGGACCCGGTAGGCCGATTCATTGACTACCGTCACGGAAACGGCATACTGGGACGGTCCTGGTGGTGTCCCGAGGAGGGTCCGGGCATGCAGCTGTCGCCGTCCGCCTACACCGACACGTTCTGCCGGGACAACCTGCCTAACCCGCAGCTGTGGCCGGATCTGGAATTCACCCTGCCTGAGCTGCAGTATCCGGACCGGCTCAACGCCGCCGACGAGCTCCTCAACCCCACGATCGGGAACGGCGGAGCGAGCCGCCGGTGCCTGGTGTCACCAGCTGAGTCCTGGAGCTACGGCGAAGTCGCGGAGCGGGCCAGCCAGGTTGCGCGGGTGCTAACCGAGGATTGTGGCCTGGTGCCCGGCAACCGAGTGCTGCTGCGCGGCCCCAACAACCCCTGGCTGGCCGCGTGCTGGCTCGGCGTGCTCAAGGCAGGCGGGGTCGCGGTGACCACGATGCCGATGCTGCGCGCTGGTGAGCTGACCCGCATCTGCGAGATCGCCGGGGTACAGCTGGCGCTGTGCGACTACCGCTTCACGGCCGAACTCGCTGCCGCGGCAGTGCCCGGCTTGCGGATCGTCAGCTTCGGCGCCGCTCAGCCCGATGACCTTACCGTCGCGGCAGCCGCCAAGCCGGGAACCTTCGCCTCAGTGCAAACGGCCGCCGATGACGTGGCGATGATCGCCTTCACCTCGGGTACTACCGGACGGCCCAAAGCCGCCATGCACTTCCACCGGGACTTGCTCGCGGTAGCCGACACCTTCTCCGTGCACGTCCTGAAGCCGGTGCCTGACGATCTGTTCACCGGGACTCCGCCGCTAGCCTTCACCTTTGGCCTCGGGGCCCTGCTGCTGTTCCCGCTGCGGGCGGGCGCCGCGACGCTCCTGCTAGAGAAGGCCACGCCGGCCGAGCTGGCCGATCACATCGCCGCGCACGGCGTGACCGTGCTGTCGACGGCACCAACCGCCTACCGGGCGATGCTCGCAGCCGGGAAAGCCGACCAGCTACGCGGCCTGCGCAGGCCGGTATCTGCCGGCGAGCCCCTGCCGGAGTCCACCTGGACCACGTTCTACCAAGCCACCGGCGTGAAGATCATCGACGGCATCGGCAGCACGGAAATGCTGCACATCTTCATCTCCTCGGCCGACGACGACATCAGGCCCGGCTCGACTGGCAGGGTAGTGCCCGGCTACACCGCCGCGGTCGTCGATGCGGACGGCAAGCCAGTTCGTGACGGCGAGCCGGGCAGGCTGGCCGTCAAGGGCCCGACTGGCTGCCGGTACCTGAGCGACGAGCGACAGCAAAGCTACGTGCGGAACGGCTGGAACCTCACCGGCGACACCTACACCCGTGACGCAGACGGCTATTTCTGGTACCAGGCACGGTCCGACGACATGATCATCTCTGGTGGCTACAACATCGCGGGCCCGGAGATCGAGGACGTCTTGCTCAGCCATCCCGACGTCGCCGAATGCGGCGTAGTCGCGGCACCGGATGAAGCTCGCGGGCAGATCGTCAAGGCGTACGTGATCCTGCGGGCCGGCGTGACGGGCGACGAGAGCAAGGCACGCGAACTACAGGATCTGGTCAAGGCGACGATTGCGCCGTACAAGTATCCGCGGGCAGTTGAGTTCGTCACGACGCTGCCGCGCACCAACACCGGCAAGCTGCAGCGCTTCCTGTTGCGTGAGCAGGCGGCCAGGACGAGCCAGGCGACGGGTGGTCACGAGCCGGATCCACCGTCGCGCGAATTGACTCCAGCCGGTTAGCCGGCCAGGGCAACCGGAAGGGCTCCTGCTCCCGTCTTGGCAATGTGAGAACAACGGGCGGCTGGTTCCGCCGATGACGCAATCGCGCGAGTCTGAATTCGCGGACTTCGTGGCGACCCGCGAAACCTCACTCAGGCGCCTTGCCATCCTGCTGTGCCAGGACTGGCACCGGGCCGACGACCTGGTCCAAGT
>Ga0335075_10013365_pt1 | contig 12361 bp, 15 predicted proteins | sample Lox_Sample_24_FD_206723 | JGI IMG/M metagenome (GOLD analysis project Ga0335075, IMG submission 206723) | Soil microbial communities from Loxahatchee National Wildlife Refuge, Florida, United States - Lox_Sample_2.4 | ecosystem: Environmental > Terrestrial > Soil > Wetlands | place: USA... | reverse complement strand
CCTCGGCGTAGCCGAACGCGAGGGCCTCGCGCGACCCGTAGTAATCGTCCTGCGCCTGCTGCGCCATCGTGAACGGGCCGGGCACGGTGATCTTGACCGTCCGCGACGTGTGGTCGCGCAGGAACTTAAGGTCCGACACCTCGACCGGGTGCTTCCTGCGGATCGGGCCGACCACGCGGGGCACCGGGTTCGGGTGCCCGCTGCGGTCGAGCGCCGTGCCGGGGTTGTCGGTGTCCACGTTCTCGAGCGCGGTCGCGAACCGGTTCGAGTAGCTTTCCCTGCGGATCTCGCCGTCGGTGAGGATGTCGAGCCCCGCGTCCTCCTGCGCGCGGATTGCCAGCAGCGTCGCGTCATCTTGCGCCTGGGGAAGGAACTCGGGCGCTACGCGCCACAGCTCGCGGGCGCGGACCCGGGGCGGAAACCGGCCGGCCAGCCGGGCCCTGTCGATAAGCCAGTCGGGCTGTGGATAACTTCCAACGAGTGACGTGGGCAGAAGCATGGCAAGCACGTTACGCCCGATGATCCGGGAGCGAAAGCGGGGTCAGCCGGAGGGGAAGATGTTGACCGCGCGGGACACCACGAGGGCCACGGTGACGATCGAGATGATCGATTGCACGGTCATCGCGACCTTGGCCCACCGGGACATGGGCATCGTGTCGGTCGGGCTGAACGCCGAGGCGTTCGTGAACGCCAGGTACAGGTAGTCGAGGAACGCCGGCTCCCAGTCCGGCGGCACCATCGACGGCGGGCTGACCATCTGGGGAAACTGGAAGTCGGGGTACCGGTTCCCGGTGTTGTACGCGCGGGCGACCGGGCCACCGCGGTCGAACTCCCAGTACCACAAGCCGAAGACGACCACGTTGGTGAGCCAGAGGACCGCCCCGGTGATCAGCAGTTGGCCCGCCGCCTGGCCCAGGCTGCCCCGGGTGATGCCGATGACGAGCCTGGCCACCGACCACCCGTTGGCCAGGGTCAGCAGCCCGCCGAGGACCAGGCTCAGCGACCGCATGACCCCGGACTGGCGGTCGATCCGCTGCGGGTTGGCCGATACCAGGATGATCAGCAGCACCCCCTGCGCCACGGGCAGGATCCAGGACGGCTTGACCAGGACCAGCTTGTCCGGCACCGCGACCTGGAGCGCGATGGCCACCGCGGTGGTAATCGCCACGGGCCAGCGCAGCTCGCCCTGGGTCTTCCGGCGCCACGCGGGCAGCACGATGGCGCGCTGGTGCACCGCCCCGGCGGCCTCGTGCAGCCACTCGCCCGCCTGTACCCCCTCCGCGTCGAGTCGCCGCTCGACCAGCCGGTGGAGGTCGTCGATCCGGCTGTGCAGCGAGCGGACCTCGTCAATGACCTCGGGCGCCGCATTGTTGCCCATCGGTGCCGAGGGTGCTTCGTTGTCGCTAATGCCAGACACAAGACCAGACTACGAGGAGAAATGCCCGGGTGACGCTTCGGAGTCCCTCAGTGCGGAATGCCGGAGATCGCGTCGCCGACGCGGCCGAGGGCCTCGCCGAGCCTGACCCGTGAGTCGCCCGCCGAGTCGCCGGGTTCTCGCGCCTCGAGCCGGTCGGCCAGCCGGTAGAGCGCGTAAAGGCCGTGCACGCCGGCCCAGCGCGCCGGCTCGGGCTCCCAGGTCCTGCCGTGGTGCCCCACCCACGGCAACCTGGTCAGTGGCGACTGCTCACCGGCCACCAGGTCGGCGAGGGTGCGCCCGGCGAGGTTGGCGGCGGCGACCCCGTGCCCGGTGTAGCCGCCGGCCCAGCCCGTGCCGGAGGCGGGGTGGTACGTCACCGACGCGCACCAGTCGCGCGGCACGCCGAGCACGCCGCACCACGCGTGCGCGACCGGCGCGTCGGCGGCCGCGGGAAACATCCGCCGCAGCACCCGGGTGAGCGCGGCCACGGTCGACTGGTCCGTTTCCCCCAGGTGGTCCACCCCTGAGGCGAACCGGTACGGGACGCCGCGCCCGCCGAGCGCGATCCGGCCGTCCGCGGTCCGCTGCGCGTACATGTACGCGTGCGCCTCGTCGCCCAGCGTCTCGCACCCCGCCCAGCCGATCTCCGCCCAGGCCGCGTCGCCGAGCGGCTCGGTCACCACCATGTGGCTGTTCATCGGAAGCAGCGCGCGGCGCAGCCCGGGCAGCGCGGCCGTGTAGCCCTCGGTGCAGCGCAGCACCGCGCGCGCCCGCACGTCGCCGAACTTCGTTTGCGCGACCGCACCCGGCCGCCCGGGGGTGGCCGGCTGGATCATGGACACCGGCGTGGCCTCATAGATCTCGACGCCGCGCCGCTCCGCGGCGACGGCGACACCCGCGGCCAGGGCGGCCGGCTGGATCCGGGCGCTGGCGGGCGCGAACAGCCCGCCGAGGGCACCGGTGACGTTGACCCGCGCGCGGGTCTCGTCGCGAGAGAGGAACTGGTAGACGTCATCGCCGTCGCCGTGCTCCCTGATCGCGACCAGTCCTTCGCGCATCCGCGCGAGTTGTGACGGCGTTGTCGCGACCGAGAGCCTGCCGCCCTTCACGAAGTCGCAGTCGATCGACTCGGCCGCGGACACCCGACCGACCTCGTCGACGGTGGACCGGAGCTCGGCCTCGAGCGCTCGCACCCCCTCCGCACCCGCGACCCGCGCGTAGCGGGCCCGTGACCCGGGCAGTTCGGCGGTCACCCAGCCGCCGTTGCGCCCGGACGCCCCGTAGCCCGCGAACGCCGCCTCGAGCACCACGATCCGCCAGTCAGGGCGCAGCCCGGCGAGGTAGTAGCCGGTCCAGAGGCCGGTGTAGCCGCCGCCAACGATGCACACGTCCGCTTCGGCCGGACCGGGCAGCGACCGCCGCCGGGGCGGGAAACCACCGAGCGCCCGCCACCAGTAGGAGACTTCGCCGTTACGCATGGGGTGACGCTACCTGATGCCGGTCCGGCCAGTCATAGTCAGGTGGTCGCCCTGAGCGGGTACTTTACGAGTTATGCGCCTTGGGGTACTCGACGTCGGCTCGAATACGGTTCACATGCTTGTGGTCGACGCTTACCCAGGAGCGCGCCCACTGCCCGCTTTCTCGCATAAGACCGACTTGTCGCTCGCGGCCCACCTTGCGCCGGATAACACGCTGTCCAAGGTCGGCGAGCAGCGACTCACCGAGGTGGTCGCCGAGGCGCTGCGGATCGCGGAGGACAAGGGCGTCGAGGACTTCCTCGCGTTCGCCACCTCCGCGGTCCGTGACGCGGTCAACGGCGACGACGTGCTCGCCCGCATCCAGGAGCAGACGGGTGCGCCCATCAGGGTGCTGTCCGGCGAGAACGAGGCGCGGCTGACCTTCCTGGCCGCCAGGCGCTGGTTCGGCTGGTCCTCTGGCCGGCTGCTCGTGGTCGACATCGGCGGCGGCTCGCTCGAGATCGCCGCCGGGCAGGACGAGGAGCCCGAGGCCGTGATGTCGCTGCCGCTCGGCGCCGGGCGGCTGACCAGGGACTGGTTCACCACCGACCCGCCGTCCTCCGGCCAGGTGCGCGCGCTGCGCCGGCACGTGCGGGCGGAGATCGCGCGGATGGCGGGCAGCCTGCGCCGCGGCGGCACCGTCGACCACGCGGTCGGCACGTCGAAGACGTTCAGGCAACTCGCCAGGATCGCCGGGGCGGCGCCGTCGAGCGAGGGCTTCCACGTGAAGCGGTTCCTCAAGCACAGCGACGTGAGCCTGTGGGCGGAGCGACTCGCCGCGATGGACGAGTCCGAGCGCGTCCGGCTTCCCGGCGTGTCCGAGGGCCGCGCGCCGCAGATGCCGGCCGGCGCGATCGTCGCGGACGCGGTCATGGACCTGATGGGCGTCAGCCAACTCGAGATCTGCCCCTGGGCCCTGCGCGAGGGCGTGATACTCAAGCGGCTCGACGTACTCGCCGACCCCGCCACCCGCGCCGAGTAACTCGGCTGGACAACGAAAAACACGCACCCGTTAAGAAGAAACCCAAGATCTCTTCTTCTGAACGGGTGCGTGCTTCCTCAGATGAGCCACCCCGCTGCTTTCGCGCTCGCACAGCCGGGGGTCCGGGGGATTGCTGCAGGAGCCTGATGCGCTTTGTGCGTGCGCGCTGGCCTGATATGGTCGCGGTTTTTGCGATCGGGCCAGCGCGCTCGCACAGCCGGGGGTCGTCCCCCGGGAATTACTGCAGGAGCCTGATGCCCTCGGTTGGCTCGTCGGGGTCGATCAGGCCGCTGCCGTGGCGGGGCTCTCGATCGGCGAGCGGGTCACCGATGCCGGTGACCGGAGCGCCGCTTGGCAACGGCATCGCGGGCCGCGTGAGGCCGTCGGGCGAACCCACGCCGTGGCGGCCGGGACCCGTGCCGAGCGGGGGCGGCGGCGGGTTTGCGCCCGGCCGGCCGAACGGGCTGCGCGCCCCGTCCGGCGGCGGAAGCAGGCCGCTCGCCTGCGCCGGCCCGTCGAGCGGGTCGAGGTCCTGGTCGACGGGCGGGTTGAGCCTGCCGGTGAGCCCCGGCCGGCCAGGACCTGCCGGGCGGACGTCCTCGCCGCGCGGCGGTGCGACGGTTCCCGCGGTGACCGTTTCCGGCGCGGGCGGTGCCAGCAGCGCGAGGTCGCGCTCGGCCTCGCCGTCGGCGCCGTTGTCCTCAGGGCCGGCGGCGGCCGCGGCGGCGTCGGCCGCTTCCGCGAGGCTGACCGCCCTGCTGACCGACTGGTTGACCTCTTCTTCGAGCGACATCCGGGCGGCTTCCGCGGCGACGAGCCCCTGCACGCCGTCCAGGATGTCGGTCAGCCGCCTGACCGTGTCCGAGTGCCTGGTGCTCAGCAGGTTAAGCCTGCGCTCGGCGCCGTCGTGGATGGCGGTCGCGCGGGCCGTGGCCTCGTCAAGCACCTTCTTGGCCTGGCTCTTGGCCTGGGCGAGGGCCTGGTCCGCCTTCTTCCTGGTGTCGCTCGTCAGCCGGTCAGCCTCGGTGCGCGCCGCGGTGCGGGTCTTGTCCGCCTCGTTGCGGGCGGCGGAAATGGTCCGCTCGGCCTGCTCCTGCGCGGCGGTCAGCATCCGCTCGGCCTGCTCCCGCGCATCGGCGCGGACCCGCTCAGACTCCTGCTGCGCCTCGGTCCGCTGCTTGGCGATGTCGTCGTCAGCCTTGTTCTTCTGCGCCTTCGCCTCGTCGTCCGCCAGCTTGAGGATCTGCGAGATCCGCTCGCTGACCTCCTCGTGCGCAGGCCTGCCAGAGAGCGCCTGCTGGCGCACGGTGGAAAGCTCGCGACGCAGGTGCTCGGACTCGTCGAGGGACCGGGAGAGCCGCTGCTCCAGTTCCCGGATCTCACTGTTGCGGCGCGCTACAAAGTCATCAACCTGGCGGCGGCTGTAGCCGCGCATCTGCATCTCGAACTCTTCGTGCAGCAGGTTCGGCAGGAGGTCACTGTTTTCATTCATGGCATCACGAGAATCTTGGGTCCTGAGAGGTCTGCGGGGACGATGTCCGGAGTCTAACGGTGCCGGGACTAGTGGTGGGATCGCCCACGTAGCGAGCTCCCCCCTGGTAGCGGTTATGGGCACGACTCTTCCCCCGGGAGGCACCGTCCGCAACCGAAACGGCCGAGTGTCCCGTTATATCCCAACTTGGACCGTTACGAAAGTTGCGATTGTTGAGCTCTGGGATACGAGGGCTTCGTGGGATTAGGGTCCCGATGGCTTTGAGATTGATAGATGTCCTGCTCAGGGCATGGCGTTGGCGCAACTCATGACGTAAGCTGTAGTCGGTCAGTTACACTATGATATGCGGACATAGCCCCATCTTCCGCATGATTAATGGACATATGGTGCCGCTGGGACTGGTGTTACCTCGAGTGCGGCCGGTTCCAAAAGCCAACAGATGCCCCATACCGGATCCAGAAGATATCCGCCGCCCGGTCGCGGAATCGTTATCGGGAACCCGGGTAAAACATACGCAAGGGTGGTCTGCGAATGGCCCCGATGGGTCATGCGGAGGAATGGTGGCGCGACGTAACCTGAAGGGCGGGGCGGGGAGCGCCCGGTCGAAGGAGGTGAGCACGATTCCCATGCAGGTTGACCTTCGTGTTCACGACGACGTGGCGCTCGGCGAGATCGAACTCTACGCCGAGGTTCTGGCGACCGTGGCGGCGAGTGACGGCCCCCTCTCGAAGAGTGAGCTGGACGAGGCCCTAGGAATAAGGCACTAGCAGCTTTGCCAGCCACGCCGGTCAGCGGTGGCGGTACATCGCGTCGACCGACCAGCGAGTGAAGCCAAGCGCCGTGTACAGCCTTACCGCCGCCGTGTTGTCCTCGTCCACGTAGAGCATGACGTCGCGGAGCCCGCACCGCCGCAGGTAAGCGAGGCCCGCCATGGTGAGCGCGCGGCCGAGGCCGCCGCCCTGCTGACCGGGGTCGACCCCCACCACGTAGACCTCGCCGATCGGGCCGCCGTCGGCTCCGCCGTCCGGGTGCACCTTGGTCCAGTGGAACCCGGCGAGCTTGCCGCCCCGCTCCGCGAGGAAGAAGCCGTCCGGGTCGAACCACGGCTCCGACTCCCGCACCTTGAGGTCCGTCATCGTCCAGGCACCCTGCTCCGGATGGTGAGCGAACGCACGGTGGTTGACGCCGAGCCAGGCCTCCTCGTCCGCGCCCGTCTTGAAGGTGCGGAGCGTTATCCCCGGGGGAACGGCCGGCTCGCCCGCGGGCACCTGCGCCAAGGGCATCCGCATTTGCCACAGCGCACGGAACCTGGTGAACCCGGCGGCCTTCGCGAGCCCGGCCGCGCCGGGCAGTTCGCCATGAGCCCAGAGCCGGACGCCGGACCCGCCCGCGCCCGCGAGCAGCGCGGAGCTTAGCGCCGCGCCGTAGCCACGGCGCCGGTGGTCGGGATGGACGACGAGTTCACCGCTGGCGTCGCCGTCCTGTGCCTCGTCATCGGGGGCATCGAGGTGCGCGTACCCCGCGAGGCCGCCGCCGGGCGAGGCCAGGACCAGGTCGCGGGCGCCGGCGCCGCTGCCGTGCCGCACCTGAAGCAGCACGTCCTCGGAGAGCGGGGCCACGCCGTCGGCGCGCGTGGCCGCCACGGCGAGTCGCTGGACCTCGGCGGCGAGCTCAGGGGACAGTGGCCCCTCGGTGATGGCGGTCCCGGAAGGCGACGGCCAGGTCACCGGTCCGCCGGGATCGCTTCGTCCCGCGTGATCAGGTCGGCGGCGTCCCTGTCCTCGGGAACGCCCTTCACCGGGACGAACCGGTAGCCGACGTTCCGCACGGTGCCGATCAGCGCCTCATGCTCGGGACCGAGCTTCGCGCGCAGCCGCCGGACGTGCACGTCCACGGTCCTCGTGCCGCCGAAGTAGTCATATCCCCAGACTTCCTGGAGCAGGTGCGCCCGGGTGAACACCCGCCCGGGGTGCTGCGCGAGGAACTTGAGCAGCTCGAACTCCTTGAACGTGAGGTCGAGGACGCGGCCGCGGAGCCGCGCCGAGTACGTTGCCTCGTCGATCGCCAGGTCACCGGACCTGATCTCATCGGGCGCGTCCGCCGCGGCGCGCATGGCACGGCGCCCGGTGGCAAGCCGGAGGCGGGCCTCAACCTCGGCGGGTCCAGCCGTGTTCAAGATCACATCGTCAGCGTTCCACTCCGCACTGATTGCTGCAAGACCGCCCTCGGTGACAATGGCGAGCATTGGGCAATCAAGTCCGGTTGTGTGCAGTAGGCGGCAGATGCTCTTGGCGTGCGCGAGGTCGCGGCGCGCGTCGACGAGGACCACGTCGGCGGGTGGCGCCTCGACCAACGCGGAGGCGTCGGCGGGCAGCACGCGGACGGAGTGCAGCAGGAGGCCGAGAGCCGGCAGAACTTCAGTCGAAGGTTCAAGGACGCCGGTCACCAACAGCAACTCGCTCACGTGATGCCACCTCCGGGCTTGCGGGCGCGTGAACGCCGACCAACCTTCCGATCCGGCCGCTTCCCGGAGGTCTCGCCTCCGGGTCCACGACAGGAAGAGAAGCTATCTTCCTGTATAAACACAAACGGGACCCGGGGGCAACATCGCCCGAGGTCCCGTTGGGGTAAGAATAACAGACATGGCTAAGGTCACCATCAGGTACTGGGCGGCGGCTAAAGAAGCCGCGGGCGTGCCGGAAGAGTCGATCGACGCGGTCACTCTCCGTGAGGCGCTCGACGCGGTCGTCGCCGGCCGGAAGCCGGACACGCGGCTGGCGACCGTCATCGCGCGATCGTCGTTCCTGGTGAACGCCGATCCGGTCGGCCGCGCCGACCGAGGGTCGATCGTGCTCGGCGAGGGCGCGGTGATCGAGGTGCTGCCCCCTTTCGCCGGCGGCTGACGTCGGCACCGGGTCCGCTGGGTGATCGCGTGCTTACCGGCTGTCGGTGACTGTCGGGTCGGAAGCGGTCATCGGAGGCGTAAACGTGATTACCTTCACCTTGGTGTTACCTAGTGAACACGGGCAACAATGCTCACAAACGGTCACCAATTGCCGCGATTCGGTTGCTTTCGGCTACCGAAACCCGGTATACCGGTAACTGTGAGCACCGACCCGGGTCCTCCAGGGCAGCGAAATTCTCCGCCGTCGTTGAACCAGTCGGCGGAAGCGAACGTTCTCCCTAATGTGCCGAGCACAGCATCGGCCAGCGACGAGCGCATGGCCGACGATGCCTTTGTACGGGCGCTGTACGCCGAACACGGCGGGGCGCTGCTTCGGTACGCCTTGCATCTGACCGGCGGAGACAGGCAGAAGGCGGAGGACCTGGTGCAGGAGACCATCGTGCGGGCCTGGCGTCACCCGGAGGCCCTCGCGGACCGTCCGGCGCGGCCCTGGCTGTTCGCCGTGGCTCGCAACCTGGCGGTAGACGCCTACCGGGCGCGTCAGTCGCGCCCACCGGAGACGGGGCAGGAAGCGTTCGAGACGCTGCCCGCGCACGACGACGCGGACCGCACGCTCGAGTCGTGGGCCGTGGCCGAGGCGCTGGCGTCGCTGCGACCCGATCACCGTTCCGTGATCGTGGAGACCTACTACCGCGGCTGCTCGGTCGCGGAGGCGGCGGCCACGCTCGGCATCCCGGCCGGGACCGTGAAGTCACGCACGTACTACGCGCTGAAGGCGCTCAAGCTGGCTCTCCAGGAACGGGGGCTGGCACCATGACGCAGTCACCATCCGCCCCGCGGGCCATGGAATGCCCCGAGGCACGTATTTCGCTCGGCGTCTACGTGCTCGGCGCCATCGACCCGGCCGAGCGCGCGCTGGTGGACGCCCACCTGGCGACGTGCCGCGACTGCCGTGACGAGCTTGCCGGGCTCGCGGGCCTGCCGGCCCTGCTCGCCCGCGTCTCGATGGAGGAAGCCGTGGCGCTGGCCGACACCGGGGAGCCGGCGCCCGACGCGGGCGGCACACCCGAGCCGCCGCGCGAACTGATCGGCACGGTGCTCGACCTGACGGCGGCCCGCCGTCGCCGCCGGCGCCGTCTTGAGGCCGTTCTCGGCCTCGCCGCGGCGCTGCTGATCGCCGCGGGCGTGTTCGGCGGCCTGCGGATCGGATCGGGTACTACGCCGGCTAATTCCGCGCAAGGCCCCGCCGCGCTCTACGTGGGCCCGGTGAACGGCCCGATGGAGACCGCGACGGGGAAGTCGGGCACCATGACCGCCACGGTCAGCTACACCCAGATGGGCTGGGGCACCGCGGTCGACACGAAGGTCACCGGGATCCCGGTCGGGACGAACTGCCAGCTCTGGGTGATCGATTCAAGCGGGCACCGGACGCTCGTCAGCGACTGGGTGACCGATAACCTTGAGGGCGACGTCTGGTATCCCGGGTCCGTCGGGATGTCGAGCAAGGACGTGGCCGCGTTCGAGGTGACGGTCGGCCAGGGGCAGGCCATCCAGGTCACCGCGTGAGCCGCGGGGCATTGCCCGTCCGCGGGAATAGTTGCGAACGGTAGCGATGCTGGAGTAGTCGTGGTCGGAGGCCTGATAGCGCTCGTGGTCGTCCTTGCCGCGGCGTCCGCGGCGGGTTTCGCGCTGCGCGCGCGCCAGGGCCGGTTTCGCCCGGGTGCGCCGGGCCAGGCCGCGCCCTCCGGCGGCGAGCTTTTGAGCGCGGCCGACCTGGGCGCGCCGCTTGGCGCGCGGGCGACCCTCGTCCAGTTTTCCACCGAGGTGTGCGCCTACTGCGGCCCGACCAGGCAACTGCTCACCGAGGTGGCCGGGGAACGCGAGGGTGTCTCTTTTGTCGAGATCGACGCCGCCGACCGGATGGACCTGACCAGGCGGCTGCGCGTGCTGTCCACCCCGACGGTCCTCGTGCTCGACGCGGCCGGCGGCGTCACCAGCCGGGCATCCGGCCCGCTGCGCAGGGCCGACGTGCTCACGGCGGTGGGCGCCGTCGTCGACGCGGGCGGTGCGTCTTGAATTTCCCACTAAATCAGGCGACTATGGGCTCCATGTCGATCGGCCTGGTGGTGACAGCGGTCTCCCCAGCGAATAGCATCGAGCACGTGCCTTCCAGAACAGCCAAGATGCTGACGAAGCGGCGGGCTGTCGACTTTTGCCGGGTCGCGACCGCCATGTGTCGCTGCACCGTGCCCTTCGTCGCCTGAAGTTAGCGGCCGTACCGCGGCCAGGCGGGGAACTCTCAAGGCTCAACCTGCGTCTGGAGCATGATCATGAACGAATCCTCTTCTTTTTTGCACGACCCACCAGGTTCCGCCGTGCTTGAATCGTCAAAAAGAAGAGGGTTCGTCGACTCACGTGGCCCGCGCTTTGGCGCGGCGATCACGACCGTGGTCCTCGCGGTCGTCCTGGTCATGGCGGGCGTCTCGCATCTCGCCGCCGGCTGGATCCTCTTCGCGCAGACGCTGGTATTCGCCGTGGGAGCGCTGGCTGGACTGCGCTACGCGCCCTACGGCGCCATCTTCCGTCACCTGGTCCGGCCGAGGCTCGGGCCACCGTCCAAGACCGAGCCGGAGGCCCCGCCCCGCTTCTCCCAGGGAGTGGGCATGGTGTTCGCCGGGATCGGCGCGATCGGCTTCGCGGTCGGCGTGCCGGTTCTCGGGATCGTCTTCGCCGCGTTCGCACTGGCCGCCGCGTTCCTCAACGCGGCATTCGACTACTGCCTCGGTTGCCAGATGTACCTACTCATCCAAAGAATCCGGCCGGCCCAGTAGGGGGCGGGCCGCACAAGGAGGTTTCTCAGTCATGAGCCGTTCCGACGTCCTAGTGGACGCCGACTGGGTCGAGGCCCACATCGGTGCGCCTGGCTACGTCATCGTCGAGGTAGATGAGGACACGAGCGCCTACGACAAGGGCCACATCCCCAGCGCCATCAAGATCGACTGGAAGAAGGACCTGCAGGACCCGGTCCGCCGCGACTTCGTGGACAAGGTGGGCTTCGAGGCGCTGCTCTCCGAGCGCGGCATCTCCAACGACGACACCGTCATCCTCTACGGCGGCAACAACAACTGGTTCGCCGCGTACGCGTACTGGTACTTCAAGCTGTACGGCCACCAGAACGTGGTGCTGCTCGACGGCGGCCGCAAGAAGTGGGAGCTTGACTCGCGCGAGCTCACCACCGACGTGCCGGCGCGGGCGAAGACCAGCTACACCGCCTCCGAGCAGGACGCCGCGCTGCGCGCCAAGCGTGACGAGGTCATCGACGCGATCGGCAAGCAGAACCTGGTAGACGTGCGCTCACCCGACGAGTTCGCGGGGCGGCTGCTCGCCCCGGCACACCTCCCGCAGGAGCAGGCGCAGCGCGGCGGGCACATCCCGACCGCGAAGAACGTCCCGTGGTCCAAGGCCGCGAACGAGGACGGCACGTTCAAGGCCGACGCCGACCTGACGGCCATCTACCAGGCCGACGCTGGTGTGGACTTCGGCAAGGACACGATCGCGTACTGCCGGATCGGCGAGCGCTCCGCGCACACCTGGTTCGTGCTGCACGAGATCCTTGGCCTTCCGAACGTGAAGAACTACGACGGATCGTGGACCGAATACGGCTCGCTGGTTGGCGTGCCGATCGAACTGGGTGAGGGCAAGTGAGCAACGACAGCTGCGGTGCACCGGCCGGCGGCGTGACCATCACGAAGGACAAGGCGGGCAAGGAGGCGATCATCGAGGGCCAGGTGCTCCGCGGTGGCGCCCCGCTGTCCACCGGCTACGCCAGGCTGCTCGGCAGCGGCGACGAGTTCGTCGCCGAGGTGCCGCTCGGTGACGACGGCGGCTTCCGCTTCTTCGCCGCGCCGGGCGAGTGGGTGCTGCGCGTCCTCGCGCCAGGCAACGTCCGCCTTGAGCAGGAGGTCACCGCGGACATCGGCCAGATCACCAAGGTCGAGTTCCTGGCCTAAGAAGAAACGCGAGCCAAGAGGCGGCCCCGGCACACGCC
>Ga0335075_10013364_pt1 | contig 12362 bp, 11 predicted proteins | sample Lox_Sample_24_FD_206723 | JGI IMG/M metagenome (GOLD analysis project Ga0335075, IMG submission 206723) | Soil microbial communities from Loxahatchee National Wildlife Refuge, Florida, United States - Lox_Sample_2.4 | ecosystem: Environmental > Terrestrial > Soil > Wetlands | place: USA... | reverse complement strand
AACACCGCAATCGGATTCGGCTTTCCCGGCGATCGTTTCACCCGCCGCGCGCCTTCCCGCGGAATGTCGTCGATCCTGCCGATTTCGACCCAGCTCTCGTCCGGCATGGCTCAACGCACCTCTGCCAGGACCGGGCATATCCGATTGTTGCGCACCCCGCACCTCGCTCGCTGTCGCTGCTTGCTCAGCGGTCAGCATAACGGCAAGTGACGCCGGCGAAACCCGATTATTCCGTTCCCTGAAGAGCGGAGCGCGCATGACGGGACTGACCGAGCGACCGGGGTCATGCGCACGTTTTGCCGGCGTGCTGGAGGAGCGCGAAGGCGTTGCGGGCGGACGCGATAAGGCGCAGGCTGCGTCCCAGGATCTGCGTGACGGGAGGAATGATCATGAGCGACGTAACCCAGGACTTTAATTTTTTGCAGGGCGTCAAGGTCGTGGATTTCACCCAGTTCGAGGCCGGCACGACCTCGACCGAGGTGTTGGCCTGGTTCGGCGCCGAGGTGGTCAAGATCGAGAACCCGGGCCGCGGCGACCCCGGGCGCCGGCTGCGCCCCGGCAAGCCCGACGACGACCCCTGGTATTTTCACCAGTTCAACGTCAACAAGAAGTCGCTGGCGATCAATCTGAAATCGCCAAAAGGGCTTGAAATCGTCAAGGACATGCTGAAGCAGGCCGATGTCACGGTCGAGAATATGGCGCCGGGCACGATCGAGCGTCTCGGCCTCGACTACGAATCGGTCAAGAAGATCAACCCCCGCATCATCTATTGCCAGATCAAAGGGTTTGGCAGCGGCAGCCCGCATGAGAAGGGTCTCGCCTTCGACATGATCGCGCAGGCCGCCGGCGGCCCGATTAGCGTCACCGGCTATCCCGACATGCCGCCGGTCAAGCCTGGCCTCTCCTTTGGCGACACCGGCACCGGCATGTTGATGGCGGCGACGATCCTCGGCGCGTTGCACGAGCGCAACCGCACCGGCCAGGGCCGGCGGCTGCAACTGGCGATGCAGGACGCGATGATCCATTACATGCGCACCTGCTTTTGCACGATGGCGCGCACTGGCAAGCCGGCGCCGCGCAACGGCGCCAAATCGGGCGGCGGCAACAATGCGCCGTCGGGGCTTTATCCGGCCAAGGGCGGCGGCCCCAATGACTATGTCTACCTGACAACGAGCCGGGCCAATCCCGAGCATTGGTCGCGGCTGATGAAGCTGATTGGTCGCGAGGACTTGATCGAGGACCCGCGCTTTGCGACCGGCGACCTGCGCGTCAAAAACGAAAAGGAACTGGACGCGATCATCGGCGAATGGACCCGCCAACACGACAAGCGCGAGGCGATGGAGAAGCTGATCGCGGTCGGCGTGCCGTCGGGCGCGGTGTTCGACACGATGGAATTGTTGAACGAGCCGAGTTTTGAGGAGCGCGGCCTGATGCAGGTCGTGCACCATCGCCAGGGCGACTACAAGATGGCGACGTGGCCGGTGCGCGTCGACGGCAAGACGGTGCGGCTGAAGCCGTCGCCGGCGCTTGGCGGCGACAGCGCCGAGGTGTTGCAGAACTGGCTCGCGATCGGCGCCAGCGACCTGGAAGAACTGCGCCGCGACGGCGTCCTCTAGGCAGTCGGCTCGTCACTCCTCTCCGCCACATCATTCGGCGGAGAGGAGTGGGGCGAGGATGGGCGAAAAGAGGTTGTCGGCGCCTGCCTGCGCCCAGGCTTATCGGCCGCTTTGCGCGACGGGACAAAGCCGGGGACGGCCCGCGATGGGACCCGACGCTATCGGCTATTCCCTCCCCTAACTCAGCTACCCGCGGCTCGGGCGATGTGAGGACCGCATGCGGCTGCGGCTTTACGAGAATTATCGTTTCGTGCTGTACGCGCCATTTTACGCAGCGCATGCGATCGGCGCCTACGCGGCCGAAGGGCTGGCGGTCGAGATGTTGCCGTCGCCAGGCGTCGGCAAAGCCGAACAGGCGTTGATCGACGGCGATGTCGATGTGCTGTGGGCGGGACCGATGCGGGTGGCCAAGCACCATGACGCCCACCCCGGCTCGCCGCTCATCTGTTTTGCCGAGGTGGTTGGCCGCGACCCGTTCTCGATCGTTGGGCGGCTGCCCAATCCCGGTTTCCACCTCGCCGATCTCGCAAGGCTGCGATTTGCCAGCGTCAGCGAGGTGCCGACCCCGTGGCTGTGTCTGCAACAGGATCTGCGCGAGGCCGGGATCGACCCGAGCCGGCTCGATCGTGTCAGCGACCGCGCAATGGCGGAAAATCTCGAAGCGCTGCGTTCCGGGAGCTTGGACGCCATTCAAACTTTCGAGCCGGTGACCGAGCAGGCGCTGTCCACTGGTGCGGGTCATCTCTGGCACGCCGCCAGCACGCGCGGCCGCACCAGCTACACCGCGCTGGTCACAACCCGCGAGCGGCTGCAATGCGACCCCGAACCGCTGCGGCGCATGGTGCGGGCGATCTATCGCACCCAGCAATGGCTGCACGCGCACACTGCCGCCGAGCTCGCCGCGGTGATCGCCGGATATTTTCCAACGCTCGGCCGGGATGTGCTGACCGGTGCACTGTCCCGCTATCGGGCGCAGGAGATATGGGACCGCGATCCGGGATTGCCGGAGAACGGCTTTGCGCGGTTGTGCCACGCTCTCGCCTCGAGCGGTTTCATCGCCCGCCCGGCGAGTTACCTGGAGTGCGTCGACAACCGCCTCGCCCGGCAGATCATCGCCGAATAGGACGAACCGGCGGGGCTGCAACAATCCGCGACGCAGCCGATGTTCCATGCCAAAGCCGAGCGCCAGCCCGGCGGCGCTGAACGGCGGGCCGCGCTGCCCATTGCGACCGCGAGACCACGGCGGGGTCCAAGGGTTGGGGAACTTCCCGCAGAGTTCACAATAGAACTAGAATAATTTGTCACTCCGGTCTTTTTTCCGGCAGCTGCGTTTTCCATCTATCCGGCAATGCCGGCACGATTGTGGGCAGCGCACCGTCAGCAACGCAGAACAGTGGAGGGAGATGCAGGAGATGCCGACAGTAGACGAAATCGCCCAGGAAAAGCAGCGGATTTCCGAGCGTTTGGCACGCCTCGACGCAGAGCGGGCCAAGCTCGCCGACGAACTGAACGAACTGGAGATTGCCGAGCGGGTCCTGTCGCGCTTTGGCAAGGCCGCTGCTACCGAGCGGCGCCGCCGGGGGCGGCCGGTGCGGACCGCGCCCAGCGGCCGCGAACACCGCAGCCGCTCGCCGGCGCCCGTAAACGGCCCATCGGTCAGCGATGCGACGCTGCAGGTGGTCGAGACCCATCGCGACGGCCTGACCGCCGCCGAAATCCAGAATTGCCTGTCGCGCGATTTCGGGCTCACGGTCAGGCCCAATCACCTCGGCATCGCATTGCAGCGGCATCGCCGCGCCGGCCGGCTCGAGAGCCGCGATGAGCGCTGGTATCCGCCACAAACGGCACTCGCGGAAATGCCGTCTCAGGCGATGACCGGGTAACCTGCAACAGGGTTGTCGGCAGGCGTACCGGTCCCGAGACAAGCGATCCCGCCGCCGGCAGCGCACCACTCGACATCGCGGCCGCCCATCCAGCCAGAAACGGCTTGGTCAACCCACGCCGTTCTGGCCGAACCAAGGGCTGCGCCTTACAGCTTCAACAGCCGTCGCGCATTGCCGTTCAGCAGCTTTTCCTTATCCTCCGGGCACAATGGCAGGGTCTCGGTCCATTTCGTGCCGGGCGGGTTGTCGACAAACGGATAGTCGACCGAAAACATAATCCGGTCGATCCCCATCTCCATCACGCAGCACAGCAACGCCGGGTCGGAAAAGAAGCCGCTCGTTGTGATGTAGAAATGCTCGCAGAACACCTCGCGGAACCCCTTGCCGCCCTTGCCGTCGCGAGCGAACCCCATATTGATCCGCCACAGATAGAACGGCAGTCCTTCACCGAGATGGCCGATGATGATCTTCAAGCCGGGATATTTGTCGAAGACGCCGCTCAATACCAGGCGCACGCCCTGCGTTGCAGTCTCGACCGTGAAGCCCCAGGCGGCGCGCAGCAGTGACGGGTATTGCCGCACATAATCCTGGTAATAGGCCTCGACGACGGCCGGATGCGGCACCGACGGGTGCATGTAGAGCGGCACGTCGAGCGCCGCCGCGCGCTCGAAGATCGGCCAAAACCGTTTGTCATCGAGAAATAGCCCGTTGGTCAGGCCATTGACGAGGGCACCCTTGAAGCCGAGCCGGGTCACTGTGCGCTCGAGTTCGTCGGCAGCCGCCTTCGGATCCGGGGTCGGGATCGCGGCAAAGGCGGCAAAGCGGTCGGGGTGGGCGCGCACCGTTTCGTGGAGCCGGTCGTTGGCGCCGCGCGCCAGCCTGACCGCGGTCTCGGCATCGAGCTTCTGCAAGCCCGGATTGGCGTGCGACAGCACCTGCAGATCGATGCCGGCCTCGTCCATTTCCTTCAGGCGCAATGCGCCGACATCGTCGAGCCGCTCGATCAGCCGCGGCGCATTCGGCGCGTCGATCCCGGTGAAGTGCTGCTTGACCTCGGGATCGTAATAATGCTCCTCGAGGGCAATGATGTAGGGCCTGCCTGCCATGATTCGCCTCCCACTGCTACCCGCTCGGGCTGCCGACTTCTAGCAGGCCGCCGCACAGCTGTCATCGGCACCACCCGGCGCGCCAGACCGCGGCGTTCACCCGAGCTTCAGCCACAGCAGAGCGAGCCCGCCCGCGAGCCAGCAATAATAAGCGAACGGATCGAGCGCCGCCGTTTCCTCGCGGCGGTGAAAATAGCGCATCAGGAAAGCGGTGCTGGCAAAGGCGGTGATCCCGGCGATGATGCCGGCGCTCCATAGCAGCCCGGCGCCAAACCCCGCGCCCGCCGCGCTGCCAGCGATCGCGGCGCCATGCGCGTGCAGCAGCTTCGGGATCTCCAGAACGGCCGCACCGGCGATGATCGGCGTCGCCAGCAGAAACGAGAACCGGGCTGCATCCTCGTGCCGCAGCCCGACCAAGAGCCCGCCGACGATCGTCGCACCAGAGCGCGAGATTCCCGGGAAAAACGCCGTCGCCTGGCACAGCCCGACAAAACCGGCATCGAACCAGCCGGCACCAGCCAGTTCGCGCCGCTCGACCGCGGCAGTGGCGCGGCGCCGCAGCCTTTCGCCGGCAAACAGCACAATGCCGTTGCCGATCAGGAAAGCGGCCGCAATCAGCGGCGACCCGAAGAGATGGCGCAGCGGCTTTTCAAAGACAAAGCCCAGCACCACCGCCGGCAGCGTCCCGAGCACGAGCAGCACGAGCAGATGGCGGGTCTGCTGGACCGTCCTGCGGGTGGCACCGCCGCGGCCCAAGGCGGCCAGCGCCAGGCTCAACCATTCGCGCCAGAAATACACCAGGAGTGCGGTTGCGGTGCCGACATGCAGCACGACCAGAAACGGCAGAAATCTCGGCGAATCCTGGTCGATGTGCCAGCCGAGCAATGCCGGCAGGATCACGGCATGACCGAGGCTGCTGACCGGAAACAGTTCGGTGACGCCTTGAAACACCGCAAGGATGATCGCCTGAAGCCATGTCATATCAGACTGCGCGCCCTAGTGGTGGATCACAACCCGCCGCAACAGCATCCGCTTTGCCCCCGCAGGCAACAACGCCGTCCTGGGCCGATCACGCGCCCCGCGCCGTTCTCAGTGACGCAATTGCGCCAACGGACCGGTTTCGCTCGGCGCGGTGGACGCATGAGCGACACACGGATGCGCCGGGTACTGTGCCGATGACAGCCTAGCCGATCAAACTTCGCCGACAATGCCCGTAAATCGGCCGGGCCGCGATTGTCCTGCCCGCGGTTGAAAGCCGGGCCATGGCGAATCAGACGATCCCGTCCATGACCTTGATGATGTCGGCGAGCGCGCGATCCGGACCATAAAAATGCATCAGCTGCTCGCGGCCCCAGGCCATGACCGGAGATTTAACCATCATCAGCTGGGCGAGCTTGCGCGAATTCTGTTGCGCTGCGATGACCTTGGGCTGCTGACGGCGCTGATAGAGCCGCAACGCCGCCGGCAGATAGGCTGCATCGCTGCGCGACAGTTCGTCGGCCAGCGCCGCCGCCGACAGCATCGCCATCGACGCTCCGACCCCTGCCGTGGGGAGGAACGCGTCGGCGGCGTCACCGAGCAACACCGTGCGGCCCGCCACCCATTGGTCGGCGCGCACATCGCGCAACGGCCACAGGAACGGGTCAGGATCGCGCTCGACAATGTCGAGGACGGTGCTCGCCACCGGCTCGCGCAGGTGGGTCCGCAATGCCGCGGTGAAGTGGTGACGCCCCGCCGCGGCGAGGGACGCCGCCGGGCCGGCGAGCACGACACCAATCCCATCAAGATACGGATAGAGCCCGATCATGAAGCCGGCGCCCCAATATTCCCGCACCGTTTCGGCCGGCAGCAATTCGGCCGGGGCCGGGGATACGAGACAGGCCCATCCGGTATCAAAGGCGTGGATCGCACCCTCTGGCAGGATCAGCTCGCGCACCCGGGAATTGATCCCGTCGGCACCGACCACGAGATCGAAATCGCCAACCGACCCGTCGCTGAACGTGACGCTGGCGGCGCCATCCGCAGCGTCGATGTCGGTGACCGTCGCTTCGAAGATCATGCGATCAGCCGCGACCCGGCTCGCCAGCAAGTCGATCAGTTCGGCGCGGCGGAGCCCGCAGATCGGCCCGTAGCGGTCGAACAGCGCGGCGAGATCGGCTTGCTGCATCTGCTGGCCGACGCCGTTCCACAATTGATAGATGCCGAGCGGCGTGCTGGTTTCGACAAATTCCCGGTAGAGCCCGAGACCGTGCAGCACCCGGCTGCCGACCGGATAGAGGCCGAGATTGTAGCCGCGGCACCGGCTCGCCGCGTTGCGCTCGACAATCGCCGCACCCACTTCGAAATGATCGAGCAGCGCCGCCAATGTCAGACCGGCAATCCCGGCGCCGACGATCAGGGTGCGGAACCGGCCCTCCGCCGCCTGGCTGGCGCGTGCTGCGATCGTCATTCCCGACACCTCTTTCCCGGCAAACAATGCTCGACCCTGGCCGTCACGCTGCGGAGCTTATACCGTGATGATTAGCAGGGTCTTTCGAACAGGGTGCACCGACCGATCCACGATCGGGAGACCGCGATGGAGGGAGGAGACAGCGATGCAAGCGGCGATCATGGTGCCGGGAGAAGATGGCGGCCGATGGGACATCCGCGATGTACAGCGGCCATTGGTCGGCGCCGGGCAGATCCTGGCGCGGGTTCACGCCGCCTCGCTGAACCGGGCCGAAATGCGGGCAATGCACAATTTGCGCCTTGATCCGGGGAAACCCGCGCCGGTCGAGCGTGCAGCAGGCGGCGATGCCGCGGGCGAGGTGGTCGGAATCGGCGCCGACGTTTCCGGATTCAAACCCGGCGACCGGATCATGGGGCGGTGCAGCGGCGGCTTTGCCGAATACGCGGTGATCGACGCGCGCGAGGCAATGCCGATGCCCGAGGCTCTGTCCTGGGAAGAGGCCGCCTGCGTGCCGATCGTCTTTGTCGTTGTCCATGACGCGCTCTATGCGAGCGCACAGCTGCGCGCCGGCGAAACCGTACTGGTCACAGCCGCCTCCTCCGGTGTCGGGGTCGCGACATTGCTGCTCGGCAAGCTGATCGGCGCCAGGGTGATCGGCACCTCGCGCTCTGCCGAAAAGCTCGAAAGGCTGAAGGGGTACGGGCTCGATGCCGGCATCCTGACCGGCAGCGAGGGCTTTGCCGCTGCGATCGCGCCCGTGATCGGCGCGGCGGGGGTCGATATGATCGTCGACAATATCGGCGGCGATGTGTTCCCCGCCTGTCTCGAGGCGCTCGCGGTCGGCGGCCGGTTTGTCACGATCGGGCGGATGAGTGGCGTCCTGAAGGGCGAGCTCGACCTCGACCGGCTCGCGCTGCGCCGGCTGCACCTCTGCGGTGTCAGCAACCGGCTGCGCAACTCGGCACAGCGGGCCGAATCGACAAGGCGGTTTGTCGCCGATTTGCTGCCGGCATTGCGCGACGGCAGGCTCCGGCCGATCGTGGACCGGATTTTTCCGCTGAGCGAGATCGCCGCCGCGCAGGCCCATCTCGAAGCCGACCGGCATGTCGGCAAGGTCGTGATCCGGATTTGACAATTGGAGGAAAGCATGAGCTACGAGCACATCCTGGTCGAGCGCGAGGACGGGGTCGGCATCGTCACCCTGAACCGCCCCGACAAGCTCAATGCGATGAACCGCAAGCTTTCGGGCGAATTGCGCGACGCGGTCAGGGAATTCGACGCCGACGACGCGATCGGCTGCATCGTCATCACCGGCGCCGGCGACAAAGCCTTTTCCGCAGGCGGCGACATCCACGAGCAGCGCGAGGACGATCGCCGTTTCTCGCAGCAGGAGCTCGACGCGCGCCGCAGCCGCGGCAGCTACGAGATCGCCGCCAGCGCCAAGCCGACGATCGGCATGTTGAACGGCCTCGCCTATGGCGGGGCGGCGGTTCTGGCCTCCTCGCTCGATATGCGGGTCGGCTGCGAGAATACCCGCTTCCGCTTTCTGGCCGCCGCCTATGGCCGGATCAACAGCACCTGGACCCTGCCGAACCAGGTCGGCTGGCCGATCGCCAAGGAATTGCTGTTCACGGCACGCGTCGTCGAGGCCGAGGAAGCCTACCGCATCGGGCTCCTGAACCATCTGGTGCCGCGCGCGCAGCTGCGCGAAAAGACGATGGAGCTGGCCCGCCTGATTGCCGGCAACAACCGTGCCGCAGTAACCGGCGTCAAGGCGCTGCTGTTGAAGCAGATGGCGCAAAACCTCGAACAGCAATACGAGGAAGAGCGGCACTACACGACCCATGTCGTGCGCGGCGCGCGCGCCGAGGAGGCGTTTCCCGAATTCATCGCCCGCCGCGGTCGCCCGCTCGCCTGACGCGGCCCGCTCCTCGCAATGACGATGCGGGTCAGCCGACGCGGTGCTGTTCGACAAAGGCCCAGTCGACATCGAGCCCGAAACCCGGCTTGTCGGCGATCTCCAAATAGCCGTCGCGCAGTTTCGGGTGGTCGTGGAACAGGCCGTAGGCGAGCGGGTCCTGTTCGGGGCCGCCATGCGACTCGACACCAAAGCTGCAGCGCGGCTGGGCCAGCACGATATGAGCGTGGATTTCGGGTGCCGTATGCGGTGCGACGACGACCCCGTGCTGTTCGGCCAACTGCGCGACACGCAACGCCTCGGTAAAGCCGCCAGCCCGCGTCGCATCGAACTGCACAAAGCGGATGCCGCCCTGGGTCACGAAATCGCGCACCGTGAAGCGGGTCAGCTCGCGCTCGCCATGCGCCAGCGGGATCGGTGTGGCCGCCGCCAGCCGCGCAAAATCAGCCGGTTGCAGATACCAGTGCAAGGGCTCCTCGAGCCAGAAGATGCGGTGCGGCTCGACCGCATGGGCAAAATCGATGCAATCGGGCAGGTCATAGGCGGCGTTCATGTCGAGCATCAAGAGTGGTGCGTCGCCGATCGCCCGGCGCACCGCGCCGATCCGCTCCGCCTCCTCGGCGACCGTGCCGGCGCCGGTCTTCAGCTTGACCGCGCGATAGCCGAGCTTGATGAACCGGGCCATCTCGACACCATAATCGCGGTCGGTCGCACCCGGCCGGTAATAGCCGCCGGTCGCATAGGTAAAGATCGGCCGGTTCTCGCCGCCGAGGAGCCGATAGACTGGCAGCCCCGCCGCCTTGCCCTTTATGTCCCACAGCGCGATATCGATGCCGCCGAGCGCCGCCATGAACTGGGTCCGCTCACCGCGCGGCACCGGCGGCGGCAGCCCGCCCCTGCCCTCGATCCGTCCGGGCCCCGGCGAGGTCAGCGCGAACAGCTTCTCCCACACCGCCACATGTGCCAGCGCGTCCATGCCGCGAATGACCTCGCCGCAACGCGCGACCCACTCGCAGATCTTCGGCATCGGCGAATTGTGGATCTCGCCATAGCCGGTGAGGCCGTTATCGGTCGTCACCTCGACCAGGACGACACTCCAGGCTCGCATCGGCTCGTGCGCGGTCCAGGTCTGCGCGGGCCGCGGCAATGAGACCATGTGGGTCTTGACCGAAGCGATTTTCGTCATTGCGGCTCCGTGATGCTGGGGGTTGAGTTGGATACACCTCCGGCGGAGCCGGCGGCTCGGCTTACTATGATGCCGCGGTCAGTTGCCGCCAGCGCGCCAGGCTCTGCGGCGGCCAGACCTCGTCGATCCGGTAGAACACATCGAATGCGCGAGCACCCGGTGGCAGTTCAAGCCATGGGACCTTGCTGCGGGTGAAGATATGCACATCGGGTGCAATCGCCGCCGGATCGTCGAGCGTGCCACCGCACAGCAGCACCGTGTCGCCGGGGGCCGCATGATATTTGTTCCACAGATATGTGCCGCATTTGGCGCAGGCGAAGACATCGTGCGGCCGGCCGCTGTTGCCCGGCGGCACCGGAAAGGCCACGGGCTCGCCGCCCGATACCTCGACAAATTTCCGCTCGATCCACAGATTGAGCGCGAACGCGCTGCCGCTCAGCCGCTGGCAATCGCGGCAATGGCAGGCGTGGACAATCATCGGCGCCGCGGTCAGCCGGTAGCGGATGTCACCGCAGGCGCATCGCCCCTCAAGGCTCATGATCCCTCCGCTTACAACAAAGCCTGGCGCCCAGCTATAGCCGATCGAGGACGCTGGCGCATTGTCGCTACGCGCTGCCGGCGGCGGAGCCCGGCATTGCGGATGAAGGGTGCAGTGGCCAAGCGAAGCTCAGCTCATGGCCGTCGGGATCGGTGATGTGAAAGAAGCGCTCGCCCCAGCTGGCGTCGCGCGGCTCGGTATCCGGGTGGTAGCCGGCAGCGACCAAGCGGGCGTGCAATGCGTCGATGTCGGGATCGTAAAAGATCACCCGCCCCCACCATGACCAGCACCGCTCCGCCGGCTGCGCGATCAGGTTGAGATAGCCGGACCCGGCGCGAAAGCTGGTGAACGATGCGGTCTCGCCGCCATAGAGCATCGCAAAGCCGAGCCCGCGATAAAACCCGACCGCACGCCCCATGTCGTGCGTCGCCAGGGTAACGGCGCTGATGCCGGCGATCATCGCGATGCACGCCGGCGCTCGGCGAGTCGCTCAGGCGCCGGCGAACCCGGCCTCGATCGTGCCGCTGACGACCTTGCGCGCGACCTCCCGCAGCAGCGCCCGGTCCGCTTCGGCCGTGGCCGCCGGCGGAATCCCGGCCACCACGCGGTCGTGGCTATAGGTCGGCACGGCACCACCATTGTGCAGGATGCGGTAGTCGAGCGCCTCGCCATTCCTCACCGCGCGGATGCCGCGCCGGATCAGGTTGCGCATCATGATGACCCCGCGGTCGGTCGCGGCCAGATGCTCGAGCCCGTGCCGCGCCACCCCGCCATGGATGCTGACCTGCGCATCGTAATCGCCCGGCACACGCTGCCGCTCTTCATAGGGCCGGCTGTCATCCTGGCCGAACCCGGCGCCCTGGCGGAACGACTTCCCCTCCGGCGCACGGTAATAGCCGATCTGCATCGTATGGGTGTCGTCGAGCGGCACCGCCCAGGTTGTCGCCATCGGCCGGTTGACCGAGTTCCTGAGCGCCATCGGGTCGGCATTGGGCGGAAACTGGTGGATGTTGGGCAGGATGAAATCGGCGACCCGCACCCACACCCGGTCATCCTGGCGCCTGGTATCGATATAGACCATGCCGACCGGTGTCTCCATCCAGTCCCATTCGCCGAGCGCGGCCAGATCCCCGGTAAATCCTTCGCTGCCCGGCAATGTGTGCAAAAACGCCAGGTGCGCCGGGTCCATGCTGTTTTCCTTGACCTGCAGCCAATTGCATTGCCACACGGTCGGGGCACGGGCGACCTGGCGGTAGCCGGGCAGATCCCAGGTGTCGAGCACCGGGAAATCGGGCTGCTTCTCGGGCGGCCCCATATAGGCGAAGACCAGCCCCTGATGCTCGCGCACCGGATAGGCGCCGTGGAACAACCGGTCCTTCAGCGTGCTGTCGGCCGGCTCGCCCGGGGTTTCGAGGATCGTGCCGTCGCAATCGAACAGCCAGCCGTGATAGCAGCAGCGGATGCCCTTGTCGCCGATCAGGCCGAATTCGAGCGACGTGCCGCGATGCGGACAGTGCAGTTCCAAGAGCCCGATCGCCCCGCTCTTGTCGCGGAACGCCACCAGATCCTCGCCGAGGATGCGCAGCCGCCGCGGCACCGCGCCCAATTCGCTCGCCAGGATCACCGGCTGCCAGAAGCGCCGCAGATATTCGCCGCACGGAGTGCC
>Ga0335075_10013363_pt1 | contig 12363 bp, 15 predicted proteins | sample Lox_Sample_24_FD_206723 | JGI IMG/M metagenome (GOLD analysis project Ga0335075, IMG submission 206723) | Soil microbial communities from Loxahatchee National Wildlife Refuge, Florida, United States - Lox_Sample_2.4 | ecosystem: Environmental > Terrestrial > Soil > Wetlands | place: USA... | reverse complement strand
GCACAAGCAACGACCTTTTTGAGAAGAGGTAAGATAGATGTTTTGTGGTGAATAGATGTGGGGATGCGTTACCGGTATTGAAATATTGAAAGAAATTAGGTAATTGTCAATTGGGGAAATGATTGGGGTAACCTAACTGCAGGTTGGAGGGGAGGGCGATATGGCTTAGTGGAGCTACGTGGTTTATCATGTGCCGTGGGCAGAAAGTAACGGCCAACTTGAAGACTTGTACTTCTCGAATCGCCGCCCTTTGATATGGAATAGGAACGGAAATACTAGCGCTGCGCAATGGCTGGCCTTGATAGATCAACCAAGAGTAGATTCTTCTAGACTAAGAGGCATTCCGAAGTTCTCCAAAAACAAGGGAGAACTTACGAGGAGCTACGAGGAGCTCGATAGACGGGAGATCAGAGTCGAGAAGAGATAAAAGCCGATGTCGCTTGGTGTCATTGTTTCTAGCTGCCCGTTAGGGAATAGCTCCACGGCGGCGACTGTTCGGCTGAACAATAATCCGCCTTTGGAAATAATAGTTTGATGCTGGCAGCGAAAAGGGAGCTTCTCTGTAAGTGTCGACGACTATGTTTAGAGCTCCATGGATATGTCAAAGATGCCTCAATTCGTTCCTAAAGCCGGCTAGACCCAATTCTGCACGTTTGCTTCGCAACGGTAAGTGTCAATTGGCATATTGCAAGTAGAAGCCACGTACTGAAACACCGAAGCAAGCTCTTTCTCCCCAGCTCTCCTCAACAGGGCTCGATTATTGGCGCAAGAGCATACCAAACTCAGTGAACTGACTTCAGAGAACTTCGATGCCAAGCTTGCTAGGCGTATTGGGGAGTTGCAAGGAACTGCAGCTGCATTGAAAGAATGGGAACAGACCAAGAACTCCCTTGAGGAATTGAACGCCCTCCTTGAAGATCCTACTACCGATGATGAACTCCGAGATCTAGCTGCAGAAGATGCTACCACCACGAGCACACAACTCGAAGCTCTTTCTAAAGCTCTAGCTACATCCCTCACACCCAAGCACCCCTTCGCCGACCTCCCATGCCTCCTCGAAATCCGCCCCGGAGCCGGCGGCGGCGAAGCAGCCCTCTTCGCCGGTGACCTCCTCCGAATGTACCGCGCATACTGCACCCGCAAAGGCTTACATGCCACGATTCTAAAATACGAAGACGCAGACGGCACGACCGACGCCTCAGGCGAAGCCCCCCTCCAAGAAGCGATCCTTGAGATCTCCACCCCAGGCGCCTACGACTCTCTACGAAGCGAGGCCGGTGTGCACCGTGTTCAGCGCGTACCCGCCACGGAAAGCAAAGGACGCACGCATACCAGCGCCGCGAGCGTGCTTGTACTGCCCAGCTTTCCCTCCTCGGGCAGCGGTAGTGACGAGGCGATGTGGGAGGCGGACCTTAATGATCCGACCAGTGACTATTATGTCAATCCCGCGGATGTGCGGACGGATGTGATGCGCGCGCGTGGCGCGGGCGGGCAGCATGTCAATACGACGGATTCGGCGGTGCGGCTGACGCATATCCCGACTAATACTGTGGTGAGCATGCAGGATTCGCGGTCGCAGCACAAGAACCGTGAGAAGGCATGGAACATACTACGGGCGCGCTTGGCGCAGGCAAGGAGGGAGGCGAGGGAGGAGGAGATGATGCAGTTACGGAGGAGTGTGGTGGGGGTTGCGAAGATGGGAAGGGGGGATAAAGTGCGGACTTATAATTGGGGCCAGCAGAGGGTTACGGATCATAGAAGTGGCCTGAGTGTGCACAATCTGGATGATGTTATGGAAGGTGGTGAGGAGCTGGATAAGATCATCCAGAGTGTCAGGACATGGATGGGGGAGAGAGAGATTGAGAATTTGATCATAGAAGAAGAATCAAGTAAGAAAACATGATTCTATACGCAAGAAAGGTTCTTAGCACCTCCTTGGATGCCTCAATTCCAAGCATCCAAGATTACAACACCCATACCGTCTCCGAGGGTGATCTTGGCAGAAATCACTATATGGTCTATCAGGGTTGCTTCTAATTCATGACGACGAGAAGGAGAGTAATGACAGGAATCGCAATGCCGACAAGAGCAAGAGGACCGACAGGGAGTAATAATGACGACAATAAAGACACTTGACTGTTCTTGTGATGTGTGCCTTACATCTTTCCATCTCTCTTCCTACTCTTCCTTGTTCCCTAAGCTTTTGAGCATAGCCTACTGCGCGGAAGAAGGTAATAGATACTGTTAAATTTGAAGGTGCCAATGCCCCTATTTTATTTTATTTTTACAAGGAGCTATTGGAAGTTACGCAAGGTGCTAGCAGTGATTTATGTCATACTGCAATGTGATCATTATAATACAACAGGGGGCAAAGCATTGTGCCTGTCAGAATATAGAGGACAAGCTCTGTCTCCCTTAAATTCACAATATCATATGTACAAGAAATACCAATCCTCTTAACCACCGTACCCTACCCCCCTGAACTAATACGGCGGCGCAGTCCCCTTGCCCAGCGGCGAATCTGACTGCGACCACGGAAGAGTCGAGAAAGGCTCCGTGGAGCTCAAGCTATGAATTCTGCCCAACAAGAACTCCAACGTCCTATAACTCGCGCTAGGAGCATATTGCGGGACCATGTGGCCTGACAAGTCAATGCCAACCCAAGTCAGCCCTCGCTCCGTGTGCGTCGTGCCCATGACGCCGGAGCCCGCAATGGTCCCCGGGTGCGGGTCCAAAGAGGGGTCGAGCGAGGCGTGGTATGGGACGTAGAAAGGATCACTGGGTTTTCTGTGGAAGCCCTGGGCTCCGCCCCAGGTCATGTTCTGGATCATGAGCAGGGTGCCGTTGGCGATGAGGACCATGTCGAGCGCGGCATGGCCTATGATGGTACGTTTGCTGCGCTCAATGACGCTGGGGAGAGGACCTCCGAACGTTCCAGATGGGACGCTGTTGTCTGTGCCGTTGACAAAGACGTTGTTGTTTGTACACTCCATCCAGTTGGTGGCGGGAGCGTTGATAGCCTGCTGGACGTCTGTGCGGTTGAAGTAGATAAAAGCGCCTGCGGGTTCATAACCGAAGGAGCCAGGGAATCCAAGGACATCCCAGAGGAGTGGGCAGGTTGTGGCGACTTGGTAGATGTCAAAGCAAGGGTTAATAATTGAGATGGCGTAGAAGATATCATCGAAGACATCACAATCAGGCAAGGTGTTGCCATACTCGTCGGTGCCTGGTAAGGTGTTGGGGAACGGTCCGGGAGGTGGGAAGGTGAGGTACGTGTTGAGGTATTCAGTATATCCGCAGGCGTCTGACTTGTTGTGGATATACGCCCTGAATGTATCATTGAATGGGAAAAGGCTGGGATTGTAGTCCGTAAGTTGAACGGCAGGGACTTGCTCCTGAATCACACCAAAACTCGTGCTTGGGTCGTAGATCATAGTGGCCTCCAGATTGTAATAAGTTGTGTCATCAGTATTAAGCATAGCGTCTGCGATGTACGGCACAAAATATCTGGTATCAAGTCAGTTGTTACGCATTTTAATTCCACTTGAAGGGAAAATACCCTGCGTAGGACTCGCCGGTAATGAAAACCTTTCTCCCGTGCAAGGAAAAGGTGTCTACGAAGTTCTTCCAAAAGCCAAGGAACTGAGCTGCGACATCCGCCTCGCTAGTAGCTGTTGGTGTCCCTTGAGTAAAGCCCGTCCCAACAGGTTGCTCGACCCAAACCACATTGGTAAGATTTGACCAGGACCATGGATTATGGACTGGCGCAAAGGTTCCATATTGCCACTGGATAGGGCCGTTTTCTTGCAAGAACCCTTCAAGAGACGAGCAACCAGGCTGTATGCTATCAGCATGATTGAGAACCGTTTTGGAGAGATTCTGTCACTTACTCCACCGTTAAGCCAGATAAGGATTTCATCGCAGGCATGTGGATTCTCTGTTGGGACGAACCAGAAGTACAGTTCACTTGTTTCGTTCGCGTCAGACGAAATTGGAAGAAGTCCAGCGTAGGATTCGCCAATATCGAAATTTACATCAGGAATGGCGGAGCCGTTCACCACAAACGCTGGGATACTGTAAGCTTATCGGCTCGTTAAAATTCTCCCTGATGTCAGAACTTACGAGAGCTCTTTTGGCTTAGATATTGAGGATTCAGACTCGATTCCGCGCGCTTGTTCTTATCTGGTTGGGGCGTCCTCTTATGGACCTTTGGAGCTCTAAGGTCCTTCTTGCCAACATGCTGAAGACTTCTGCCGGCCGAAGCAATACCAACGGCAAGTGCAAAGACGGAAAGACAAGTAGAGAAACGCATCTTGTACAAAGGAACAAGATTTTGTGTTAAAGGGAGAGAATAGAAGCCAAAAAAGTAGAAAAGGGCTGCGAGGATGCGACAGCTTATAGAGCTCCGGGAGCTTTCACGAAGCTCTGCCCACAGACCTACTGAAGGAAAATTCCTTAGGGAAAGATTAACAAACCGAGCCAGGGAGGTGGCATGTATCCCTCTGATTTTCTCAGGTTAACCAATTGACGTACAGACCGTTGGGGCAAAAATGTAGATCAGCAAAAGGCAAATGGTAATAAATCTCGTACTGACCATGCTAACCGCGAAGAGTTGTCAATGCAGTGTGGAAATCGCTACCTTCCTTATGGATGAGATCTGGGGAGTCCGGGTCGGCATATCGCGTGAGATTGGAAAGTGGTTAATCGGGAGATATAGAGCCTGCTTTGACCTGCCTGTTCAAGCCTCGGTACGTGGGTGTAATTCCTTTCTCGCCTCAGCCGGCACTACACCTTGAGAGTTACTTCGGATATGCGTAAATTAAAGTAAGGAAACCAAATGTACAAGGATGCTGGGGCAAGAGACCATGCACATGCGATAAGATGTTGACAAACTGCAAGGGAAATTGTCTCATGCAGAGACTAAGGTTACAGGAGATTTGCATGCCGACTGAAGTACTGAGTAAGAGCAGCTTTGTTTCGAGCCAGATGTCCGAACATAAAGGAATGAATGAATGATACAAGTAAAGGAAGAGATGGCAGACAAGCTACGTGCACCGCACCTACACGGCCGGGAGTACCGCATTAAAGGTGGAGTTTACGACGTTACAAAGTACTTGAAACGTAAGGCCCCCTAGAGATCCTGGTTTTCTTTTCAACAATCCCGATGTATATTTTATCATTGCTTTGTATGTAAGACGATGATAGCCTTAATAACTATTTCACAGTAAATCATACAAATGATTTTACGTGGGTCGACAAATCACTATGATATGAGTACTCCATGGTGATTAGCTGGAGCTGTCACAGTATAGATCACATGACGAGCTCTCATTTGGGTATTACGTGATCAATCCTTATTTAGGTAACCTAAGCGAGCCCACTTATAGCTATTCGAGAGCTCGCTCCCCTATTTAGAGAATCAAGAGTCTACCCTTAATGCTGCAATCCCCTGCTCGTGATCTTAACTGCAACAGGAGCGTAGCTGGCGATGTACGGTTAAGCCGAGGTCGCGCAGTGATCACATGATATCACAATCTACTTAAAGATCGCTGGCACCCAAGCTAAAAGTGACCATGTAACCACCATGAAGACATACACACGTAGTATACAGGCTTAAGAAGCCAATTCGTCGAACCGCTATGTGTCTATAGATTTAGCAACCCCTGACCTTAAAGTGCGCCGTGCCCTTTCCGATTGCCTCCCTACCCTTCTAGTAAACTGCTTTCCCTTCTATAATTACATGTTAATACAAGAGCCGTAGGATTCTTTAATTCCGCCAAAGCTTATAAAAGCGCTCAGAAAACGGCCGTACTTATACTGTAAAGCGATAACATTGGTTACATGCGTAATGCTTGACCAAGCTGCGTGATCAGGACATATTGAGATGTTGCTGATGAAGCTTAGGCTTCGGTGCGTCTGACTTCTTTGCTTGGCATTCAAATGAGATGTAGTATGTCCTAAATCTCTTCAATCTGCACCGTAATAAGTTTTTTCCTTTGTATAATTGCCAGGTCATTATACTCTGTGATAACCAGGTCATTCGGTTTCGTCTAGGACAAATCTCATGTCGCATTCCTGGCTCGAGACCAGAGTTGTAATGAACAGGGATGAATCTGGGCGTCCCAGCGTTGCCATTACTATGCTAAACGGTAGCCCATCCGACAATGTTGCCGGTAATGACGTCAGCCATGGATACAGCGGTTCCAAATTCAGACGCTTGGTTTGGCCGATCATGGCAGCGAATACGTGATGCAAGCTTGGGCTGCCATTGGGGTTCCGAGCCACTCCCACTGGCTCGACCACTAGTTATCATTGCCAGTAGAGTTGCCTACTGGTCTTGATTCATTCCCACCCCCGTTTTGGATGGTGAATTGTGAGTTGTTGAGACGACCACCACAGATTCTCCTGAGGAATGTAAAAGCTTGCGCTTGATATCTTGTTAGGGCCTTAGTTGAGACTGCTGCTCTTCGTCTGTTGCAGGTAGTACCTGCCGCCTAGAGAAGGGCTGATATATCTTTTCAAATAGTTTATCTGATATCAGACGGACGGCAATGCCAAAAGGAAGACACAATGCAGCAAGTACTACAGAGTAGCACCATTGGACCAAGCTTAGCGGCGTCACAGATAAGGCACTTCCACCGACGAAGATGAACATTATCTGGCACCCAATCATGACCAGACTGATGGTGATGAAGAGCCAATTGCGAAATATACCCTCGAAGATATTAAACTTGTTATCGAGTCGACGGTTACTATCAATAACTCGGAGTCAGCAAGGTGCCATTTTACACGTGTGCTAACTGAACATACTTGTACTGGTTGAAGATCTGCATCCACACGAATACATTAAACACGACAGTTTGCAGTTGTGCCATCTCATGGTCTGAGTTGTAAGACAATATTTTCGACCCTCCGAAATATAGAGTTAAAGTGACGGCCAACTGGAAAATAGACTGTCCAATGATCATCTTCCACATTGTGACATTGATGAGGGGGGCGGACTTGGACTCTGGTCTCCGATTCAGGATGCTTGGTGCCGGAGGGTCCGTTGCAAGTGCTAGAGCTGCTAGGGTATCTTGTATAAGGTTTACCCACATCAGTTGAACGGGAGTAAGAACAGACTGCTCATCAGAGCCTGCCACAGCAGAAACGAAAGTAAGCATCACAGTGGTGATGCTGACAGTGACTTGGAACTTGGGACATAGATTAGCAAAGTTCAAGAACTGCAAACGAGATAGTCCATGCCTGTAAGAACTTCTTCACTGCATCATTAACAGCTCTTCCCCACATCATCGCCTTGACAATTGAAGAAAAATTATCATCCATCAAGATAATATCAGAGGCTTCCCTTGCAACCTCTGTACCTGAAATGCCCATAGAGAAGCCAATATTAGCCGTCTTCAAGGCTGCAGCATCGTTTGTCCCGTCCCCAGTAACTGCTACAATGTGTCCAAGGTGCTTTAGTCGCTTCACAAGCATCTGCTTATCTGTCGGACTTGATCTCGCAAGCACCTGGAGGCGAGGAATAATGGTATCCATCTCAGATATATTTAGTTTCCTAAATGCCGGGCCCTCCATCACCAGACCAGCTTCGGAGAGAATACCACATTGTTGAGCAATTGCTTTGGCAGTCGAAATGTTATCGCCCGTGACCATGCGTACGATGACGCCTGCCCTTTGGCAAGCTTGTACAGCCTCTTGGACGCCTTCACGAAGAGGGTCTTGAATACCGAATATACCCAAGAGTACCAAGTCCTTCAGGAAAGCCTTAGGCACTGCTTTGACTTCTTCAGTGGTACGAATGCCACTTAATGGCCACTGCTTAAAGTCACGATAAAATAGACCAATCATGCGTAATGACTGAGATGCGTAATTTGCGATTACCTCATTCAAATATTTCGTGTTGTCCGCGTCAAGCTTAGTAGGTAAGGTTCCTTGGTTTGGATTGTGTAAGACTCTTGTACAATTGCTTAATAAAATTTCTGGGGCACCCTTAACAAATAGCCTGTACTCGCCATTCTCAAGCCTAACAACAGTGGCCATATATTTCCGGGTAGAATCGAAAGGGATCGAATAAGCAACCCTAGTGTTTGACCGTTCAACACTAGTAGATCTAATTCCCATGAAGTCATGGGCAAATGTCAGAAGCGCAGCCTCTGTTTTCGATCCTATATATCTTTGTTGGCTGTTGTTCTCGCTTTCGAAAGCGGTGGAGTTGATGACAATTGACTGAGCAAGTAACGTCTTTACGTCATTTGACAGACGCGCAACAAATTCCATTACTGGGGCACAATCTATGTCGTCAGACTTGTTGTTGGACAAGGATTTTGATCCGGGGTGCCAGTTCTTATCGACAAATCGGGAACTAGTACCAATTATGCCAATCACGACTGTCATCTTGTTTTGGGTTAATGTACCAGTCTTGTCTGAACAAACATCGGTAGCATTGCCCATTGTTTCGCAAGCTCGAAGTCTTCGGACTAAGTTGTTGTCCTTAAGCATCCGAGTGGTTGCAAACGCTAGGGCAAGGGTAACGGCTAGAGGGAGACCCTCTGGAACAGCAATGACAACGACGGTGAGAGTGATGATAATGATACTGACGAAGTTTTGGCCCTTGACTGCTGGCGTAGTGGTGCTATGCGGTAGCCTTGCTAAGAATTCAATGAACAACACGACGAATAACATTAATGCCGTAGCGCCACCGAACTTCGCGATGTATTCAGCGAGTTTGTTGAGCCGATGCTGTAATGGAGTAACCTCAGGATCCGTATGTAAAGACATCATCAATTTGCCATGGATAGAATTCACTCCTGTAGCCGTAACGAGGAAAGTGCCGACCCCTTCGGCAACTCTCGCACCCGAAATGAGGAAAGGATCCGTCTTGGAGAGTCCATCATTTTCTTCGATAGCTTGGAAAACCTCGTCTGCAGGATGTTTGTGTGAAAGGTGAGACTCGCCGGTTGCTGTAGATTCGTCACATTTAACGGCGTAGCCGTCGATAAAGACACCGTCTGCGGGTATTACATCTCCAGGCTCAATATGGACGATGTCTCCTACAAGAACATCAAAGACAGATATCTCTTGAGATTTTCCAGAACGAATCACTTTCACGTCTCGATCTTGTTTCTTCTTGTAGAGTTTTGCAAATTGCCTCTCTTTCTGGTAATCATTCATAGACCCTACGACCACAATAACTACGATAGCTATAATGATCGCGACTCCTTCGATCCACTCCACAGGCGGATCAGAAGCTGTATGCGCCGTACCAAAGGATTGATACAGCCCAATAGCCAGCGAGATGATAGCAGCAACCGTTAAAAGAATCAGGACCTTGTCGTTGTAAGATGCCCACATGATCTGGAAGATATTTTTTGGCTTTTTTGCGGGTATGTAGTTATCCTTGAAAATCCGTTTTCTATCCACGAATTGTCTCTCTGAATGCATTGTCGGCAACGAAGATGTCGCTATAACAGAAACCACTTGTGGGAGATATGCTTCTTGAGCTTTACTGCCTTCCGGTGTTGCTTTAGCCTCTTCTAAAGAGACATAGCCTTCAAGCACAGTCTCGTCTGCGCTCAAACCGCAATGCCGATTCGTTCGTAAGCCCTTCTCCAGACCAGCTAGCCCACCAACCGCGTGAAAGGCCGACAGGCTTTTTGTGTCTAGGAGCTTGCTCATTTGCCCTGGCGAAAAGGCGAACTTGTTATCCTCTACATCGAATTCTCTTTCGGTACCCGGATCGGGCTTTAAGGCGTCATAATCATCTATTTTATCTTCTTTTTCACTGGATGACCCAATCCTTTTATGCATATTCCCCTGCTCTGAAGGTGTGAGCTTTGGTACGCATGTATCTCCGCTCTTTGGAGTGGTTGTGCGATTATCATCTTCCAAATTGACCGAGTTTCGTCCAGAATGCATTTCGAAGGCGGGTGGAATTTGATATTCTGTGTCATTCCCTCGCAATGTCGGAGATGAATTGTGTGATGAAGTTGACATATTCGCTGTGCCGTCGAATGTTTTGCTTGCGTGGTCTGCGCTCTAGGATGATTTCCGAGATACAGGGCATCGGTGATCACGCTTTCGGATGTTGGTTGTGCTACACGCTCGTAAATTGAAGGCCGGCTGCTGTCATGGGAACTGATCTACAAAATATTTGAAGTGCAGGCCGGCGAGAGCCAGGCCTTGTATGCTCAACTCAGTTCGAAGCGCGGAAGGCATAACGCCCGGCGGTTATGGCGACAAGGATGCCGGCGAATTGGAAATCACAGTGATAAGGCTGCTGCTATCACACCCCGTCGAGTGTGATTGAAAGGCATTTGAAGGAGGCTGTGCAGCATTTCGAGCAAGGATTAGCGATAGGCACAGGAGAAGCGGAAACATTGAATGACGCAATAGATGGCGGCTTACCAGGATCTCCTGATTGGTACGGTACATTACACCATTAGTTCTGTGACATAATTACATTAATTTGTGCTCCTACTCTTATCCACAGCGTTACACACACTATTCCTGTCCAGGGTTGACCAGTAGCCTAACACTGACTTTTCACTCTTCGGGTCTCCACATGCGGGCTGATCTGGCATTGGCGAAACGCATCGGTAGGTTGATCCTCCAATGCTCTCATGGCCATTTTATCTTCTCACCGTTTGCGATACACGTTCCTTACTGTCGTGGTTGGCCCAGGGACAGGTCGCGAGCGGGATAGGGAAGAATGGCACTAATTTGGTGTTTGCGGATGTGACTGGGAATGAGAGGGCAGTGGCTTGATCCGAAGTCCAGGGATGTAACCGTAACGGCTTACTTAAACACGGGGCCGCTTAACCCAAAGTATATGATCAGCTCAAGTTTAAAGCTTTAATGCCGATCTTGCGACTCTCATAAGCAAGTCTTAATTAAACGCAACGACTTGCCGCCTTCTCACACTTCCTCGCGCATAGGTTACAATTTAGAAAGTGGAAGGCACGAACATACAAATGTGCAAGGTTAACTTTTTCCTTCCCTACCATATTCTTTCTTCAAGACACATCAAGTCCAAAATACTGCTTCTTACTAGACTTCTCATGCTAAGAAGATGTTGACCCCTATATGTGTATCCACTTGAATATGTTGTCCTGCTAACGTATGCTGCAATTTCTATTGCGTCAAATAGCAGCAGTATCATACCGCGCAAACTCAAAGACACGAAGAGACTCTCCTATTAAGGCCGAAGCTGTAAACAATACTATGGATGGCTTATGGCTGCTTGCTGATGAGGCTGATGTGTCGAGCTTACTAACCCTCCATAAATGGCATAACATCAATCGAGTCTTTATGAGCAAGTAAATCTACTTGCTTTTAGTCTTTGTACCCGTTTAAATTTTGTTCAAAGCTCTAGGTTAGAGTCCTCCAGCTGTGTTTATCTTCAACGTGCTGGCCATTATACCGCTTGCGACGCTGTTGAGTTTCTACTGAGGAGCTCTCTGTAATGTTGGGCAGACAACTGGGGCACTGTTAAATGCCACATTTGGCATCGCTATTGAAAGAGTTGTAAGTTATTCTCTAACATCGTCCATTAGAGGTAGAATAAATTAGCTAAGTCCACATTCAGGTAAGTACGATTGCTCTATTGAAGAGAGAAATCCGTATTGTGTAAGCAAGCATACTCGGCTCCATTCTCTCAAACACTCTTCTAGTATGTATTTCCATAAATGTAGCCTACTCACAGAGCACTCATCCAAAAACATGGACTGAATGTTGCTTCGTTTTCGGTGGTTGGAGTCAAGATTGCTATTTCAATGCCACCGCTGCGCAGCTTCCCTATTAACTGTTGTGTCAAGATCATTGATGATCCCTGTAGCCTTAAATGTGGCAACAATCATGCTACGTACGACTCGCTCAATAGCATCTTGATACTATCCCGTGGAACTGCTATGATCTTGATCATTCTATACGTCTTGACCTGTACTTTCAGCCCAAAACACATTCCAGGCTATTTGAGGGGAGCAAGGCGAGCCTTCCACAAGGTGTGTTCGAACTCCAAGAGCCGGAGGAAGCTGCCACACGTGTACTTTCTCCTGCAGCAGCAATTGCAACTCTCCTTGCAGTGTCAGTTGTTGTTGCCATTTGGGCCGAATATCTCGTTGGCACTATTGATGACGCCGTCCAAGGCCTCCGTCAATAGAACGTTCATCGGCTTAATTATTCTGCCTTTCATAGGAAATGCCACGGATTATGTCTCTGCAATTATGTCAGTATTCAAACACAAGATGGATTAGTATGCAGATAGTACTGTTTATGACCCTTTTCCTGGTCCTCTTGGGCTGGACTATCCGGCAGTCTCGCATTTGAGCCTTTCGGCGCTGTTGTTTTCTTCCTTTCTGTGAT
>Ga0335075_10013362_pt1 | contig 12363 bp, 12 predicted proteins | sample Lox_Sample_24_FD_206723 | JGI IMG/M metagenome (GOLD analysis project Ga0335075, IMG submission 206723) | Soil microbial communities from Loxahatchee National Wildlife Refuge, Florida, United States - Lox_Sample_2.4 | ecosystem: Environmental > Terrestrial > Soil > Wetlands | place: USA... | reverse complement strand
CGCGTACGGTGCATAGCCGGCACGAAAGTTGCGGCTGCCGTCGAGTGGATCGACGGCGATCCACGGCTCATCAGACGCAGGCGCAGTACCAACGAGTCCGCGCTCCTCGCTGACGATCGGCAGGCCCAGGGGTGCGAGCAGCTCGAGCGCAGCCTCTTCGGCCGCTTGGTCAGCGGCTTCGGTCGGTGCGCCGTCGGCTCCGATGCCGACCGGGTTCGCTTGCGCAAGACCGCCGATCACCATGCCGACGGCACGCGCGGCCGCAGCGGCCGCCTCGAGGAAACGCTCTTCCATACTACGGGCCTGCGAGATCACCGGACGTTCGAAACGCAGGGCGGGCGTCTGTTCCACGAAACGGCGCGAACGATAGAAGCGATGCGCCTCGTCGCGCCACTGCGAGCTTTCCAGCACCACGTGCGTGCAGCCCAAAAGTGCAGCCTCGCGATCGACGGCGGCGAGCAGGTGCGTTCCGACACCGGTTCCGCGAAGTTGCGGGTCGACGGCGAGCGCGCCCAGCCAGCCTTCGCAGCGATCGTGGATCGTCGTCGCACGTGCCTGCAGCTCGGCATATCCGACGATGCGTCCTTCGCGCTGCGCAACGAGAAGACGCGCCTCGCTCTGCTGGAGCGCCGCTCCAAGCGCCCGCATCGGTTCGGCGTGCTCAGCGAGATCTTCGTGGCCGCCCATCAACAGCGCGAGGCGTAAGATCGCGTCGCGGTCGCTGTAATCGGCGAGGCGAACGACGATGCTCACGGTCGCGCGGCGGCAGCGCTGTACCGTTCGTAAATGCGGACGATCTCGTTGATGCTGGGCGTCTGTGCGCCGGGCACTTTCGCTCGGTCGTCGTAACGCCGCAGACGCAGTGCTTCGTCACGGTACGGCAAGGCCCCGAACTCGGCCAACTCGGCGCTGGACAACGGACCGCCCTGACGCTCGAGCGAACGGATCGACGTCTCGCTGAGCAGTTCGCGGTACTCCGCGTCAACGGCGACGAGGTAGCGTTTGGCCGCAACGTGCGCGCCGACGAGAGCGGCAGCGCGGGCGCCGAGTACTTCGTCGAGAAAACGTTCGCCCGCGCGTTCATGCGGCAAATTCGGCAGACGCGCTGCGACGCTGGGCGCACGGCCAACGTCGTGCAGCGCACACGCCAAGACGAAGGCGTCGTCTTCTCGGGCCGCGAGTGCAAGACCGGCGCACTGCAGCGAGTGTTCGCGCTGATCGATCGCCTCGCCGTCGTAGGGCAAGCGCGAAAAGCTTTCGAGCAAGGCCGCCAGTTCGGTACCCGTCATACGGCCAGCGCCTGCGTCGTCTGCAATCCAAGAACCGGTACGCCCGCAACCCACGCCTGGCGCACGACCGGATGCGTCCCGCGCGCATCCACGGCGACGAGATCCGCACGCAAGCCCGGCTCGATGCGGCCGCGATCGTGAAGTTGAGCGATGCGTGCGGGGCCGCTGCTGATCAGTGCGATCCCCTCGGCCCACGAACAGAGGCCTTGCCTGATCAGCGTGTATGCCGCGGCCGGTAAGGAAGGCGGATGGTAATCGCTGCAGAGCGCGTCGAGCAGCCCCGCCTGCAGCGCCTCACGCGCCGAAAGGTTGGAGACGTGCGACGAGCCGCGCAAGGCGTTGGGCGCACCCATCAGCGTCCCTTGGCCCGCGCTGACGGCGGCCCGCGCCGCTTCGAGGTTGACCGGAAACTCGGCGATGTTCACCCCGAGTGCGAGCGCACGGTCGACCGAAGCCTGCGAGTCGTCGTCGTGCGATGCCAGGGCCGCCCCGATGCGCCGTGCGTGAGCGGCGACGCCGCTGCGCGTCGCCTCCGCGCGCGCTTGACCGGCGCGTTTCCGCGCGAGGGTGAGGTCCAACTCCTCGCTGCTCGTGTTGCGGCCGTAGTAGCGCCGCCACTCCTCCTCGGTTGCATACTGACCACCGCCCGGCGTGTGATCCATGTACGAAAGCAGTGCGACGGAGGCACCGCTGCTCAGACGTTCCATGAGCTCGAGCGCGTCGGCGGTCACGTCGACCCGCAGATGAATGCGGTGATCGGCGCGCAGCTCCGGGCGTAAGCGCCGCAGCGTCTCTTCCGTCTCGATCGAACGCTCCATCGTGCGCCACTTGCGCGCGTCGTCGTCGAGATTCAAGCACAGGAAGTTGGTGGTGATGCCGTGCGCGACGACCAGCGCATCGTATTCGAAAAACGTGGCGGCCAGTGGAAGCTCTGCCGACGGCCGCGGATGTGCGAGCTCCTCGAGACAATCGGAGTGCAAATCGACGAACCCGGGGAGCAGTTCCAAACCAACGAGGTCGACACACTCGGCACCGGCAGGCGGCCGTGTGCCGACCTCGGCAATCGTCGTTCCCTCGATGCTTACCCAGTAGTCGCGCTCTTCGCTCGCACCGGCGAGCACGCGATCCGCACGGAGCGAGATCATGACACCATCCTTCCATCACGAAGCGTAACGACACGATCGACGAACCCGGGGGCCGACGGCAGGTCGTGAAAGATACACAAAAAGGCGACGCCGCGCGCCTTGCGTTCCAAGAGCTCGTCGAAGACGAGTTCCCGCCGGCGCGGGTCGAGCGAGGCCGTCACTTCATCGAGCAGTACCAGCGGCCGGTGGCGCGCCAACGTCAGCGCCAAATTGACGAGTTGCCGTTGACCGCCGGAGAACGTCGCCGGCGGCATGTCGTGGAGTTCTTCGGGCAAGCCCAGCCGCGAGAGCAACCCCGTCGCCGCTTCGCGTTCTATCCCTTGCGCGCAGACGAGATCGTGCGCACTGACCCGCGGCACGACCGAGAGAAACTGTGTCGCCATCCCCACGAGCGTGCGCCGCGCGGTGAGGATGGTGCGTTCGTCGGCCGTCGCTACGTCGAGCGACTCGCCTTCACCGCCAATCGCGATCGACCCGCTGTCGCAGCGTGCGCTTCCATAGACGCAGCGCAAGAGTGAAGATTTTCCCGATCCGCTGGGGCCGCGCACGACGACGCAACTCCCGGGCTCCACGTCGAGATCGAGGCCGTGCAGGACGGGCATACGGCGCCCATCGCGCAGGTGCTGCGTATAGCTTTTGGAGAGCCCACGCACGCGCAAGACGGCGCTCACGCAACCACCAACTGCGAACTCACCAACAGCTGCGTGTACGGATGTTGCGGATCGCCCAAGACCCGATCGGTGAGACCGTGTTCGACGATGCTTCCTTGGTGCATGACGATGAGCCGCTCGGCGAGCATGCGAATCACCGCCAAATCGTGCGAGACGACGAGCATCGCGAATCCGTGCTCGGCTTGCAAACCGCGAATGAGGTCGAGGATGCGGGCTTGTACCGAGACGTCGAGGCCTGAAGTCGGCTCATCGAGCAAGAGCAGCGGCGGATTCGTCACCAGCGCCCGGGCGAGTTGCACGCGCTGGCGCATTCCGCCCGAGAAAAGCCGTGTCGTCGTGTCGAGCCGGTCGGCCGGAAGCTCCATCGCGGTGTGATACTGCAGCGCCCGCGCGCGCACGTGCTCGTACTCGCGGAGACCGGCGCCCAGCATCCGCTCGGCGATATTCCCACCGGCAGTCAGCGAGAGATCGAGGCCTTGCTGCGGCGTCTGGTAGACGATGCCGGTAGATTGCGAGCGCACGGCGCGGCGCTGCGCACCTCGCAGCCCGGTGACGTCTTGCCCGAGGATCTTCACGGTTCCGGTCGTCGGGGCGAGATCGAGGTTCGCACAGGCGACCACCGTCGATTTTCCCGACCCCGACTCGCCGACGATGCCGAGCACCTCGCCCGGATAGAGATCGAACGAGACGTCGCGCGCCCCCCACAGTTCACCGTAGCGCACGCCGACGTCGCGGAGTTCGAGCACGGGCGTCATCGCGATTTCCGTGCGCGCGTGCAGTGGTCGACGTCCGAGCAGATCCACTGATGCTGCGCCTGCGAGTCGTCCTCGACCAAAAACGTATCGGATGCCCCGCAACGCGCGCACTTCGCACCGGTCTGTTCGATCTCGAAGGGCCGGTCGTCGAACGAGATCGGCCGCACCGCCGTGTACGGCGGCACCGCGTAGACCGTCGCCTCGCGCCCCGCACCGAAAAGCGAGAGAAATGGCGCGCGGTCGAGCTTGCGGACGTCGTGTTTGGGAATCGGCGTCGGACTCATCACGTACGATCCGTTCACTTCGACGGGGTGGCTGTGCGAGAACGACGAGAGATCGTGGCGCGCGAGGTCTTCGTACAGGTACAACCAGATCGGCGCATAGTCCCGTTCGGCGTGTAAACGGCGCGTAACCGAAGGCCGCGCATCGACGATGCGCAGCGGGTCGGCGATGGGCACTTGAAAGACGACGACTTGGCCTTCGTGCAACGCGTACTCGGGGATGCGATGCCGTGTCTGAATCAGCGTCGCTTCGCGCGCGTCGGTCGTCGTCGCGACGCCCGTCGTGCGCGCGATCAAATCGCGAATCGCCACCGCGTTCATGCTTTGATCGTCGCCCTGATCGTAGACCTTGACGACGTCGGAGGGTTCGATCACCGAGAGCGTCACCTGCAGACCGCCGCTGCCCCATCCGCGCGCGACGGGCATCTCACGTGAGGCAAACGGAACCTGATGCCCCGGGAGACAGACGGCCTTGAGCAGCGCGCGCCGCACCTCGCGCTTGGCGCCGGGATCGAGGTAGGCGAAGGCGTAGCCGGTGCTCGTCTCACCCAAAGCCAACAGTGCGTCGAGCTTAGACATCACGCACCGCCTGCGTCCCCGCGGCACGAACCCGATCGAGATCGCTCGCAAACGTTACGTGATGTGGGAGCTTGAGGTGCTCGACGAATCCGGTTGCCTCTTGTCCGTCGACGGCGATGCCGACGTATTCGCGATCCTCGTGTGGCGCGGCGAAGAAATTCGCATCGCCTTCGGCACGCGCCGCGTAGGCGTCGATCATGGCGGCGGCAATCGCGCGGCGCTCCACACGCCCGGACGTAATGCCGACGCCGATGGTGAACCGATCGTCGGCCTCTCCGCTCTCATGTACCGCATACAAGGCTAGCTCTGCCATCGTCGCCGTGAAGCTTCCGACGACGAACGAGCCGCCTTCAGGCCGCTCCATACGCACCGGAACGTCACCCACGCGCAGCTCGAGCAACGTCGGATCTTGGCGCTGACCGTGGCCGCGGATCCCCATGTACGCAAGCGACGTGATCGCTCCGGTCTCGGCACGCGCGAGAAGTTGTAAGAAGGCGCCTCGCTGCGTGCGCGAAGCCGTGGTTCGCGTGACATCGGTCGGCTGGGCCAACGACGCCGGCGGTGCGATCAACCCTTGCTCGTCGAGCAACCCGCGCGCCGGCGGCAACGAAGTGGGGACGGCCTCGGACGTCTCCTCTTCGCTTCTTTCCGGCGCAACCGCGGTCTGCGTCGTCGTGCCCGCAGCGCGTGCCCGGTCGTCGAAATTCAAGAGGCGCTGCTCGTAGTCGCGCGAGGCGCCGAGGAATTGACCGCCGCGCGGTTCCACGTAGGCCGGCGTGATCCGGCGCAAGACGAACCACTGTGCGGGAGCGGTCACCACCTGACCCACACGCGGCAAATTCGCTGCCCACGCGCGCACCAGCGAGACGGCGCGTGCGACGTCGCCTTGCGCCTGCAGGAACGCACGGGCGCAGACCCGCGATTCCACGATGCCCGCCTCACCGGCGATCTGCTCGATGACCAACGGATAGCGAGCGACCAGATCACCAATTTCATCTTCACCGGTCCGCGCGATCTGCGTCTCGAGTAACGCCGACGCGGCGTGGACCGCGCCCTCACGATTCGCGACGCTCGTGTATCCCACTACGTAAGCACCTCCACGTGCGTCGTGCGCGGCAGCGCGCTGACACGGCCGTCTGCATGAACGAAGATGAGATCGACGCCGAGCGGGTAGTCGGCGCAAGCGAGGTTGCGCGCTTCGAGCGCGGCGCGTGTGAGCGGCAACTCCGTCGCGAACGCTTCGCGAATTCCCGGACCGCTCAATCGCGCGGCCGTGCATGCGGTTGCGTCGACGATGATCAAGGTCGCACCATCTTCGGGAATCTCCTCGGTTCCGGGCGAGAGCCGCGCGATCATCTGCGCACTGGGGTCGCCCTTGGCGAAGACGACGTTGTGTGTGTCATCGGATGATTCGAGGAGGGAGGCCGTGATGAGGGCGACGGTCGTGTGACCGGCATCCGGTTCTCCGGCGACGGGGCCGACCTGCGTGCGGCCCGGATAGGCCATCGCCGTGAGCACCGTGCGAAACGCGGTGTGCAGGAGAAGCTCGCGCTCGGCAACGGGGGCCATCAGATGCGCGTCCCCGCAAGCGCGCGCGAGAGACGCATGCGCTCCTCCTCTTCCGCCGCGAGCGCCGCCTTCGCGAAGCTCTCGACCTCATCGGTCGCGCGCGCATCCAGCACCGCGGCGGCGAGCGCCGCTTCGCGATCGTAGCCCATGACACACCCCCAGCCACTCGCGCCGTCGACGCAGACGCTCGCGGTCGTGACGACAACTTCGGTAAAGCAAAATGAACCGATCTCGCCGGCGAGCTCCATCATCACCGATCCCGGTGCGGGCATCGCCGTCACCTCGACAGATGCGGCGTCGAGTACTCGCTCGCCGAGCGCGATGAGATCGTCGCGCCACAACCGTGCCGCGGCTGCAAGCCCCGCCGAACGCTCCGGCGCCGTCATCGGTTCATCTCGAAGACGACGCGGAACATATCGGCACGCAACCACGACTGGGTCGCCTGCAGCGGACGCGCATGCCGCTCCGAGACGACCGTCGATTCGAGTTTGAAGATTACCGGGCGCCCGTCTTGTCCGACGCGCTGCGCGATTACCGCCGGCGCAACCACGAATTCCGCCAGCGACTTCGCCGTCTGCGGCTGCAACCCGTAGACGTCGCGAAGCACCTCGTGCAACGAGCCCGATTCATCGAGATGCCCTTGGAGGTCGGGGACAAGATCAGCAGCCAGCCACGTCTGCGCGTAGGCGGCGACCCGGTCGTCGAGATAACGGCGCCGCGCGAGGTAGACCACCTGCGTGCCCAGCGGAAGCTCGAGCGCCGCACACGTCTGCGCATCGCCGCGCCGCATGCGCAGGGTCTCCGTGACCGAGCGCGGGCGGCCGCCGGAGCGCCGCACGCTCTCACTCCAGCTCGGGACCGTCCCCGGTCCGATACGATAGTCGATCCGCTCGGCGACGAAGGTTCCACGGCCTTGCGCGCGACGCACGAGAAAGCGCCGCTCGAGCTCTTCGAGCGCGGCCCGCGCCGTATGCCGGCTCACGTCGTATTCACGCGCGAGCTCGTGCTCGCTTGCAAGCAGTGCACCGGGAGCAGCGGCCGCAATCTGTTCTTCGAGCGTATCAGCGACGCGAATATAGGTCGGAACGTGCATCACAAGACGCGCCTGCGCAGCTCGGCCGAAAGACGTTCCGCGGCGACGACCAAGACGATGTTGATGAGGAGGTAGAGCGCGACGTCATGATATTGAAAGAGATTCATCGCGGAGATCAATTGAAAGCCGATGCCGCCCGCGCCGACGAACCCGAGGACGAGGCTGGAGCGAATGTTTTCGTCCAGGCGATAGAGCGCGATGCCCAGCAGCGACGGCGCAACGCCGGGCACCACCGCGTGCGTGAAGATCGCCAGACGCCGCGCACCCGTCAAGGTCAACGCCTCGACCGGACCCATGTCCATATCTTCGATTACCTCGGCGAAAAGCCGGCCGAGCATCCCGACGGAATGAACCGAGAGCGCCAAAACGCCGGGAAAATCGCCCAACCCAACCGCGGTAACGAAGAGCAGCGCCCAAACCAGATCGGGAATCGCCCGGAAGACGGCGATCAAGAGACGCGAGGTATAGTAGAGGATACGTGACGGCGTCGTATTGCGCGCCGCCAACACCGCCAAAGGCAGCGCCATGACGAGGCCCGCCGCCGTTCCGAGCAGAGCGGTATCGAGCGTCTCGAGCGCCGGATGCAACGTTGCTCCGAGGTTTGCAAAATCCGGCGGCCACGCCCGGCGCAGCAAGTCCGCCATCCCAGCGACGCCACCCAACAGTTCCTGCGGCCGTGCGTCGGTCACGATCGCGGCTTGCACGAGGAGCGCGAGCAGGACGAGACCACTTATCCAATAGATGGCCCTTCGCTGTGCTCGTTTGCGCGAAAACGCGAATGCCGGCGCAACGTCACCGTGAACGGCGGCAGCTCTCACGCGGCGACGTCGGTTCCATACAGCGACGAGATCATCGGGCCCGAGACAGCCCCTGTGGGGAGATCGAAAGCAATCGCCCCTTCGCGAAAGCCGACGACGCGGTCCGCATAGCGAAGCGCGAGCGCGGGTTGATGCAAGACGCAGAGGACGGCGAGCTGATCGTCGTGCGCGAGCCGCTGCAAAAGGCGTAAGATATCTTCAGCCGCCTCGGGATCCAGGCTCGCGACCGGCTCATCGGCGAGCAAGACTTTTGGCTGCTGCGCAAGGGCGCGCGCGATCGCCGCGCGTTGCGCCTGACCACCGGAGAGCGTCCCCGCTCGCTGCAGCGCGAGATCCGCTAGTCCGACCGTCTGCAGATGATGATAGGCCCGCGACAATTCGGCCTCCGGCAGCGCACCCAGCGACGTGCGCCAATCCGGATACCGCCCGAGCGCACCGGTGATCACGTTCGCCATGACGCTGCGGCGTTTGATGAGGTTGGCGTGCTGCGAGACCATTGCGATGTCGAGGCGCGCCCGCTGCAAGGCAATCCCCGAGAGGCTCGCCATCTCGTGACCGGCGACGGCGATGGAACCGCCGGTCGGCGTAAGCAGACGCACGATGCACTTGAGAAAGGTCGTCTTCCCGCACCCGTTTGCACCGAGAATCACCGTGAACTCACCCGCGCCGACCGAGAGCGAGGCGCCGCGCAGGACGCTCACGCCGGTTCTCGGCCAATGCATCGCGAGATCGTGAACGTCCAGCAACGCCTTACCCATCGCTTGCTCCTCGCCTCACATCTTAGTGAGATCGATGTTGAGGGTCTTGACCAGATCGCGCACGACGTCGTACTGGGGATCGAGCTGCGTGACGAAGTGCGTCGTCCCTTTGGACATGAGGTGCTTGCGCTCGTCGGCGGTGAGCGCGGTGAAGTCGAGCGACATTGCCGCGGCGATGAGCCGCTGTTTGAATGCGTCGGGAAGATCGCGGCGCACGGCGATCGCGTCGTTGGGAATCGGATCCGACTTCCAGAGGGTGACGAAGTCTTCGGGCTTATACTGTCCTGCGAGCGTCGCGGCGGTAATCTGCTGACTGTTCAGTTCGCCTGCATCGACCTTGTGATTGAGAATCGCCTCGAACGACGCGGTGTGCGAGCCGGCGTAAAGCGGCAAGACGCCCTTGTCGGGATCGATACCGGCCTTGCGCAAACCGTAGGCGGGGAAGAGGTGCCCGGATGTCGAGTCGGGGTCGGAGTAAGCGAACGAATGCCCTGCCACGTCTTTGAGTGATTGAATACCCGAGCCGGGCCAGGTGACGATGCTCGCGTAATACGTGCTCGGCTTACCCTGGGCGTCGTCGTACGTGGCGAAGACATCCGCCTGCGCGATCTGATGAGCAAGCACATAGCCCAGCGGTCCGAACTCGCCGATCTCCAGTTTGCCGGCGCGCATCGCTTCGATCTCCGCGTTGTAGCTGGTCGTGACGTACACGTTCACCGGGCAACCGAGCTTATCGGAGAGCATCTGTCCGATCTTGTTGAAGATCGGCACGATATTTGGCGCCGCCTCATACGGCTCGACGCCGAAACGCACGCCCCCGTCGGGGCAGTCGGCAGCGGTCTGCGCCTGTGCCGGCACGTGGAGTGACAACAGCCCAAGGGTGGCAAGCGCACCGAGCGCAACGAAACGACGGATCATCGTGAGGTGACCTCCAGCGCAAGACAACTTGTACGGACATGTTGACAGCGCGAGGTTAAGGCCACCTTAGCGGCTCCTAAAATTTCGCTTATGCCGCGGCCTTGCGTGGTTCGCATGCCGCGGAACGCACGGCCTTAGGCTCTCACCTCAGGCGGCGTCGAATGTTCGCACGATCGCAGCGCAGGCGGTGCAGAGCGTCGGATGCACGGGGTCGCTGCCAAGCTCCAGGTACTTCCAGCAGCGCGAGCACTTCTCGCCTCGTGCCGGCGAGAGCGTCACTTGCGGTTCGTCGGTGGCGGAGTCGAGGCGCAAGGTCAAGGCAGAGACGACGAGGGCCTCTCGCAGGTTGTCGCCGAGCGCTCGCAACTGCTCGTAGCTGCGGTTGTTGGCGTACACGGTGGCTTGAAGTTGGAAATCGCGGACGCCCTCGCTCGCCGCCACCTCGGCACGCAGCCGCTTGAGGAGTTCCCAGAGCTCGAGCGACGATTCGTCGTAGGCGCCGTGCCAAAAATCGAGATCGAAGACCGAGGCAGCCGGCTCGCGCAGCGGCGCCGGGACGAACTGCCATGCCTCTTCCGCCGTGAACGAGAGCAGCGGCGCAAGCAACGCGCACAGCTGGCGCAGAATCGTGAAGAGCGCCGTCTGTGCGCTGCGCCGGCGATGCCCGTCTCGCTCCCCCGAGTACATCGGGTCCTTGAGAAGGTCGATGTAGAAACGCGAGAGGTCTTCGGCATCGTACGCGACCAGCGCAAGATAGACGTCGTGCAAGCGATAGTCGTTATAGGCTGCGATGATCGCGTCGGTCATCGCGGCGAGCCTTGCCAATGCGAGGCGATCGACCGGCTCCAAATTCTCGTGCGCAATCATCTGCTGCGGTTCGAGATCGTCGACGAGCCCGAGAAGCATGCGCAGGCGGTACCGCAGATTTCGATAGACACTGCCGACCGATTCGAGCAAAGTTGCGCCGAAACGCATATCGGTGGTGAATTCGACTGAGGCGGTCCATAGGCGCAGCACGTCGGCCCCGTACTTCTCCATCGCCTCCTTGGCGCCGACGTAGTTGCCGGCCGACTTGTGCATCGCGCGGCCGTCGGCATCGACGACCCAGCCGGTCGAGACGACCGCTTTGTACGGCGCGGCACCCTGGGTCGCAACCGCGGTGATCAAATTCGAACGGAACCAGCCGCGGTACTGATCGCTGCCTTCGAGATAGAGATCCGCGGGCCAGTGCAGTCCCGGCCGCTTGAGCACCGCGCGGTGGGTCACGCCTGATTCGAACCAAATGTCGACGATGTTGAACTCTTTTGAGAACGAGCGGCCGCGGCATTTGGGGCATTCCAGACCCGGCGGTACGAACGTCGAGACGTCTTGCGTCCACCACAGGTCGGAGGCGTTGCAGTCTTCTCCGCCACGTTCACGAAAGAGGCGCGCGACCGTGCGGGCGACTTCGGCATCGAGAAACGCCTCACCGCACGCGTTGCAGACCAGCGAAGGAATCGGCGTTCCCCACGTACGCTGCCGTGAGATACACCACTCCGGATGGTTCTCGATCATCTGCGTCATACGCGTCTCGCCCCAAGCCGGATACCAGGTCACGGTCGGTATCTTCTCCTGCGCACGCTCGCGCAGGCGGTTCATGTCCATGGCGATGAACCACTGCGCGGTCGCACGAAAGATGACGGGGTTCTTGCAACGCCAGCAGTGCGGATAGGAGTGCTCGAACGACTCGGCTGCCAGCAGCGCACCGCTCGCACGCAGGTCATCGATGATCGGCTCGTTGGCTTCGAAGACTTGCAGTCCCGCGTAGCGCGGCCCGGCTTGCTCGGTAAAGTGACCGCTTGCATCCACCGGGTTGAGAATGGGGAGACCGAATCGCGTGCCGGTCTCGAAGTCGTCGACCCCGTGGCCCGGCGCCGTGTGCACGGCACCGGTGCCCGTGTCGAGTTCGACGTAGTCGGCGGTAACGATCTCCGACGAACGATCGAGAAATGGATGCCGCACCGTCGCGCCGAGCAACGTGAGGCCGTCCGTCGTTGCGAGTAGCTCGCCGGGCGAACTGAACCCCAGCGCCCCCCCGCGTCCCGAACGGGAACGTACGTCTGCCTCCAGCGCGGTTGCGACGATGTAAAGTTCGTCGCTCGTGCGGTAGAGGCCATAGGCGGCATCCGGTTTCACGGCGATCGCGACATTCGCCGGAAGCGTCCACGGGGTCGTCGTCCAGATGATGACCGAGAGGCGTTTGGGCAATCCCGCCGTCTCGACGCCGAATCGCTGCAAGATATCCGCGCGTTGTGCCTCGCTCGCGCTAAAGCGCACGTAGATCGAGGGGGAGGTCCGTTCCTTGTACTCGATCTCCGCCTCGGCGAGCGCCGTCTCGTCGTGAATGCACCACAAGGTTGCACGCAGGCCCTTGTAGAGCTGCTCGACTTCGGCCAGGTCGGCCAGCGTCTCGACGATCACCGCTTCGAACTCTTTGTCGATCGTGCG
>Ga0335075_10013360_pt1 | contig 12365 bp, 8 predicted proteins | sample Lox_Sample_24_FD_206723 | JGI IMG/M metagenome (GOLD analysis project Ga0335075, IMG submission 206723) | Soil microbial communities from Loxahatchee National Wildlife Refuge, Florida, United States - Lox_Sample_2.4 | ecosystem: Environmental > Terrestrial > Soil > Wetlands | place: USA: Florida... | reverse complement strand
CGCCCATGCCATTCACTGGTATAGCACCGAACTCTGCCATTAATTGTAATTGTAGCTGTGAGAGGCTCGAATTGCCCCCTCCCATGCCGCCGCCCATACCGCCCATACCCATCATACCGCCACCCATGCCGCCCATGCCGCCCATGCCGCCGCCCATACCGCCCATGCCGCCGCCCATGCCCATCATGCCGCCCATGCCCATCATGCCGCCCATGCCGCCGCCCATACCGCCCATACCGCCGCCCATGCCCATCATCATGCCGCCCATGCCCATCATCTCATAGAACAGCGGAAGGCTTTGATTTATCGTAAGTTGAAGCGGAGGAAACATGCCGCCGTGAAACTGTCCCTGGGACATGTTCGGCCGCAGGAGAAAGACCAAGGCGACGGACAAGCCGAGGACATAACCCGCGTTAATAAGACGCACCATGGAAAACATGAGACCCCCCAAAGAAGAGTGAAGTGCGCCGGATAGCAAGCGGCCGCCGACCGAAACGGCGACGGTGTTGAACGTATGGAGTGAAATCCTATCTTCCGCGTGAACAAAAACATTCGAGCAACGAGGCAGATAGGCTAACCGCATCATTTGGCTCGGGAATTCACCACGTCTTGGTGGCGGCCCCTGACAACCTCAAAGGTAGCAGCGACTCCAATTGAAATGTTAATCTCTACATATATTATGCGGTAGTAGCACAGCTTGCGTCAAGCGATTTGGTTCCGATTGCTCATTTTTCCGGAAAGCAGGCAAGTGGAGTTCCCCACGAATAAGTAGACACAGGGTTAACGATTATTCCGCTTGCTCGTGTTCCGCCGGTATTGCTTCCCTGGGACGTAATTGAGCGTGTAATACGCTTCCTTGTGCAGCAGCGGCAGGCCATTCTCCGAGCGCACGCCTGCTGCCGACAGTTCGTGGATGTGGCCTTCCTGCAACTTGCTCGCGTACAGGCGCACGCTCTTGGCGTCGTCGCCGATGGCGACGCGATCGATTGTCGGCGACGTATGGTCCACTTCCGGGCTGCCGTACTCGGCGCGATAAATGTAAGTGTACGTCTTCATCGCATAGGATTTCGGATCGCAGGCGGTCTTGGAATCGATCGGCTGCGTGAAGGTCAGCTCGAAGCCATCGGGTTTGGCGTGCATTTCGTGGATCTCAAAAGGCGTTTGACCCGTCCACACCAATCGTTCCAGCGCGAACGGCTTGGGTCCGCGCGAACCCCAGCCGCGGTTGGTGCCGCCGACGATCAACGAGCCGTCCGGGGCGAAGCGCATCGGCACGCTGCCGGAGCCGAAGCCCTGACGGAACGGGAAGCAAGCGCCCTGATAACGGCCATTGACTTTTTCCAGATAGACTCGCATCACTGTGCTATGCGTCTGATCGGCAACGAAGAGCTGCTTGGAGAACGGGCCGAACTTGCCGCCGGACAGGTCGCAGTCGATGCCGCTGGCGGATTGGCCCATTTTGCCGTAGGGGAAGAGGATGGCTGACGGGACGTATTTCGGGATGCGCCTGGCCTCGGTCAGGAATCGGCTTTTGTCTTGGGGTCTCGCTGGGACTGGTCCCATGTTTTTGGCTAACGGATACCATTTGAAGCTGTCGGGATGGCCCATGAAGCCGCCGGGCACGAGCTGCTTGAGTGAGCACGTGCCATTCCACGGACCTTGATTGTCCGTATAGAACACATCGCCGTCAGCGTTCATGGCGATGCCGCCCGGCGAACGGATGCCGCTACACGTCGGCACCATCTTACCGTCCGGCGTGATGCGCAGGCACCAGCCGCGAAACTTGGCCTCGCTGGTGAACGAACCCGTCAGGCACAGCACTATCCAGATGTTGTCCTCCTTGTCGAAGCGCGAGCCGAAGGCATATTCGTGATAATCGCCGCTGATGCCCCAATCGTCATTGATGACCTCGAAAACGTCTGCCTTGCCGTCGTGGTTGCTGTCCTTGAGGCGCGACAGGTCGCAGCGCTGCGTGACGTAGAGCCAATCGCCCTTGGCGGCCAAGCCGAGGATCTCGTGTAGGCCGTGGGCGTAGCGCGTGAATTTCGCCTTTTTGGGATCGTCTGCGAGAGGATCATGCACCATCCATATTTCGCCGCGGCGCGTGCCGGTGGCCAATCGGCCGTCCGGCATGAACTCAAGAGCGCCGACTTCCAGGACTTCACCCTTGGGCAGATCGTAGCGGAGGATCTTGTAGTAATCGGCCTCCACCGGCGGTTTGTCCGCGGCGCGCAACGGTGAGGCGAGGAGAACAAAGCAAAGAACAAAGGATGTTCGGTCCATGATGATCTCGTTGATCGAACTAATCATCTCTCGTTTAGCCGCGACCCGAAGGTGAGCGGGCCGACGCGCTCCCCTTCGGGTCGCGGCTAAACATAGAAGTCACCACACGAATTCCTGCACGATCCGCGCCTTGCCGTCCTGAAAGCGCACGGGCGCCAGCAGCTCCATCCTGCCGCCGCTTGTGCGGATTTTTGCCTCAGCGCCGGTATCGAGTTTCAGCGTCCATTCACCGTTGATGCGATACGTTCCCTTTCCGGTAGTCTCGATCTTGGCGGCGGCGGCGGCGCGGAACCACAGGTTGTCCGCGGGTTTGTCGGCCGTCAGCGTCAGCACGCGGCGAATCGATGGACTGGATGGGCTGGCCACAGCATTAGGGAAATCCTCGATCCGCACGCCGGAGCAGGTATAGAAAAAGGTCGGCCGGCCGTCGGTCGTGGTGTGGTAGCCGCGGAAGCGATAACCAAGTTCCTTGGCGGAATGGTTTGGCCAGGCTTCATCGTCCTTGGCCAATACGGCGAAGGCGACGCCGGTGGGCAGGCGGATAACGTTATCGCCCAGCGGCGGCTCGAAGCCGGCGCCGCGATCGGTCCAGTGCCGCGCCGCGTCGAGGAAGTCGTTCTGCCAGATTAGCGCCAGCCGCAACTCGTTGGCGTCGAAGGACAGGTTCGCTTTCTCCGGATAACCGACAGCAATGGCGCGAGTTCCCGATCCCTCGATAAAATTGCGATAAACGATCGCTTCTTTATCCGGAATGAGGGGGATGGAATGTCTGTTTAACCCCACCGGCAGCGCCGTCCTGCGGCCGTCTTGCAGATAGACCCAGATCGATTCGATCTGCTTGGCCGTCGATCCGCCGAGAACGTCCGGCAGAACGGTCATGCCGTTGGTCCAGGCGGTGGGCATGCGCGTGCCGGGACGCAGCTTTTGCGGATCGAGCAGGTAGCGATAAAACCAATCGTGTCGCAGGCGGCGCGGCATCAGTAGCATGTCGATGCCCTGCACGCCCTCGGCCTTGTGTCCGGCGAACGTGTGGCACTTGATGCAGCCGAGCGAGTTGCCGCCGCACATCTTCCGCGCCTCCGATTTGACGCGGCTCACCTGCTCGCTAAACGTCACTGGGGGAACCGGCTTTACTTTGCCTTCGTCCGCCATCGCCAATGCCTCGATTAGTCCGGGCAGATTGCCCGCGCCGAAGCGCGGCATGCGCGCCAGCATGTACGGCCGATCGTGCGCTCCCTGATCGAAAATATGCTGCAAATAGTCCGGCCGCAGCTTGGCGCCGGCGTCGTGCAGCGGCGGCGGCAGCCGGCCTTCCTCGCCCATCTCCGGCTGCATTGTGGCGAAAAAGGAGTTGACGCCTTCTTCGACGCCGCCGACTTTGCCGCGTTGATGGCAAGCGTAGCAATTCAGCGTCGTCATGGTTCGGTCGATGATCTCTTCGGCAGCGGGTTTCGCAGCCGCCGGGGATTTGAGAGCCGCCGCCAGAGCGCCGCGCTGAGCCGCGTTGAGCGAATAACACGGCAGCCCTTTCGCTGGCTCAACGGCCAGACAGCCGACACTGTCCGAACGAGCCGGAAGCGTGAGCGACGGTCCTTGCCGTCGCTCACGCTTCCGGCTCGTTGGCGATTCGCTCGCCGAGAGTTGATGGCAGCTGGCGCAGCCGATGGACGCGAACAACTCTCGACCCTGTTGCACCAACTCGGGCTTGAGGGCGCAATCGTCATCCTCTTGCGGATCAACCGGCTTGACTGCCGGTTTCGGATTGCCTTGCGGCGTGAGCGTCAGCAGCGGCGCGACATCCTGCCGGCCCAGTCCCGGCCCCTCGATCTCGACGCGCAGCTCGACGCCGCCGCCGGCGTTGAACACGCTCACCGTCAGCTTATGCGTTCCCTTCCTCAGTTTGAGCGTCTCGCTGACGGTGCTAGGCGGATGAATACCGTCGTTGACGACCGCCGGTTTGTCATCGAGAAGCACTTTGCTGCCATCGTCGCTGGTAAGGTGAATGCGATAAGCGCCCCCGCGGTCGATGGGCAGAAATCCCTCATAGCGCAGGGCGAAATCCCCCGGTCGCTGCGCCACGCTCAAATCGAAGCCGAACGTTTTGCCCGTGGCCTGCGGCTTCAAGGAGGCGAAGTCGGGCAGCATGTCCCACGTCCCTTCGTAATAGGCGTAGGTCATGTTCGCCGGCACTTCGGCCAACGACTGTCCTTGCAACAGATAATTGGCGACCAGCTTGGCCTCCTGCTTGTTGAGGATGCCGGGCATGCGTCCCGACGGTCGAACCGCTTGCGGATTCTCCAGAAAGCGGGCCAGGCTGGCAATCGAGTATTTGCCGCCAAGATCGCCGAGCGGAACCGAAGTGGCAAGCAGCTTCGCCTCCTTGCCCTTGTCGTCGCGGCTGCCGTGGCAGGCAACGCAGCCGACTTGGTGATAAAGCTGCTTGCCGAGAGGGACCGCTCTGCGATCGGGCCGCTCTGGCTTGAGCGTGCTGGTAGCGGCAAGAAAATGGACCAGCGCTTCGACTTTCGCGTTGCGTTCCGCTTCCGGCATGGCAGCGAAGAGGTTCGGCATGGTAGTGCCCGGCTTGACCGCCTTGGGATCGCGGAGGAACTTGCGCAGATAACCCCGCCGTACCCGGCCGCCGATGCTGTCAAGGATCGGAGCTTGTTTGCGTGGTAGATGGGTCTCCTGACCGGCTTCCGGCTTGTGACAGCTGAGGCAGTTCAACTCTCCCAGCAGCAGTCGGCCGCCCTTGACGGCATCGGCCCCGGAATCGGCGTAGAAGCGCTCGAAGCCCGGCACGATCGGATGACCGTCGGCGTTGGTCTTCTCCGCTGCACTCAGGTGCGGCGGAACAAGCACAAACGGCAATGTCAGGAAGAGAAACGGTAAGAAGCGACTCAACACGGTAGGGATCATGAGGGCATCATAAGGAGACGATACGGCGTCCGCAAGGGGTCGAGCGGCACGCGGCTTGCTTACCTCTCCGTGAACTTTCTTCCCCATAGGATGAGAAGGAGACATTTGGGCACGAGGTCAAACATGGACAAAAACGGATATCCGCTGTCCCTTTTTGGGCATTTCCTACATCGGAACTTTATCTGGTTCCTGCTGGGTTCCTATGCGGTGGCCGCGGCGGCGCCGCGGGCGGGGTTGGCGATCAAGGACTTCTCCCTGGGCCGCTTTGAGCTGTTCGGCGAGCATATTCCGTTGTCGCTGCCGATGCTGCTGTTGGCGCTGTTGCTGCTCAACGCCGGACTGGGCGTTCAAACGACGCAGCTGCGTCACCTGCTTTTGCGGCCCTGGAGCCTCGTCGCCGGTTTGGCGGCCAACCTGTTCATCCCCATCGCCTACATCTTCGCCGTTTCGCAAACCATGCGTTTGTGGCACAACCCCGACGAGGTGCAAAACATCCTCGTCGGTCTGGCCCTGGTGGCGTCAATGCCGATTGCCGGCTCTTCGACGGCCTGGACGCAGAATGCCAACGGTGATCTGAGTCTGAGCCTGGGATTGGTGCTCGGATCGACCTTGCTTAGTCCGCTGACAACGCCTTTGGCCCTGCACTCGGTCGGGCTTATGACGACGGGAGATTACTCGGAAGACCTGCACGAACTGGCGGCCTCCGGCACGACCGGCGGGTTCCTGGCTGCCTGCGTGATCCTGCCGTCGCTGTTGGGCATCCTCTTGCGCTTCTCGGCCGGCGAGGAGCGGGTCACTCCGGTCAAGCCGACCTTGAAACTGCTCAACTCGATCAATCTGCTGGTGCTCAATTACTCTAATGCCTCGGTGTCGCTGCCGAAGGCGATCTCCGATCCGGACCTCGATTTCCTGGCAGTTACGGGGATAATCGTTTGCGGTTTGTGCGTGTTGGCCTTCGGCGCGGGCTGGATAATCGCTCGATTGCTTCGCCTGGAAGCGCCGCGTCAAACGAGCCTGATGTTCGGTCTGGGCATGAACAACAACGGCACCGGTCTGGTGCTGGCCGCCCTGATGCTGGGCGACCATGAGCTCGTCATGCTGCCGATCATTTTCTACAACCTCGTGCAGCATCTCGTGGCCGGCAGCATCGATTTCCTGCTGTTCCGCCGTGGCTAAGAACCTCTAACAAATTGAACCGCCAAGACGCCAAGGACGCCAAGAGAAGAAAGAGAGAAAAACAGAAAAAAGAAAAACAAAACCAACGAAATCGGCGACGCGCGCTTTTCCTCTCTGTTCTCCCTTTTTCATTTCTTGGCGTCCTTGGCGTCTTGGCGGTTCATTTTGATAGTGCCTCTAACGATTTTTCCTGGAGTTCGTTCGCCGCGGATCACGATAGATCGAAGAGGGCGAAGGAGACGGCGATGCCCGGAGCAGGACGGAACGGGATTCGTTGGGAACGCTGCCTTTTCTTCTGCGCCGTCGCCGCGGCATGCTTGTTCCTATGGACGCTTGCTCGGCCCTTGCGGACGGGGCGCATTCCGGTCGTGATGGATCTCGGCTATTTCCACCTGCCCTTACGCACTTGGTACGCCGACTGCCTCGCACGTGGATGCGGATTCGACTGGATGCCGGAGATGTACAACGGCCTTTTCCTCAGCGGCGAAGGGGAACACGGGCCTTATCATCCGTTTCACTTGATCGGCTATCGTTTTCTGCCGCTCGACCGCGCCTTCGCTTTGGAGGCGTTCCTTCTTTTTCCGCTGATGTTGCTGGGCATGTTCCTGTTTCTGCGCCGCCATATCGGCGACGCCGCGGCGATGCTCGGCGGGCTGCTGTATACCTTCTCGGCCAATAATTTCTGTCACGGCTTCCACGTCAACTATCTCGGCATTCTCGCTCATGTTCCGTGGCTATTGTGGCTGATCGATGGCGCGACATCCGCAGCGACGCCGACTCGCCGCCGTCTGTCGTTGGTGGGCATCGCCCTGCTGACTGGCTCGCAATTGCTGTTGGGCCAACCGCAAGCGCTGTCGTATTCACTGCTTACAGAGATCGTTTATTGTTGTTTTCTGCTTGAACCGCTGCGCCGTCCGCTGCGCCTGGGGCTGCCGCTTTTGAGTGCCAAACTGCTCGGCGTTCTCATCGGAGCAGTGCAGCTGCTGGCCACCTGGGAGTTTCTCGGCCATTCGACGCGCACCAGCATGAATCCCTATCTCGGCGCCCTGCCGTTTGCTCTGCTGGTGCAGTTGTTGTCGCCCGCTTTGATGCGGCTGCCTCTGGAGGGTTGGTTCTACGAAGCGTTTTACCTGGGCATGGTGCCGATCATCCTCGCGCTGTGCTGGCCGCTATCCGCTGTCCGCTGTCCGCTGTCCGCTAACGATAAAAGCAGACAGCGATTGGCGTGGTTCGCGGTGGTGCTGGGCATCCTGGCTGTCTGGCTGGCGTTGGGTCGGCGCGGCGGGCTGTATTCCTTGCAAACGATGCTGCCGATGGTCAAGCATTTCCGCGCTCCCGGCCGCTACATCAACTTACTGGGTTTGGCAGCGGCAGTGCTGTCCGCCGTGATGTTTCAGCGTTTAGTGGAGCGCGTGCGGAACGGCCAACCTTTGGCTTGGCGGCGTTTGGCGCTGCCGTGGTTGGGCGTGGCGGGGACGCTGGCCGCGGCGCTGGCGTTCCATTACGCCTATCCGGAAATCCAGCAACGCAATCTGTCGTCGTCCTTTTATGCCGGAACGCTGATGGCTCTGGGAGCGGCTACGGCCCTGACCGTGGCGGCGCGAGGTCGGGCCATTGGCCTGTTCGCGCTGCTGCTGCTAGCCGTCGTAGATCTCGATTATTTTTGCCTGCGGGGGCCGAACGTGGGCGAGCCGCTGTGGCGCTACACTCCGACCTTGGCGGAATGGGATGCACGCGCTCCCCGTCCGCCTGCATGCTCGTCCGGCCGCATCCTAAGCATCAACGTACCGGCCTTGTGTTTGTTGCGGCAAGGCGAGCGTTTGGTGAACGGCTACTGGGGCGGACTGGAGCCGCGGAAAAATCTGGATTATCTGCGCCTCTTGCCGTTGCGCTTGTCCGGGGCGGCGTGGTACAGCGTCTACGATCGGCGTTTGCTGGCCCACAGCCCTGAATTCGCTCCGGCGGATGAGAGCTGGCATGCAGTGCCGGCACCGCTGCCGCGCCTGCGTCTGCTGGCTCGAACGAGAGTGAGCGACAATCCGGCGGCGGACCTGGAACGCATCGACATCGAAACGACGGCCCTGGTCACGCATCCGATCGATGTCGAAGACGGCGAGGCAGCGATCGCGTATCTGCTTCACGAGGAGCCAGGCGAACTGCGCATCCGTGCGGACGCCCCCGGTAGCCGGCTGCTGGTCATCGCAGACAGTTACGATCGCGCTTGGCGGGTCGAGGTGGATGGCGAGCCACGGAGCGTGGAGCGGGTCGACGGCGATTTTCTCGGCTGCGTCCTCGAACGGGGAGCGCATGAGGTGCGTTTCACGTTTCGCCCGGCGAGCATTTACTACGGCCGGCGTCTGTCTTTATTCGGACTCGCTCTCGCCGTGCTGATCGCCGTGGTTCCAACTCTGTTCCGTTTAGCCGCGACCCGAAGGGGAGCGCGAAGCCCGCGCTCCCCGTCGGGTCGCGGCTAAACGGCGAAAGCTACGCCACTTTTTGCTGGCGCAACCGCGCCTCGAATGCGCGGGCTTCCTCGACGGCCAAGACGATCGCCGCGCCGCTCCATGTCGCCAAGTCGGCCTCATAGCCCGCCTTGATGCCGGCCTGGACGATATGCTTAACCAGTTCGCCGGCTTGACACACACCCTGCTGCGCCAAACGGGCGTCATAGTCGTGGACGCGCCGCTGCAATTCAACACCGTTGGCCGGCATGTCTGCTTTCCGTTTTCCGCTCTCCATTCTCTGCTTTTCGCTTTCCACTCTCTCCACGCCATTTTTCGCCGCCTGAACGGAGGGATGGCGGAGGGCGGACGGCGGCAAGGTCGGCGTCTTGGCAAATTGCTTTTTCCGTGGATCGTAATCGACCCATTGCGACGGCAGACGATACAAATAGCGGCCAATACCGAACTTAACGGCGGCGCGCTTGAGCGAGTCGCTGAAGGCTGCTTTGCGGCGGTCGCCTTCATCGGGCTGCTCGCTCGGTCCACCGACATCCATTTTTGTGATCCATTCGTTGCCGAGCCGCAAACGCAGGCGGCAAACAACGGAGCCGTCCGGCAGGCACTCGTATTCGTCCTGCCAGCCGGCGACGCCGAGCACATCGTCGAGGCGATCCTGAATGGCGCGGGCGTCCACGTAAGCCAGGGCCAAAGCGCGATTGCCGCTCACGACCGCCGGTTTAAATTTCACCTCGCGCGGATCAAACGGTGCGGACAATGCCTCGGTCAATTCCTCGACGGGGGCCGATTGCGGGGAAATGGCAGCATGCATGGTTTGGGTCTCCTCATCTGTTTCGCGGGTCGAACCTACCAACAAGTGTACGTTTGTTCCGTAGAAAAATCCAGGCCGACAGGTGCGTCAATCCCTCGCATCCAGCGAGAGTTCACGACTGAGATTTCCGAATAAGCGATTTTTCCGGGAATATTCGGTTGACAATCTCGCCCCGTCCTTCTACTCTCGCTCATATTGCGTAGTCGTTTCACAACCCAAACACGTTTTGCGAGGAGATCAATGGCCGAAAACAATGCACCCAAGGCCAAGGCGATGACCAAGTCGTCGCTGTATCAGGAGATTGCCAACAGCACGAAGCTGACACGCAAACAGGTGTCGGAGGTCTTCGACGCGTTGGCGAAGCTGGTCAATCGCGAGTTGGGCAAGAAGGGGCCCGGCACATTTACGCTGCCGGGCATGGCCAAGTTGAAACTGGTGCGCAAGCCCGCTACTAAGGCGCGCCAGGGCATCAACCCCTTCACCAAGCAGCCGCAAATGTTCAAGGCCAAGCCGGCCCGCAACGTCGTCCGCATTCGGCCGCTCAAGGCGCTCAACGAGAAAGTCAAGTAAGCGCAGCGCCATTCGCTCGGAAGAAGGGGAGGAGTGAAGAGTGAGGAGAAAGACGACAACCTCGTCGCTCCTCCCTTTATTCCGGGCGAACGGCCGTCTTCTCCCACCTAAGGAATTGCTCTCATGTTCAAACGTTTAGGTTTATTCGTCATCATTGCAGCTGTTGCCTTGCCGGCATTGGCCGCCGACAAGCCGGCTGAGAAGATTCGCGTCATCCTCATCGATGGCCAAAACAATCACAACTGGCTCGCTACCACTCCGCTGATGAAGAAAGAGTTGGAGAGTTGCGGCCGCTTCAGCGTGGACGTGGCCAGCAATCTCGCGTCGAAGGACCAAGCCAAGGGAACCTCGCCCACCGCCAACGTGCCGTTCCCGCCGGACCTGAGCAAGTACGAGGTGTTGGTGAGCAACTACAACGGAGGCTCCTGGCCCAAGGAGTTTCAGAAGGAATTGGAAGACCGGCTGCGCGAAGGCAAGATCGGCCTGGCGATCGTTCACGCCGCCAACAACGCCTTCGACAACTGGACCGAGTACAACCGCATGATCGGCATGGGCTGGCGCGACAACAACTTCGGTGGCCGCCTGACGCTCGACACCGGCGGCAAAGAAGTGCGCGTGCCCAAAGGCAAGGGACCGGGCGCGGGGCACGGTGCTTATCATCCGTTTCTCATCACGGTGCGCGACACGGATCATCCCGTCACGCGGGGCATGCCGCGCGAATGGATGCACGCCGGCGACGAGTTGTATCACGGCATGCGCGGCCCGATCGAAAATGTGCATCTTCTCGCCACCGCCTACGACGAGAAGAAACAGGGCGGAACCGGCGAGCACGAGCCGATGATGTGGACGGTAGCCTACGGCAAAGGCCGCGTTTTCCACACGCCGATGGGCCATGACGAGCGTTCCATGCGTTGCCTCGGTTTCGTGGCCACGCTTCAGCGCGGCAGCGAATGGGCGGCGACCGGCCAAGTCGCGCTGCCCTTGCCCAAGGATTTCCCCACGGCAGACAAGACCAGTTCCCTGCCGGCGAAGTAGGATTAACGAGCCGGAAGCGTAAGCGACGGACTATCCCCCGTCGCTTACGCTTCCGGCTCGTTGACGGGCTGGCAGAGAAAATGCTAGGGAGTTATGCTGGACATAGATTTGATGACCGAGGATCGGGAGTCAGCGCCAGCGTGAACAAGCAGAAGAGCAAGAATGATCGAGCTGCTCGGAGGAAGCCAGCCATGCCTCCTAGCGAATCCCTGACTGATCCAGCACCCGCGCCGCCGCTTCCGGCAACGGACACAGCCCCTGCGATTGCCGCGTCTCTGCCCTGTGCCAATGGCGATGAGGAAACCGCTCTGGCGCGCCTGGCGGACGACGGTGGACCGCCCGCTCCCCCGGCAGAGGCCGAATCCCCGCCCCTTGAGACGCCGTTCCCAGCGGATGCGCTATCTTTGGAACAGCGCGTTCGGCGTTTGGAGGAAGCAGTGACGTTGCTTCAAGGACGCCGCGCCGCCGTGCCGCGCGCCTCCGCAGTTCCGGCCGATGCACGTCCGGCGGATCGACCGCCCGAAGCGAGTCCTGTGCCCTCGCCGCCTCCCGCGACGGCAATACGGCTCGACGTGGCCAAACTACAGCTGGGGCCAGCCGCTCCAGTCGCTACTGCTGCTCCGGCCTCCTTTCCAGGCATCACCCATCCCTCCACCCGCGGGAGCCTCCTGTGGTTGTTGTGGGACACTTGGGCCGAGGCGCGGGCCATCGTCCGCATGTTTGTCGATCCTCGCTATCAGCTGCCCTGGTCGGCGCGCGTGCTGCCGATGGTCCTATTGGCCGCTATCCTCATCTCGCATTATTGGGTGCCTTTTTCCTCGATCCCTCTCTTGGGCGGGATACTGGTCAAGTTGGTCGATTTGCTGTTGGCGTTTTTGTTGTTCAAGTGGTTGGGCCACGAAGCACGGCGTTATCGGCAGACCTCGCCGGACTTGCCGGCGAACTTGCGGCTTTGACTTTTCGGAGCCGCGACCGTCCGGGAGCGGTGGGCAAGACAGATCGGAGAAACGTACATGATTCGGCTCGGTGTCAACATCGATCACGTGGCCACGCTGCGGCAGGTTCGCCGTGCGGTCGAACCCGATCCGGTAGCAGCGGCGGTGCTGGCCCTG
>Ga0335075_10013359_pt1 | contig 12365 bp, 10 predicted proteins | sample Lox_Sample_24_FD_206723 | JGI IMG/M metagenome (GOLD analysis project Ga0335075, IMG submission 206723) | Soil microbial communities from Loxahatchee National Wildlife Refuge, Florida, United States - Lox_Sample_2.4 | ecosystem: Environmental > Terrestrial > Soil > Wetlands | place: USA... | reverse complement strand
CGGGTGATTGCTCCGCTTGCACGACAACCAGATGCGTGCCGCCGCGCAATTCAAGTACTGCCAGATCGGCGCCTGATACGAGCGGACGCAACCCCACTGTCGCAAGCCAACGCGAGGCAGCGCCGATATCGGTGACGTCAAGGCTCACGTGACCAATGGCGGCAGGTGGCCTTTGATCGATGGCATCAGGCATGGCTGCTGGCTCCTTCTTGAACAGGTCCTGGAAGACCAGGGGCGCCCAGATCTTGTCTCGCCCCTGCACGAGCTGACCGCCTTCCGCGATCTTGCCGAGACTGACCGGAGCATAGCCGAGGCGCTCGACCAGGGCGGCAACCGTCGCGGCCGCACTTTCATCGTCGCTCGACAGGAATACCACCCGTCGTCCGCCGTTGCTGGCCGGATCTTCCGCCAGGACGCGGGCAGGCAGATGATTGAACGCTTTCACCAATCGAGCACCAGGCAGGGCCCGGGCCACGACCGTAGAGGAAGGAACGCCGCCCAGATCGTCGAGCGTGTTCATCACGTCGATCACGATCTTGCCCTCCCAGCTTGTCCGTGCCTGCGCGACCTCTCGATGTTGCCAGTACAGGACAGCCAGCATGACGACGTCCGCCTCGAGCGCGTCCTCCAAGGTCTTGGGCACGATCGTCGGGCCGATCGCGTTTGCCTGTGGCGCGAGTTCTTCAGGCTGACGCCTGCTTGCGACAGCCACTTCGATGCCCTTGCGGGCGAACATGCGGGCCAGCGCCTGGCCGACCGCGCCGAAACCTACGATTGCGTAGCTCATGTTACCTATCCGATCGATGTTGATGTTGGTTGCCCGGAATGATCCGGGCATGCCAAATGTGTTCCCGGGGGTGCCTGGCACCCGCGCGCTTTTCGGCACGATGTCAGATCGCCGAGACGCCGCCGTCGACAGACAACTCCACCCCATTCACGAAGCTCGAATCGTCTGAGGCAAGAAACAGTGCGGCCGATGCAATTTCTTCAGGACGCCCCATCTTTCCTCGCGGGATCAGGGATTCGAACATCCGCTTCCCCTCCTCGTCGAGAACCTGGTCCTGCATCGGTGTGGCGATCGGCCCCGGACTCAGCACGTTCACCCGGATATTCCTGCCCTTCAGTTCGTTGAGCCACGTGCGTGCGAATGAGCGCAACGCCGCCTTGCTCGCCGAATACACGCCGAAACCAGGAAAACCTTTCACCGAAGCAACTGACCCGGTCATGAAAATCGATCCGCCATCGTTCAACAGCGGCAACGCCTTCTGCACCGTGAACAGCGTGCCGCGCGTATTCAGGCCGAAGGCCGCATCGAAGTGCTGCTCGGTAATCTCGCCCAGTGGGACCGCTTCGCCCGTGCCGGCGCTCGCGTACAGGATGTCGAGCTTGCCCTTTTCCCGTTTGACCGTGTGGAACAAGCTGTCGAGGTCGTCGAGATTGGCCGCGTCGCCGCGCACGGCGGTCACGTTCCGGCCAATCAGCCGGACCGCCTCGTCGAGCGCCTCCTGCCTCCGGCCCATGATGAAAACATAGGCGCCTTCTTCAACGAACCGCCTGGCGCTCGCCAGCGCCATGCCGCTCGATCCACCCGTGATGACGGCAACCTTACCATCGAGCTTTCCCACGATACTTCTCCTCTCGCGTTGTCGGGCAGGGCCTCTGTTCCCATCTGCGCGAATGCGCCGTATCTTTTGGAACACTGATCCGGATGCCGACTTGTGTATCCGGATCGGTGATCCATATATTCGGATCACTGATCCGATTGTCAAGGCACCCCATGCGAGCCGATGCCAGAAAAAATTACCGCCACCTGCTTGCAGTCGCGCGTGACGTCGTCACGCAGCATGGTGCCGATGCGTCCATGCGGGATATCGCCCGCCAGGCCGGCGTCGGGTTGGCCACACTGTTTCGTCATTTCCCGACACGAGAGGCCTTGTTCGAAGCGTTGCTGCGTATGAATCTGGACGCACTGACGCAGCGGGCAGGCAAACTCGAAGCGTCGAACCCACCTGCCGAAGCGCTGTTGTCCTGGTTTCGCGAAGGCGTGGCATTCGTCCAAACCTATAGGGGCGTTGTCGACCTGCTGGCGGCCGCCCACCTGGACCCGCACTCCGCCCTTTACGCTTCATGCGCCGCGGTACATTCAGTGGGCGCGCGACTGCTGGTCCGTGCTCAGGCGGAAGGAACAGCGCGCACCGATATCGATGGGGAGGACCTGTTCGCCCTCATGTCGGCGCTCGGCTGGCTCGCCGGCCAACCCTCATTCGCGCCACGGGCCGACCATCTCTTTCACGTTATCGCGAGCGCCATGCTGACAAATCGTTCGAGCAACGATGTCAATCCGGCAACGCGGCGATCCGCACCCATCGCGCCGGCGCAAGATCCCGATGTTATGCAACGGCGCCCTCGGCCGAAGAAAGCGCCGGGTCGAGCTGCAAGATCGGCAGCGGCGGTGGAATAAGCACGGCGACGTTCTGCTTCGTCACCCAGGCCTCGTGCACGAGCGGATTAGATTGGATTCAACATCCGCCCTGGTAATTTCTGCCAGTAACCGGACCGGCAGAAAGCCACCCGTTGCAGCAGTACAGCGGCCGCACCGGCTACTGCCGGAATCCACCCACAGCGGCCCTCAAAACGCCCCAAGTCTACGCCGCACGCTTACCTACCCGGCGCGGGCGGGGCGTTGCGAATGTAACGCAAATCCGATTCGTGAAATTCTTCGGTAGCCGGGTCTGCCTAACGTGCGGATCAGCGTTCGGCTGCCCTGTCTGCCGTCGAAGCTAACACCGTAGAGAGGGAATCATGGATCTCGGATTGAAGGGCCTGAAGGCGGTTGTCACCGGCGGCAGCAAGGGCATCGGACGTCGCGCGGCAGACATCTTCGCGGACGAGGGCGCAGATGTCGCGATCTGCGCCCGCAACCCAGGCGAAGTGAGCGCCGCCATCGAATCAATGAATAAAAAGGGTGTCGCCGCTTATGGGGCCACGCTCGACGTGGCCGACAAGGCGGGGCTTAAAAGTTTCATCGCCGCCGCCGCCGCCGCGCTCGGCGGCCTCGACATCCTCGTCGCGAATGCCTCCGCCCTCACGGTGCAAGACACCGAGGAAGCCTGGCAAAGGGCCTTTGAGGTCGACATGATGCATACCGTGCATGCGGTCAATGCCGCGTTACCCTTTCTCGAAAAGTCCAGGCATCCCTCCATTGTCGTCATCTCCTCGGTGTCGGGACGCGAGGTCGACTTCACCGGTCCGGCCTATGGCGCCTTCAAGGCCGCTCTTGTTCACTATGCGCAGAAGCTCGCGCATCAGTATGCGCCAAAGATGATCCGGGTGAACGCAGTCTCGCCGGGCAACACCTATTTCGACGGCGGGGTCTGGCAGAGCGCGGAAAAGCAACTGCCCGACCTCTACAGGCACGCGCTGTCGCTGAACCCGACCGGGCGGATGGCGACACCCGAGGAAGTCGGACGCGGCATAGTTTTCCTCGCGAGCCCGGCGTCGGGCTTCACCACGGGAGCCAATCTGGTGATCGACGGGGCGCTTACCCGCGGGGTGCAGTTGTAGCGGGCGACAGCAGCCTCAGCGCCCGCGTCAGTTTTGAGCCCGGCCGCGCGTGAGCCGGACCTTGGCGGCGCACGCGGGTTCGCCGCGTCGAAGCACGATCAGGGCCGGGTGCCAACTCTGGCAGGCCGACGAAAGCGCCGGCAACGGACATGCTCTGCCTGAAGCCACCTCGCCACACTCCTACTCTACGATGAGGGCTATCGCGCTCGCGATAGAATGTCGGCTATTGCGTGGACTTCGGTCCTTCCCGAGGCGGCTACCGTAAGGGCGCTATCCACCCACAGCGGCCCTCCGAAACGAACGCGCCCAAAGGTCCGCACATACGCCGGCTCGCAGCCCGACGTCGAAACGCCGCAGCCAGCCGCCGGCACAAAACCCCGCGCCCCGAACCTACAGCCCCAACTCCCCCTGCCGATCCCCGCGCCGCGCCCCGTCCGCCGTCGCCCCCACGTCCCCATCGGCAAACCGCAGCCGCAGCCGAGCCCCCGGCTTCACCGCACCGGCGCTCGTCAGCGGATGCCCCGCCGGATCGGAAACCAGCGCATACCCCCGCTGCAACACCGCCAGCGGCGACACCGATTCCAGCCGCGCCCCTGCCCCACCCAGTTTCGCCCGAGCCTCCCGCAACCCCCCGCGCACCGGCGCAGCGCTCAGCCGCCCCAGCGTGCGGCCGGCATCGGTATGGATCCGCGCCACCGCATGCCGCAGGCACGCCACCAGCCTATGCCCGCACAGCTCCACCGTGGACCGCCGCGTCGCCACCAAATTCGGCAACGCCAGCACCAGCCGCACCCCGCGTTCCCGCACCCGCTCCCGGCACGCCGCCAGCAGCGCCGGCAGGTCCGGCAGACGGCGCTCCACCGCCACCAGTGCCGCCCGCCGCTTCGACGCCAGATTCGGCAGCGCCAGCACCAGCCGCTCCGCCCGGTCATCCAGCCGTTGCCGCGCGCTCCCAACCAGCCCGGGCAAATCCGGCAACCCCCGTTCCGCCCGAGACAGCCGCAGCCGCCGTTCCTGCGCCAATCTGTTCAGACCACCGACCAGGCGCGCCGCCTTATGCTCCAGGTCCGCGACCAGGTCCGCCCGCGCCGGCACCGCCAGCTCCGCCGCCGCGGTCGGCGTCGGCGCCCGCCGGTCGGAGGCAAAGTCGATCAGCGTGGTATCCGTCTCGTGCCCCACCGCGGAGATCAGCGGAATCCGGCAGGCCGCCGCCGCACGCACAACGACCTCCTCATTGAACGCCATCAGATCTTCCAAACTGCCGCCGCCCCGCGCGACGATCAGCACGTCCGGCCGAGGCACCGAACCGCCAACCGGCAACGCATCGAACCCGGCTATCGCGGCGGCAACGCGTTCGGCCGCGCCCTCGCCCTGCACCGGCACCGGCCAAAGCAGCAGCGTTCGCGGGAAGCGGCGGGCGATCGTGGTCCGGATGTCCTGGATCACCGCGCCGCGCTCGCTGGTCACCACGCCGATCACCTGCGGCAGCACCGGCAGCCGCCGCTTGCGCTCGGCCTCGAACAAGCCCTCCGCAGCGAGCCGCACGCGCAGCATCTCGATCCGCGCCAGCAACGCGCCGGCGCCGGCATATTCCATGCGCTCGACAATAAGCTGATAGGAGGACCGTTCCGCGTAGGACGAAATGCGCCCGGTGGCGATCACCTCCACCCCGTTCTCCGGCGCCATGCCAAGGCGGGAAACCGCGGATTTCCACACCACCCCCGACAGCTTCGCCCCTTCGTCCTTCAGCGAGAAATAGATATGGCCGGAGGGATATCGTTTCAGTTCGGTGATCTCGCCGCGCACGCGCACGCGGCCGAACTGTCCTTCCAGCGCGCGCTTCACCGCGCCCGAGATTTCCGAGACGGAGTATTCAGGAATATTGGAGAGGGAAGGCGGCGCCAGATCGTTCATGCGAGGATACGAGTTGTCGTGTGATCCCGACGGATGGTGACCGCCCCACATGTCATTGCGAGCGAAGCGAAGCAATCCCCATCCCGCGATCGCACGTCCTTCAGGCGCAGATCGCTTCGCGTCGCTCGCAACCGCAGGCGTGTCCCGCCAGGGTCACGACACAAGACGGTTCCCCAGCACACGTGGCGGTGGCGGTCAGCACGCATTGCCGCCAGATCCCGGCAAATTTTCATTGACGCGGCAGAGTTAAAGGAATATCATCCTGGTTAGCAAGTCAAGGACAGGAACTCTGCTGATGAAAGGACGCAACCGGCTGGCAAGGCACATCGCGATCCCTCCGCACCGGCCCCAGGCATCGCGCCCCGCGCTTCACCGCGCGGCGCAGGACATCGCGCAGTACACTGCCGGCAAAACAATACATCCCAGAGCGCGGTTCCCGATCGCGCCGGAACTGCCCCGCGTCGGCGCGCCCGGCCGTTAGCATACCAAACTATGAGCACCGCCGCGACCCCCGCCACTGCCGCCCTTTCGACCCCGCCCGATCCGCAGCCGGATCGCGCCGGCATGGCCATGCCCGAGCGCATCGCGGACATGCTCTGCATCGTCGCCATCCTCACGCAATACGGCCGCCACCTCGCCGACACCATCCAGCATCGCGCGCTCCGGCGCGGTTTCGCCTCCATCGCACAGTTCTTCGGCACATCGAGAGTTTCGACCATCCTCGCCCATCTCCATCGCGGCATCATGCGGGCGGTGGCGCTCGAACGCCTGCTGCTCCAGCGCGCCCAAAGAGGCCGCGACCTGGTCATTTTCGAGCCGGGCCAACAGCGCCGGCGCGCTGTCAGTGCCGCCATCCCGTCATGGCCGGACGCCGCTGCCGGCCCGCCCCAGGCCGGCTCGCCACCCGCACGATCCGCCGCGCACCGCCCCGCCGGGCGCACCCTTCCACAAGAAGCACTAACGCTCGACACGCTGCCCTCCATGCGGCAGATCGAAGCCGAGGTCCGCCGCCGTCCCATCGGCCGCACGCTCGTCGCCATCTGCAACGATCTCGGCGCCGCGCCGATGCTGTGTTCCAACCCGATGTGGGAAAGCCTGTATCGCGCGTTCCGCTGCTACCGCGGCAGCTTCGACAAGTGGTTCGGGGAAATGCGGCGCCGGCAGAAATACTTCGAGCAACAGCAGCGCAACGACCATCCAGACCTGGACCGGCCGGCGCAGACGCGCGAGGAAATCCACCAGATACTGGGCTTCCTGATCGGCGAACCGCCGCTCGATCCGTTTACCATACTGCCAGACCCGGCCACCCCCGGCCCACGTGCCACGCCTGTCGCGCCCGCTGGAACCGGCCCGCCCTGACCTCATCGCGCCGCCAATCGAAGCCTGAAACATGGGGCCGGGTCATCGCCGTCTCCGCCATCCCGATTCGCGTCACCGCGCCACGCTGCCACCCAGCGTGGCCGCACGGCCACCCGTAACCGCGCGGCGCATGCGCTTGTCCCGCGCCCCATGCGTCACCAACCGACCCCTGCGCTTGTCCCATGCCTCATGCGTCACCACCCGACCCCTGCGCTTGTCCCGCGCCTCATGCGTCACCGCCCGACCCATGCGCTTGTCCCGTGCCTCATGCATAACCGCCCGCCCCATGCGCTTGTCCCGCGCCTCATGCGTCACCAACCGACCCCTGCGCTTGTCCCATGCCTCATGCGTCACCGCCCGACCCATGCGCTTGTCCCGCGCCTCTTGGCGCCTGAATTCGAACCGGCAAGCCCCAGCCAGCACAGACGCAGCGCAGCCGGCAGCTTCCACCAGATCCCCGCTACGACGGCTGATCCGGCCCAATCCCGAAGCGCATGAAGAACCCCCAGTCGATCGGGCCGTCACGCGGCATCCCGCCGCAGGCCGGTGTGCGCGTCATATGCGTCACCCGCCTCTTCTCCCACGTCCCGCACAAGTTCACCCGACCGCCAAACCGCGCCCGCGCCGTCTCACAAGAAACGAAACGAGACGACTCCGAGACAAATCAAACCAAAATCTCAATTCTGCTCCGAATTCTCACCCGGTTCCTGATGAGACGCCGGTTGGACTCCTCGTCGATCCCACCGCACCACGCCCTGCCCGCCGGCCGTGCTGGCGCCAATCCTCCCTCACCTGCCCCAAGCCGACCGAACATCCGACCCGGATCCGCTATAGTGGCACCGCCACGTCCGCAGCCCGTTGTCCCCGACTCGCCCGCTGGGGCAGATTGCCCCCGATGTCCGGCCCCGCCTCCACCCGCCTGCTAACCCTGCCCGACCTCCCGGCCACCGCGCGCCTTGCCGCCGCGATCGCCGCCCTCGCCCACCCCGGCGATGCCATCCTGCTGGAAGGCCCGCTCGGCGCCGGCAAGACCGAATTCGCCCGCGCCTTTCTGCGCGCCGCCACCAGAGACCCCAAGCTCGAGGTCCCCAGCCCCAGCTTCACCCTGGTCCAGTCCTACCTCACCCCCCAAGGCACCGTGCACCACTACGACCTCTGGCGCCTCGATGGCCCGGACGCACTGCCGGAACTCGGCTGGGATGAAGCTCGCAACGACATCGTCCTGGTGGAATGGCCCGATCGTCTCGGCGCCCTCCGCCCGCCGGACTCCCTGACCATCGCCCTCCAACCCACCGCCGCGGACTCACGCCACGCCACGCTGTCCGGCTGGCCAGATCGGATCGGCGCCCTGCCATGAACCGGGAGCAGCTGATAGCCGCCTTCCTCGCCCGCCACGGCTACGCCGAGGCCAGGCGCGAGCAATTGGCCCAGGACGCCAGCTTCCGCCGCTACCTGCGCCTGACCGGCGGCCCGCGCCCCGCCATGCTCATGGACGCCCCCCCGCCCGAGGACGTTCGCCCGTTCCTGCGCGTCGCCGCGCACATCGCAGGAACTGGCCTGTCCGCCCCGGAGATTATCGCCGCTGACGAGACGAACGGCCTGCTGCTGGAGGAAGATCTGGGAGACGGTTTGATCGCAACGCTGACGCTCGACCGACACACTCCCCCGATTCTCACCACCGTCATCGACTGCCTGGTCGCCCTCCAGCGCGCTTCCCCGCCACCCGGCCTGCCGCTATGGAACGCCGACGCCATGGCGCAGACAGCGCTCGGCACGCTGCTGGACTGGTGGTGGCCGGCGGCCTTCCACGCCCCCGCCCCATCCGCCGCCCGCGACGACTTCGCCGCGGCACTCGCCACCATGCTCTACCCCCTCACCTGCTGCCCGCTCTGCTTCGTCCACCGCGACTTCTTCGCCGGCAACCTCCTCTGGCTGCCACAACGCGAAGGCCTCCGCCGCATCGGCATCCTGGACTTCCAGACCGCCGCGCTCGGCCATCCCGCCTACGACCTGGTCTCCTTGCTCCAGGACGCGCGCCAGGATTCCCACGGCCCTCCGGCCACCGAAGACCAGGCCATCAGCCTCTACCTGGCCGCTCGCCCCGAACTGGATCCGCTCGCCTTCCGCACCGCCTACGCAATCTGCGCGGCGCAGCGCCACCTGCGCGTCGCCTGCCAATGGGTGCGGCTGGCCGTCCGCGACCGCCGCCGCCACTACCTCGCCTACGGCCCGCGCACCTGGCGGCTGCTGGAATCGGCGCTGTCCCACCAGGCCGCTGCGCCGCTCGCCGCCGCCATGGACCGCTGGATCCCGCCCTCCCGGCGCGGCAACCCCCAAGGCCTCGCCGCATGACCCTTCGACCCCGAACCGCCATGTTACTCGCCGCCGGCCTGGGCCAACGCATGCGCCCGCTCACGGAGCACACGGCCAAGCCGCTGCTCACGCTCGGCGGCCGGGCGCTGATCGACCACGCTCTCGACCACCTGGTCGAAGCCGGCGTCGAAACCGTGGCGGTCAACGCCTTCTGGCAGCCGGACCGCATCGCCGCCCACCTGACCGCCCGCACCGCCTCAGGCCGCCCGCCCCATACGATCCTTCGCCGCGAGTCCGCCCTCCTGGACACCGGCGCCGGCACCCGCGCGGCCTTCGATGTGCTGGGGCCGGACCCGTTCTACGTCGTCAACGGCGACGCATTCTGGCTGAACGGCACCCACCCCGCCCTGCTGCGTCTCGCCGAAGCATTCGATGCCACGGTGGATGGCATCCTGCTGGTCCACCGCACCTTCCAGGTGCACGCCGAAGTCGGCTACGGCGATTTCGCGGTGGACCCCTGGGGCAACCTGCGCCGCCGACGGGAACGCGAGGTCGTGCCATACATCTATGCCGGCGTGCAGCTCATCGCCCCGGCGCTGCTGGACGATATGCCCGCAGGCCCGTTCAGCATGAACCGCGCCTGGGACCGCGCCATGACAGCGGGCCGCCTGCGGGCGGTGGTGCACGACGGCCTGTGGTTTCACCTCTCCACGCCCTCGGATCTGGCCGACGCCGAATCCGTACTCCAGGCAAGACTGACAGGAGAAACGCGGTGAGTGGTCGAGGCGAAAACCTCTCCCGCGACGCGGGAGAGGTTTACCACCTCCCGCCCCACCTCCCCTTCCTCGACGCCATCGCCCTCGACTGGCTCCAACGCACCCCCGACCCGCTGCAACGAGCCCAGGGCCTGATCCTCCTCCCCACCCGCCGCGCCGCGCGCTCCCTGGCGAACGCCTTCCTCCGCGCCGCCAACGGCACCCCGCTTCTCCTCCCCCGCATCACCGCACTCGGCGCCCTCGACGAAACCCCCCTTGCCCTCACCGGCGCCCTGGACCTCCCCCCCGCCATCGAGCCAACCCGGCGCCTGGCCGCGCTCGCCCGCCTGATCCTCGCCCGCAAGGGCGAGGGCGGCGCGCCCCGCACCGCCGACCGTGCCTGGCTTCTCGCCGGCGAACTCGCCCTGCTGATGGACGAAGCGGAACGTGCCGAAATCGACCTCGGCACACGCCTCCCCGACGCCGCCGACTCCGCCTACGCTGCCCACTGGGCACGCACGCTGCAATTCCTGCACATCGTCACCCAGGCCTGGCCCGCCCACCTCGCGGAAAACGGCCTGATGAACCCGGTCGCCCGCCAGGTTGCCCTGCTCAACGCGCAGACAACCGCCTGGGAACAAACTCCTCCCAACGACCCAATCCTCGCCGCCGGCATCACCGCCGGCATCCCGGCCGTCACCCGATTGCTCCGCGTGCTGGCCCGCCTGCCCAACGGCCGCATCCTGTTTCCCGCCGTCGATACCGCCATGGACGAAGCGGCCTGGAATGACCTGGACGACGCCCACCCCCAGGCCGGCCTCCACCGCTTGCTCAACAGCATCGGCGCCATCCGGGGCGACCTTCGCCCCTGGCCTGTTCTGCCTCCCTCATCCGTCCCACCCCAGCGCTTCGCCACAATCGCCCGTGCCCTGCTCCCTGCCAAATCCCTAGACCTCTGGCGCGCCGACCCGCCGGCCCCTCTTGGCGACATCACCCGCCTGACCCCCGCCGACCAGCAGGAGGAAGCCGCCGCCATCGCCCTGGTCCTGCGCGACGCGCTGGAAACGCCCGGCACCCGCGCTGCCCTCGTCACCCCGGACCGCGAACTGGCCGGCCGCGTCGCCGCCGAATTGCTCCGCCACGGCGTCGTCGCCGACGACAGCGCCGGCGAGCCCCTGGCCGAAACCCCGCCCGCCGTCTTCCTGCGCCTGCTGACCACCGCGGTCGCGGAAGAACTTGCGCCCGTCCCCTTGCTCGCCCTGCTGAAGCACCCGCTGGCTGCTGCCGGCCTCTCCCCCGCCGCCTGCCGTGCCGCCGCCCGGTCACTGGAAACAGCCTGCCTGCGCGGGCCTCGTCCGTCACCTGGCCTCTCCGGCCTCCGCCGCGCCCTGGACCGCGCCCACGCTCCCCCGGACGCCGCCGATCTGTTGCGCCGTCTCGAATCCCGCCTCGCCCCCACCCTGCGTATCGCCACCGCCATCGAGGTCGCGCCCGCCGACGCTCTCGCCGCCCTGATCGACGCCGCCGAACGCCTCGCCACCACGGACGAAACCGCCGGCCCCGCCTTGCTCTGGGCCGGCGAGGAAGGCGATGCCCTCGCCACCGCCCTTGCCGCCACACACGCCGCACTTCCCCTGCTGCCCGACCAGCGTCGCACCGTCCTGCCGGGCCTGCTGGACGCCGTCCTGCAAGGCCAGGTCGTTCGCAGCCGCCGCGCGCTGCGAGGCCGCGGCGGCACAGAGCACCCCCGCATCTTCATCTGGGGCCTGCTGGAAGCACGGCTGCAGACAGTGGACACCCTCGTCCTGGGCGGACTGGTCGAGGGCGTCTGGCCGCCCGCCACCGATCCTGGCCCCTGGCTGTCGCGCCCCATGCGCGCCAAGATCGGGCTGGCCTCGCCCGAGGAAGCCGTCGGCCAGGCAGCACACGATTTCGTCTCCGCGGTCATGGCCGCCCCCCGCGTCGTGCTGTCCTGCCCAACGCGCCGGGATGCCGCCCCGGCGGTCCCCGCCCGCTGGCTGACCCGGCTGGAAATGTTCCTGGCCGGCCATAACCAACGCCTGCTCGACCATCCCGCAGTCCTCTGCGCCCGCGCCCTGGATCAACCAGCCGGCCGGCCGCGCCCGACCGCCCCACCGCGCCCCTGCCCGCCCATCGCGAAGCGCCCCCGCAGGCTCAGCGTCACCGAGATCGAGACCTGGCTGCGCGACCCCTACGCCATCTACGCCCGCCACATTCTGGACCTGAGGCCGCTGAAGCCGCTGGACGAAGCCACCGACGCCGCCGATTACGGCACCCTGGTCCACAACGGCATGCGCTTCTTCCTGGCGGAGCATGAAACGCGCTGGCCTCCCAACGCCGCGGCCCACCTGCGCCGCGCCATGATGCGGGCCTTGGCGGAGGCCGGGCTGCGCGAGGCTCTGGCCCGCTGGTGGGAGCCGCGCCTGGACCGCATCGCTG
>Ga0335075_10013358_pt1 | contig 12366 bp, 11 predicted proteins | sample Lox_Sample_24_FD_206723 | JGI IMG/M metagenome (GOLD analysis project Ga0335075, IMG submission 206723) | Soil microbial communities from Loxahatchee National Wildlife Refuge, Florida, United States - Lox_Sample_2.4 | ecosystem: Environmental > Terrestrial > Soil > Wetlands | place: USA... | reverse complement strand
ATGCAAAGACTCAGCGCCCGGGCGTGTGCAACGCGGCCGAGACGCTGCTCGTGCACGAGGCGGTCGCCGACGCGTTCATACCGCTGATCGTCGAATCGCTGACCCAGGCCGGCGTGAGCGTGCGCGCCGACGCGCGCACTCATGAGCTCGTAACGGGTGCACCCGCGGGTACCTCTGCGGGGGCAAATGGCGCCGGCGCCGCTGGCACGCCGCCCGGCGCGGACGGACCACCGGCACTGGATCGCGCAAGCGAAGAGGACTGGGCCACCGAGTATCTGGCGATGACGCTGGCAGTCGGGGTGGTCGACTCCGTGGCCGAGGCGATCGAGCACATCTCCCGCTACGGCTCGGGGCACTCGGAGGCGATCGTCACCCGCGACACCGACGCGGCGCGAGCGTTCCAGCTCGGCGTCGATGCGGCCTGCGTGTATGTGAACGCCTCCACGCGGTTCACCGACGGCGGCGAGTTCGGGATGGGCGCGGAGATCGGCAACTCCACTCAGAAGCTGCACGCGCGCGGGCCGATCGGGCTGCGCGAGCTGTGCACGTTCAAGTATCTCGTCACGGGCGCCGGGCACGTCCGCGGCTGAACGAGCCAGGTGGCACGCATCGGCATCCTCGGCGGAACGTTCAACCCGCCGCACATCGGCCACGTCGCGCTGGCGCGCTACGCGCGCGCGGAGCTGGGCCTCGAGCAGGTGCTGCTGATACCGGCCCATGTCGCCCCGAACAAGCCGATCGCCGCCGAGGATCCCGGCCCGGAGCACCGCCTTCAGATGTGCGCCCTGGCGGTCGCCGGCGAGCCGGGCGTCGAGGTATCGCCGCTGGAGATCGAGCGCGGGGGAGTGTCCTATACGGTCGATACCCTGCAGGTCGTCCATGAACGACATCACGACTCCGAGCTGACGCTGATCGTGGGAGCCGACACCGCGCTGACGCTGCCGGGCTGGCGCGAACCAAAGCGGTTGCTCGGACTGGCCCGGCTGGCGGTCGCCGAGCGCGAGGAGCTGGGAACCGAGGACGTGCGCGAGGCATTGGCCGGGCTTAACCCGGTGCTGCGGATAGCGCCTCTGCGGATGGACCGAATTGCGGTGTCCTCCTCAGCGGTGCGCAAGCGCATCGCCGCAGGCGCGCCCGTGGTCGAACTGGTGGGCGAATCGGTGGCCGGCTATATCGCCGATCACGGGCTGTATCGCGCGGCGAACGCCCCCGCGCCCGCGTCCATGTCCGCGTCCATGTCCACGCCCCCGCCCTCGCCCTCGCCCATGTCCAGGCCCTCTCCCATGTCCACGCCCAATCCCACGAGCGAGATCGGCGAGGCGAGCTCATGAGCCACCCGAAGCAGACCGGCAGCACGGAGGCGCATGTCCCCGAGCCGCTGCCCGCAGAGCGTCTGCTGGGCGAGATCGCGCGCTACGCGGCCGACAAGAAGGCCGGCGAGGTGCTCGAGCTGGATCTCCGCGGGGTGCTCGGGTACACCGACTGGTTCGTGATCTGCACCGGTAACACCGAGCGCCAGACCAAAGCCATCCACGACGGAATCCTCGCGGGATGCAAGCACGAGCACGACACGCTGCCGCGCCGCGTGGAGGGATTCGGCAGGGGCGACTGGATCCTGATGGACTATCTGGACGTGGTCGTACACATATTCACGCCCGCGACACGCGCCTACTACCGACTGGAGCAGCTGTGGGGCGAGGTTCCGGTGCGTGCGGTGGGTGAGGCATAGGGGGAGCGGCGCGGCTGCGCTCGCGACGGAATGCCGGGGTCAGAACACAGCCCGCATAACCGCTCGATCGAACGCAATCGGGGAAACATGCGCACGGGTGGCGAGGGCCTTCAAGTTGGCAGGCCCGACCGCTACTCGGATGCATGTAACGGGTTCTAACGGGTAGACGACAGACATATGCCGATGCGTGCCATGCCAATGGCATGAGACCCGGCTTGTAACTGCTGTCGAAAACACAACGGGAGGAACCCGCATGTCCAGAATCATGCGCACTCACAAGCTGCGTTCTACATCCGCCTGTCTGGCCGTGCTCGGCCTGGCGGTAATTGGCCTGTCGGGAACTGCCGCGGCGGCGCCGACGGTCACGCTGAAAGCCAAAGCCGTGCCGATCCCCGGTTATCCGCACACCGGCAACATTCTCGGCGCAGGCGCCGCGCTGCAGACGGAATTCACTATCTCCGGTACCGAATACGGTGGGTTTCCGGCGCCGCTGATCGGGGTCAAGTTCTACGGGCCGGCCCGCGCAAAGCTACACCCCCAAGGGTTCGCGACCTGCGCCCCGGCCACGATTGAACAGAGCGGCCCGAGCAGGTGTTCGAAGAAGTCCCAGGCAGGCCCCAAGGGCTCCGCGAGCGGAGTCGTGAGCTTCGGCACCGAACGCGTGCACGAGAATCTGTCGGTGCAGCCGTTCTTTGCTCCCGGTGGCGGCCTGGAGTTCTTTGCGGATGGCACCTCGCCCGTATCGATCGAATTGCTATCGAAGGGCACCATCGTCAACTCCTCGCCGCCATACGGCCCGACGGTCACGGCCGGGGTGCCGCTGGTCGAAACGGTGCCCGGCGCGCTCGACGGGTCGGCCGAACGGATCAGCGTGGTCGTTGGCGCCGCATACAAGAAGGGCAGGAAGACGACCTACTACATCAGGGTGCCGAACAAGTGCCCGAAGGGCGGTTTCCCGCTGAAGGCCGTGCTGACGTTCGGCAACGTCAACAACCCCAAAGAAACGGGCGAATCGGCGGAAGCCACCTACAAGGCGCCCTGCCCCAAGAGGTAATCACCCCAGATGGCCTCGTGCCCCGTGACCGCCGCTGCGGGTCTGCCGTGGCGGCGGCACGGGCCGGCCGATCTCCTGCAGCGCCACGCCGCCCTCGCTCACGACTGGGGTCCGGTGGTCGCCGGCTCCGGGGCGCCGGTGGTCCCCGCCTCGCCCTCGGCCTTCAGATAGTCGCGCGCCAGGAAGAACTCGGCGCCCTCGATGCTCACGTGCGGGACGATCCGTCCCAGCCAGCCCGGCATGTACCAGTTGACGCGGCCCATCAGCACCATCAGCGCGGGCACGAGCAGGCAGCGCACGACGGTCGCGTCGAGGATCACCGCGACGGCCAGCCCGATGCCGAACTGCTTGATCGTCGGGTCGCCGTTGAGCACGAAGCTGCCGAACACGAACACCATGATGAACGCGGCCGAGGTGATCACCCGCGCGCTCGTGACCAGTCCCGAGATGACCGATTCGCGGTTGTCCTGACCGGAGTGCACGTGCTCCTCGATCTGGCTGACGAGGAACACCTCGTAGTCCATCGACAGTCCAAACAGGACCGCGAACATGAACAGCGGCACATACGAGACGACCGGCACAGGGCCCGGCAGTCCGATCGCTCCGCTCAGCCAGCCGTACTGGAAGATCGCCGTGAGCACGCCATAGGAGGCGCCGATCGAGAGCAGGTTCATGATCGCCGCCTGCGCCGGGATCACGACGGTGCGGAACGCCAGGATCAGCAGCAGGAAGCTGAGCGCGATCACGACCAGGATCTGCAGCGGCAGCTTGGCGGAGATGCGCGCGGCCAGATCTACGAATCCGGCGGTGCTGCCGCCGACGTGGGCCTGCATGTCGGTCCCGTGCTCGGCGTTTGGAATCGCGTTGTCGCGCAGGTGTTCAACGAGGTCTTCGGTGCCTTTCGCGGCGGGTCCGGTGGTGGCGATCGCGTTGAAGTACGCGGTCGTCCCGGCCTTGTCGATCTGCGTCGGGGTGACCGCCGCGACGCCGGGAGTCGAGGCGACGTCGTGCTGGAGCGTCTGCAGGCGCAGATCGTTTGTCCCCGTCGCCGGCGAGCCGAGCGAGACCGCGATCAGCAACGGCCCGTTCACGCCCGGGCCGAAGTTCTCGGTGAGCAGGTCGTAGGCTTTGCGCGCGGTCGTCGAGGTCGACAGCGCGGCGGTGTCCTGCTGGCCGAGGGTCAGCGACAGCAGCGGGATCGTCAGCGGCAGCAGGATCGCCAGCGCCGCCAGGCCCGCGATCAGCGGATGTGCGGCGATGTCGTTGGCCCACCGCGCCCACAGTCCCTGCCTGGTGTCGGTATCGGGGCGCAGGTCGCGGTGGGCTGGGCGCACACGCAGCGAGTTGATGCGCGGACCGATGATCGCGAGCACGGCCGGCAGCAGCGTGAGCGCCGCAAGCACGGCGACCACGACCGCGATGGCCGCCATCAACCCGAGCGTCGTGACCAGGGGAATGCCCGCCACCGCAAGCGAGACCAGTGCGATCGTCACGGTTCCTCCGGCAAAGAACACGGCGCCGCCCGAGGTCGCGGCCGCGCGCGCGATCGACTCGTCGTAGTCGAGCCCGTCGCCGAGTCCGCGAAAATGGCGCGTGACGATGAACAGCGCGTAGTCGATTCCCACCCCCAGTCCGATCATCGTCGCCAGCGTGGGCGCCACGCTCGGGACAGTCGTGACGTGGCCGAGCAGGCGGATGATCGCCAGCGCGCTCAGCAGGGCGAAGATCGCGTTGACGATCGGCAGCAGCATCGAGACGACCGTCCCGAAAGCGAACGTGAGGATCGCCATCGCGGCGACGATCCCGATCAGCTCGCTGATCTCAGTCGAGGGCTTGGACACCTTCTGACCCAGCTGTCCGCCCGTCTGCACCTCCAGGCCCGCCGCCGTGGCCGGCTGAGCGGCGTCGATGATCTGCTGGGCTTCGGAGACCGACAGTTCGCCGGGACTGACCGCGAGCGTCACCGACATGTATGCGGTGCTCCTGTCCTTGCTCAGCGCTGAGGAGTCCTGGGGTGTGAGCGGATTGGTCACCGCGGCGACGTGCGGGGCCTTGGCCACAGCGGCGACGGCCTCATCGACTGCCGTGGCGTACTTCGGTTCGGTCAGCGTTCCGTGGTAGGCGTGCAGGACGATCGGGCTCGTCCCGTTGGCCTGGTCGGGAAACGACCGGGCGAGCGTGTCGGTCGCCCGTTGACTGTCGGTTCCCGGCAGCGACAGGTTTTCGCTCGTGGTTTCGCCGAGACGGTGAGACACCGCGATCAGCGCGATCGCCGCCACGAGCCACACGCCAAGCACCACGAACCGGCGGCGAACGCAGAATCGAGCCAACCCATACAGCACACCCGTCATCGTCCGGCCGCCCCCCTCGGTTCCTCAGATTCGCGGATCACCAATGCGCCCATCCTCCCTTGCGCGACCGCGGCTGTCAAGGACGGCCGAGCGCCTCGATCGCATCCGCGCCCGCCGCCTCACCGCCGGCGGCCGCATAGGCGCGCCCCACGCACAGCGCCCCCGCGCGGCGCTCGATCGCGGTGTGCACGGCGGCGGCGAGTCGTGCGGGCGTCAATCGCCGCGGGGAGAGCCGGACGCCCGCCTGCGCGCTCTGCACCCGGCACGCGGTGTCGAGCTGATCCCGACCGCAGGGTACGACCACGACCGGAACTCCGGCCGCGAGCGCCTTCTGGGTGATGCCCATGCCGCCGTGGCAGACGACGCACGCCGCGCGCTGCAGGATCGGCTCGTGGGGCACGAAGCGCACGACCCTGCTGCCGGGGGGCGCGCTGAACTGGTCGGGGTCGTGGGCGGCCGAGGTGGCGATCACCGACATGCCCGTGGCGGGCAGCGATTCCAGCGAGACGTGCAGCAGGCGCTTGTCGCGCTGGCGCTCGGTCGAGCAGGTGACGAGCACCAGCGGGTCACGCAGCTCGTCCAGCCACGCCGGCGCCGGGAGCGGTGGGGACCAGTTGACGGCGCCGATCAGACGCACGTTCGCCGGCCAGTCGCTGCGTGGATACTCAAACCCCTCGGCGGTGAGCGCCAGCAGCACGGGCGGGCGGGCGAGCACATCGCTGTAGCGGCGCAGCTCGGGCAGGCCGTGCCGGGCGCGCAGGGCGTTGATCGCGGGCATGACCGTGCGGTCAAAGCCCGCGCGAAAGCCGTACCCGACGATCGCGTCACGGACCCTGCCGACCGGGCCGTTCATCGGCGCCAGTCCCAGTCCGAACGGCGGGGCATCGCGCGAGGGCAGTGGCAGCAGGTAGGGCGAGTACATCGCCCACGGCAGTCCCGAACGCTCGGCCACGGTAGCGGCACCCCAGCAGTTGACGTCGATCAGCAGCACGTCGGGGTTGTGGTCGTCGATCCCCCGTGCGAGGTCAGGCGCCTCCCCGGCGGCGCGCGCCGTGAACGTTTTCAGCACCGACATACCGGCCCGGGGCAGCGATCGCTCACGGTAGTCCTCGATCGCGATCCGCTCCACGGCCGGGTCGATCGGCGAGCTCGAGATGCCGATCTGCGCCAGATGCTCGAGCTCGCCGGCGAGCGTGACGATGTGCGCGCGATGGCCCCGCTTGCTGAGCTCGGAGGCGATCGGCACGACCGGATACAGGTGCCCGCGCGCGGGCGAGGTGTATACGAGGACGTTCATTTTCATTTGGCTCAACCCCCAGTGCGTAGCCCGCTCACCGCGCGTCCTCGTCCCCGTCTCCGTCCCCATTGTCGTCCTCGTCCCTGTCGTCCCCGTCCTCGTCACCATTGCCACCGTCGTCCCCGTCCCCGTCCCCGTCCTCGTCCCTGTCGTCCTCGTCACCATCGCCACCGTCGTCCCCCTCCTCGTCCCCGCCGCCGAGCAGACGTTCGATCAGGTCGGTGAGGATTGCGGAGATCTGCGCTCGCTCGAGGCCGAGGTCGTGTGAGAACAGCCACCACGTGTGCACGTCGCAGAGCACGATCAGCGCGGCGCGCCGGCGCTGGCGAGACTGCTCATCCAGGCCCTCCAGCTGCGGAGCGAACGCGTAGTCGACCCAGTCGTAGTGGACCTGGCGTCCGCGATCGGTCATACGGCGCACCAGCGGGATCCGGCGCTCCTCCGCGAGCACGCGCATCACCAGGCCGCCCCAGCGCTCGTAGTGGTCCATCAGGTTCTCGACGGCGCCGGGGACGTCGCCGACCGGCGCCCGGCCGCGTTCCCGGCGCACGATCTCGGTCGTGCGACCGATGGCGGCTTCGATCAGCCCATCCTTGGAGCCGAAGTGGCGCAGGAGCGTTTGCTTGGTGACGCCGGCTTTCCTGGACAGCTCATCGAGCGAGGCCCGTTGCAGGCGGTCGTTGTAGAGCTCCTCATCGGCCGCGTCGAGGAGCGCGTCACGGGTGCGCTGCTCAGACTGCTCGCGCGCGACCTTCTTGTACGGGCGACGTTCGATGGTGAACATCAGTCTTGCAGTGCCAGCGCCGCGGGTACCGACGCCGCCAGATATCCGGGGATCGCGAGGATCGCCAGCGCGGCGGCGGTCACGAGCGCGATGTTCGAGAGGGCGGCCAATGCGGATACGGAGTAGACGATCGGGAAGTTGATGCTCTGCGCGAGCGTATGATCGGCCAGTTGCTGTGCGTAGAGCCCGAACAGGGCTCCCGTCAGGCAGCCGACTCCCAGCAGCAGCAGGCTCTCGAGCAGGATCGTGCGCCACAGCGCGGCGCGTGGCAGCCCCTCGAGCTTGAGCTTGGCCAGGCGCGGGCGGCGCTGGAAGATCATCGCGCCGATCGCCGCGGCCATCGCCAGCACGGCGGCGATCGGGATCAGCGTCGCGATCTGGGTGAGCTGTGAGAGCGCCTGACGGCTGAGCGCGTTCTGCGCGGCCGTGTGCTGCGCGGCGCTCTGCACGGCCAGCCCACCAGCCGGGGCGCCCGACCCATGCAGCGCGCGGCGCACCTCGCCGAGGACCCGCGACCGGGATGCACCGGGGGTGAGCAGGATGCTGTATGCGCTCACTTCGGCGCTGCCCCACACGCGCGCGTAGTCGGAGGCGTTCATCACGATCGTGCCCGGCGCCCAACCGAGGTTGGTCGACAGCGCCGCGATCCGCAGCGTGCTCGGATCCGGGGTCGGCAGCGCAATCGCCTGACCGATGTGCAGGTGGTGTTCGGAGGCGACCGCCTGGGAGAGCACGAGCCAGCCGCCGGCGCGCACGCGTGCGGTTGCCTGGCGCGGGTTGCCCTGCACGAGCTGGCCGATGGGCAGCAGCGGTTCGGAGGTGCGCGGCGGGGCCATCACCAGCAGACGGCGATCGCCGTAGTCCAGCAGCCCGCTGCGGTATAGGCCCACCGTATGCACGCCCGGAAGGCGTTCGAGCCTGCCGCGATCGATCGGCGGGAACGGGGTCGTGTGCAGCAGGTTGTAGGAGCCGGCGGGGGAGACCCATATGTCGGTCGCGGCGTTCGTCTCGGCCGCCGAGCGCTGCAGGCCCGCCAGCAGATCGCTGTGGGCGCCGGCGATTGCGACGCTGCCAAAGATCGCCATCGCCCCGGTCGCCGCGATCGCGATTGCACGGGCGCCGGCTGCGCTGAGCTCCATCGCCGCCACGTGCGGGACCGCGCCCACCCGCGCGCGCGCCAGCCACTGCACGAACGCGAGCGCCATGCACAGCGCAAGCGGCAGCACCAGCAGCAGGGCGGCGACGAGCAGGACCATGCCCGGGATCGCCGCAGCAGGCGCGGCGAGCAGAATCGCCGTGGCCATGCCGATGCAGGCCACACCGGTCAGTGCCCGGGCGGGTGGGCCACCGATACGGGCCAGATGTGTGGCGCCGGTGCGGCCCGAGCCGGCAGGTCCAGGGCCGGGGGCGTCACGTACGTTACGTGCGTCACGTGCGTGACGTGGGCCGATCGCGGCGAGTGGATCGCGCGAGAGGATGTCACGCAGCGGGCTGAGCACGGCGACGATCGCCGCCAGCATCCCGCCGCCCACCGCGACCGAGATGCTCTGCCAGCTGACGACGCGCTCTGAGCCGACGGCGAACGCCAGGGACAGGAACGCGGGGTTTGGGTGCAGCAGATGGATCGAGAGCTCCTCGCCCAGCGCCAGTCCAAGCGCGCATGCGACCAGGCCGAGAACGATCGCGTCGAACGTCAGTACGCCGATCACGGTCTGCGGGGTGTAGCCGTCGCGGCGCAGGTCCACGACCAGCCGCCGGCGCTGGGGGACCGTGAACAGGACGGCGTTGAACGCGAACAAAAATCCGACGAGCGCGCTGATCGCCGAGAACAGCGCGGTCGACTGGCTGCTCGCCGTGGCTGCCTTGGCGAACAGGTGCGCTTCGTAGTCGATCGGCTCGACGTTCAGGCGAGCGCCGGCCAGCGCCTGTAGTGCCGCCCTGACCCGGGGTTCGGCGCCGGGCGCCGGCTGCACGAGAATCCGGCTCAGGCGCCCCGGCAATCCGGCCAGTTCCTGGGCGTATGAGAGCGGAGCGATCGCCACCGCGCTGTCGATCAACGGGCCGATCTGGCGCGCGTCGAGCACCTCATACAGCGGAGCTTCGGCTGTGTGGCCGGCGATCTGGAAGGTCACTTCCTGGCCGAACTTGGTCACGCCGATGCGATCGGCCAGCGGCGCCGGCAGCACGACCGCGCCGATCCCCCCGAACGGGGCCAGCGCGGTGTCGTGCACGAGCGAGCCGCCGAGCGCGGACAGGCTCCGATCCGCGCCGATCAGCTGCACCGATGCGCTTGCGTGCGGGCCGATCGCGTTGGCGCTTGCTTCCAGCAGTGGCGCGGCCGCACGCACACCGGGGATGTCGCGTACGCGCGCGAGCATGGTCTGCGGAAAGCCGCGCGTGTCGCGCGCCAGCAGTTGCAGCGTCGCGCGCCCGGCGATGCCGCGCGAGAGCTGAGTGGCAGAGCTCTGCAGGCTCGAGCTCGAGACCTGCGAGGCGAACAGCAGCGCGACCCCGGCGGCGATGCCGAGGATCGCAAAGCACTCCTGCGCCCAGCGTGCGCGCAGGCGCACACGATACAGGTGCAGGGCGTTGGCCGGTTTCACCCGGCGACCGCGCCCACGCGCACGGGCTCGTAATCGCAGAGCAGTCCGTCGCGCAGCGCGAACACGCGGTCGGCGTAGTCGGCGGCCATCGGGTCGTGACTGACGAGGACGGCCGCTACGTTGCGCTCACGGCACAGCTCGCGCAGCAGCTCGAGCACCTCGCGCCCGCGCTGGGTGTCGAGGCTTCCGGTCGGCTCATCGGCGAGCAGCAATCGGGGCTCGGTGGACAGCGCCCGGGCGATCATCACGCGCTGGCGCTCGCCCATCGAGAGCGTCTCCGAGCGATGGCGCAGACGCTCGCCCAGCCCGAGACGCTCGAGCAACGGCGTGACCTGGCGCTGAGCCTCGCGCCAGCGCATCGTCTGCAGCAGCTTCAGGACCGAGTTGTCGAGCGCGGTTACGCCCGGCAGCAGGTCGAAGCTCTGGCGGATGAACCCCAGCTCGGACAGGCGAAACTGGGAGGATTCGCGCTCTGACAGCGAGGCCACGTCGCGCCCGCCGATCAGGATCTGACCGGATGTGGGCGCGAGCAGCATCGCGATCATCAGCAGCAACGTGGTCTTGCCCGAGCCGCTGGGCCCATACAGAGCGACCGTTTCGCCGGGCTCGATCCTCAGCGATACGCCATCCACGGCGCGCACGGGCTCGCCGCCGACGGCCGGGTAGTGCTTGACGATCTCATGCAGCTCTAGCACTCAACTCTCCTCACCGCGAGGTGGTCGCGTGCGCCGGGAGCGTCGGTCCCACGACTGCCTCGATCAGTCCGATACGTCGCCGCTGACGTGCACGGTGATCGCGTCGTTGGACCGCTGAATGGTGCCGCTGAAGCTCAGACCCGATCCGTGAGCATGGGCGTAGCCGCCGGTCCCACGGGCGATCGTCATCGATCCGGAGAAGTGGGCAGTCTGGTTGCCGCGCGCATAGCTCGCAGACCCCTCGCCGGTGATCGAGCCGCCGCTCGGATAGATGCTGACTTCGGCCGTTACGCGGCTGGTCGAGACGATGCTCAGGTGCACGTAGATCGTGCCGGAGATCGTGCCCGACGCCGAACCCTGCTCGTTGAGCGTGAATCCGTGTTTGCTGGTCAGATGCAGGCTGCCGGTCTCGTTCAGCGAGAACGTTCTCGCGGTCAGCGCCGACGGAGTCGAGTGAGCCGCCGCCGGCGATACACCCGCCCCGAGAGTCATCGTCGCAATCGACGCACCGCCAGACAGTGCGACTGCCGCCGCCGCCAGGGCACGGCTGAGATTGATCGAGGGGCTCATCGCGGGCACCCGGCCGTGGCGAGCGCGCTGCCGGTCGAGCCGTCGGCGTACGTGAATTCGGCGGCGAATGGAAACCCGCCCGCGGGGCAGCGCGAGGGGATGAGGACCGAGCTCGCTCCACGTCCCCGGCGTGTGCCGCTCGCGCCGATCGTCAGGGAGAAGGTGGCGATCGAGGCGTCGGGCTCCAGCTGAAGCGTGGGGATCGGGGGGATCGACAGCTCGAGCTCTTCCCCGTACGGAGGGCGATCGGGCAGGACCGACCCGGTGAACACCATCCGCTCGTCCAGCGGCGTATACCCCCGTCCGAGAATCTCAACCGTCGGTTCGAGGTTGCGCGGAGGACCGAGAAACACCTCCAGGGAGACTTCCTCGGCGAGCGTCAGTGTTCCCGCGTGCGTCTCCACGAGCGCATGTCCACGGCCGATCTCCGACTGCGCGGGACAGCCGCTCGCGCCGCGGGCCCGCAGATGAGCGGCGGAGCAGCTGCGCAGGCTGGGAATGTCCAGGCTCAACCCTGCTGGAAATTGCAGGACCGAGCGTCGCACCGGCGAGGGCACGCCGAGATCGCCTCCCCCGTAGTCGATCGTCAACGTGAGAGCCGACTTGGCGCCGAGCCGATTGGGAGACAGGGTGGGTGTGATCGTGGCGGACGTCTCCGGGGAGGGGGCGGTCGTTGGGAGGTTGGTCGTCGTGGAGGTGGTTGCTGTTGTGGGAGGGGTTGCTGTTGTCGGAATGGATGCTGTTGTGGGAAGGGGGGTTGTTGTGGGAAGGGGGGTTGTTGTGAGGGGGGCTGTTGTGAGAGGGGCTGTTGCAGAGGAGGTCGCCGTGATGGGAGTGGTTGTGACGGAAGGCGTCGCCTGTGCGGGTACGGCCAGTCCTGAGCAGATCGCCATGGCGGCGATGGCTGTGCTGGCGCCTGCAACCGCGATCGTGATGCGAATGTCGGAGATGTGGGTCGGGTTGAGGATCATGTGATGTTCAGTATGTCGCGGCCACACCGGCGCGGGCGGAGCCTCGGGTGTGGGCGGTTTAGCGCTGGACAGCGACACGGTTGTCGCGGCCCATTCATGCGTTACCTGCTCGGACATGGGATCGTGGGATTGACGGTCAGTGAGGTCCCGTCGGCGAAGTCGATCGTCGCCTGCATTGGAAAGCCGCCGTGGGGGCACGTATGGGGGACGACCACACCCTTGACGTGCTGCAGCTTCCTGTGACCATGGACGGTCTGGTAGTAGGCGACGTTCGTGGCGCCGAACGTCAGGAATGCGGTTTCCACCGAGGCG
>Ga0335075_10013357_pt1 | contig 12367 bp, 12 predicted proteins | sample Lox_Sample_24_FD_206723 | JGI IMG/M metagenome (GOLD analysis project Ga0335075, IMG submission 206723) | Soil microbial communities from Loxahatchee National Wildlife Refuge, Florida, United States - Lox_Sample_2.4 | ecosystem: Environmental > Terrestrial > Soil > Wetlands | place: USA... | reverse complement strand
CCTTCCTGAATGACGTTTCGCGCGGGGCCCCGGTTCACATGCGGTGGTCCGGCGCCCCGGCTGCCGCGCCTACCCGCCGGGCCGGGGTGCGCATAACATCGGCGGCGTGCGGGATCTGACAGCGGCGAGCCAGCTGCCGGTCAGCGAACTGTTCGTCCTCGTCGCCGGCTGGCCTCGGCCCGGCAATAGCACCCTTGCCGCCGCGCTGGCAGGGGAGATGCGCCTGCCATTGCTGGCGAAAGACGAGATCAAGGAAGCCCTCATGGACGGCCTTGGCCAACCGCCGACCGTCGCCGAGTCGCACCGGCTCGGCCGGGCGGCGGTTCTCGCCATGCTCCGGGTGGCTCGGCGCTGCCCAGGTGCGGTGCTGGACAGCACCTGGTTCGATTACGCGATCCCGATTGCGCGAACGCTGCCGGGTCGGCTCGTCGAGGTGCACTGCATAGTGCCCGCGGAGGTGGCCCGTCCTCGTTACCGGGCAAGGATTGGGCAGCGCCACGCTGGCCATCTCGACCAGGCGAGAACCGAGCAGGAACTATGGGGCACGCTGCCGCGCCCACTCGGGCTCGGGCTCGGTCCCGTGCTGAACATCGACACATCCGGCGAAGTCGACATTACCGGGCTCGCGCGCACCGTGCTGGAATCCGCCTGAGTGCCGCTAGGGCCGGGTTACGAGGTGCGCGCGGCACCACCGTGCGGAACGTCACTGCCGTGGCTCCGCTGCCCGTTATGCATTCCCGCTACGGGCGTGGGCTCGGTTTCCGGCGCGGTCTCCGTTCCGGGTGCGGCATCGTCCGCCTCCGCAGGTTCCGTCGTTTTCGATGCGCCTGCCTTCAGGCGGCTGCGCACAGCCGCCGCGAATGCTGTCGCCGCGGCCGCCGCCGAGGCGCCGGCCAGCACGCGCCAGCGCCGTCGCCGCGGCGCAGCGGGATCGATGCGGTGCGCGGCAGCCGACAGCAGCGAGGAGGCCCTGGGCGCGACGCTGTCTTGCAGGACCTGCCCGGCTCGCTCAACCTGAGGGGCGGCCCAGGCACGGGTCTTGTCGGCCTGGTGCCTGGCAGCTGTTCTGGCGGTCCGTGCTAGTGGTTTGACCTGCCCGGCCGCTGGCTGCAGCCGGGCGGCTGCGCGGCGCCAGGCGCTGGTCAGCGCGGTCGGTGGCCGGTGGTGCACTGTGTTGCGGGTCATGGGAAACCTCCGCGGGGGATGGCCTGCCGCCGAACACTTCCCCAGTCCGCGCTTGTTAACCATTCCGGCGTCTTACCGCTCTGGGTAGACGGATCAGTCGGTCAGCCGCTTCTCCATGTAGATGCGTCGGTACCCGTCCTCGGCCCGGCGCTCGACTTCCACGTAGCCGAGCCGTGCATAGATGGCCTGGTTTTCGGTCATGGCCTCGTGGGTGACCAGGGCTATGCGGCCCAGCGCGCGGCGTCCGGCTTCCTGCTCGGCGAATTCCATGAGGGCACGGCCGAGCCCGCGGCCCTGAGCGCCGGGATCTACGGCAATGTTCTCGACGTACAGGTGGTCGTCGCGGGGGTAGACGGTTAGCACGGCCGTGATGGGAGAGCCTGTGACCCAGGTCGTACCGGCCTCGACGGATGGCCCGTAGTCGCGGAACATCGGAGCGGGTGGTTTATCCATCCGCGTCAGGTACACGGCGTACGCGGCGTCGATGACTGCCCTGATGGCTGGCAGGTCCTCCGCGGTCGCACGACGGAGCCCGAGCGGCGCGGGGGCGCTGTCAGATGGCGTTGCAGTCATGGGTCGACCTCATCGAGTTGAGCATCCTGGTTCGTCTCAGCCATGCCCGGCGCCCTCAGGCTGTGCAGTCCAACGAGGCGATGAACTCGGCCAAGGCAGCCGGTTGGGACAGGAACGGCGAGTGCGAGCTGTCCAGTTCGGTAACGACGGTCGGCCGAGCCGACACCGCGTCGATCTCTTTGACCAACCGGCGTTGCAGCGCGATCCGCAGCATATTGTCGCGCGTGCACATGACGTACGCGTGCGGGATGGCGCCATAGCGCGATCTGGTCACCTCGAACGCCGGTGCCGCGAGGCCGGCCGGACCGTCCGTGCCCAGCAGGGAGATCGCCGCCGTCGCGGTGTCAACGTCGAGGTCGTTGTAGAACGTCTCGCGAATTAGGTCATGCCGGCTCACGTCTCCGGTGTCGATCCGCAGCCCGCCGGTCTTCCTCGGGTCCGCCCCGAGCAGCCCGCTCATCCTGTCACCGGCTTCGCCCGTGTTTTCCGGACTCATGGCATAGGCTGCGGCGGGCAGTCCGGACACCGGCGCGTACGCGCACACGTAGACCAGGCCGGCGAACAGTTCCGGCGCGGCCTCAGCGGCTGCGGTCGCGACTGCTCCGCCCATGCTGTGCGCGACGACAAGGCAGGGCTGGCCGCGACCGATCCGCCGGATCTGCGCGACGAGTGTCGCGGCCGCAGACAATGCGGTCACCCCGGCTACTCGCGACGGCTCGGTGGCGAATGCCTCCGCATCCATTGGCCGGCTCCATTTCGAGCGCGGGGGGCGGGCTTTCAGGCCGTGGCCGTCGAGGTCGACCGCGACGGATCTGAGCCCTCGGGCGGCCAGCTCCTCGGTGACCAGGCTCCAGCACCAGCTGCCGTGCCACATGCCGTGGACCAGTACGACAGGAATCTCAGTACGCATTTGTCCTCCGACTTAGCCATTGCAAACCCTAAGACAGTGTCTCATCATATGCGAACTCGCACCGGGGCGCAGGACCGTATCCCTCTCGTTGCTGATGGCCCCAGGGCGACTTTGACAAAGACCCGGAACACGGAGCACTCTGAGCGAGACAGTGTCTCGGGCAATCGAGGAGTATCTATGACCACGCCCCCCAGCGTCGCCATCGTCAGGGAGCTTGGCCGGAAGTACTGCAACTGGGGCCGCTGGGGTGCAGACGACGAGCTGGGCACGCTCAACTACGTCACCCCGAAGGAGGTCGTCAAGGCCGCAGGCCTGGTCAAGACCGGGCGGACCGTAGAGATGGGGCTGCCAATCGACGACGCGGGACCGCAGTCTGGGGGAGGTGCATTCGGGCGGTTCAATCCGATCCACCTGATGATCAGGGACGGAGCCGACGTGGCGGCCGGCACGACCATCCGCGACTTTTACGGCGGCGTGGACCGGCATCTGCGCGGCACCGACGATGTGCTCATCATGCCGCTGCAGAGCGGCACCCAGTGGGACGCTCTGGCGCACATCTTCTTCGAAGGCAAGATGTACAACGGCTACGACGCCGATCAGGTGAGCAGCAAGGGCGCGCTGAAGAACGACATCACCGGCGGATGCGGCCGGATGATCGGCCGCGGAGTACTGCTGGACGTGCCCGCCGCCCGAAGAGTGCCGTGGCTCGACCCTGGTTACGCCATCACCTCAGCGGACCTCAATGAGTGCGAACGCCGCCAGGCCGTGCAGGTGCGCCAAGGTGACTTCGTGTTCGTCCGCACCGGTCAGATGGCCCAGGTGAGAGACCGGGGCACCTGGGATGACTACGCGGGAGGCTCGGCGCCAGGTCTGGGCCTGGATGCAGTCCCCTGGGTGGGTGACCGCCAGATCGCCGCTTTGGCCACTGACACATGGGGGATGGAGGTGCGCCCGAACGAGACGCCCGACACGTTCCAGCCCCTGCACATCGTGTTCATCGTCCACATGGGTCTGTGGGTCGGAGAGATCTTCGACCTTGAGCCGCTCGCGCGGGCCTGTGCGGAGGAGGGCCGCTGGGAATTCATGTTCTCCGGCCCACCCCTGCCTATCACACGAGCCGTGGGTTCGCCGCTGACGCCGATCGCGGTGTTCTGAGCGCCGTCGCCTAAGGTCTGGCCGCAACCCCGCCGAACAAACAACGAATGGAAACAAGCCATGTCTTGCGACGGCGCCCGCATCACCGTTCTCGACGAGAACTTCATCGACATTCTGCTGCCGTCAACCGACCGCATCACCCGATACGGAATGGACCAGCACTTCAGCCCCAAGTATGGCGAGATCCTGGCCGAGAACGGACTGTGCTTCTACGTGGAGACGTTCTCCGCCGGAACCGTCACTACCGTCCTGTTCGACACCGGCCTAACCGCTCCGGTCGTGCTGCACAACGCGGCGCTCCTGGGCATCGACCTTGCCGACGTCGACGCAATCGTGCTCAGCCACGGCCATCCCGACCATATCGGCGGCGTAATCGGTGTGCTCGAAGCCATCGGCCACCAGGTGCCGCTAATCGTCCACCCCGATGCATTCGACCCCCGGATGATTGTCAAACCATACGTCACCCTGCCAATGATCAACATAGGCTTCAGCCGGGAACGGATCGAACACGCCGGCGGTGGACTCATCCCGGCGCGCGAACCCATTCAGCTCGGTCCTGGTCTGGTGACGTCCGGAGAGATGGAAACGACGGTCGACTTCGAACTCGAAGCGCCTGCCGGCCGCTTCTGCGTCCACGCCGACGGTGCTGTCGAGGCTGATGTCATCAACGACCATCAGGTGCTCGGCCTCGACATCGCGAGCGAAGGCCTGCTCGTGATCGACCCGTGCGGGCACCGCGGCATCGTCAGCTCGACCGAACACATGCGCAAGCTCGTTGGCACCGAGGCCGTCTACGGCGTCATGGGAGGCTTTCACGCCGGTCATCCCGGCATAAGCGCCAACCGGATCGACAACACCGCTCGCCGCCTGGCCGAGTACGCACCGCAGCTCATCGCCCCCATGCACTGCAGCGGCTTCCCGCTACGACGGGCAGTCGCCGAGGTCGCGCCGAATGCGTTCGAGCTGATTACCGCCGGATCCGTGATCACGGTCGGCAACGTTCCCCCGCAGACCCGCAGGCTTCAGACTAGTTCCGTCCGCTGACGGAAGGCGCGCTCGTCACCTCGCGCGGTTCCTGCTGGGGCGCTGTCCAGAGAGCCGTTGACCTCAGAGAAGGTAACCGGTATCAGGCAACGTCTTCGCCCCAGGGCTCGCCGGAGTATCCGAGCCTGCGCGAGAGCTGCCAGGCGGCCTCGCGGACGGCGGGTCCGATAGTCCGCACAGCCTCTGGTGTCAGCCGGTCGGCCGGGGCACTCACGGTGACCGCGCCCGTGCAGGTACCGGCTGCGTCGAAGAACGGCGACGCCACGCCCGCGCCGCGCGCGACCCACCCGCTCTGGGAGTAGGCGTATCCGAGCCGGGCGTCCTGATCGAGCTGGACCCGGTATTTGCCGGGATCGGTGATGCTCATTGGCGTGTACGCGGTCAGGCCGTGCGCTATCACTCCATCGGCCTCCGCGCGGGGCAGCGCCGCCAGGATCGAGCGCCCGGCGGCGCCGGTCGTCAGCGGGAAAAGCTCGTTGAGCTCGATCACGTAACGGATCCGCTGAGAGCACTCGACCTTGTCCTGGAAGATCACCTGGTGGCCACGGCGAACAGCCAGGTACGTGGTCTCGTTGAACTGGTCAGTAAGGGCCTGCAGCAGCGGCGCGGCAGCCAGCCACAGCGAGTCGCGCTGCCGCACCGCGGCAGCCACCGCGAACATCGCCGGCCCGACCGTGTACGTCCCGCGGTCATCGGCCTGCTCGACCCAGCCGAGTCTTTCGAGCTGACCGAAGATGCGGCTCACCGCGGAACGGTCGATCCCGGTGGCCCGCTCCGCCTCACGCACACCGACGCCGCCCGCTTGGTGGCCGACCAGGTCCAGCAGAGTCGCCACCCGGTAGGTGATGCTCGGGGGCGGGGATTGGACCTGGGGCTCGTTTCCGGTTTCCGCTGCCACGGCCGGGTCGGCGGATGGTCCGCTCGCGCGCGGCTGGTTCCGGGTCACTGTGGCTTCTCTCTGCGGGCTGGCGATCACCGTTCCCGATGATATCTACCTTGAGTGAGACACCGGCTCAACTGAGTGAACAATGCCAAGTCAACCGGACCGTGCGGCTATCGCCTGCCGTAACTCAGGCCGTGCTGGTCAGCGAGTGGTGGCCGATGTCGCGGCAAGGACCTCGTCCAGCCAGTCGTAGGTGACCTGGTGCGCCAGGCTGGAGTTGCCGCGCACGCAATGTATCTCCCCGCCGTCGTCTTCTGTGGTGAGGACGAAGCGGTTGTTCGGGTTGGGCAGTCGGTCGAAGAAGACCCTGGCGTTGTCGTACCACTGCTTGCCTTCCCCGGTGGTGGAGATGTTGAGGATCGGGCAGGTGATCTTGTCCTCCAGCCCGGCGAGGGAGAAGCGCTTCAGGTACTCGCCCCAGGCGGGGATGTCGCTGATGCCGCGGGTCAGGCCGAAGCGGGGCATCACTTCCTCGACGGCGTACCGCCCCTTCGGGCCAAGCTCGTCCTCGGTCGGCAGGTTGGTGAAGTACTCGTCCTTTATCGTCTGGCTGTGCGGCATATACGGCCACAGTTCCGGAGTAATGGCAAGGGCAACGCCGGCGGCGATCCGGTGGTCGTGACCCGCAGCGCGAGGCACGAAGTACCCGCCCATGCTGTAGCCGGCGTAGGCGATGCGGTCGTGGTCGACATCATCCCGGCTGTCGAGGTAGTCCAGCGCGGCTCCGGCCGGAACCTCCCAGTCAGGGCGGAAGACCAGGCTCCGGTCCTCCAGGTAGGTGCCAGGCTGGCCAGGGCCGTCCCACAGCAGCACGTTGTAGCCGCGGCGCAAGCCGGCCGCGGCGCCGCCGCTGAAGTACATGCGCTCGGCCGTCCCGTCGCCGCCGGTGTTGATCATGATCGTGGGACGGGCCTGGCCGCTGTCGTCCGCGGCGAGGAAGTAACCGGGCAGCTCCTTCGCCCCCTCGTACGGGATGCGCACGACCTCGAACGGGTGATCGAAGAGGGCGCCGGCCGCCCGGAAGGCGTCCCGCTGGCGGCGGTAGAGCTCGACCTTGCGCGGGTCGCTGTCCGGCGCGAAGAAGAACGAGGCCTCGTAGTAGGTGGTCGCGCGGAGGAACGCCTCGCGGGCGCTCACCCGGTGGCCGCGGGCCAGGCAGTCGTGCCCGGTCTGCTCCACCCGCTCCGCGAGCGCGCGCCACTCTGCCAGCCAGCCCTCGATGTCACCGTCCTTGATCTTGCTCGCGGTGGACAGGCACTCCCCGATCTCCGCCCCGGAGTAGGTCGTCTGGCTGAGCCACCGTATGAGCTGGAATTCGAAGTGCCCGTAACTGAACACGTGCGTCACGCTCCGGCTGTATCCCTGCACGACGGCGGTCGTGAACAGCTCAGGGTCGGCCGGTGCGGTGCCGTAGCTGGAGTGCTTTTCGATGATCTTCATGATCATGCCTTTCTGCGACTGACAACTACTGCTGATTGGATGCGCTGCTGCATCTAATCGCAGATTACGGTGACATGATACGATGCGCAAGTGCATCTTATGAGTCCCCAGCCGCCGCACCGCCGACGCGGCGCGGCACTGGAGGAGGACCTGCTGGCCGCGGCATGGGAAGTCCTGCGTGAGAACGGATATGCCGGCTTCACGCTGGAAGCGGTGGCTAGGCAGGCAGGCACCAGCCGCCCGGTCATCGCCCGCCGCTGGACCAGCCGGCACGATCTGGTGAAGGCGACCATCGCGCACACCGCCGCGACGCGGCCGGTGTCGACGCCGGATACCGGAAACCTGCGCGGTGACCTCATCGCGTCCATGCGTGAGATCAACCGCACCCGGCTCGACTTCGCGACGGTACTCGGCGTGCAGCTCGGCGGCTACTACCAGGAGACCGGCGAGACTCTGTCCGACCTGCTCGACGTCATGCTCAACGGGCGGGACCCGGTAGTCCACAAGATCTTCGCGGCCGCGATCGAACGCGGTGAGGTCGATCCCGTTCGACTGACGCCACGTATCCGGTCCCTACCGATGGACCTGCTGCGCGGTGAGGTACTCAAGACCCTGCAACCGATGCGGGACGAGGGCATCGACGAAATCGTCGACACGATCGTCCTCCCCCTCGTCCGACCCGTCGAGGCCGCCGGGGACGAACGCCAGACCTGACCGCGGCACGAGTCGCGCAAGGGCGGCCGGCCCATCGGGCAGCGGTGCTTGTGGCACGCCAGCAACCGTCGCCTGCTGGCCGTGGGCTAACTGCCGGAAGGAGGGTAATTCGCCGTTGTCGTGTCCGACGCGGCGGGGAACTGCCCGGTGGTGGTGCGGAAGGCACCGGAGGGCGTCGGGAACTGCTCCGACCGGCTCGGATACGACGAGTAGCCGTCTGTCTCCTCTTCGACATCCTGGGCTGCGAGCATGGAGAACCTGCCGATGGCGAGCGCGGCGATGAACAGGATGAGCGCGCCGAGCCCGAAGAACAGTGCTGCCTTCTCCAGGTAGCTCTGTAGCGCGGCCGTCATGTTTGCGCTCTGGAGCGGAGCGCCGACGCTGATCGAGTGGTTCTTCAGTACGTCGGTAACGACGCCAGCGCCCCCGACCAGCCACGCGCCGCCGAGTGCGGCGAGCACGCCGCCAGAAATGCCGACCGCGCGGTTCCGAGTGACGGCCACCATCAGTCCGCCGAGCAGCGCAGCGGCCCCCGGAACGAGGGACAGGTACAGCCTGCCGGAGTTCCACGCGAAGGCCTTGTCCGGCGTGAAGCCGAAGTGGAGGTAAGGGCCGATAAACGGCGCCAGCCCGCCCCACAGGCCGAGCAAGATTAGCAACACACCGCAGACTGCGCCACGAGTTCGCGGAATGCTGGCTACGTCGTTCATGTCTGCTCACTCTCTGCCTAATCGGATGTTTAAAGACTTGCACATGAAGGGTGCTCGCTGGCTAGTGGCTTGGGCAAAGTGCTGGTAAATCACCACGGAAGACCTGGCCAGACCCTGCCGGGGTGCGGACCTCGGCAGGTATGGTCGCGCTCGTGGACGTGCGCAGGCTGACTCCGCGTACCGACGACGTGCTGGCGGATTCGCGACTAGCCGCAGCGGAGCATCGGCTCGGCCGCGCGATCGTGCTGTCGGCCGTGCGGCGCGCGCAGGATCTCGCTCGCTCCGGCCAGATCGAGCCGGCTGCCGTTCCGGACGCCGCCGCAGAAAGCCTGCCGCTGATCGCCGCTACGCTGACGCCGGTGATAAACGCCACCGGGGTCCTGCTGCACACCAATCTCGGCCGGGCGCCCCTGTCAGTTGCGGCCAGAGATGCACTCGAGGTGGCCGCCGGCAGTACCGACCTGGAGTTCGACCTGCCCTCGGGCCTGCGCGGGCGGCGCGGCCGCGGCATGCTCAGTGCGCTGTCGGCCGCCGTGCCCGGGGCCGAAGCCGTGCACGTGGTCAACAACAACGCGGCCGCACTGGTCCTTGCTGCCACGGCGCTGGCGTCCGGTCGCGAGATCGTAGTGAGCCGCGGCGAGCTGATCGAAATCGGGGACGGGTTCCGTCTCCCGGACCTCCTGGAATCCACCGGAGCGCGGATCCGCGAAGTCGGCACAACCAACCGGACGACAGCTGCCGACTACGCCGCCGCCATCGGCCCGCAGACCGCCTTCGTGCTCAAGGTTCACCCGTCGAATTACCGGATAGAGGGGTTCACGACCAGTGCTTCCATCGCTGAGCTGGCCGGTCTGAGCGTGCCGGTAATCGGCGACATCGGCTCAGGTTTGCTCACGCCGCACCCGCTGCTGCCCGCCGAGCCCGACGCCAGCAGCTGGCTCAGCGATGGCGCAGCGGTCGTGACTGCCAGCGGCGACAAGCTACTCGGCGGTCCGCAAGCTGGCCTGCTGCTTGGCCGGTCGGACCTGATCAGCCAGCTCGCGCGGCATCCCCTGGCGAGGGCGCTGCGCGTCGACAAGCTGACCGCAGCGGCCCTCGAGGCGACGCTGGCCGGACCGCGGCCTCCGGTGGCCGAGCAGCTGGCCGCCGGCCAGGCACAGCTAACTGAGCGAGCCGACCGGATCGCGGCTGCCCTGACGGCCGTGAGCATCGATGCGCGTGCTCAGCAGTCGGAGGCTGCAGTCGGTGGCGGCGGGGCGCCCGGAGTAAGCCTGCCAAGTGCCGCCGTCAGCCTGCCGGCCTCGTTCGCGGCCGAGCTTCGGGCCGGCGCTGCCGTGCGCCGGGGCGCGATGCCAGCTGTCGTGGGACGGATCGAAGACGGCCGGCTTCTACTTGACCTGCGTGCCGTCATGCCGGCGGACGACGAGCGCCTGACTGCGGCTGTACGGGCTGCAGCTGACCTGGCCGCGGCGGGCTGAGCGCCATGTCAGCAACTCAGGTCAAAGCCATGCACGTCGTCGTAACCGCCGGCCATGTCGACCACGGCAAGTCCGCGCTAATCAGGGCGCTGACCGGGATGGAGCCGGACCGGTGGGCGGAGGAACAGCGCCGGGGGATGACCATCGACCTCGGTTTCGGCTGGCTCACGCTTCCCTCCGGCGATCGGCTTGCCTTCGTGGACGTACCCGGCCACGAACGGTTCGTGACCAACATGCTCGCCGGTGCCGGGCCGGTGCCGGCCGTGCTGTTCGTCGTGGCGGCCGATGAGGGCTGGATGCAGCAGTCCGCTGAGCATCTGGCTGTTGTGAGTGCCCTTGGCATCCAGCGGGGCCTGCTGGTCGTCACTAAGAGCGACCTGGCCGATCCGGAACCCGCCATCAGCCAGGCAAGCGCGGAGATCGCGCAGACTGGCCTAGGTGAACTGCCAGCTATCGCTGTCAGCTCAGTGACCGGGGCGGGCTTGACCGAGCTCGTCGCGGCGCTCGACGACCTGTGCCGCAGTCTTCCCGAGCCGGATCCAGGTGCACCGGTCCGGGTCTGGGTCGATCGCACGTTCAGCATGACGGGCAGCGGCACTGTCGTCACCGGCACGCTGCCGGCTGGCACTGTGCACCGGAGTGACGAGCTGGTGATCACTCCGTCAATGCGGCCCGTCCGGGTGCGGGACCTGCAGTCACTCGGCGAGACGGTACCGTTCGCATCGGGAGTGGCGCGCGTCGCCCTGAACCTGCGCGGCGTCTCGCGCGAGGCGGTGCACCGCGGCATGGCGCTCGTCCAGGCGGGCCGGTGGACGCTTACCGACCTGATCGACGTCCGCCTGACCGCGCAACCGGGTCAGCCCGCGACTCCGGGCTTGCCGGTAGTGCCAGCGCAGCCGGCACCGCCAGCGCGGGCCGGCGTCGCGGCACCGCCCGGCCAGTCAGTAGTGCCAGCACAACCCGGCCAGCTGACGCGGGCAGTGACCCTGCACGTCGGCTCGGCGCGTGTCGTGGCCCGCGTGCGACCGCTTGGCCCTGGACTGGCCAGGCTCAGTCTGGCGGACCCGCTGCCGCTGCATGTCGGAGACCGGATCCTGTTGCGCGACCCTGGCAGCCGCCGCTACGGCTCGTTCCCCGCCGTAATGGGCGCTGTCGTGCTTGATGTAGCTCCGCCACCAATCGCGCGCCGGGGTGCCGCAGCCGCGGCGGCGCGGCTCCTGTCCGGCTGGCCCGACCAGCCAGGCGCGGCCGAGCTGCTCTCCAGGCACGGAATCATGCGTGCCAGCGCGATGCTGGCCATGGGCGTGTCGGAGCATCCGGCGGCTGTAGCCGGCGAGTGGCTGACTGATCCCGAGCACTGGCGCACCCTCGGTCATCAGCTTGGCGAGGTGCTCGCAACCCATGCGGCCGCCGAGCCGCTGGCAGCCGGGATGCCGATCGACGCCGCGCGCGCAGCTCTGGACCTGCCGGACCGCAGGCTGGTGCTCGCGCTTGCCCAGCCGCCGTTCCGGGTCGCTTGCGGCGCGGTCCACATCGCGCGGCCTGCCGGTCAGGAAGGCGGCCCGGACCTGCCCGAGCCGGTGCAGGCGGCAGTGCGGCTGCTTCGCGCCGACCTCGCTGCCGCGCCGTTTGCTTCACCGGACGCGGATCGGCTGCGCAAGCTCGGGCTCGATGCGCGCAGTATCGCCGCGGCTGTGCGGGCCGGGCAGCTGCTGCGCATCAGCGACCAGGTAGTGCTGGCGCCAGGCGCCGATGTCCAGGCCGGCGAGGTACTGGCCCGGCTGCCTCAGCCGTTCACGGCGGCGCAGGCCAGGCAGGCGCTAGATACCACCAGGCGCACTGCCATCCCGCTGCTTGAGTACCTGGACGCCGCGGGCATCACCAAGCGGCTGCCAGACGACAGGCGCGTAATGCCCGGCAGGCCGGCTAGCCCTGCAGCGCCGAGTGCCAGCGGCGGGGCTGCGGCCAGTCAGGCCGCAGCGAATGCGGCCGTCGCCGGTGCCGCTACTGGCGGCGGGGCTGCGGCCAGTGCAGCCGCTGCCAGCCCCGGCCGCTGAAGCGCAGCGGCCCGGGGGCTGCGGGCTGCGTGAGCTACTGAGCGCCGAACCGAGTCGCTGACCAGGTGCCCGCCTCCACCGGCGGAACTCCTGCAGCAATCCAGCGGGACAGTACTGCGGCCGTGACCGGCGCGTTGAGTATGCCGGTGCGGAAGTGA
>Ga0335075_10013355_pt1 | contig 12369 bp, 10 predicted proteins | sample Lox_Sample_24_FD_206723 | JGI IMG/M metagenome (GOLD analysis project Ga0335075, IMG submission 206723) | Soil microbial communities from Loxahatchee National Wildlife Refuge, Florida, United States - Lox_Sample_2.4 | ecosystem: Environmental > Terrestrial > Soil > Wetlands | place: USA... | reverse complement strand
AAAGGATCGCTGCAAGAGCAATCAGACAAATGGTTTGCGGTGGGTGTACACCAATTTGTGCCAATACTGGCTATCCTATATCTGCGTAAACCGTGGGGACTCGGTGGGCAAGAGGAGCTATCGTGCTGAATTGGATCATCGATTTCGCCTTGCGGAACCGCTTCCTGGTCATCCTCGGCGCGCTGGCCTTCGCCGTCGCCGGTGGGATCGCCCTGCGCCATCTCGACATCGACGCTTTTCCGGACACCACGCCAGTACAGGTGCAGATCAACACCAACGCGCCGTCGCTGGGACCGGAAGACGTGGAAACGCTCATTACCTTTCCCATCGAGCAAGCCCTCGGCGGTCTGCCGCGTCTTATCAAGGAAACCGGCCTGCGCTCCATTTCCAAGTTCGGGCTGTCCCAGGTAGTGGTGACGTTCGAGGACGGCACCGACATCTACTTCGCTCGCCAGGTCGTCAACGAACGGCTCGGCACGGTCGAGCTGCCGCCCGGTATCCAGCGGCCGAAGCTCGGGCCGGTCGCCACCGGCCTCGGCGAGGTTTTCCACTACACCCTTACCCTCAAGGGTTGGGACTTCTCGAACGCTTCCGACGCCGAGCGCGTCGAGAAGCTCACTTACCTGCGCACCATTCAGGATTGGGTCATCAAGCCGCAGCTCCGCGCCGTCAAGGGCGTGGCCGAGGTCAACAGCTGGGGCGGCTACGAGAAGCAGTACCAGGTGCGGATCGACCCCGAGCAGCTCATCAAGCACGGCCTTACCTTCGATCAGGTGGTGACGGCCCTGGAACAGAACAACAAGAACGTCGGCGGCGGCGCGATCCGCAAAAACAGCCAGATGCTCCTCGTCCACGGTCTCGGCCGCACCGTCAACGAGCAGCAGATCCGCAACATCGTCATCGCCGCCAAGGACGGCGTGCCGATCCGCGTCCGCGACGTGGCCAACGTACAGATCGGCCATGAGATTCGCCGCGGCACGGTGACGGCCCACGGCCGCGGCGAGGCGGTCCTCGGCCTGTGCTTCATGCTCATGGGTGAGAACAGCAAGACCGTCTCCTCCGACCTCAGCAAAAAGCTGGAAGAGATCAAGACGCTGCTGCCGTCGGATGTCGAGGTCCAGGTCGTTTACGATCGCACCGAGCTGGTGGACTTCGTCATCGACACCGTCCGCAAGAACCTGTTCGAGGGCGGCCTGCTGGTCATCGCCATCCTGTTCGCCTTTCTCGGCAACCTCCGCGCCGCGGCCATCGTCGCCCTTGCCATTCCGCTGTCGATGCTGTTCGCCTTTACCGGCATGCTTCGCTTCGGCATCGCCGCCAGCTTGCTGAGCCTCGGAGCCGTCGATTTCGGCATGGTCGTGGATAGCTCCGTGGTGATGGTCGAGAACTGCGTGCGGCACATCGCCCACGGCGACCTGCGTAAGCGTGGCAAGCGCGACGTGATCCGCGACGCGGCGGTCGAGGTCCGCAAGCCGACCCTCTTCGGCGAGCTGATTATCATGATCGTTTATCTGCCGATCCTGACGCTGGAGGGGATCGAGGGCAAGCTGTTTCGGCCCATGGCGTTGACGGTCATCTTCGCCCTGCTGGGGTCGATGATTCTGTCGCTGACCGTGATGCCGGTGCTGGCGAGCTTCTTCCTGCCGCGGCGGATTCAGGAACGGGAGCCGTTGCTGATGCGCGTCGCTCATGCGATTCACAACCCGGTCCTGAAGCTGTGCATGGACCATCGCTATGCAGTGATCGCCGTGGCCGCCTGCGTCCTCATCTTCGCGTTCTGCATGATCGCGCCGCACCTCGGCTCCGAGTTCGTGCCGCGTCTGTCGGAAGGCGCGATCGCTGTCGGCATCGTCCGCCTACCCGGCACCGACCTGGAAGAATCGATCCGGATCAACACCCGCATGGAGCAGATTGTCCTGAAAGCATTTCCCGACGAGGTGCGACACGTCTGGAGTCGGGTCGGCACCGCCGAGGTAGCCACCGACCCGATGGGCGTGGAGCTAACCGACTTCTTCATCACCCTGTACCCACGGGAGCAATGGCAGCGGGCACGGACGCAGGACGAGCTGCGGGTACTTATCGACCGCGAGCTGCGCGACATCCCCGGCCAGCGGATGACTTTCTCACAGCCAATCGAGATGCGCATGAACGAGATGGTCTCCGGCGTCCGCGCGGACCTGGGGATCAAGCTGTTCGGCGATGACTATGACACGCTTATCAAGACAGGGACCGAGATCGAGGCGGTCCTCAAGACCATCGACGGCAATGCCGACGTGGCCGTGGAGCAGGTCACGGGCCAGCCGATCCTGCAAGTCAAGATCAAGCAGGATGAGATCGCTCGCTACGGCATCCCCGCCAGGGCGGTGCTCGATGTCGTTCAGGCCGTCGGCACACTCGAAGTCGGTCAGGTGATCGAAGGACAATTCCGCTTCCCGCTGATAGTACGGCTGCCGGAGAAGCATCGCGCCGACCCGGAAGCGATCGGCGCCATCCTGATCCCCACCCCTGCCGGTGAGCGCATCCCGGTGTCGCGCCTGGCCGCGATTGAGCTGGCCGAAGGGCCGTCCACGATCACGCGCGAGTGGTATCAGCGGCGAATCACCATTACCAGCAACATCGTCGGCCGCGACATGGGCAGCTTTGTGGCCGAGGCTCAGCGCAAGGTCGCCGAGAAGGTCCGAATGCCGAGCAGTCGTTACCACCTCGAATGGGGCGGTCAGTTTGAGAATTACGAACGCGCCCGCCAACGCCTGATGATCGTCGTCCCGGTGGCGATAGTGCTGATCTTTACCCTGCTGTACTTCACCTACCACAACCTCGTGGACGCCCTGCGGGTGTTCACGGGTGTGCCGTTCGGCTGGGTGGGCGGCATCATTGCGCTGTGGCTGCGCGACATGCCGTTTTCCATCTCGGCCGCGGTCGGCTTCATCGCCCTTTCTGGGGTGGCCGTGCTCGACGACATGATTCTGGTGTCCTACGTCCGGCAGCTCCGGCGGCAGGGGTTGTCCGTCCACGAAGCGGTGCGGCAAGCGGCGATCACCCGGCTGCGGCCGGTGCTGATGACGACGCTGGTGGCAAGCCTGGGCTTCCTGCCGATGGCCCTGAGTACCGGCCAGGGAGCGGAAGTGCAGCGGCCGCTGGCAACCGTCGTCATCGGCGGCGTCCTCGGGGCGATGGTGATGTCACTGCTGGTGCTGCGCGTGCTGTACCTGCTGTTCGACTGGCTTGCCCACGGCGCCTACTGGGTGCTGACGAAGGCGTTTCGAGTAAACCCGGAAACGGCGGAGTCCGTGCTCGGACTGAGTGTGGAACCGACAGAGGAGGAGGAGCTGGTCGGGGCGGTGTCGCGGAATGGTTCTGCGAGCACCTCGACCCACGTTACGCCGATATAAAGGAGAAAGTTGATGCGCAGAGTAACCTCATGGGGCGGCGTTGGCCTCAGCCTGTTCGCGGCCCTTGTGCTGATAGCGGCCGGCTGCAACAAATCCGGTCAATCGAAAGAGAAGGACACGAAGCCGGCCCAGGGCGGTCAGGCCAAGGCGGACACCAAGCACAGCGGTTGGTGGTGCGACGAGCACGGCATCCCCGAGGCGGAGTGCAGCATGTGCAACGCCAAGGTTGCCGCCGAGTTCAAGAAGAAGGGCGACTGGTGCGACAAGCACGAGCGCGCCCTGTCGCAGTGCTTTATCTGCAATCCCAAGGCCAGGGAAAAGTACGCGGCCATGTATCGGGCCAAGTACGGGAAGGAGCCGCCGCCCACCGAGGACGACTAGAAAGCCTCAAATGTCCTCCGAGCCGCGCACGCAGCGCAGCGGAGTAAGCGGCCGCACCGGGATCCACAGCAAGCCGAACGACGATTCCGCGATGGTGGTTCTGGACGGTCATTCTTGCTACATCGGCGTGCCTCATTTTGCACGAAAAAACGCCTCTCCCAGAGGCGAAAGCCGCTCTGGGCGAGGCGTTTCTGCATTGGATTGCACCGATGCCCCTGCGTCTGCTCGACCCGCCGCGAACCGCTCACTCCCTACTGTCCGTCGAGGAGCCGTTGCACTTCGGGGCTGGAATGCTTGTATCCTGGCCTCTTCGATGGTGGTAGGAATCGCTCCACTACTGCCCGGACCCGGCTTATCTCTTCGCGGAGTGCCGCTACTTCCTTGCTTATCCGTCCCAGAGCTTCCACCGTTTTGCTGTTGTCGATCCGGCCGGCGAGCTCCTCCACCGCCGTTGCCACGGTTTTCAACGCTTGCCCCTTTCTCTCGAATCCCGCTGGCCTCGGATGCCAGCGCATACTCTCCCCTTCGCAAGGTATGTGTACCACACCTTGCGGCCGATCTTTCGCTACCTCGTTTGCTGCGCCGTTGCTCGGTAGCGCCTGCTGCCGTCCCTTCCAATCCACCCCTCCTCGGCGAGCCGGCGGATCATTTTTGACGCCCGTTCGTAACTGCCTTCCACGCCCGCCGCCGCGATAATCTCCTTCACCCTCAGTGGCCCTCCCGCTTCCTCCAGCGCGGTTATCACCCGCCTTTGCTCTGCCGAAAGCCCTTCCTGCCCTGCCGGCGCCTCGAACGGCAAGGCCGGTGCATTGCCTGGCACACTTCGTAATCCCCCCCTCTCGGCCTGGCTCTGCTCTTGCTTCACGGCTCCGCCTCGGAGCATCAATTCAATCGTCACCGGCTCCACCAGCTCGCTCGTGTTGATGATGAACCGGATTGTCTTCGGCTCCACGCTCTCAATCTTCCGCATGTATGGGTTCTCCAGCGCTGCTTGCTTCCGATCCGCAATCCGCACTCTCTCCTTCGATGTCCGATTTGTCCGAATGCCCGAATGGCGAGAAGCCTACTTCTCACCAGTGAGAAGCTTAGTTCTCGCCATTCGGACATTCGAACAAATCGGACATGGGATGCACTTCTTCACTCTTAAACGCCCCTCGTTATGAACCCTCGCCGGTGGGAGAAGGAGCGCCCACCGGCGAGGCCGAGGGGGTCTCTCACCTTCGAGCCTTTACGCTGTAAATTTTTACGCTGTAAATTGCGACGGTGCTAGAATTGGCTCGGATTGCAACAACGACGGGCTATTTGAAGGAATACACGAAGAAATAGGCTTTGTTCCAGGCGAGCCGCCGGGTTTATCCCGGCGGCGCTTGGCGGCGGGGATAAACCCCGCCGCTCGCCTCAGCAAGACGCAGCTGTTCTCGTGCTTGTACTGCGGGCTGGAAAGACCACTATCGCTTGCGCCCTTCATTCGATGGGGGCGGTGGCGCTGGCGGAGACCCCGCTGGCGTTGGGACCGTTCCCGGCGCCGATGTCGTAGGCAGGGGTTCCCCGACGGGGGCATACATCCCAATGGGCATCCCGCCTCCTCCCGATTTAAAAAACTTTTTGGCGTCCTTGGCATCATCGAACTCGGTTATCGAAACGATTTGTTCCATCGGCAGCCACACCGTCCGACCTTTGTGCCATCCTACCAGTGGACCGTCTGCTGCTCCCTTGCCGACCAGACACGATCGATCACCGATCTTTTGCATTTGTGCCTTCTCCAGAAGGAAAAAGGAGGGCATCATTCCGCCTCCCGCTTGGACGAAGAGCACTTTCCCTTTGAACGCGGCGTCGGCGGACGGAACTGGCGCCGCCTGACTGGTTTTTGACAGCGAGACCAGCCAACCAAGCGCAGCCAGGACGAGTACAGCGACGACAGCGAGAACCATCCGTTTGCGATTCATAGGTCAACTCCTTTTGTAAAAGCACAGGGCATTTGAGGCTATCGCGCCCGTACCGAGATTGCAACCGCTTTCCACGCGGCGCCGGCGGCTATAATGACGGTATGGAACCGCTAATGCCGCTGTCCCTGAGCAAAGACGGCCCTGATCGCCTCGTCATCGAGTGGAGCGACGGGCACCGCAGCGTTTACACCTGGCAGCACCTGCGCGATCACTGTCCCTGCGCCGGCTGCCGCGAAGAGCGCGACAAACCGCCCGATCCTTTTCGCATTTTGAAGCCCAACGAGCTGGTGCCGCTCGCCCCGGTGCGCATGCCGCCGGTCGGCCGGTATGCTTACAAAATCGTCTGGAATGACGGCCACGATTCCGGCATTTACACCCTGGAACATCTGCGATCGCTCTGTCAATGTCCACAATGCTCCGCCTCTTTGGCGAGCGGGGGGGCGTCAGCCCTCTGATTCTCGCTGGAACGAAGAATCAGGGGGCTAACGCCCCCCGCTCGCCGGTTTTGTTAGGCTCCTTTGGAGAATTCTCATGCAGCCACCCGGAGGTCCGCCGCAAAGAATCGCCCTGCCGAACATTCACAACGTCATCGCTGTTGCCAGCGGTAAGGGCGGCGTCGGCAAATCGACCGTGGCCGCCAACCTCGCCCTTGCCCTTGCGCAGACCAGCCCGCGCGTCGGCCTGATGGACGCCGACATTTACGGACCCAGCGTGCCCATCATGATGGGCGTCCGCGAGGTGGTCGATCAGCGCACCACGCCGTTTCCGCTGGAGCGCTACGGGCTGAAACTGATGTCGATGGGTTTCCTGGTGCCGCCGGCGCAGGCCGTCATCTGGCGCGGACCGATGGTGCATCGCGCTCTCGTGCAGTTTCTGACGGAGCTAAACTGGGGCCAGCTCGATTATCTCGTCATCGATCTGCCGCCCGGCACCGGCGACGCGCAGCTAACGCTGACGCAGACGGCGCCCCTGTCCGGGGCAGTCATCGTGACGACGCCGCAGGACGTGGCCCTGATCGACGCGCGCAAGGGGCTGGAGATGTTCCGGCAAGTGCGCGTGCCGGTATTGGGCATCATCGAGAACATGAGCTATTTTCAGGGCGAGGACGGCAAGCGCGTCAACCTGTTCGGCCACGGCGGCGGTCAGAAGCTGGCGAACGAGGCCGGCGTGCCGTTCCTGGGCGAAATCCCCATCGATCCGCGCGTCGCCGAGTGCGGCGACCAGGGCGATCCGATCGTTCACAAGTATCCCGAATCCGGCGTGGCGAAGGCGTATCAGACGCTGGCGGCGACGGTGATCGAGCAGCTGAGCCGCACCGACAAGGGACCGGAATTGCCGGAAGTGCAGTTGTGAGGGTCGTAGCACGCAGCGCAAGCAAGTGCAGCACTTGCTTGCGCTGCGTGCTACGAAGGATCACCGGTTCTCGATGCAGTACAGGTGCGTCAGGGTGCGGACGAACAAGGCATTGCCGGCGGCGGCCGGCGAGGCGCGGCAGCCGCCGTCTAGCTTGTTTGTCGCCAGCTTCTTCCACGTTCGTCCCGCGGCGACGACGTGGCCCAGGCCGCTGTCGTCGAAGAGATAGATTCGGCCGTCGGCGTACAGCGGCGACGCCCAGAAGTTGCCGCCGACACGCTCCTGCCATACCGTCTTGCCGGTCTTCGCCTCCAGACAGGAGACCATGCCGTTGTTGCTCACCATGTAGAGCAGATCCTCGACCAGGATCGGCGACGAATGCGACGGCACGCTGCTCTTGTTCTTCACCTTCCAGTCGATGCCGGTGTCGGTCACGTCGCCGTGGCCGCCGGCATGCACGGCAAGCAGACGCAGGCCGCCGTCGCCGGTGCAGAGAAAGACCTTGCCGTGCCCAGAAAGAGGCGGGGCCGTCACGTTCATTCCGCCGTGATACACCTTCCACAGCTCTGCCCCCGTCTTCGGATCATAGGCGAGAGTGGCCATCGCCGCCGAGCTGATGAGCTGCGGCTTGCCGTCCACGACGCGGATCGCCGGAGTGCCCCATGCCTTCTTGAGGTCGCCGTTCGTCGTCTTGTAATTGATGGTACGATCCTTCTTCCACACGGTCTCGCCGGTTTTCTTGTTCAGGGCGACGACGTACTGCTTGTCGTAGCCGTCGAAGGTGAGAAAGAGCAGATCGCCGTACAGGATTGGCGACGCGGCGGCGCCGCGCCAGTGATCGCAGTGCAAATCGCGCCGTTGCCACAGCGTTGCGCCGGTTTTGCTGTCCAGGCAGGCCGTGCCGTAGGTGCCGTAATGAAGGTAAACGCGCCCTTCCTCGATGGCCGGCGTCGAGGAGGCGAAGCTGTTGAATTTCCGCCACAGCTCGCTCGGCTTCTCCACGTCGAAGACCTTCACATCATGCAGAACCTTGCCGCCGGCGCGATCGACGCACACGGCGAACAGCTGCGAGCCGTCTTCCCTGGCCGTGGTCAGCCAGACCTGATCGCCCCAGACGACCGGCGACGACCAGCCCTTGTCGTGAATGGCCGTCTTCCAAACGATGTTCTTTTGCTCATTCCAGATCAGCGGCAATTTGGCTTCGTCGGCCCGGTTGTCGCCGTGCGGTCCACGGAACTGTGGCCAATTCTCGCCCGCAAGGGACGCCCCGGCAAACGACACGATCGCAAACAGCATCAGGAAGCGGCGCATGGTAAGCCCGGTAAAGGTGAGGAACAATCCGCGAGGATTGCAGGTGGGATCGCGAACGCACCCCGCCTCGCGGAGTGCCTACGAGGTTTATAGCAAAGTCCGCCGCCTCTGCCAGCCCGCCGCATCCGCACCCCCTTCTCTGACGGCAAACGATGTTGACAGGCGGACCGTCGCTTGGCATTCCATCTTTTGATTTCTTGCGCACCGGAAGCGAACGCGTGGGGGTAAGGTGGCGAGGGGGGGTCATGCACAACGATCGGTTCGCTGGCTGCCTGCTTTGCCTGGCTTTCCTTGTCGGCTTGGGTTCCGGCTGTCAGGCCTTCCACAGCGATCGAACCCTTGCGGTGCTGGTGCGCGACGCCGAGACGAAAAAGCCGGTCGCGTCGGCGGAGGTGTATCTCTGCGAGCGCGTCAAGCGCGACGAGGTGGCACCGTGTCGCTCCAAGGGCGGCTTCACACAAGCGGACGGCATCGCCCAGCTACACGCGGAGCCGTCCGGAGAATTTGGACTCCAGGTGCAAGCCGTCGCTCAGGGCTACCTGCCCGACAAGGTGAACGTGTCCGCCGACGCCCTCAAAACCAGCCCGACCCCTGCCTCGCCGCCGAAAGGCAAAGCGCGTTCCCCCGAAGTGGTCGTGGAAATGTACGCCGAGCCTTCGTTCAGTGTGGAGCTGGTGCTGCCGCCCAATTACCGCGGATTGGTCAAGGTCGAGGTTCAGCTGCTGGATAATCTGCCCCTGGCGGCGGGCCAGCGCTGCTTCCGATTTCCGGTGTCTGCTTCGGGAGAGGTTCAGGTGCGCGGCCCGTCGTTGCTCCGGCGTGTACAGGTCGCGGACTTCCGGGCGCGCTATGCCAACGGCCCTATGCTGGGGATGAGGATGGGCGCCGAGACGATTGGCTTCCACTGGCTCAAGGGCGCGGGCAATCAGCATTATTTCGTGGCCGGCACGCAGATGGACTACGAGAAGCTCCACGCCCAGCTCGCGCCGGAAGAAGCCTCCGAAGGCGGCTCCTGGGAGGATGCGTCGCCGAAAGAGCGAAAGCACAAGTATCGCTACGGCAAAATGACGGGGAAGAACTATGAGCCTGACAACTGAGCTTTTTGTCGCCAGGCTGCTGCTGGGAACGTATAAAGGTTTTGCTTTTTTTGCAAAAACAAAGCGGCGGAAAAGCGCCGCACTCCAAAAAAAGGAAAAACAAAGCGGCGGAAAAGCGCCGCACTCCAAAAAAAGCAAAGCCACGTAGAGAATTAAACTTCTACCCCGAAATCGCGGATCGTGAAGACGGCCTGGTAATTCGCGATCCCTTCGTCCTGGAAGCTCTTCGCCGCTCCTTGGAGACGGTCCACCAGCGCCAGGACCACAACGACCTCGCAGCCCATCTCGCGGACTTCCTTGATGGCCTTGATCGAGGAGCCGCCCGTGGTAATCACGTCGTCCACGATGGCCACGCGTGTACCCGGCTTTAAATTGCCCTCCACCACTTTGCGCGTTCCGTGGCTCTTGGCCCTGTCGCGGACCCAGAAGCCTTCCATCGTTCGGCCGTGCAGATGGTAGCTGATGACCGCCGCGGTGGTCAGCGGCACGGCGCCGATTTCCAGACCGCCGAGGGCGTCGACGGACAGATCTTTGGTGCGCTCGTAAAGCACTTCGCCGATGAGATGGGCCGACTCCGAGAAGACCTGTACCATTTTGCCGTCGATGTAGTAGTCGCTCATGGCCCCGGATGCCAGGCGGAACGTGCCGCGCTGGAACGAGCGGTCCCTGAGAAGCTGAAAGAGTTTCGTTTCGGTTGCGGTCATGGATCGGCCCTCCCTTGAAGGAACAATTCTACCACCAACGCCTTCCTCGACTAGACGGTTCGAGACCGCCCTATAAAAGATCAGAAGCCGGCGGCTTTCGCCGCCGGCTCGTGGGAATGTGCTGGGGGATATGGGTCTTGGGTGTGCGAGCGGGCCGCGGGATACAGCCCGAAGGGTGTTGATTTCAACGCTCCATTACATTCGCAACTGGCGTGCCAGAAACGGCTAGGAAAAGCAGGATAGACCTAAGCGGTTGCCGTGTCTACGCTTGAGGCAGATCGTTTCGTTTCGGGCTTGGGTCATGGGTGGTCGATTCTGCAAGTTTTACCGCGCAGCGTGTGTAACAAAGTGCAGCGCGGGCATGCCGATTTCGCACACACGGTTAGCGACGCTTCGTGGACGCGTCGTTAAACAATAGCTCCACGCGCACAACATTGTCCTCGACGGCCACGGGCGGCGCGAAGCCCAGCGACTGCATCAGATGCAGCATCGGCGTATTCTCGGCAAGTATCTGCCCGACGAGACGCCCGACGCCGCGCTCGCGGGCGATGTCGATGAGCCGCTGCATCAGATGGCGTCCCAGTCCTTGCCGCTGATAAGCGTCGCTGACTACCACGGCGAACTCCGCTGCTCCCGTCTCCGGATGGAGGTAATAGCGCGACACGCCCAGCAGACGCGGCTCGCCGTTCTCATGCAGCACGGCGGTCAGCGCCATCTCGCGATCGTAATCGATGTGGCACAGGCGAATCAGGCTGTCGCGCGAGAGCGTCTTGACCATGCTGAAGAAGCGCATGCGGATGGTGTGCTCGGAATGGGCCGCATGCAGCGCGATGAGGAGCGGCTCATCCTCGGGACAGATCGCCCGAACCGTCGCCTCCCGCCCGTCGCGCAGGCGAAACGGCGCGGTGTACTGATTGGGGTAGGGATGAATGGCCAATCGGGGACATTGCTCCGGCTTGCGATCGGCGGGACACAGAAGGATGCGCGCATCCAGGGCCAGCACGCGCTCCGGCGTGGCCAGCACCGGATTGAGATCGACTTCCTGAATCTCCGGGAAATCCACCAGCAGCAGACTGAAGCGAACCAGCAGCGTCTCCAGCGCTTCGAGGTTGACCGCTTTCTGGCCGCGCACGCCCTGGAGCGCCTGGTAGATTTTCGTGCGTTCCATCAAACGGCGAGCGAGAGCACGGTTGAGCGGCGGTAGACCGAGCGCGCGGTCCTTGAACACCTCAACAAGAATGCCGCCGGAGCCGAAGAGGATCACCGGCCCAAACTGGCGATCGAGGGAGCTGCCGATAATCAGCTCGTAGCCATGCTCGCGGATCATCGCCTGCACCGACACGCCCTTAAAAGCCGGCGAGCGGGGGGCGTCAGCCCCCTGATTCTCGCCGGAACAAAGAATCAGGGGGCTGACGCCCCCCGCTCGCCAGTTGTGACGCACGTTGGACTCGATGCTCGCAAAAGCGGCGCGGACGGCCTTGTCGTCGGCGAGATTGAGCTGCACGCCGCCCACATCGCTCTTGTGCGTGATGGTCGAAGACAGCAGCTTCAGCACGACGGGATAGCCGATCTTCCGGGCGGCGGTGACGGCCTCGTCGGCGCTGCGGCAGGCGACGGGCAGCACGACCGGCACGCCGTAGGCGGCCAGCACTTCCTTGGCCTCCACCTCGGTGAGCACGGCCCGGCCCGAGGCCCGGACCCGCTGAAAAAGGCGGCGCACGCGCGGCGTGTCCGGCGAGTGGTCCTCCGGCAAAGCGGGCGGCGTCTCGTACAGCAGCTCTTGATTGCGGCGATACTGCACCATGTGCAGAAAGGCGCGGATGGCCGACTCCGGCGCGGCGAAGGTGGGAATGCCGGCCTTGTTGAGTAGCTCGACTCCGGGACGCACCGCCGAGCCGCCCATCCAACAGGCCAGTAGCGGCTTGTTCGGCAGTTGCGCGAACGGCTGCATCTGCCGGGCCGTCTCGGTCGGGTCGGTCATGGCCTGCGGCGTCAGCAGGACAAGGACGCCCTGCACGTTGCGGTCCTTGCCGCAGGCCTCAACAGCCAGGCGATAGCGCTCCGGCGTGGCGTCGCCGAGAATGTCGATGGGGTTGGCATGGCTCCAGAAGGGCGGCAGAGCGGCATTGAGCGTGGCCAACGTATCGGCGTGCAGCGGGGCGTCATGGCCGCCGGCGAGCATGAG
>Ga0335075_10013353_pt1 | contig 12370 bp, 9 predicted proteins | sample Lox_Sample_24_FD_206723 | JGI IMG/M metagenome (GOLD analysis project Ga0335075, IMG submission 206723) | Soil microbial communities from Loxahatchee National Wildlife Refuge, Florida, United States - Lox_Sample_2.4 | ecosystem: Environmental > Terrestrial > Soil > Wetlands | place: USA: Florida... | reverse complement strand
GCCCCTCCTGCCGGGAAGGGAACCGCATCCCGGGCCGCCACCAGGGCGGCCGTCCTCCCGGCACGCACCGAGGAGGAATCCCGTGGACAGCATCAACATCACCGTCACCGGCCGGCTGGGCGCCGACCCGCGGCAGGGCACGACCAAGGCCGGCAAGCCGTGGGCCAGCTTCACCGTCGCCGCCGACGTCCCGGCGCGCAACGGCAGCGGCGAGCGCGAGTACGAGACCCGCTGGTACCAGGTCTGGTGCCACGGCCCTCTCGCCGAGCACGCCGCGGAGTCGCTCACGAAGGGCGACCGGGTGACGGTCCGCGCCGACGACGTCTCCTGCCGCGCATGGACCGAGGACGCCCCCGGGCACCGGGCGCGCGGCCAGGTCGAGCTGAAGGCCTACGACGTGTCCTTGTCGCTGCGGTTCGACGGTGCCGTCGCCGTCCGTGCGCCCCGCGCCGAGAACGCCCCGGCTGCGACTGACTCGGCCGGCACTGACCCGTGGGCCGACGGCGGCCAGATCACCGCCACTGCCGCCGAGGTCCCCGAGGTCCTCGCCGGGCTCACCCGCTAACTCCCGGTCTTCCGGGGCGGGCGCGCCGACCGCGCCCGCCCCTCCCTTTCGGCCAAGCCACCCCGATCCGTCACAGGAAGGTTTTCGTCATGCCCGACACCACCGAACTCGCCGAGGGCGCGCAGCCCGCAGAGCAGCGCCGCGTACGCATCAGCTCGCCGACCAGCCTGCTGGCCGTCATCCCGCCGCTGCTCGGCTTCGAGCCGTCCGAGCCGTCCCTCGTCGTCATCGGCACCGAGTCGACATCCGCGGAGGTCCGGATCACGATCCGGTTCGACATCCCGGAAGGGCGGATTGCCGCCGCGGTCGTCGGCGAAGCGATCGGCTACCTGGCCGACAACCGCGTCACGGCCGCGGCAGTCGTCGGCTACGGGCCGGACTGCCTGGTGGACCCGGTCGCCGGGGAAGTGCTCCGGCGTTTCCCCAAGGCCGGCATCGCCCTGGTGGAGGTACTCCGCGCGCACGATCACCGCTACTGGTCTTACGTCTGCGCGAACCGGGGGTGCTGCCCGCCCGATGGCACGCCGTTCGACGCGAAGGCTCACCCCGCCGCCGCGAAGTTCGCGGGCAAGCCCGTGCTGGCGTCCCGCGCGGCGCTGGCGCAGACCATCGCGCCGGTCACCGGGGAGGAGGCCGGGGCCATGGTTCGGGCCGACCGCCGCGCCGAGGCGCGCGCCCGCCGACTGGTCCGCGAGGCGGGGAACGGGACCGGGCGCAAGGCCTGGCGGCGCGCGCTGCGCGGCCCGGGCCTGCTGGCCGTCAGCGAGGCCATCGCTCTCTACCGGGAAGGCCAGAGCCTCCCCTCGCGCAACGCGGCCGCGTGGCTGGCCCTGGTGCTGGAGGAGCTGCCCGTCCGCGACGACGCCTGGGCGCGGATGGACCCGAAGCACAACGCGGCGCACCGGCGGCTGTGGACCGACGTCACCCGCCTCGCGCGGCCCGGGTACGTGGCCGCCCCGGCCGCGCTGCTCGCCTTCACCGCCTGGCAGAGCGGCAACGGCGCCCTCGCGAACGTCGCCCTCGACCGGGCGCTGGCCGACCAGCCCGGCTACTCGATGGCCAGGCTCCTGCGCCAGGCGCTCGACTGCGGAGCGCCGCCGTCCGTGGCCCGCCTCCCGATGACCCCCGAGGACGTCGCCGCCAGCTACCAGGCCCAGTACAGCGAAGAGGAAGACGGCGAGGTCGATAGCGGCAGCCAGACCGGACACGACGCGGACGACGAGCAGGCAGCCGGACTCCTCTCCTGACCCGCGGTGCTGTGGGGGCCGGAGATGATCCCGGCCCGCACAGCGCCGGCCACCCGAAACCCATCATGGAAGGGAAGGACCGCAGATGACCGCGAACTCTGGCAGCGACCTGCTGGACCGCGTCCGCAAGCTGCTCGCCAAGGCCGAGGACGAGGGCTGCACGCCCGCTGAGGCCGAGGCGCTGACCGCGAAGGCCGCCGAGCTGATGGCCCGCTACGGCATCGACCGGGCGCTGCTCGGCGCGCTGCACCCGGAAACCGACCGGCCCGCCGACCGCAAGTTCGGCTTCGACCGCCCCTGGGCCGATGTGAAGGCCCACCTGCTGGCGGCGGTCGCCACCGCGCTGCGCTGCCAGTGCGTGCAGACGCAGACGACCGACGGCATCCGGCTTCATGTCTTCGGCTACGCCTCCGACCTGGAACGGGCGGAGATCCTCTATACCTCGCTGCTGGTGCAGATGGCGCGGGCGCTCGCTCGGGAGCCGGTGCCCGCGGCCGGGAATCGCGCGAAGGCGTGGCGCCGGTCGTGGATGCTGGGCTACTGCTCGGCGGTGGTGGCGCGGGTCCGGGCGGCCGAGGAAGCGGCGGTCGCGTCGGCCGCGCCCGCGGAGGACGAGGCGGCCGCCGGCCAGCCGGCCGCGCTGGTGCTGGCCGACCGCTCGCTCACGGTCCGGACGCAAGTCACCGCGGCCTACCCGCGGCTGAAGAAGAAGCGCGTCACCTACTCCGGCAGCGGCTACGGGGCCGGCTACCGCGAGGGCCAGAAGGCCGACATCGGCGGGGCGAAGATCAGGTCGGGTTCGGCTGGGGCGCTCCGCCGCTAACCCGCCGCTCGGGATGCGCTTCCGATCTGTCTCGAACGGACCGTGGAGACTGCCGCCTGCTCCGCTCGCGTTAAAGGCGGGGTGGGCGGCCATCGGTCGGCCGGCTGGCGCCTCGCTCGTCCCATCGGCGGGAGCTTAGGACCCGCCGCCCGCAGGCGGTCCGCCTCCCGTCCGGCGGTCATGGTTCGCCGCTCGCTTGGTCCGCAACCGGGCGGCAAGTCACCGGGTCCCCGAGGGCGCACCCTATCGCCGGGCACCTGAATTCTCCCGCCACGGAAAGCTCCGGGACCCGGGCCGCCCGGTGTGGCGTTCCCCGCGCTGCGCGGCGCCCTTCGGCGACCGCCGGGAGGCAGTCCCGTCCCCGGCGTCATCGGCAGGAAGGACAATCTCGTGAACGTCTCCTTCGCTCACCGCAGGGGCGGTGGCCCGCAGTGACTGGCGACCTTGCCCCGGTGCAGTTCCGGCTCGCGGGCGCGCTCCTGCGGCATCACCGCGATGCGGCCCGCTGGACCCTGGAAGAGGCCGCCGCCGAACTGGGATGCGACAAGTCGAAGATCTCCAGGATCGAGAGCGGGCGCAGAAAGCCGAAGCCCGGCGAAATGCACGAGCTGCTGGCGGCCTACGGCGTGACCGATCGGCAGCGGCAGGCCATCGCGGCGCTCACCGAGACTGCCCGCAGCGGCTGGTGGGGTGAGTACCGTGGTCTCCTCCCGGGCGCGATAGTGGACCACGCCCTGTTCGAATCGATCGCCGACGACGTCATGGTCTGGGAACCGCATGCCCTGCCGGCGTTCCTGCAGACCCGCAGTTACGCGGCGTCCGTCGCCGCCGCCGACCCTTCGCTTGGGACCGACGAGGAACGGCGGCTCGCGGTCCTGCTGGCCGCCAGTCGGGCTGCGGGCGTCCGGGACCGGCACCACGCCGCGTTCACGGTCGTCATCGGGGAGGCGGCGCTCCGGCAGCAAGTGGGCGGCGAGGCGATGCTCGGGCAGCTCCGACAGCTCGCCGGCGAAGCCGGGGGACTCGCCGCGCCGGTCGCGCTCCAGGTGATCCCGTTCACCGCGGGGGCACACCCGGCCATCGGCGCGGGGCCAATGTCCATCATGCGGTTCCGGGACGTGACCGGCATCGGCGCTATCTACCACGGCTGGGGCGCCGCCGGGGTCTCAGTCGCCCGGCAGGCAGAGCTCACGGGCGCGGTCCGGCGATTCGAGGCGCTCCGGGACCACTCGCTCTCCGCTGAGGAGTCGCTGCAGCTCATCCGCGAGGTGATCACGGCCTGGCGGTAGCGCCGGCTGGTCACTGCTTCCGGTCCCGGCGGGCACTCCGCTCACCGGGACCGGCCGCCTACAACCGCGGCGCCGCGCCGGGACCGGGATCCTGCGGCGGCCGGGGCTGCAGCAGCGGCGGCCCAGCCGACGGGGCCACGCCCGGTCGGTTGTCTTCCCCGGCCGTCGTGGTCTGCGCTCGCGCCGCGGCCTGGGCGGGGCGCGCGTCCTCACGGACAAGCGCCGCCGCGATGGCGGCGGCCGTCTCGCGGCTGACGTCGGTTGCGGACAGGCGGGCCAGGTAGGCGCGAGCGAACGGCCCGTCGGCCCCGCCGTAGCCGGCGGCCCTGTGCGGGGGGACCATGGCCATCCGGGTGCCAAGCTCGGCTTCGAGCTGGTCGGGGAAGTAGTAGCAGCCGTCGTGGGCTAGGGCTGCGATCGACTGGTAGAGGTCATAGCGGACGTCGGTGGTGAAGGTGGCGGGCGGGAGCGCGACGGTGAAGCGCGGGGCGTCGCGCGGGCTCGTGACAAGGCGGGCCAGTAGCTGGTCCTCCTCCCAGGCCCGGCAGGCGCCGCTGGCGGGCGGGGGCGTCAGCGGGCCGCTGGCGGTCGTCCCCCGGGTCGCGACCCACCCGGCCATCGCGTCGAAGCCCGGCCAGCCGACCACGAGCTCGGCCGCGCCCCGGCCGGAGACGATGAGGATCGGCTCGGCTTCGCCGCCCCTGTCGATGGCCCCGGGCTCGTAGGCGGCGCCGTCCACGCCCAGGTAAGGGCCGGCCGGGTCGAAGTCGATGACCCCGGCCTGGCGCATCGTGTAGACCATCTTCTCCGCCGGCGTGGCCGGGCGCGCGTCGTAGCGGGCGTTCCACTCGGCTCTCGCGGCGGCGATCAGCGTGTCGGCGCCCGCCATGCGCCACAGCAGGGCGGCGTCGCCCGGCCGCCCCGCCCGCTCGTACTCTTCGGCGGCGCGGGCGTAGTCCCGGCCGGACGGCCACGCAAGCCGATCGCGCAGCTCCCGGTCCAAGTCCCGGCGGGCGGCGACGACCGCCTCAGGGGTTCCGCCGCCCTTGTCGACGGCCCTGGCGGCGAGCATCAGGCTGACGGCGTCCGAACGTAGCAGGGTCGTCATCGGGCTCTCGGCCTCTTGCGGTCCGGCGTCGCCGCCGCCCGCGACTTCCGGCGGAGGCGTTCGGCGGGTGTCGTCGCTCACTGGTGCTCCCCTTCAATGCGCTCGGCCCGGGTGGCGGCGCCGGTGTCGGGCTGGCCCGTCACCATGCCGCGGACGGCGGCGGCGGTCAGGCCGCACAGCTGCGCGGTCTCCGGGATCCCGCCGAGGAGGTCCCGCAGGCGGCTGACCGCGTGGGCGGCGGCTGCGTCCTGCGGCCCGGCGGCGCGTTCGGCGTCGGCGAGCAGTTCCTCGCATTTGCGGCGGCTGGTGTCGCGGATCCGCTCGGCGAGGGCGGCTGCGTGGTAGTAGTCGGCGAGGGCGCTCTCGATCAGCGCCTCGCGCTGCTGGCGGGCGGCGTCGCGGGACGCCTTGGCCTCGTGGGCGCGGCGCATCGCGTCTGCCCGGGCTGATCCTCGTCTCGGCATGGTGCTCTCCTGTTCTCGCATGGGGCGGGGCTGCGGTTCGTGGCGGGCGGTCTTCGCGCCGCCGCCGGGTGGTCATGGGCGGGCCGGCCGCAGCGCGCTTTCCGTTCGGCTGGCCGGGATGGAAATGGGGTGGACGGGAGTAAGCCGGGTCCGTTCGGGATGACCTAAAAGGCGCGGCAGGGGCGAGCCGCGGCCAGGTTCGAGCGCGGGCGGCTGCTGCAGCAGCTGCCCGTCTCCCGGGGCAGGCGTGAAGGCCGGCGTATGCGGCGCCGACCGGGCGGTGGCGGTCATCTGCTGGCGTGCCCCGCTGGCGGCTGCGTCGGCGGCGGCCAGCAGGGCCGCCGCGGCGGCGGCCTGGGCTTCGGTGACCGGCGTGACGACGAGGCGGTTGAGGTAGGCCGTCGCGCGGGTCGCGTTCGGCCAGCCGATCTCTTCGGCGGCCTCGGCCGGGGCGCGCAGCAGGCGGCGGCCGTAGGCCTCGGCGATGACCGTGTAGCCGGGCGTCCCCCCGGCGGCGGTCGCCCACCGCAGCGCGGCGAACAGCTCCGCGCGCAGGTGCGTCGTGAAGGTGGCCGCCCCTGCCATCGCGTCCAGCCGGGCGCCCCGGCCCGGTTCGCGTATCAGGAAGGCCAGCAGCTCCTCCTCCCGGGCCGTCCTGCTGGCAGGTCCGGTCGCGCTGGTGGGCAGCGGCCCGGTGATCCCCGCCGAGCGAGAGGCGAGCCAGGCGGCCGCGTCGGCCGTGTTGGCGAAGTTGACGATCTCCTCGGTCAGCGCGCTGGTGGTGATCACGATGGCGGGCTTGCCGGAGCGCGGGTAGTACGCGCGGGAGTAGTGCGCGCCGTCGATGCCCGGCCCCGCGTGGCCGCTCTCCACCACGTCCCCGTTGCGGATCTGGCTGGCGGCGATCCGCTCGGGCTGGGTCTGCGGCCTGGCGGCGTACCGGTTGTGCCATCCGGCCGTGGCGGCCTCCAGCTCCCAGCTGACCGAGGCGAGGGCGTCCATCGCCGCGCCGAGCTCGATCCTGCCCCTGCCGTCCAGCACGCTCGCGGCCTGCTGGTAGTCGGCGCCGCTGAGCTGGCTCCCCCAGGAGCCGAGTGCCTGCTCGAGGAACTGGCGGGCGTGCAGGCAGCTGTCGTTGCTCCGGCCCCCGGCCGCGATCAGCCGCATCGCGGTCGCGGCCTCCGCCTCGCGGGCCGTCACCCAGGAGGCCAGCCACTCGCCGGGGCTCAACGTCGCGGCGTCCGGGGCGGGCGCGGGCTGATGGATTGCCATGGGCGTGCTCCCCTCCGGCCCTCGCCCGGCGCGTGCGCCGGGAAGGCCAGATAGCCGGGCCGCCCGGCCGCCTGTGAAGGCAGCCGCCTGGCCCGAGGGGGAGCATCCTCGTGTCAGTTGATCCTGACGACCACAATTTAACTCATGTTAATGTGCTCATGTCAAGCAGCGCAGCGGAGAGAGGCGAGAGCCAGCTGACAACACACCTCTTGCACTTGAGTGACCATGGCCGGCCGCGCCGGGCGCCGCCGTGGTCCCGCGCTGCGCGCGGGGCGCCGAACGGACGGCCGGCATGATGACGATCGCGAAGATCACCGCCGGGGATGGGTACCTCTACCTCATCCGGCAGACCGCCCGCGGGGACTCGCAATCGGCCGGGGAACAGGACGCGGCCGCGTACTACACCGCCCAGGGCAACCCGCCCGGCCGGTGGACCGGGCGGGGCGCGCCGCTACTGGGCCTGGCCGGGCGGGAGGTCACCGAGGAGCAGATGCGGGCCCTGTTCGGGCACGGCTCGCACCCCGACGCCGAGGCGATCATCGACGCCTACCTCACCGCCAACGTGCGCGCCGGGATGAGCCAAGAGCAGCTCGGGCGGGTGGCGGATGAGGCCATCGCGGCGGCCCGGCTGGGGCGCGCGTTCCCCGCCTACGAGACGCTGGAGAAGTTCGACATCCGGGTCGCCGCGCGCCTGGCCGCCATCCGAGGGGAGGCCGGCCGCGAGCCCACCACGGCCGAGGTGAACAAGGTCAAGGCGGAGGAGGCGCGGCGGCAGCGGGCCGCGGTCGCCGGGTTCGACCTCGTCTTCTCCCCCGTCAAGTCGGCCGCGCTGCTGTGGGCGATCGACGGCCGGCCGCACGTCCGGGACGCCATCCGCGATGCGCACGAGGCGGCCCTGGGCGACGCGCTCGCGCTCATCGAGGACCACGCCGCGCTGACCCGGACCGGGACCGGCGGGGTCGCCCAGGTGGAGACGGGCGGGCTGATCGCGGCGGCGTTCGAGCACTGGGACTCCCGGGCCGGGGACCCCAATCTGCACACCCACGTCGCCGTCTCCTCCAAGGTCCAGGGCCCGGACGGGAAGTGGCGGGCGCTGGACGCCCGGCCGCTGTACGCGATGACCGCCGCTGCGTCCGAGGCCTACAACACCGCGTTCGAGGTACACCTGACCGCCCGCCTCGGCGTCACCTTCACCAACCGTCCCGACACTCGCGAAGGGCGGGAGCCGGTGCGGGAGATCGCCGGGATCCCCGCGGCGATGACCGAGTTCTTCTCCCGGCGGCGGGCCGCGATCGAGGCCCGCTACGCCCAGCTCGTCCGCGAGTACCGGGACGATCACGGACAGGACCCGCCTGCCGCCGCCGCCTACAAGCTCGCCCAGCAGGCCACCCTCGACACCCGCCAGGGCAAGAAGCCGCCCGCGGCGCTGGCCGGCAAGCGGGCCGCCTGGCGGGCCGAACTCCAGGACCGATTCGGCGCCGACGCGGTCTCCCGCGTCATGAACACCGTCCCCTCCTCTCCCTCGGTCCCGGTCGGAGCGGTGTCCGTGGCGGACCTGTCCGAGCTGGCGGAACGGACGGTCGCGGCCGTCTCGGCCCGCCGCTCCACCTGGACCCGGTGGAACATCCGCGCCGAGGCCGAGCGCCAGCTCCGCTATCGCAGCGCCCCTCTCCCGCCGAAGGATCACCGCCAGGCCGCCGACGCGGTGACCGAAATCGCCCTGTCCCCGCGGCTGTCGATCTGCTGCGAGGCGCCGTCCCCGATAGACGAGCCACCCGAGCTGCGCCGTCCCGACGGGGAATCCGTCTTCACCCAGCACGCCGCAGCCCGCTACACCTGTCAAGCGGTTCTTGACGCCGAAACGCGCCTCATCAACGCCGCCAAGACTCCGGCCGCCCCGGGGCTGACCAGCCCGCAGGCGACCGCCGCGCTCGACGGGTACGAGGCCGTTTTCCGCACGATCCTGGACGCCGGGCAGCGGGCCCTGGTAACCGCCTTCGCCTGCGAACCCCGGCTGCTGCTGGCTGGGATCGGCCCGGCCGGGGCGGGCAAGACCACCGCGATGCGCGCCCTGCAGCAGGTGCTACTGCAGGGCGGGCGCCGGCTCGTGCCCCTCGCCACGTCGGCGGCGGCGGCCGACGTGCTCGGCCGGGAGCTGACCGCCCGCGCGGAGAACTTGCACAAGTTCATCCACGAATGGACCGCTGGTCCGAACGCCGCCCGGCTCCGCGCGGGCGGCCCCGTGCCCGCCGACGTGCGCGCCTTCCGGCTGTCGGCCGGGGACGTGATCCTCGTCGACGAGGCCGGGATGGCGCCCACCTTCCTGCTCGACAAACTGGTGGCCATCGCGGCCGCGCGCGGCGCTGTCGTCCGCCTCATCGGCGATGACCGGCAACTGCCCGCCGTCGAGGGAGGCGGCGCGCTCCGCCTGATAGCGTCCGCCCCCGGTACCCCGATGCTGACCGAGCTGTACCGGTTCCGCGACCCTGCCCACGCCGCCGCCACCCTCCAGATCCGCGCCGGGAACCCCGCCGCGATCGACTGGCACGCCGCCGCCGGCCGCATCCGCGCCGGCTCCCGCCACACCATGACCCAGGCCGCCTACGACGGCTGGAAAAACGACATGCTCGCCGGGAAGATCACCCTCATGGCCGCCGCCGGCGGCGCCGACGTGACCGCCCTGTCGGCCCGCGCCCGCGCCGACCGCGTCGCCGCCGGGCAGGTCGAACCCGACGGGATCCCGCTTCGCGACGGCAACCTGGCCGGCATCGGCGACTGGATCGTCACCCGCGACAACGACCGGCGCCTGGGCGTGTTCGGCAGCCGGGACTGGGTCAAGAACGGCGACGACTGGACCGTCGAACGACGCCTTCCCGACGGGTCCCTCCGCGTCCGCAGCCTCGCCCACGGCGGCCTGACCACGCTGCCCGCGGGCTACGTGGGCGAGCACGTCCAGCTGCTATACGCGACCACATCGCACCGCGCCCAGGGCGGCACCGTCGACACCGCCCACGCCCTCGTCACCGCCGGGATCGCCCGCGAGGCCCTGTACGTCCTCGCCAGCCGCGCCCGCGACACCACCATCTTCTACACCGCCACCCACGACCTTCCCTATGACGACGACGACGCGATCAACCAGGCCCGCTCCGACCCCCGCGCATGGGCCGCCCGCGAGATCCTGCTCAACATCCTCGCCAACGAGACCGCGCCGCTATCCGCCACCGAGACCATCACCACCGCCCATGACGAGGCAGTCTCGCTGTCGGCGCTCGTCCCCCGCTACCTGCACGCCGCGCACGAGGAAGCCGACGCCCGCTATCAGGCCGCAGCGTTGACCGCGGTCGGGCACGTGATCGGACGAGAACTGGTCGGCGACCCCGCGTGGGGCGCGGTGCGCCGCCGCCTGTTCGACGCCGAGGCCGACGGCTGGGACCCCGCCCGGCTGCTCGCCGCCGTCGCGGCCAGGCGCGAGCTCGCCACCGCCGACAGCATCGCCAGGGTCATCGCCGACCGTATCGACGTCTTCCTCGACCTCGACACCAGTCCCCAGCCTCCAGCCGCCGACCCCGAGGTCCCAGCGGAGATCTCGGCGTGTCGGCCGTATGAGACCGCCGCCGAGGCGCGCGATCGGCTGACCGCGGTCAGCGTCGCGGTGCTTGGCGACCTGACCGCCGGGCGGGCCCGGGGTGAGGTCGCCTGGCCCGCGCTCATCGCTGCGCTGCGCCGCGCCGAAAACGCTGGATTCGACGCCTCGGACGCGCTTGCCAAGACAGCCACGCCTCGCGAACTGCGCACCGCCCGCAGCGTCAGCGAGACTCTCGCCTGGCGGATCAACCGACACGTCGCCGTCAGCTCGCCCCTATCGCCTCCCGTCATCCGGGGGCCGGAAGGGCCGGACACCGCAGCCGTCTCGGCCGGGCCGCACGCCTTGGCTACGTTGCCGCCGTGGATCCCCTTCCCCCGTCAGGCAGCCGACGAGGCGGCCCTCGCCGGGCCGCTGACTGGATACATCGACGCTGCAGCAAGCGCCATCGCCGCCCGCGTGAACCAGCTCGCTGACAGCGCGATCAGTCAGCGTCCGCCCTGGACAAGTCTGCTCGGAACCCAGCCCGCGGAACCCGAATACGCCCGCCAATGGCGACGCCACATCGCAATCATCGCCGCCTACCGCGACCAGCACAAGATCACCGACAACGACCCCCGCTATCTTCTCGGTCCCTACGTCGAGCAGGGCCGGGCCGGGCACAAGGCGCACGTGGCGGCCGCCCGGGCCGTCCTTGCGGCCCGCCAAATCGCCGGACTCGATCTGCCCGACGACGTCACCCCAGACGCCCAAGCGGCCGCCCAGCTCGCGGAAGACGTCTACCGCGTACTGCCCGAAGACGAGCGCACTGCCATCGCAGCTGTTCTTGCCCCTAGCCTCGATGCCGCTCTCCCTACAGCTCAGGACTGGGCAGCGCAGACTGCAGCCGACCCTCGCGCCACATCCCGCCTTATCGCGGTGCTCACCGCCAGAGGACACCTTGACAGCACCTTCCATACATCGCAAGGCAATCGAGTCGGCGGCAACCTGTACGGTCTCGCGGCGGGCCGCCGTCGTCGCCCGGCTGCGCTAAGCAACGTCAATGATGACTGCAGCCGCCCTCAGCCCGCCCTGTCGTCACAGCTCGAGTCCCGCCAGCACGTCCCCGGCGAGCCCGGTCGAGGCATTGCCCGCCAGTCTCCGGTCAAATGAAGCCACGGACTTCCAACTCGGCGTCCGACTCACGGCCAGCGCGCTGACACCACGACGTCATGGGCTTGATGAGCCACGTCCTCGCCGACTGAGCGGGCCGCTCCGAAGGACGGATCGCGCCCTGTTGTCGGCGTACGGCAGTAGGTTTGCTGTCACGGGCGGCACGCCGGACTATGGGGGGTTAAAGTGGCTGAGGCGTTGGCCGTGGGGACTGCCGTCGAGCCTTCTTCACGCTCTCAGGCAGACGCCCTCCTGCGTGACTGGGCAAGGCGTCTGGTCCGGGCGCATGTTTCAACGCGGGAGGACCAGGACTTCGCGCAGAGCCAGAAGAGCATGATCGAGCAGACCATGCGGGAGTACGGCGGTCGCTTCCTGTTCGAGCTGATCCAGAACGGCTACGACGCGCAGCCTCCGGGAACCACGAACGGACGCATCGCGATAGTGCTCGCTGACGACGAAGGACCGCATGGAACTCTTTATGTCGCCAACACCGGGCGTGGCTTCACGGCCAGCAATGCTCGCCGTATCCGCTCTCTTGGGCTGAGCGACAAGCCGGTTGGCGAGGGCATAGGCAACAAAGGCGTCGGGTTCAAGAGCGTGCTTCAGATCTGCGCCTCCCCGGAGGTCTACAGCACGCTGCCGGACGGCACCCCGGGATTCTGCTTCCGCTTCGCGCGACCGGACGACGTTGGTGAGCTTGTCGGCGGGGATCCGATCCTTATCCGTCAGGTCATCGATGAAGTGAGCCGTTTCCAACTTGATGGTAATCGGACGATGACTTTTGGTGATTGATAACGTTGTCGCGGCGAGCTGGCTGTGGCTCGGTCACGTGGCTGCAGCAGCGGCGAAGCCCCTGGTAAGCGAGGG
>Ga0335075_10013352_pt1 | contig 12370 bp, 8 predicted proteins | sample Lox_Sample_24_FD_206723 | JGI IMG/M metagenome (GOLD analysis project Ga0335075, IMG submission 206723) | Soil microbial communities from Loxahatchee National Wildlife Refuge, Florida, United States - Lox_Sample_2.4 | ecosystem: Environmental > Terrestrial > Soil > Wetlands | place: USA: Florida... | reverse complement strand
CTGGGCGGATTGGCGTTGGCCATCGGCCCGCTGGTCGATGACGCCATCGTCGAGCTGGAGAACAATCACCGCAATTACAGCCTGGGCAAGCTGCTGCTGGCCCAAGACGATGCGACGTGTCAAGCAGCCAAGTCCAAACGCAAGCAGCAGGCCGGATAAGAGGTGAGAGGTGGTGGCAAGGCCTTGGCGAAAGTCGAAGGAGCGAAGAAGCTCCGTCCCGAGAGCCGTTTGCGGACGATAGGGCGACCAGGATTGGGGAGCAGAGGGTCATTCGGAATGGACAAGGGCATGTCACGGGTTGTCAGGATACGGTGGCACTCTGGAAAAGAGGCCAATTTCCGACCGACACTAGTTAATCTCCACCAAAAGTTTCTTCCGGCCTTCATAACGAAAATGTAACGATATTCGCCATAGCGTGATGAATCGAACTATCGTAGAATATGTTTGAATAAATGATAAATTGGACGGTAGTTGAACAGGAACCTAACAGCTTTGTAACGAGAATATCTCTTGCCGGATCAATCCTCTCCGCCATACCCGCCAGACAACACATACAACCGGCCAGCGATTGTGATTCCGTTCCGGGGTGAAAAGAGGCTCGGAACCAACCTACGGCAGCTCAGGATCGGCTCGCTCGATTGCGATGGTGAGGCTATCGGGCGTGAAAGGAGCCGGCGCGGACAGCATTGCAGCAAGCTGATCTCCTCGCCTCCTTGGATACAGGCTCGTTGAGAAAGAGGGCGGCTTCCGGCGCGGCGTCGCGCTCTCTCGGAAAGGACCTTCGGCATGTGGTTGATCAAGGCGTCGCTGCGAAATCCGTACATGGTGGCCACCATCGTCTTCATGATCCTCTTTCTGGGTCTGTTGTCGCTGGGCGCCTTCGGCGGCGGCATCCCCATCGACATCCTTCCCGTCTTCAAATCCCCGGCCGTGCAAATCATCACCTATTACCAGGGCATGCCGGCCTCCTCCATCGAAAAGACCATCACTAACCGCATCGAACGCTGGTGCAATCAATCGCAGGGCGCGCAGCGGGTGGTCTCGAAATCGGTGCCCGGCGTCAGCATCGTCCGCATCTACTTCCGCGACGACACCGATCCCAACCTCGCCTTGACCATGACCGGACAGCTGGCCCTCGGTACGCTGCCGACCATGCCGCCTAATACCCTGCCGCCGGTCGTGCTGCCGTTCGATCCCACCGCCACCATGCCGCTTGGTGTCCTCACCGTCAGCAATCCCGGCATGAATGAGGCCGACGTCAAGGACATTGGCCGCATCTGGGTGCGCAACGCGCTCGGCTCCGTGCCGGGCTGCGTCGCCCCCGTCGCCATCGGCGGCAAGGATCGCACCATCCTCGTTTATCTCAAGCCCAACGAGATGGAAGCGCGGCATTTGTCCGCGATGGATGTGGTCATGGCCATTCGCAAGGGCAACCAGATGGTGACGCCGGGCATCGCTTACTTCGGCGACAACCAGCTGCTGCTCGACTCCAACATGATGGCCGACAAGATCAAAGAGCTGATGGACCTGCCCATTCGCATGGAGCCGGGCAACAACGTCTTCTTGAAGGACATCGGCAGCATCGAAGATTCGGCGACGATTCAAACCTCGCGCGTCCGCATTGCCAGCGAGTCCTCGCACTGGGAAGGCCACAACCAGGTCTATGTCCCCGTCTACCGCCAGCAAGGCGCCAGCTCTCTCGCCGTCGCCAACGGCGTGAAAAACGCCCTTAAGTCGATTGAGGAGATCTGCCCGCCCGGCACGAAGCTAAGCTTCGTGATGGACCAGACGATTTTCGTGCGCGAGGCCATTCACAGCTTGATTCAGGAAGGCATTATCGGCGCCGTCCTGGTGTCGATCATGATCCTCCTCTTTTTGGGCAACTGGCGCATGACGCTGATCGCCAGCATGTCCATTCCGCTGGCGCTCCTGGGCGCCATCACCTGTCTGTACATCACCGGCAACACCATCAATGCCATGACGCTGGGCGGATTGGCGTTGGCCATCGGCCCGCTGGTCGATGACGCCATCGTCGAGCTGGAGAACAATCACCGCAATTACAGCCTGGGCAAGTCGCGGGTGCGGGCCGCCCTCGACGGCTGCGCCGAAGTCATGGTGCCGGTACTGGTGGCGACGCTGACGACCAACATTGTGCTGGCGCCGGTGGCATTGCAGAAGGGCATGGGCGGCTTCTTGTTCCGTCCTCTGGCCCTGTCCGTCACCTTCGCCATGTTCAGCTCCTTCTTGCTGTCGCGGACCTTCGTGCCCATGATGTGCGCCAAGTTCCTCCCCGACGAGCACCGCGGGCATGCTGTCGCGACACCCACCAACGGCCACGGAGCGGCGCAGGGAGGTCACGATCACGGCCACGGTCACGGTGGACCTCCGCCCACCAGCCTCTTTGGCCGAATTCATCACCGCATCGAGCTGTTTCTCGACAACGCGACGCAATCCTACGAGGTCAACCTGCATCGCGTGATGCGGCATCGCTTCAAGCTGCTGGGCTTCACCGTTTTGCTCATTGTGTTGGCCGGCTTCCTGGCCCCGCGGGTCGGCCGTGAGTTCTTCCCCCAGGTGGATGCCGGACAAATCACCGTCTACCTTCGTTGTCCTTCCAATATGCGGCTGGACGCCACCACGCGCCGCGTCGCCGCGTTCGAGGAGTTCGTCAAGGAGGTCATTCCTGTCAAAGAGCGCGAGATGATCGTCAGCGAGGTCGGCCTCGATCCCGACTGGTCGGCCGCCTACACCGCCAACTCCGGCCAACAAGACGCCGTCGTCCGCATCCAGCTGAGCGAAGCGCGCACCAAAAGCTCACAGCAATACGCCGAGGAATTGCGGCGCCGCTTTGACGAACAGAAACATTTTGCCGATCTACGGATCAGCTTCGACACCGGCGGTATGGTGTCCACAGCGCTGAATAACGGCGCCTCGTCGCCGATCGACATTCAGGTAACGGGCGGCTCGCGCGATCAAGGCTTGGCCCTGGCCACACAGATTCGCAACCGCGTGGCGGGTGTCAACGGTGTGGTCGATGCCCGCGTCTTGCAGCGTCTGGATGCACCGTATCTGGTCATCAACGTCAACCGCGAGAAAGCGGCGACGGCCGGCTTGTCGCCGACGGAGGTGATTCAGCAAGCGGTGGCGGCCATGAACTCCAGCATCTCCATCGACCGCAATTTCTGGATCGACGTCAAAAGCGGCAACCAGTATTTCGTGGCCGTGCAGTATCCGGAAAACCCGTCCATGACGTTGGATGATCTTCTCAACGTCGAGGCCAAGGGGCCGAACCAAAAATACCCCGTCAAGCTGTCGAGCCTGGCCCAGTTTAGGCGCCGCACGGGGGCGGTGGAGATCAACCACGACAGCTTGCAGCGCGTCTACAACATCCAGATGAACCTGGAAGGCCGCGACATCGGCCACGTCGCCAAGGAAGTGCAGACCAGCTTGAAGAGCTTGCCGGTCCCCCCGGGGCTGCGCTGGATCAAGGAAGGGCATCAGCACAAGCTCGTCAAGGACAAATCCGCTCCCCTCGACGCCGCCAAGTCCTCGCGGGAGCCGCACGGCGTCACGCTGGCCGAAGGCATGAGCTGGACGATGCGCGGCGAATACGAGCGCATGAACGAATCGTTCTACAACCTGGGCATGGGCCTGGCCGGCGCGGTGGTGCTCGTCTACCTCTTGCAAGTAGCCCTGTTCCGTTCCTGGCTCGGACCGTTGGTCATCATGTGTACGGTGCCGTTGGGCCTGATCGGCGTGGTGTTCATGCTGTACCTCACGGGCACGACGCTGAACGTGCAGTCGGAAATGGGCGCCATTTTCCTGGTAGGCATCGAGGTGAACACCGGCGTGCTGATGGCCGATTTCGCCAACACGCAGCGCAAGCTGGGCATGTCGGCCAAGGACGCGATCATCAAAGCGGCGACCATCCGCTTTCGCCCCATCCTGATGACATTTCTGGCCTGCTTCATCGACCTGATCCCTATGGCGATTGGTTTGGAGCGCGGCAGCGAGGCCAATGTGCCGCTGGCGCGGGCGGTGATCGGCGGCCTGTTGTGCTCCACCGCGCTATCGCGTTTCGTTCTGCCGGTGCTGTATTCGTTGCTGATTCAAGATGGCGATGACAGCGCGGCCGACATCGAGGCCGAGCTGGCCGACGAGCCGCCGGTTCCCGCTTTGGCGGTCGCCGTCGGACCTTCTGCCGCTCGGGCCGCGGCGCCGGTCCATGACGGCATCTCACCGCACGAAGGGGACAGAGGCATTCACGGCGGTTGTGAGCTGGGCGTATGAGAAACTATCTTCGGATTGGGAAAGCCGCTTGCGGCTTAGCGGCGCGGCTCAATCGCTAAGCCGCAAGCGGACTTAATGAGGAGCGAAAAGAAGATGAAATCCATCTTGACATCGGGAGGGGTGCTACGAGTTAGCTTGGCCTTCCTTGTGGTTCTGGGACTGCTCGGCGGCGCGGTGGTCTTTTTCGTCGGCGGCAGCTCGCACCCCGCCGCGGCCAATGACCGTGCCGGCGAGGAGAGCGCGGAGGAGCAGCAAATCTCCGTCAAGATCGTCCGTCCTCATTTCGATAAGTCCTTCTCCATGATCGAAAAACGGCCCGCCGAGGTGCATCCTTATTACGTCGTGCCCCTGGATTGCCGCGTGGCCGGTGAGATCAAGATGATTCAGGTGGACAAAGGCTCCGTCGTCAAAAAGGGCGAGCTGCTGGTCGAAATCGATGTTCCCGAACGCAATGCGGACTGGAACGAGAAAGTGGCGGCGGTGAAGCTGGCCAAGGCCCAGGTCGAGGTGAAGAGGAAGGCCATCGACTTTGCCAAGGCCGACTGGGATGCGGCGGCGACAAAGAAGGTAGCGTTGGAGGCCAAACAGCGGAGCGACGAAGCGTACCTGACCTTTCGCCAGCGGCAGCGCGAACGCTATGAAGGACTTCGCCGCGACCGGGCCATTGACGACAAGCTGGTGGATGAGCAAGAGGACCGCTACGTGGCGGCTCGCGAGACGGTGATCGCCACCAAGCAAGCTGTCCTGGAGGCGATGGCGCAGGAGAGAGCAGCGCATGCCAGGTACGATCAGGCCAGCGCCGAGCTTGACAAAGCCTTGGCCGAGGTCAAGGTTGCCGAAGCCGCCCGCGGTCACGCTCAGGCCCTGCTCGACTTCGCCACCATCGAGGCGCCGTTCGACGGCGTGATCGTGGCCCGCGACCGCACGCGGGCCAACAAAGGCGCGATTGTGCAAGAAGCGGACACCCGTCATCCGCAGCCGCTCCTGACCATCCAGAGCAAGGACCTGGTGACTGTGGTAGTGCGCGTGCCGGACAATTTCGCCCCCTACATCACGTCCGATACCGAAGCCATCTTTGAGACCGCCGTGCTGCCGGGCGTCAAGATCCGCGGCAAGGTCACGCGCTTCCCGCCCTCGCTGGTCAACCCCGAGCATGATCGCACCATGATCGTCGAGATCGATCTGTGGACCGGCGACAAGGCCGAGTTCGACAAGAAACTAAAAGATCCTGAATTCCGCAAGAGCCTCAAGAATGGCATGAACGATCCGGTGCCGGCGGGAGTCGAGGGCGCAACCTTGACCAAGCAGGGCAAATTGGTTGCCGCCGGCGGCCAGAGTACGCGTCTGCTGCCGGGCATGTTCGGACACATGACCCTCTTGCTGCGGCATTTTGAAAACACCTACCTGCTGCCCAGCGCCGCCATTGATATTCAGGGCGGCAACCAGTACATCTACGTGGTGAAAGACGGCAAGGCCTATCATCAGCGCGTCAAGGTGCAGGTTGACGACGGCAAGCTCGTCAAGGTCGATCTGATCGGCGACAACGGCGAGGATCTCGGCGACCTCAAAGGCAGCGAGGAAGTCATCATCAGCAACCTGGGCGAGCTGACGGAAGGCCAACCCGTCAAGGCGGTGCTGGAAAAGGACTGGCGCAAGGTGAAGAAACACCAGCAGTAAGCCGGGTCCGACAATTTCTGACCAGCCGCTTGCGGCTTAGCGCTTCACGCTAAGCCGCAAGCGGCTGAGCCGTGCGCGGGGAGGCTCCCATGCTTCTGCCCGAACCCCAGCCCAGCCGTTGGGATCTGCACTGGCGAATGTTCGGCGCCGAGGCGCGCATCCGCCCGATTTTTTGGCCCTCTTGCGTCCTTCTCGGACTAATCTACTATCAAGATCGGGTTGTCGGCGGAACAGGAGCCTTCTGTTTCTGGATCGCCGCCGTCCTGGTTTCGCTGCTGGCCCACGAAACCAGCCACATTCTCGTTGCTCGTCTCTTCGGCGCCCGGCCGCGCTGCGTGCTGTCGGGGCTGGGCGGCCAGGTGTATGGCCTGGACGAGCGGAAACGCTGGCAGCGCGTGCTCGTGCTGCTGGCGGGATCGCTGGGAAATGTGCTGATTTTCGGCATTTTGTGGCTGGCCATCTCCGAACGCACGCCCTTGCCCGTCGCCCAGCTCGGTCGGGACTGGAGCACGTTCATCGCCAACGGCACGAAGATGTTGATGATGATTAACGCGCTGTGGTGCCTGCTCAATGTCCTGCCGCTGTGGCCGCTGGACGGCGGACGGATCGCTCTGGAAGTCGGCGACGCGCTGCTGGGCCGGCGAGGGCAGACGCTGGCCCTGCTGCTGTCTCTGCTGACGTGCTTGCTGATGAGCGCTTCGGTCGTCGTGTGGGCGCGTTACTTCTTGATCGATCGCTTTGACCCCGCCTATGGCATTTACCTGAGCTATTTCTGCATCATGGCGCTGTACTGTTACCTCTTCTGGTTAGTGACGTTCCGCGCCCTCTGGGGCGACCCTCTGCCGCTCGACGAACCCGACAAGTCCGGCCGCGCCGCCTGACCTCAGTGCTTCTCCGCCGGCTTGGTGGGATCTTTGTCCTTGCTCGTGGAGCTTTTCTTCTTCTCCTTGCCGGACGTGCTCGGCGGCTGCGCGTCGCGTTCGAGTATCGTCTCCAGCACGTTGGCCAGCGCTTGCAAGCTGGCCTGGCTCTCCTTGTCGGCAGCGCGGGCGTGCTCGCGCAGACTGGCGATCTCCTGGCGGCAGCGCGCCACCTCTTGCCGCGCCCGCGCCACTTCCTGCGACGCCGCCTGCACGTCGCCCCGCGACGACAGCACCGTGCGTTCGCGCTCCTCCAGGAGCGCCTGCACGCCCTGCAAGCGCGCCAGCAGCGACTTGTTTTCGTCCTGCAATTCCGCGAGCTTCTGCGAGAAATCCGCGGCCTGATACTCGGCCAGCTGATTGTAACCGGCCAGGTTGACCGGCCCCGGCAGTCCGCCTCCCGCTCCGGGCGGCGTCGGTCCGCCGCGACCGACCGGACCAAAGCCGCCCTCCGGCCGCGCCATCCAGCTGGGTCCGCCCAGCCCTCCCCCGGAATTGAAACAACCGCCCGACAGCAGTACGCCGGACAGACCGAGCGCCGCGACTATTCGCCGATAGTGAATTCGCACCATTATTTCTCTCCATTGAGAATTAACGATCGCATTGGTTAGCGACGCTTCGCAGAAGCGTCGAGGCGCAACGCTTCTACGAAGCGTCGCTAACCATCACTGTGGTAGTGGCAATGCAATCGAATGTGCTGCCCACACCCGCAAAGAATGTCGATAGCCTGAATCACGTCGCCGCTGCGAATGATCTCGATGCGCGGCTCGGCAGCCGGCTCGTGGCCGGGAATGCCGACGCGGGCCGGATCGCCGCTGACGCGCACCCACGTCCCGCGCACCACCGTCCCGGCATGCAGCTCGCCGTGCGGCTTCCTCGCCTGTTCTCCGTGCATGACTATCCTCCATGAGAGCGCAGGTACTCGCCGAGATGAAACAACGCGGAGCTGAGCATCCGCGAGATGCGCGACTCCGACAAGCGCAGCACCGCGCCGATCTCCTTCAAGCGCAAATCTTCCAGGTAATACAGCGTCACGATCAAGCGCTCGCGCTCGTCCAGCGAGGCCAGCGCCGCGGTGAGCAAGCGTTTCTGTTCTTCTTTCTCGGCCACGCGATCGGGCCGCCGGGGATCATCGAGGCGCGTGCCGATCGGCTCGCCATGCTCCTCCCAGGAAATCAGCCGCGTCATGCGGATGGCGGCCAAGGCGTCGGCGACCTCCTCGGGACTCAGGCCGGTGGCGAGGGCCAGGTCGTGCGCCGTCACCGGCGGCGGCAGCTCCTCGTAGGCGCGCCGCACACGGGCCACCTGTTGCAGCATGTGTTGCGGCAACGGACAATTGCGGCGCAGTTCGTCGAGCACGGCGCCGCGGATGCGCGTGTAGGCATAGGTCTTGAACTGAACGCCGCGCTCCGGATCGAAATGATGGGCCGCCTCGACGAGGCCGAGAATGCCGGCCGATTCGAGGTTGTCCATATCGACGCCGGGCGGCAATTCGGCGATCAGCTTGCCGACCAGATGGCGCACCAGCGGCAGGTGCTCCAGGATCAGCTGATCGCGCCGCTCCTTCTGGGCGACGGCGCCGTAAGCCTGTTGTGCTTGCTGCATGACGGATCACCTCCGTGCCGCTCGCTAAGAGGCTCTAACAAAATTAGCCACAGATGAACACAGATGAACACAGAGAAAAACAAAAAATCAGCTCAAGACATTTATTGTCCATCATGTTCGGTTCTCTATTCCCTTCTCGACGTTTTCCGGTGATTTCTTCTTCATCCGTGTTCATCTGTGTTCATCTGTGGCTAATTGTGTTAGAGCTTCTAAGCCGCAAGCGGCCGCGTCCCTGCCAGATCTTCGGGCCGCAGCATCGCCGCCGGCTCCAGCAGCAAATCGCCGGGCACTTCCTGATAGGCGATGATCGCCAGATCCGGCAAGCCGCGCAACAGGGCGTGACGCAGCGGCCGCCGCAAGCTCGTATCGGTCAACAGAGCGATCTCCTGGCCGCGCGCCGACGCCTTTCGCCATTCGTTGAGCAAAAACGCAATCATCTTTTCCAGCCGTCCCGGATCGATGGCCAGCGTTTTGTCGTGCGGCATGCGCCGCCATTCCATCTCCAGCCGCGGATCGAGCACCACCGCGTGCAGCCGGCCCTGGGCATCGCGATAGCGATCGCAGATGACCCGGCCGAGATCGACGCGCACGCGCTCCGTCAGCTCCAGCGGCTCCTTCGTCGCCGGGGCATGATGGGCCAGGCTTTCCAGGATGCGCGGCAGGTTCGAGATGGGAACGTGCTCCTCCAACAGCAAGCACAGAATGCGGTGCAGCGCGCCCATCGACAGAATGTTCGGCAACAATTCATCGACAACCGAGGCGTTGGTCTCGCGTGTCTTGTCGAGCAGCGTCTTAAGATCTTCACGGCTGAATAGCTCGCTGGCGTGCTTGCGGACGATCTCGCCGAGGTGCGTGATGAGCACGCTGGGGGCATCGACGACGGTGTAGCCGCCCAGCTCGGCGCGCTGGCGATCGTTCTCGTTGATCCAGCGCGCCGCCAATCCGAACGCGGGATCTTTCGTGGCCTCGCCCGCCACCGTGATGTGCGTTTTGGCCGGCTCGATGGCCATCAGCCGCTCCGGGCGCAAACGGCCGCGCGCCACCTCGCGTCCGCCGATAAGGATGCGATAGGTGTCTGCTTCCAGCTGAATGTTGTCGCGCAGGCGAATCGGCGGCACCCAGATGCCGTTCTTGCGCGCCAGATCGCGCCGCAGTCCGCCGATGCGATCGAGCAGCCCATTGCCGCGGCGCGGATCGACAAGCGGAATGAGCCGGGCCCCAATCTCGACAGTGGCGCGATCGGTTTGCAGGAAGTCGTCCAGATGCACTTCCGCGGCGGGCTTGGCCGGACCGGCGAGCGGGGTCGCGCCAGCGCCCCGAGGGGCTGCCTCTCGCGGCGCTGACGCAGCCCCGCTCGCCATCATCCGCCGCGCACCGAAGTACAGCAGTCCCGCCAGCGCGACGAACGGCAGCATCGGCAGTCCCGGCGCCAGCGCCAGGCCCAGCAGAATCAGCGCTCCGACGTACAGCGGGCGCGGATTCATCGCCATTTGCGCGCCGATTTCCACTCCCAGGCTGGTCTGCGTCGTCGCCTTGGTCACGAGCATACCGGAGGCCGTGGCGATGATAAGGGCCGGGATCTGCGAGATCAGACCATCGCCGACGCTGAGGATCGAATAAGTCCGAAAAGCCTGCGTGATGGTCATGTTGTGCATCAGGCCGATGACGAAGCCGCCCACGAGGTTGATGGCGGTGATGATGAGTGCGGCGATGGCGTCGCCGCGGACGAACTTGCTGGCCCCGTCCATCGCTCCATAAAACTCGGCCTCGCGCAGCAGCGTCTGCCGCCGCCGCCGCGCCTCGGCTTCGTCGATGGCGCCGGAGTTCAGCTCGGCGTCGATGGCTACCTGCTTGCCGGGCAAGCCGTCCAACGTGAACCGCGCCGCCACTTCCGAGACGCGGCCGGCACCCTTGGTGATGACCACGAACTGAATGATGATGAGGATCAGGAAGATCACCAGCCCGACGACGAGACTGCCGCCGACCACGAAGCCGCCGAACGTCTCGACGATGTGGCCGGCGTTGCCCTTGAGCAGAATCAGACGCGTCGTGGCCACGTTGAGCGCCAGGCGAAACAGCGTCATCAGCAACAAGAGCGAGGGAAATACGGAGAAATCGAGGGCTTTGGTGGCGCCGAGCGTGACGAGCAGCAGCAAGATCGTGAGGGCGAGGTTCGTCGCCAGCAGTAGGTCGAGCAGGGCCGGCGGCAGCGGCACGAGCAGGACGACCAGCACGCCCAGCAGCGCCACGGACAGCACCAGCTCGCTGCGCGGCGCGAACGACAGGTTGGAATCGCTCGAAAGCGCCATTGCTTTCGTCATGGTCGTACTCATTCCTTACCAGCTAAATTCCATCACGAAAACACGAAAGTGCGAACGCACGAATAAAAGAAGGCAGCACCAGCAACCCAGCACGTTTCTTTCTGTTTTCCTATCCTCTTTTTCGTGTTTTCGTACTTTCGTGTTTTCGTGATGGAATTGAGTTACGCTATCCCCCGCAAGCGATACACGTAGGCCAGCACCTCGGCGACGGCGTGATACAGCGCCGCCGGGATTTCCTGACCGATCGACACCGCCTTGTACAGCGCCTGCGCCACCGGCTTGCGTTCGACCACCGGCACCCCATGCCGCCGCGCCGTCTCGACGATCTTGCGAGCGACGTACCCCGCGCCCTTGGCCACCACCTTCGGAGCGCCGAGCGCCCCCTTCTCGTAGCGCAGGGCGATGGCCAGGTGCGTCGGATTGGTGACGACGACCGTGGCGCGCGGCACATCGCGCATCATGCGTCGCTGACTCAGCTCGCGGGCCAATCTGCGAATGCGGCCCTTGACGGCTGGATCGCCTTCCTCGCGCTTGACCTCTTCTTTCAGCTCCTCGCGCGTCATGCGCAGACCCATCTCGAAGCGCACCCGCTGCAAAATGTAATCGATGACGCCGACGATCACGAAAGCGGCGGCGATCATCAGACCGAGACGCAGCACGAGATCCCAGGTCTGACCGGCGGCGCTGGCCAGCGATTGCCGATCAAGCGTGGCCAGCCGAGCCAAACGTCCCTTGAGGATCAAGGCGGCCAGCAGGCCGGTACACGCCGCCTTCGTGAAGGCGGTGCCGCCGCGCAGCAGCGCCGCCCACGAGAAGATACGGCCCAGTCCATTCACGGGATCCAGCCGCTCCCAGTTGGGCGCCGCCAGCTCCGGCACGATGCGAAAGCCGGCCTGCCCGACCATCACCGCCAGCGCAACCACGAACAGCAGACCGAGCAGCGCTGCCGTCATGTGCAGGCCGCGCGTCAGAAATCCCGTCAGCACTTCGCGCGTCCGCTCCGGTCCCAGCTCCGGGACATGGCAGCGCGGCATGCCGTGCCGCACCGATTCCAGCAGACCCGCTCCAATGGTCCGCGAGCCAAACCACAGCACGCCGACCGCGGCCAGCATCAGCATCCCCGCGGCCAGGTCCGTGCTAATCGCCACCCGGCCCTGCTCGCGCGCTTCCTCGCGCCGCCGCGGCGTGGCGGCTTCTGTCCTTTGACCGGAATCGTCCGCCATGACCTCACACCAATCGTTCGAGTAAGTCAGCCATGTTCGCGATGGTCCGCACCAGGCCGCTTACGAAGTCGGGCAGCAACACGAACACACCGCCCAGACCCAGTCCGATCCTCACCGCGAAACCCAGCGAAAACACGTTCATTTGCGGTGCCGCCCGCGTCATGAAGGCAAGCACAATGGTGGTTAGAAACATCACCGCGCCGACGGGCGCCGCCAGCTGAAGTCCCCACACCTGGGCCGACGCCAATCCCGCCGTCATCGGCCCAATCGCCGACGTGCCCGACCAGCCGCCGAGGGGAATGCGCAGAAACGTGCTGTGCAAAGCGGCCAGGAA
>Ga0335075_10013351_pt1 | contig 12370 bp, 11 predicted proteins | sample Lox_Sample_24_FD_206723 | JGI IMG/M metagenome (GOLD analysis project Ga0335075, IMG submission 206723) | Soil microbial communities from Loxahatchee National Wildlife Refuge, Florida, United States - Lox_Sample_2.4 | ecosystem: Environmental > Terrestrial > Soil > Wetlands | place: USA... | reverse complement strand
ATCAGCGCCTTGCGTAGCCTCTATCTCTTTGTGTTAGAAGTGATCAAGATCTTGCGCAAGACACATAAATCATGTCTGTTATGGGCAGTTGACTTGCAAGAGAGACGCGTGGAATGCCTTTTCAGGACGTCTCCCTCTTCCCGTCGCGTCGTTCGATTAAGGTTCAGCTAAAAGCGGATCGACACCCAAACCACTGGGACCCGCGGCGGGAAGGAGACGCGACGGTTGAAACTCGCTTGCAATTCTTTTGCTTTGCAGTTATCAAGTAAGAAATATAAAATTATGGTGCGATTGATTGAGGCGGTGGAGCTCCGCTTTGTCCCTGTCATAGCTGGAATGCTTGCGAGGGTTGGGGAAAGAGCCTGAGTGATTTGATGTTATTTTATAGCCTCTCGCCCAACGATATAGAGATTAATAGCACATAATGTCTCATAAATAGCCTCAGCACTCACCGCAACATCAAGGTAGACACCTAATTCCCTAGTCTTCCACCAAGTGAAGATCATACATATGACTTCAAGACAGTGGTGTTGGCTTTGATGCCGGCAGACCCGTGACTAGCATGCTAGCCGCAGTGACAGAAGTTAAACTATCAGCGTAAGTCATGAGTCCTGATAATCCCCATGTTCCTGGAGACTATCACACTGTTAAATTCACAGGTTAAGATACTGGAACTGCTCTCATTAATCATCCCTACTGCCTCAGTCGAGACGAACTCTCTCTACAACTCTCATGCCCATTCGCGATGCCCAATATTACGTGAAAGCGAATTATATCTTCTGTTTCATACTCAAAACCTGCCGCTGATATAGATTACGCCCGCCAAGCATCGCGAAATTTGTACAGTACATTCACAACAACAACCAACCTACATTCTCTCCTACGTCTGCTTATCCATCCCTTTCTTTATTCCCCAACTCATCCAGCGCGGCCTTACTTTCGAAACACTACTATACTACAAATCGCCGTCGTTAGGAAATCGCAATTGCGTGAACGCGATTCTCAAACCATCGGTTATACCACAATGCCGCAGTCTGGCAATGGCACGGAACAAAGCTCCTTCGACAGCAACAAGACTTGATGGGCTCTTCTCAGCAACATAATCTACCATCAACCGACCTCCATCCCCTCCACCCCCATCTCCAACCCTAGCTCTCTCTTTCAGAGCAACCCTTCCAGCTTCTCCACCCTCCTATTCCCGTTTCGTCAACAACCCATAAGCCTCCATCGCCGCATTCTTCCAAAGCAACATACTCGGCACCTCCTTCGCAAGTTTCGCTTCCAGAACCCTATGGCATGCGCGGTGTTTCTGCAGTTGAGATTCGTAGGCTGCTTCGCGAGACGCGAGGTAGTTGTAAGAAGAAAAGAGGTGGACATTTTGGGCGCGGAGGAGGGTGTTTTCACACTAAAGAAAGTTTAGGGCATCCCCGGCGGTGGCCTCCGGAGGCGGTACTGCTTCTTCGTTGTGATGAGGGACTTGTGCTGGTAGTTCATCCAGAGTACGGGCTCTCTTCCTTCAGACGACGGATGATGGGTTTGGAAAGTCATTCGTTGGGATATATTCGTCGTCGGAGTTGGCGAGGAGGTTTTCAGCTCCACTGGATACGGAAGCTGTAGGTGTAGAAGCTGTCGATGCACCTTCTGGTGTCAGTGGCTGGTGACAAAAGCCCAGGACTCAAAGACTTACCGGTTGCTCTCGACTTACAAGCCGCTCCTTTATTCTTCACCTTTGCAGCAGCCACCGCAGCAGAAGCATCTAGCGCCCCCCAATCGGCACCCTCGAATCCAAAAACAGTATGCGCCTAGTCTCCTTACCATCTATCTCTCGCTGGGAAATCCAAAAAACGATCCCATTCCCCAGCACCGCCTCACAAAGCGGATACTCCACTCCACAAAACCGATACTCACCCACCTCCCACGTCTTTCCAGTAACAGCTTTAATTTCAACGATGCTAGAACCGTACTCATGCCCCGATAATAGCTAGAAGGGAAGAAGAACGCCATCTGTTTCTCCGCCTGCAGGACTTGGATGAAGTTTACACCCCAATCCCGCAGCAAGCCAGGGGGTGATCCACAAGCTCAGATGCTTCACAAACTGCGAGCAATGCTTCTCTCCCTTGCCTAACTCGTCCTGGAAGTTCTCCCGAATACGAACTTCTAGCTTGCTAGATTCCGCAGGCGGCTCGACAATCCATAGCTTAAGGCCACCGCGGTGGTTATAGATCACGGTCGTGAGCTGCGCGATGGATTTCTGCATAGTGGTTGCGGAGCCGGGAGTGCTGATGGTGAATGTAGTCGCCGTTGAGCAGGTCGCGGGTGCCGATGGGGCTGGCAGCGCGGAGGAGGGCGGAGCTGTTGGTTGTAGGGAAGGATTTGATATGCAGCTGTTGTCGGATGCTGACGCCACCGTAAGTTGCTGGATAGGATTCAGATTGGCCATTGTTTGGGGATGTGGGGGTCTCACCAGGGAGGTTCTCGCATTGTGTTTCGAGTGGATCGCCTTCTTTAAGTGTCTCAAGGAAATCTAGGAGATCCATGGTGGTTGCTGTCGTAGTTGTGGATGCTGTCTCGATCTGTTCTGGCTAATTGCTATCTCTGCCTTCTACAATACCTTTCTCTAGGATATACAACCCCTCAGTTTTGGAATTGGGGTTCACTGAGAAAACGGGCCAGGGTGCAGTCCGATGGATAGGATAGGAACCTGAAGGCCGTGGCCTATTCTTGATAGAATGACAGCTATATCGATCCGAAGTGAAGATATACCGATTCAGAGGCAGAGACTCCACGAGCATTGCTCCATAGTTTGCAGCAGTTCCATTCTGTCTGAATACGTCAAGGAAGTCACCAAGATCACTGTCCAATTGCTTGGTAGTGATGTAGGGGCAACGAATCGGAGCTTGGTTGACATCGCCATCTCTGACCTGAGAATTTGACGGTGCCTAAGACATTTAAACCAAACCAGACAGCGGAAGTGTGAAGAAAAGATTGGGTGCTTTCATTGGGACGCGCGAAATGGCTTGTGACGGTGAGGCACTGACTGGGCGAGTCGGCCACTACTTTGTTGATGGGAGCACAAAGCACGTGAAATATCGGATCAAAGAAGGGCGTGCCTGAGATTTAGGCTAACAAAGATAGCAATAAACTTTGGAGGGCAGCGAATAAGTGAGAGGCACGTGCCCCAAACCCACGTCATATCCAGCCTTCCATGAACATCAATGCATCATAGACGGCAGTTTATTCTACTTCCAGCAACCGAAAGCCAGCTCTTATACTGTACCATTTGATATTCCGATAGTTAGATCTGGGCTTTAATACAGAAGCGCAGCCAACGCCCTCAAAATAGCTCAAATTTAGACCCGCCATTAAAATCCTAATGGTCAATAATGAGCAAGTGGACATTGAGAGCGGAAAGGATTTCCACAACAAAACCACCGTGCTGCTTAACATATTATTATTATTATGATTCTCACACCGATAGAGCTAAAAAGCTATGTGGAAATTCTAACTATTTGTAAAACAAGGAAACCTTACCACTACTGTAACAGGATAAAAACCTCTGCTGCTGTACTTCTTGTCTGTGTTTCCCTCGCTGCCTATAATTACTAAAACGGTAGCTACATTGCTACCTCCTTGACAGATAAGGCCTACTCATACAACCCTTTAAACACATCCCAGATGTCCTTAGTGTCCTTTGCAGCCTTTGCTGTTGGAATCACAGAAAAATAGTAGTGTTTAAGTGCGCAGCTTAATGATTCCATTGCTTAATGATGCTCAACTGAACGGGTTCTTTACCCTTTATATAAAATAAGTATAAGACTTTCTAGAACTTCCGAACAGATTGAAGTCCGTAGTACAACCGGTAGTCCGAGGACGTCCAGCAGTCCGATATGATTTGTGTAACCATGGATCAACAGCCACGATAGCTGTATTCCAACATTTATTGATCTAACTAGTCGTCTAGGACCTTTTCTGCGTTTCTCTGGCGGTCCAGTTGGTGGGCTTGTCGTCCTACAGTTCCTGAACTGGGTCCACTGCTGCTGCTCGTCTTTGACTGTAGGTGGCTGATAACTGCAGTTATTAGGCTCTGTGGCGGAGCTGGGGCCGGAGCTGGAGCTGGAACTAGAGCTGGAGCTGGAGCTGGAGCTAGGAGGGACTGGAAGCGGGTTGGTCTGTTGTTATATACTTGCATTGCAGCTGTCTTATGTTTCACTCGCTCTAGGAATTCTCTAGCCCAGGACTAGTGTTTGCTACAGCAGTTTGCACATTTATGTTTTAATTTGTCGTCCTTTCTAAGGCAGTTGTTTGTTGCATGCCTTAAGAGCATCTACAGCGTAGTAGGTTTTAGCAGACATGCTCAAACTTGTAGCACTTAAATCATTAAGTAACAACGCAGCTGCTATCGAATAGCTTGCAATTATGCAATTCATAGTGCTAGGGTAGACTAGCGTTAATTAAGCAATTAGCCTGCTCTAGCTCTACTATGCTAATAATTAATAAGCTAGCTGTACAACTAGACTGTAAAAGCTTCTTTGTAAAAGCTACTTGTAAAGTCACTATAGATTTATAGAGCCTTAAGTTCTACTTGCATATCTCCTTAATTGTCCTACCTTACACTTAGTTAACCTGTACCTTATGCGCAATTAGCAAATTCCCTCCTCGTAACTTTTGTATTTGTCTTAAATGTAGACAGCTAGTTCTAATTTGTAAGCTAGGTTCATTGTTTATTATTAGCACTATATTGTTGCTTAAAAGCTAGCAAATTACTACAGCTTTACTAGTTACTCTTATCTTGTATAGCTGCTTAGTAATCTATTTGTATAACCTTCCTTTTTGTGTATTTATTTTATTGCTGCGTACAACAACGATCTTGCGTTTGTAACGCATTAGGACTAGTTTATAAGGCGGTGTTAACAGAGGAGGAGGCTGGGCAATGCCCTTGCATGCTATAGCAGTATATGTACACTAGTTGTTTAGTGCTACACTTAGTACAAGTTGAGCTTGCCCTTGCCTAGCCATGAATATAGAAGAGGGTTAATTGAGAAATTATGAATCTTCATCCATCGAGCCATGGAAGTCTTGACTAGTTCTCCAAATAGTACCTTCTCACTCAAATGTCACCATAAGAGGTAGACAGCATGCCAAACGGCTCGAATACTTGTGAAATTTTGACCAGGTGAGCCAAATACCTAATCTACGTCAGTGGGCCTGCATAGGTATATAATACTAAATTTCACATCGGTACGCGCGTCGATCTGAAGTTAAGCCTCTAGTGCCTCAACACCGGATTACCGTCTGATCTAACACGCGTTATCAATTATCTTGCTGCCAATCATGAATGGTGCCTGCTATGACTGAATAAGCAGGGCGGCGCTGAGAATGATGAGATTGGCTAGACTTACGTCCAAAGGTCGTTTCTTTGATTGAACAAGTTGACGAATATATTGTGGTGGCAGTGGTGGCAGCATTGCTGGTTCATCTAGTTGTTTTTGGCATATCCCGTTATTGATTGTTCTCGCCGTCAATGTTGATTTGTGCCGTTATTGTTGGCTCGTCCAATGCCTCAGCCGGGGTACATCTTCTTCAGCTTCGGCTCTGGCAAATTGCACCAAGCTTCAACCTCGTGTCGATTCTTTATCGGCTCAGATATTTTATCATCATGATTTGTGGAGGCTCTACCAGAAAGTAAACATCTCATCCATCGCTGCATATCTATGCGTGACCACCACGGCGTATGCTTCTTTCTCCACAGAAACTCGAGCGTTTTAATCTTAGGCTGTATCGAATAAGGAGCCTTATTATCCCTAATGACTAAGGTTTTTATTTTCTCCCAGTCCTTATCGTATCTAGAGATATGACTTCGGACTTTCGTAAGATTCCATAACAAGGTCTCTTCATGGCCGTGTATTTGCTCATCCTGGCCTATTTCAACCAAAATTTTTAGTTTCCCCCATACATCGCCCCATATGTTTTCTATCCCAAGAAAGTACAGACTAGCATTTTCACACTCAATAGGATATATTTCAAGCAATGTTGTCAGTGCTGCAGGTGCTGCGAACTCTATCGCCCGGAACATGTGCGTGTCAGAAACGGTAGCACCATTTTCAAGCATCAGTGATATAAGCTGTGGTCCGGTTTCAGGACTTGAGATGGTAGAAGCTATTGCACAAGATAGTAAATCGTCTTTGCCCTTCGTAACATTCTCTGCTTTCAGGGCATCCTGGCAGTACAATAACAGTCCATGCAGAGCAGCGATACTCAGGAATGAGTTTGAGTCATTGCTTGGGCATTTGGAATAAATTCCAAAGGCATGCCCGCTATTGCAGGAGCGGCAGTCATATCCTCTGCTACCACAATAATAGCTCATGGCGCCGGCGGCGAGAAAGTGAAGTTTGAAGATTTCTCCGCCTTTACTGACGTATTCTTGAAGTACATGATATGTTGAAAAGTGATTCACTGATTCATAGGATCTAGCATGCTCGAAAATATATCGAATTGCATAGCTGAACAGTGGAAAATTCTCCCGCACGGAGTCCAGTCCGGCATCGATAAGTCCAGATGAAAGATAAGACTTCAGCATAGACTTGTTCGACTCAAATACTGCTTGTAGGTAGTTGAGACAGAAGTCCAGCATCAACCCATGAGGCTGGAAGTACAGGACTGTTTCCAAACCAAGATCTTCCATCCACTCTGAGTGATGTAGGTAGGTCTTCACCGTTTCGTGAACTAATTTGACCTGCAAATCGTTTACTTCTTTTGAAGGACCATTCGGTAGTCTTCTGAAATCCAGCTGATTCCATCGTGGCACCTCTGATTCTGACCACTCCTTCCATTCTCGATGGGACAAAAACTTCCACCCTTGTTCGAAGCTCCTTTCGACCACCGCATCAACCACCTCGATAAGTCCCCCACTCCTAGCCGCAATTCGTTTGCGGAAAGCTTGCATCTCTGCCTTGGATTTTATTGGACCTTTGATGTCCCAATCCGAAGCGAACTTGGCGGCAATCATGAATTCGTGAAGTTCGAGCGGTCGACAAGAATAGCAGCATAAGTGCAGCATTATTGCTGTTTCTTTGCGGTTTTGTTGCTTTCGCTTGACGCGAGACAGAACCCGGACGTACATATGTTTGAGATCCTCTGGAAGGCTCTCAAGTCTCTCTCTGAGTTGGTCAAGGTCCTCTCCTTCAGCACTTCCTTCTATCAAATCATTGATAGCAAAGCGAGCCCATAAGAAGACCCCATCTGCCTTTGCAACAATGGATTTTGAGAGCTGAACCAATGGTTCATCATCATTCCTTGGATTGCTTAACCTCCAGGTGACATACTTTTCGATTCCGGGCATGTTGTGATTTTGCATACAAAAACCTGGCAGGTGTGCGAAAGCCTCTAACAGCAGAGGCTTGGGACGACTTGCCACACATACTTTAACAATAGATATAGCTTCGGGTTTCCTTTCGGTCAGCGCTCGAAAGAATCCAATCATATCTAACGTATCTCCTCTACCGCCTTCATATTCATCCAGTCCATCAACAAATATACAAATATTCTGAGGATACCTGGAAAGCGCAGTAATGAGTGCCTGACGAAGCCTTTTCACATCCCAAGCCAAACACCGCTCCACGTTGTTATGATCAATACCATAATCCTCAATGATTTTAAGTATCTCAGGAATTTCAAGAACGATCTGGAAGAGTAAAGACTTGAGAAGTCCTTCCAAATTGTTTGAAATTCCCTTTCTAGCTCTAAAGTCAAAGAAAAACCGAACAAGAGTCCAGGGAAGTTTGTGGCCTTTGCGTAAGTAAGTTAGAGTCTGTTTATGATCCTTGAGATAGTTCATCAGAGTTGATTTCCCGCTCCCCGGTTTTCCCTGAATCCAGAACATAGCCTTGTCGCTCGAAAGCCATTCAGCCAGACCGCCATTTCCCTTCTCTTCCGACCAGACCCATTCACAAGTTTTGGTGTTGACATCGTATAGTTGTAACTCCCTAGCGAACATATCTTCGTAATTAAGGCTCCTAAGCATGGCTTACCTCTTGTCAGTATCTATCAATTAATGAACAAGATTTTCCCTACGAACCTTCTTGTCTCTGTCTTGCCTCAGCTGACTTCTGCTCAGCTACTTGCCGGCTTAACTCTACTATGTCTTGCATACAGAAAGCAAGCCCGTCCTTAAATCGAATATAACCACTATCGTCTTTGCCAGTAAAACGGCACATATCCATATGATTATTGTCAATGTAATCTCGATATTCGTATTTGCGTGACCTGAAGCACGAAGAGGAATCCGGTACGACCTTGAAGAACTTTAGACTTGCATTGTAAGATCTTGATTCCTCATACATACTTTACCATTAAATACTGGAAAACCTGTTTTGCCTGCGGATTCCTGAAGGCTGCAGACTCGTATCTTTCCTTCTTCCAGAATATCCTGAAAGTCAAAGGATAGACTGTCCAATTTGTCACGATCAGGATCCAACGATTGCAGTATTTTCTTGTTAGTTTCAAATGCAACGCTAGCAATATTGCTCAGGACTAAACCCCATTTAGCATCTCCAGAGCCTTGATGGGGTGTACCAAAGAACACAATTCCTTGAGTAGAATCAGTCACATCCAACTTCCCAGGATGGTTATTCTGTTTTCTTGCCTCGATCAGGGCTTCTTTCACAAGTAGACCTCCTAGGCTGTGAGCGACAAATACAATTGGTCGATGAAAACAATTAGAGCGAGCGCGCTCTCCAACCAGCCGATTCAGCAGCGCCTCTCCGTGCTGGGAGATGCCCATCTTGTTGGCTGGCCCTGCAAAGAACCAGCTAACGTGGGAGTCATAACCGTAAGTTAAAATACGGATATTCTTCTGGTCATTTGGTAGAAGGTCTTTCGGCCAGAACACTGACTCTTGCTTGCCTTTGAAGACTGTTTTGGACAATCCAGATCGTTTGGTTTCTGTGGCGTACTCCCAGGTCTTCCTCGGATGGCCCGCCAAGCCATGAACAAATATCACATCGGCCAAAACGTCTTCAGGGTTTTCCGGGCTATATATGACTGAGAGGTGATGTTCGCGGACATGCACAGATTCAAGTCCATGTTGAGGGTCGTGTTTAGGCTCTGACATGTCGGGATTGGAGCCTTGCGGCTGATTTTGTACCGTATCACCATGACTGAGACTGGGTAATAGAGCTGAATTCCCATCGGGATCTGTACATGGATTTTCGTCTTCCGTAGATTTACATTCAGTGAAGGATTGGACGGGACTGGAAAATGGGGTGACATCAGGACCTGGAGATTTGAAGGGATCCGCCAGGGGCTCGTACACCAAGAAATTCAATGAGGATGATCTTTGTGGCGTATGGTGTCTTTTGGAGAATGGAAGATTTAGTACTGCTGGTTGAAGAACTGGTGGAGTTGGTGTCGGAATTCCGCCTCTATTTGAAGCCATCTTGTGACAACGTATGGTACAGCAATGACATGTCTTCTTTAATCGCCGTTTCCGAGTCCCGGTTCAGCATGCCAATAGAGGAAACATCAACTTGACTATCAACAGACATCAGAAGGATATTAGGCTGAGGGCGGGAGAGGGATTTAGGCAACCGAGTTTAAAACGATTTGCTGCCTGATAAATCAGGCATAGAAGACTAAGCAACTCTAACGCACAATTGTTCCTATTGATAATGTTTTAAAATGGTTGTAAAATGATATCCTAGCTTGAAAAGAAAATGGTAGTGGGAAGTGGGGCACTAAATATGTAAGACTTTAGAAATTTCCATCTCTTGTGACATCAAAGATTCCAGTTTCTAACTCAGAACTTTGACGACTTATTCTGCAAATTGGGCTAAAATCAACCCATCTACATAAAGTTGATATTCCTAAGCCTTGGGGCATTTTGGAACTGTTTTCAACACAAATAGCATGGGTACATTAACGAGGAATTTACTTCGCTGCATACTAGTCATGAGACTATCTCGAATGATGAGATCATCAAAGCCACACAAGACTACTTGATGGATACCCAATGGGCTAAATAAAACCCAATCACGTCGAAGAAGCTAGACGCGAAGCATCCGTTTATTCGGCTACATCCTCTAGCATATTTAAGAAGCTCTCAGCACTGTTGGGGAAAGAGAAATGGCTCCCAAATTCAGTTGCTTACATTACGCTGACTCCAAAGCGCCTTTACGGTTTTCATAATGTGCAGAACAGCTTCGTGGAGTTTTTGCCACGGAAAATCGAGAGATGAACACTCTCCTATCAGCCCTTAAGATTGATTTGATGTGAAGTGGTGCCACAAGAAATCTAGAGATGAGCATTCTTCAAGTTGAAAAGGAGAGCTTCAACTTCCTGTCAACCCTTGAGATTGCTTTGACCATTGATTCCAAGAATGTATGGATCAACGACACCGTTCTCCACTTAGGGCTTTTCAGTATACTCCGCACCTTTCTATTAATTGCCGATAGAAATAGGATGTGTCTCACAGTCTTCGATTCGGAAGTCATCACTAAATACTGTGAGAGATATCTTACTTCTGTGATGAGCCTTGGAGAATATTTGACAGGCACAGTTAGCGATCTATGTTACAGTACTGTGTTTTGCCCTTTTGAGATATGCTATGCTCTCTCACAACACCACCTCTTCGAAAAGCCTGAAATTCGCATATGTTGGCTTAAACGTCGTTGCAAACGTCGAAATAGAATATAAAGAGTCAACTGTCTAAGATTGCATGTCAATCATTAAAACAGAGCCCTTCTATTTGTTAGAATGAATATATTCGGTATTTGAGGACTTTGGAAATGCCGAAAAGCTATATCTAGCCTCCATCGATGTTGAGTGTGATTATACTCCAGAGAGCCAGCATCTTAAGCTCGCATACCTGGATTCGCTTCGAGTTGGACCACTTCCCTAGCATGAGTTCGCAATGTATACAGATAGAAAATACTCTATACAATAGCGTGTCAATGTACTGTACAACAGTTCGAATACAGCAGCTACCTACCATTCCATTCTGGAATTCGTCCAAATGTTGTAAGCTATTCTGCAGGTACCTTTGATATGAGCTGGACAAGAAGACCCCTTCGCACACCCGGGTTAGATAGTATGGAACTATGTCCATTGGTTAGTTTGGACATTGTTCCTTTGATTAGACTTAGCTCGGATCTTCCAGAGTGCTATGGCTTCACAATACAATCAAAACGAATCGGCGGCACTGGCGACGTTGAAATGAAGGAGCGTTTACTTATAGGGCTCAATAACGCCTCAGCTACGAAGACTGTCTTTGCAGAAGCGCGCTTTCATTTCTATCTTGCTCTATATTACGACAACCGGCGACCGCCCGAGAACATGTTCGATAGTGTGAAAAGCCTAAATATGAAGCCAGTGTCAACTAGTCAATCTTTTTGCTAAGTGTTATGAGGGATTTTTAGTTTAGTTTTGGGACTCATTTTAGGGCTGGGCTTTGGGATGAGACTCTCCAACTATTCCATAAGGCATCACGAAAATATAGGGAACAGCTTAATAGTTTGACTATAGAAGATAAAAATGCGCTTCTATATTCTGGTATGAAGTGGGCTATTTTAAAGGAGGTCCTAACGATAGAAGAGTTCCGTGAGGTTTTGCTATCAGACCTCATTCGTTTTGGCCATGAGATATGGAGGGCCTTTAAAGAGACAGGTGAGCTTCGTGATACCGGAGGATTAGTCAAAGCTAGAAGACATACGACAGCGAGAGTATACGAAGCTCTACCTGCCTCAATTTCTGCATCCCGCGACCACTTAAAACATTGTGCAACCTCTCGATAGGCCCCTTCTTGCTGTTTCAGGAGGCATTAATGTTATTCCATCCTGATGCAGGCGAATAAATGATGTATGATGGCAGTAGGGCTGAGTATGCTCTGTGTTGTAGATGCAATCAAACAAACTTTCTAGAAGAGGCTTCGTAAGATTGTATCCTGAGTATTTAGGGGCTACATATTGCTACGTTGATCACCATGCTGAAGATTTCCCGGCGTTATTATGATCCATCGATATCGTATCACATCCTATCATATCACATATCGTATCATCAAGACCCTTGATCCCCCAGCCCCCATCCCCACAGCTAGAATATTAACAAAAGCGGAAGTCACATCAAGTCAGCACCCAGTTTTCCAAGCTTTTACTCCATCCAAAGTGCTCGAAAGGCCATATCGTACAACCAATAATACTATAGCCTACAAATTCTCTGCCGCCTCACTTAAAACACTTAGTAGGCTTACGGCAGCCCCGCCAATGCCCGCTGCCGTAAGATTCGATGTCCATCTTTTCTTCTTCTCTCGTTCCAATTCTTTATCTAAATTCTTACTCCTTGGGCTGCTTCTCGGACTTCTCGACATGGGAGGGACCTC
>Ga0335075_10013350_pt1 | contig 12371 bp, 13 predicted proteins | sample Lox_Sample_24_FD_206723 | JGI IMG/M metagenome (GOLD analysis project Ga0335075, IMG submission 206723) | Soil microbial communities from Loxahatchee National Wildlife Refuge, Florida, United States - Lox_Sample_2.4 | ecosystem: Environmental > Terrestrial > Soil > Wetlands | place: USA... | reverse complement strand
TACATATCGACAATTTTGGTGGTGTGACTCGACATCGAGAAGGCCGAATTAGTTAAGGACCAAGAAAGCACAAGACTAGAACACGTGGAACCAAGCACCCAAGGTGAACTGGCCGGACGCCCAAGGGGAACAAAAGGAGATTAATTGGCATTAACGTTGGGAAGGATTCGGTCACTTATGTGAGCTCCCTGAATGGTAATGAGCTTCCAGTGAAGCCACAAGCGTAATAGGACTCACCATTAGAGAGTATGACTGCTGTGCTCTCCATCGGGTAAGTTCACCTCCAGAAACCCCAACGGCACCAATCCATGCATCTCGTTTAAACCGCCTAGGCCAGTATCACTACCACCTGTTTTGTTCGTCGAAGAACGCTCGGCGATAACCCACCCTTCACTGCTTTTCCCTAGGACCCTAACCATCTGCCCCTCAACGAGACTCATCTCCAAAGGACCCTCAGCCTCGAACGAAAAGAGGGCACGGTACAAACCAGGCTTTACTTCCTCCTCTTCTTCCTCGTAATCCATCAAATCGTCCTCATCCTCATCGGCGTCCATGCCGTCCATCTCGATCTGTCCGGAATGAACGGTGTGATCCAGAGGAATAAATTGACTTCCGGGTATATATATCGAGGTCGAGGTTAATGTCGAGGGTCCTTCATCGCTGGCGAATGCGCGGTACGCTTTGCCGGGGGTACCGGCCGTCGCGAGTAACTCGCCTTCTTCCTCCTCCCCCTCCTCCCCCTCCTCCCCACTTATTTCCTCGTGGTCAGGCTCTTCATAGAACCCCGAGCTCTCTCCTTCTGCCTCGGATGTCTCTTCTGTGACCCACCGTCCGCCGACGCCTTTACTCCCGCCAAGACCGCTCCACGCTCTCACGCGATTTTTTAACCCCCTTCTACTGCTCCTGCCGCCCAACAATGTCGTGCCGAGCGGTTCAGGACCACCAGACACGGTGCCCATAGGGAATCCCCATCCATCGTCTTCTTCTTCCCCTTGTTTCTCGCCATGATAATCATCGTCGAATTCGTCCTCTTCAAAATCCTCCGCGACATCGCCCCATCCTCCACTATAATGTCTAAACCCACCACGACGTCTGCCGCGTCCAGGGAGTCCATTCGGTCTTGCACGTCCTGAGGCTCTCGATCCCGTCACTGCAGACCTTTCCGTATCGTCGCTTGCATTCATGGAGGGGCGCAAAACGCTCAGAACCGCCTCGATGGGTACCCGGCTAAATCGCTCATCGTCCTCGGCAAACGCGAAGTCACAGACGACGACGATATGCTGCAATGCCCAGGCGGGATCACCGCACTCCACTTCCGAGGCATCTTTCGGCGGGGGGAGGTTGCTGACGGCCTCAGGGGTGTTCGGGAGTTCGGGTGGGATGGAAAGAGGAGGATCGACCTGTCCTTCTGCATCCACACCCGCACCCGCATCTCCGGCCTCTGCGGTGCTGAATTTATTCGTCTCAGGATCTTGCGATTCTGCCATCGTACGTGTGCCGCTCTCCCGTGTGGACCGGGCTGATGATCGTGGGCGGGTCAAGAAAAGAGGTGTGTGGGCTCCCGATACGCCCGAGTTGGAGCGCGCTATTCGGCTCATGGAACCGACAGAGGGGAGGATGCCATATGCTTCTTGAAGCTCGGTGGCATGCCGGAGGACTGGGTTGGAGGAAGAGGAAGAGGACGTGGTAGATCCACCAGACGTACTCGTCGACACAGAGGAGAGGTTCCTGCTGATGGGCGCTTCGACCTCGGCTGTTTGCGAGGGAGTGGCATTGGCACCGTCTGCATTGGCCGTGCTTACCGCCCCATCGACTTTTCCGACTCCGTCCATCTCGGTAGTCCCGGTTCCGTCCATTCCAGTAGTAGAAGTGGTGAAAGCGATAGCGAGGCTACTCTGTCTCCTGGACATGGAGATGTGCAGAATCCCTTCCTCGTCATCACCAGGCTCTTTTGCGACTGACTTGCGCATAGAGGCAGCGGATGCCTTGTACGACAGCGAATGCCTGGCCGAATTTGTAGCAGACGTGGTACTGAGCGTGCGGGATGCGCGCCAGGAAGGCCGGCGGGAAGCAGGCTGAGAAACGGGAGAGGGTGGAGCGGGACGCGAGGGAGTTAGAGAAAGTACGCTAGTATCGTAGTTGGTGGAGCGGCGGGAGGATGTTATGGAAGAGGTGGATTGAATTGCCGAGGACTGCGAATTTAGACGAGCCATTGAAGGAACTGGGGCTGGTGGCTTGCTCGCTATAGGACTTGTACCAACTCTCCTGTCCATAAAGAATATGTCGGACTGTTGATCTTGTGTTTGGGAGGATCCACCTGCGAGGAGGAGAGATGATGAGGACTGGGCGTGGCTAAGGAGCAAAGCAGGATGCGAAGGATATGGAGAAAGCCGTGACGCATATGATAATGGGTTGCAAACCTGGAATGATGTCCGCTACCAGTACAGCATCCTTTGCACCCTGGCTGTATTCCATCGTCCCTAGCCAATCCCATAACGGGACCCTTAGCATCAGATATGAAGAAATTAACCCGGTTGATGACGTTATACTCACCATTCTCTTGTCGATTGGCGCCGCATTGTTCCTCGCTGAGACCGGGTGTCATTGTAGGCTCAGTGGCAAGCACCGGCTCGTCTTTGGCCACCTTGCTGCTCATCGGTCTCAATCCCGCAATTCTTTCGCTCTAATGGCTTTCTTTGACCTTGGTGCCACTTTCAGCCAAATCCAGGTTTCCAAAAGGGGCTAGGACGGAAATCCGAAATGCCGCGCCGAGTCAATCGTTCGAGCAACGGGTGGTCCCAAACCAGAGGCAGATTCGTTGCTTTGCTGGAGATGACTGGTGACGAAAATGGAAGGAAGTGGTTGAAAGCAAGTTGGGATGATGGAATCATTATTATTGAATTTTTTTGTTATTGAAAATGATAAATAAGAACGCGGGGTGGTCCCGTGCTCGCTCGCTCGGAGTTAGCCGACGCTCAACTCTCTCTTCGACCACAACCAAAAGAAATTTCTCGGGTAATTCCTCTTTTTCTCTTTTTCTTTCCTTCCATCTCAGCATTTCTTTCTGCTCCGTATGTGCGATAAGCTGCTGACGTTCTGATCCCTCTCTTTAGCCACCAACCATCATGCCCGTCGCCGCGATTACGGGAAAGCTCCGTCGCAGAATTTGGACAGACTTGGGAACTGCCTTCGGTCTCGGAATCAGTGGCGCATACGCCTTTTGGTAAGCACCGTCCCCTTCACGCTCGCCTGTGATATCCTTCCCTTCTTCCCCAACCGACTCTCCTTTCGATTCTCTGTATGAACTCTGCAACTTTGACTCACCTTATCGATCATTCAGGTATTTCTATTATATTCCCTCAGGCGCGTAGGGACTTCTTGGACCCTTCGAACTCTTCACTTTCATTTACGTTATACTGCAACCACCCTTCCCATCCAATATCACACTTCTTGTAGTCCACTCCGGCTCCAAGCTGAGATTAGCGGTCCCCCTGCTCCACCTCACACGCTGTGCACCTCTCCCTCTTCTTTGTCGAACCCATGCGCACTCAAATGCTGACGCCTTACTCGTACCCAGTCCGCAGGAGGCAAGAATTTTACCTCAAGCTCGAAAAGAAGAACATAGAGGAGGGCGCCGCTTGACATACAGAAAGAGCAAGGCCAAGCGTTCTTTCGGCCAGCCAAGTGACCGTGTATCCTATGCTTCTCGAAGAATAGACAGGGTCGAGCTCCGTTCGAGCTTATTTCCCTTCCTATATGTTTGATGTGAGCGATGTGAGGAGGCGTTCACGCCGATAAATCCGCTTCAATAAGAGGACATGATCGCCGGTGGCGGTATAGTGCGTATGCCTCATTAGAATCTAATCCCTTTCTGTCATCGCCCGTCTCTCAGTTATCCGGCAGTGACTTCTGATGGCTCGCCTCCGTATGTGCCACGGAGGCGTTGACGGTTCGTTCACGCATGCATGCTTAACTTTGTCATCGGGAGCCAACCCATTCAGTTTCTCTCTTTGTATCGCCCTTCGGCACCGTGGAAGATCGAAGACCTAGGCCCGGGTTCGCGACCCTCTAAGACTGAGGCTCGGACCCTCTGATCAACAAATCGATTTCGATTCTTAACACCTGACCGCCTCCATCCCAAATCTCCTCGTGAGTCCCCATCACGCCATCCCAGGGTTATTCCTTGTTGAGGGGACACTCGTGATTACGGCTGACTATTCCCCCCCTCCCCCTTGTGCTACTGAATAGCCACAGTTTGTCATGCCGATCGCCCCCATAACTGGAAAGATACGCCGTAGGATTCTGGTTGACCTGAGCACCGCGCTCGGTCTGGGCACCAGTGCCGCATACGCCTATTGGTAGGCCTCCCTGCCTCATCACATCTCCTCTCCAGTTTCCTGGTGCGGCTAACGATTTCGTCTGGCTTATATTTTCAGGTATTTTTACTACCTTCCCTCAGGTAGCTTTCTCCGTATACATACTTCCCCCCCCCCCTCTTACTCACTCGCTTTGTCCTTTATAGTCCGCAGAAGACAGGAATTCTATCTTTCTCTCGAGAAGAAGTATCTAGACGAGCACGGAGCCAAGTGAGGTAGAAGCGAGTGTGAGAAGGGACGAGGGAGGAACGCCCAGCACGATCACCAGAGCGGCAACTACTTCGGCTCCAGTGTACTCTATGTGTTTCTGAGGCCAATAAATACCAGGACTGCATCATAACCACACAAGATTGCTAGGTTACCATATCGCTGCTATTTCAATTTCTTTTCCACCCCATTCCCCAGCCGAATAGACGCGTCCAGACTTATCTCGAGATGGTTACAAGCGGAAACCGCTTGCCACAATCCGCTGGTCTTCGTATTTCAGACATGTACCACTCATCCGCCCTAGCGTCCCATGACTCGAGGATTTCCAATGAACCCTCTGGGTAAGGGATCTCATCCTTGACGCTTATATCTCGAATATTCATGGAAGGGTTCTCGGAGACAAAATCACAAAACCGCAGTGCTCGATGGCAGTTGGCACATCCGGGACTATAAGATGTTGTTAGAGGTGACAGTGCCGTGGTGGCGATATGACCCACAGCGATAGATCCCTACAAATTTGAAGAGCCGCAGTGAGCGATATCTCATAATGGCTATGATTTAAGCAGTTTCCTCTAAGGAGATCCCGAAAGCATTCCACCAAGAAGGGCGGACAACGGGTCGGTATGGTGAGTGTTATAATTGGCGAAATATCTGGCCGGGTCGCCACATTTCTACTCTCGAGTAAGATGCATAGTATGTCCCATTCTGGACATATTTGGAATGCCAATACTTCTAGGGCGGGAAACCAATTTGGATGTAGTGCTATTTCGCGGCATATTCGAGTCGCGCTGCGAGCACCACCATCATGTGAGGTCTGTATTCCACCAGTCACAGATATGAAGCGAAGAAAATGGTACTTTGGGCCACCCCATTTAATAGTTATGCCGCCCCCGAGTCGAAGGGTGTGCAATTCTGGCCAAGATCGACTACCAAGGTCCACTTCGTAAGAAAATATGTGACTTAAATCGAGATACTTCATGTGTTTGGAGTGGAGGGGCATGAGCGACCTCCAGTATTGATCGGGGACAGAGCACGTGAGACTTTCGACGGTATATAAAAGCGATTCGACATTTCCTTCCGGCACCGTGTCATCAGATGACCATCGACCGGAAATAAGGGCCGCATTTACGTGCCTAAAGCCTGAGATGGATATCAGCATACGGATCGTAGATGATTGTAGGGTGTGAAGTCGCAAGCTGTGGATGTTAGGGAAGCACAGAAACAAGGAAGATGATAGAGGCCCATTTGCTTTACGAATATCTCCAGTAGCCATGATGGTTAATTCTTTGGAGGTTGCTGAAGGATGAGAAATTCTCGGGGGTTCAAATTGCAGCCAATGTTCACGAAGAGACAATGCGACAATGGATAGCTCCTCGAGATGGAATAAAAGTGGGAGAAGTCTAATAAAGAGCTCCTGTGTGACGCCGATGTTTAGCGTCACCAACTTCGTGAGCCTAGTCATTATCGTCACGACAAATTCAGTTCTGCCAATAAAATATGTCAGTATCTTCCAGGGGAGTTGTGGAATATATGCATAAGAGTGCAGATTTTGGATATTCGACTCTGTTGTCTCCGACCATGGTAAGCCAGCCATTATAACTATATCTTGGAGGGATCTCCACTTTTGAAGTATGTCAAAAACTTCGTCTAGATCGGCAGTTAGATGAACACGTATGAGTATATTTGCATCGAGTCGTTCCATGGCCTCTCTCTCAAACCAAGCGTTCGTTGCCCATTTGATGGGCGACTCGTATAGAACATTGGGACCACCTTCGCCCGCCATATGAACCACCTGTTCATAAGTAAGACATGACAGGTTAGGGAGCGGGGATAGTTGATTCAAAATCGGGTCACTGAAAGGGTACCACGCGTAGCCGACATGAATCTTATGTATCCTCTGTCGGTTGGCTGCAAGGACTTCCCGCAGCGTCTCCCACCACCCCACGGGATAAAACACGTATAGTGAAATAAGCGTCTGTTTAGAGTAATAGAGTGCCAGGGAGGCCTTTGCGGCCGAATCGTATTGATCGTCCAAGATTATATCGCCCCAAAGTAAGGGGTTCGACGAGATTTTGAGGCTCTAGTCTCTCGATACCTGCATAAAATCAAGTAGGACATCTTGTGAGACAGCGAGCATGCGACCAGTTCTCTCTTCGCTTGCCGATATGGCAACGATCTCCATCCAGATTTCCTCAGGAAGAACCTCAAGGGGATCTCGCCTTCGAAATTATAAGCTAAACCTTGAGTGAATGTGGCGTACTACCTCTTAGAGGAGATGAGGAGCTGGCTCGTGGTGGCTGCTATTTGTGTATCGTTTCCTGGGACCAAAGCTGAAATTGCCGTGACGCCATCATTCGACATGTGCTCTGTGGATCTGAATTTAGATCAGGAGATCACGGTGGGACAAATTGGCTCAGCCAGTGGGGAAGGTCGGGGCAGGGTGGAATCATGTCAGCTTAGACATTAATACTTAATTGATTCACCATAAATTGAACGCAAACGTAAAAGCATAGGGCAGTGAAGGATATAACGTCCCTAGTAACCTGTCTAGAGGCTTGTATTAACAGAAAGCGGTCGAATTCTTCCGGCCATCGCGTCAGTCGATCGTCGACTGCTGTCTAGATATATATGTGCCATGAAAGACTATTATGCGCTTTAATTGGTTACAAGAGATTGATTAGGCCACTTATTTACGACTTCCAGTTCCCACTCAGCCCACCCGTCGTCATCCACCTCGATCTCTTCAGCAGCTTCCCACTTGGCCACCGCCTTCTCCAGTATTTTCCAATCCACACATGGAAATCCTCCCATGTCGCCAGAGGCGGTTGGATGGGGGGAGGGAGAATTGGGGATCGCATCCAAAACAAACCGACCTTGCTGAACCCGTGTCAAGGACACTACATGCGCAGCGCTTCCTACTGCAAGTCCTAAGTCATGTACCACGGAACGAACGTACGTCCCGGATGATACGGCCATTTCCAGCTCAAATGTTGGTGGGGACTCTGCTCCTTGCTCCGTTGAGTCCGATTCTGGAGAGACAAGATAGGCATCCCGCGTTCCATCGTCGACAATTCTGGCATTCGTGGTCAGTCCTCCTGGACCATCGCCCACAACACCGCCATCCACATCCACCTTCTCGGGCCCTGTATGTCCTACAACCCTTTCCTCGGCCTTCTCGACCTCTAGAGTGGCTTTCCCCACGGAATCGCTGACGACCAACTTTAGGACCTTGTTCCATTCCGCGACTTCTGCAGGGCTGAGTCGTTTCGTGGGAAACTTGAACGAGTGCTGCGGAGCCTCTGTGTAGTTTGTTAAGTCTATCTTCGAAATCATGACTTTCCGTGCCTCAATTGGACGGGGGAGAGGGATGTTCTGCCTTGCGTATTCATATAGGGCCTTGCCCTCGATTTTGAGAGCGGAGAAACTAATCCATGAATCGAGTTAGTATGAGCTTGGGTATAGATATGTAGCTTTAGGTAGCGAATCGTTGGGGACTGGGAGGGCCTTGAACGGGGGGCTAATGAGACGGGCATACATTGGAGGCGTTTGGAGGATTTCACCTCGAAAACAATCCAAATGCGAGATAATGAGAGATCGATTAACATGCTTCCATGGGGCAAGACGGGTAATAGCCCCCTCCGAATCATAGGAATCCGTCTCGCATCCTAATAGGCCAATCGTCCGGTAGGTCTGGCGGCCAAATAGGTAGCCAAAATTTATACACGAATATAATTCTCACCTTTGTACAATGGAGAAATTGCGCAAGGTCCTTCGTTCCTGATCCCACTCCTACGACTGTCCAAATCCAACCCAACGGTAAGTGTTGGAAATTCAACGCCAATGCATTATGTAACTCACTCAGCACTCCATCTGCCAGGGGGTCTAATGTCCCCCCACTTCCCATTTTGACATATTGCTTGCTGACTCTCTTCCAGTTTGTCCGGCTTCCCTTTTCCCTGCCCTTATTTCGGTCTTTTCCGGTGAGATCTCCCGGCATAGTAGGACCTGGATACGATCTTCTCATGCTTTGCTGTTTCGAGGACGCGGCCGCTTCAAGTTTCTTTGGCTCTACGAAAAGTCGTGACGAAGAAAACAGCGGCTTGAGCCGTGTAAGGAGGCTCATCGTTGTTGGTCCTGAGGGCTTATTGAGGGCGAAAATGCCTTGGAGCGGCAGCGGAGGGATTGTAGATTTGGGCATGTCAATGGTCGATTCCAAAGCCGTGTTGATGACCTTGCGGAGATGATGATTCAAGCCAATTTGATTTCATATCGAGTAAATGGAAAGTTGGCTTAGAGTTACTTTGGCACCGAGTTGATCGCGACTGAGTTGCCCTTCATGCGAGCCAGATCTCATGGCACTTGCACCTGGCCACATTAAGTGCCCCCCATTCTCTCAGCCGAGTCGTCCAAGACAACCTTCCCTCGACTTCAGATTATCGAGGCAATTCCTCGGAGTATCTTCTAGCTCCGAAGTCTAGGAGTGCACCGCAGATCCATGGCCGAGTTCCCATGTGCCGCGGGAAGAACGCAAGCGGCCTCGGAGACTCAAACTGTATCTCATGGACACGTCTCACCACCGCGTTTGCGTGTGATAGCCAATGCGCGGTCGGCATTAGCTGGTTACCCAGTATTCCCTCCGCGAACTTTGGATGGCCATTTCCTTGTGTATTATTGTAGGTAACAACGTGATTTCTTTTCATGCGATCTGGGTAGTTGTCACAAGAAATTCAAAACCAGTACGGAGGATGGAGGATAGTCCCCCGTTGTTTGAGAGCCGCCTCGAAAAGATCGGACAGAGACGGCCTATGTGCGGATATACCACACCGATAAACAATCTATGATCCACCGGTGCTTTTTTGATTAACGTTGCGCGATTGGTCGAATGTGCCACCTTCCCTATGTGAATCAGGAGTCAAATATTTCGTCCGTTCGGTGATAATGGGTAGCCGTTTCACGACATACCAGCTTTCAGTCATTACGAAATTCCAGTGGTTGGTATAATTGACATGCTGTGGGTACGTTCCGTCCTCCAGGCAGAAGATACGACCTTCACCGTCTTTGTTCAAGTTAACCAACTCTTACTTCAACACGAATGATTCAACCAACCTAATGATTGTCCACGAGGACTGGGATATCTGGCCAGATAGAACGCCATGTTGCAGCTCAGGGCCGACCTTGCTCCTCATGAGCGGAGGGAGACGTTAAAGGTAATCCAGCCGCTCTACCACTTGAGGTAGACGGGTTTCATGGTAGAATTTTACTGAGTTGTGTTCACGACAGATGAGACGAGGAAAAGGGGAGGAGCCTACGCTGCAAAGCGGTGGTACTGACATAAACTGGCACCTTATATGCGACATAAATGCATATTATACATGGATATCGGAGGCAACTAGACTACACTTATTCGTTCTTTTTGTCCAAGTAGCCATGGTTTGTCTAACTTTGCTGGAGTATGTGGACCGCCATCCGGGATCCTCCTTTCAATTCTTCCTCGATCTGGAAAGACTGAATTAGTCTTACAAATATCGTGTCAGCTGGTCGAATGATCTCATGGCATGCTTTACGCTGGTCCTTATTCCATTTTCAATTCTCCAAACTGATAAGCGGCCTTTCTGTAGTGCATCTGGTCAAAAAAAATCCAGAAGCTCCCTCATCCCCTTAACAATTCAGCTTCTGGATAACTGCCCACACATAGCCGCCGCCCACCTCTCTGTCAGCCCTTGATCCTGGTCCGTATTATTCCAATCACGACACAAAATCCGAACCAGCCGGCGAGGAGATAGCGCTGCGTTTAAGAGATTGACCACTTCGCGCAATATCGCAGCTACACTCCCTCAGGAAGTTGGTCGTTGCGGCTTGACTCTCGTTCCGGACATTCGTTCATATATTTATATATATTTCCCTTTTGTGGCACCTTGGAGGCATATCGTAGGGCCTCCCATTCTCCGGCCACGCACACTCGGGGCGCTAGCAGGCGTCTATGCAAACGATGCCTGTTGAGCGAGACTATTGTGCTGGAAGCAAATACATTCGTGCAATTCTAGCTTTTTTAGGAACCCAGATACGATACATACGCAATACAGTATCCTCATCACACCCCACCGCGAAACGATGCCGGGTTTCTGGACCGCCCGCATTTACGGGTGCCCTTTCTTTCCAACACCCATCGGGTAATACCACTACCCTATGCATTCACTAGGGTGGCGCTCGGCAATAGACCTCATACATCTGGCCGGTCAAGCGAGGGTTCGTTGTATTGGGCTGTTTGTCACGCGATGTGGGAGCATGGCTCGCTTTGAACGTACGATTAATAGCTGGTTTTACCTGCCCTTCGATCGCACTTTTTTTAGAGCACGCACGGGGGCCGGCCAAGCTGGCAGAGTCGTTCACGGCAGTATAAAAAGCTCCGCCGGGTCTGCTACTCTTCTTTCCTCGTTACCTCTACTCAGGTTTCATTCTCCCAAGTCTTCACCGAACCACAGTCCATAATGTCCACAGACAGCCGCGTTGCCCTCAATAACCTCAAGTTCAGTAAACAGGCACTTAAAGGCCTCACAGTCGAATATCATCACGAAAAGCGAGGCCCAGATGAAGCTCAAGAATGGCATGCAACCTGCCATCTCGGTAACCACTCCCAGCAGGGCAGCTCTTGGCACTCCACGAAGGAAGATGCAAACAAAGACGCAGCGCAAAACATGATCGACTACATCAACAACAATAACTTTGTGGTGTGTCGTTATAGCCATCTCATCGGAGATGTTCGGTTAACCGCTTGTATAGTGATCATTTTGAACGCCGTGATGCCGTCCAACCCCCAAATAGCTCTCTTTCCTCGACCACCTATGCTTTATATTTAATCTTTACCTTCCCCTGGGCATCAATTTCATAGACGTCCGCTACCCACCATCTCCTGGTCCATTGGGCGTTTCACCCAGAGAACACCGACTGGCCTTGTCCCCGTTCTTTCGCGTCTGTAAAGTGCTCTGCTCAACCTTTCGCCCAATATCCAATGTCCACAACGCAAACATGTTGTAGTTCAGTAGGGTCCTTTCCACATGTTATCATGCTTTCCCTTGAGGCCACTACAATTAAGTAATCGGCATATATGTACGACGAAGGAAGCTAAACGGCACGTTCCCAAGTCACACAGCCCACCTACCGTTTCATATCGATGAGAGGAATATTAATGAGACACAGTAAACAATTTCCCCTCCCCCCTCCGGTCGGGGGACACAGATCCACCTGAACGGCCTCGTGCGTGGTCCTAAGTCTCTTTCATGTCCAAAGCAAAGTTAGCCCTATGAATTTCAATTTCAGAAAATAGATTGCGGTTGTACAATGTTTAGGAGAAGAGAACATCTGCGGTGACTAAGGTAGCACTGGCGACATGCCGCAGGTTTACCATTGCCTCGGTACTGTGGGACGCAAGCCTTGCCAGCTACCTCACAAGTAGCGCATTTTTCTATTCTGGAGGTTAGCCTGGTACGGCAGGAATACTGATCAGCGACGAACTCTCTTCCATCAGATGACAACCAGCTCCCGAGGTCTCTAGTAACCCAGGCTTATCCGGGAGGGCAGCTGATGATGGGAGAATTTTACCTTTCTTTTCAAGGGGGACATATACTGCTTGACCAACTTGTTTCTTGTCGGAGTTGCCTGCGGTCGCAAAGTTACTCCGCTGACCGCCTGCCACCCTTCCTTCACCCAGGGAGTGTCTTGAATGCCCATACGTACTTCCACACTGTTTCCATATTCTTTTAACGATTTTTCCGCTGTTATATTGAACCA
>Ga0335075_10013349_pt1 | contig 12371 bp, 8 predicted proteins | sample Lox_Sample_24_FD_206723 | JGI IMG/M metagenome (GOLD analysis project Ga0335075, IMG submission 206723) | Soil microbial communities from Loxahatchee National Wildlife Refuge, Florida, United States - Lox_Sample_2.4 | ecosystem: Environmental > Terrestrial > Soil > Wetlands | place: USA: Florida... | reverse complement strand
AAAACAATAGAAAAAAAAAATGCGGATTGATGTAATAGTAACATACCAGGCTCATGCCCTGTAAATAGAGGTGCAATTCCTTTGTCCGCAAAAGATCTATTAAAGGTTATAGCTTAATTGGTAAAGCAAGCTGCTCATGATAGCTCAGATGAGTGTTCGATTCATTCTAGCCTTAGGGGGTATCTTATTTACTTAATCCAGGGCATTGTGAGCATATACATAACATGTTTATATAGCTGAACAAGACCCTAATTCAATATTTCGTAAATAAATAATTTTTTACTTGTTTATACTTATTAAACCTAATTAAAAAAAAATCCGAATGCTGGAATTGGTAGACAGGGCAAACTTAAGCTTTGCTGATTTATTATCATAAACGTTCAAATCGTTTTTCGGATATTAATTTTATAAAAAGGACCCAGTAGTCAAGTGGTTAAGACATAACATTTTCACCGTTACATCTCGGGTTCAAACCCCGACTGGGTTAATTATTTATAAGTACATAAATAATACTTATATATACTTTATATCTAATATAACTGAAGGGGGGTATAGTTTAATTGGTAAAACTGCGATTTTGCATATCGTTAATTTAGGATCGATTCCTAATATCTCCATTATTAAGCCCAAGAAGCTCAATTGGCTGAGCGGAGCTCTGAAGATGCTTAGGCTATAAGTTCGAATCTTATCTTGGGCATAGTAAAATTATTATCAAAAATACATGTTAGTAAAAAGTTTTACAGTTTAATTACAGATAAAAAAATTAAAGTTAATTTTTTTTTTACATTTTTCATATTTAATAATAATTTTATTGATATATTCAATAGAAATTATTCAAATCAATTTTTTAACTAGAATTTTTTAATTTATATATAAAATAATATTTTATTTTTTAATGAGAATTTGAAAAAGTCACCCTTTAGCTAATTTAGTTAATGGATATTTAATAGATTCCCCTCAACCCTCAAATTTAAGCTATTTATGAAATTTTGGTTCATTACTTGCATTTTGTTTAGTAATACAGATTGTAACAGGTGTAACATTAGCAATGCACTATAACCCTAGTGTAATAGAAGCATTTAATTCAGTAGAACATATTATGAGAGACGTTAATAATGGATGATTAATACGTTATTTACACTCAAATACTGCTTCAGCTTTCTTTTTTTTAGTATATTTACATATAGGAAGAGGCTTGTACTATGGATCATATATAGCACCTAGAACACTAGTATGAACTATAGGTACTGTAATATTTGTATTAATGATGGCAACAGGCTTCTTGGGTTATGTTCTTCCATATGGTCAAATGTCATTATGAGGTGCTACAGTAATAACTAATCTTATGAGTGCAATACCATGAGTAGGAAAAGATATAGTTGAATTTATATGAGGAGGTTTCTCAGTTAATAACGCAACACTTAACAGGTTTTTTGCATTGCATTTTGTTTTACCTTTTGTGCTAGCTGCATTAGCTTTAATGCATTTAATTGCATTACATGACAGTGCAGGTTCAGGTAACCCTTTAGGTATATCAGGTAACTATGACAGATTACCTTTTGCACCTTATTTTATATTTAAAGATCTTATAACAATATTTTTATTCATACTAGTTTTATCTGTATTTGTATTTTTCATGCCTAATGTATTAGGAGATAGTGAAAATTATGTAATGGCTAACCCAATGCAAACACCTCCTGCAATAGTACCAGAATGATATTTACTACCTTTTTATGCAATATTAAGGTCTATACCTAATAAATTGTTAGGGGTTATAGCAATGTTTTCTGCTATATTTATATTATTAGTTATGCCATATACTGATTTAAGCAGAAGTAGAGGTATACAATTTAAACCATTAAGTAAAATAACTTTCTACATTTTTGTGGCTAATTTTTTAATATTAATGCAACTAGGAGCTAAACATGTTGAATCTCCATTTATTGAATTAGGTCAAATTAGCACAGTATTATATTTTTCACATTTTTTAATCATAGTTCCTTTAATAAGTTTAATTGAAAATAGTTTAATAGATTTACATTCTGAAAATAAATAATATTTTCAGACTATGTAAAAAAAAAATAGGTATGTTGGAATTGGTAGACAAATTCCGCTTAGGACGGAATGGGTTAAATATCCGTGCAAGTTCAAGTCTTGCTACCTATAAAATATGTATATAAATATATGTTATTTTATATATCTATTATAATATGTTGTAGACTAATAGGTAAGTCATGAATTTTTGGTATTTATTATTGAGTGTTCGAATCACTCCAACATAATTAAAGGTGAATATAGTTCAATAGGTAGAACAACTGTATGTGGAACAGTAAGTTTCCTGTTCAATTCAGGATATTCACCCTATATGTCTATAAGTAACTATTTTATTATATATACAACATATTATAATGGCTAGGATAGTTCAATTGGTTAGAACATTAATTTCATGCATTAATAATGAGAATTCAAGTTTCTCTCCTAGTTTTAGGTATATAAGGATTTTATAGCATTAGCATAAATGCTTAATAAAATAATACAAGTAGCATTAAAATAATAAAAGTATTAATATAATAAATAAGAAATGGGAAGAGATGATTAGCTAATAACTTTTATCAGCAATACACATTTATATGCTCAAGAGGTAGTAGGTTTATCAAATGATTTTTCTTAATAATTGAACAACTATTATTCTTACTAGCTTAAGGGCAAAGCAAGGTACTCCTAACACCAAGATTCAAGTTCAAATCTTGAGTAAGAACTTTAAAAATTATTATAACTTTTTTTTATTAATAATGTATATGATAAAAAAAATTTTTTTTTGAGTTTGATGATGGCTCTGATTGAACGCTATCCAAAAGCTTGACACATGCTAATCATACATTATTTAATAAAGATATTTTATAGAATAAGGTGGTGTAAAGGTGAGTAAAAAATAAAATGGTTACCTTAAAGTAGGAAAAAATAAATTTCCTATAAAATATAATTTACATTAAATACTATGTATTTATATAAAAGAATAGTTATATATTTGCTTTAAGATATTCATTTTATTATCAAGTAAGTAGTAGTTAAGATAATTTCTTAACTAGCATTGACTTGTAGTCATAACTGAGAGGTTTATTGACCACATTGGGTCTGAAAAAACCCCAATATGTATAGTACAGCAGTGAGGAATATTGGTCAATGGCCTAACGGCTGAACCAGCTATTTGGAGGAATGTAATCGTTTTACGTGCACATGTATATTTATAAACTGTGTATCAACTATGTTGAATAAAATTCTGGATAGATAAGTGATAATGACAAAATTCTATTCATATTTCTTGACTAATACTTGTGCCAGCAGTCGCGGTAACACAAGTAAGATCAGTGTTATTCATCTTTATTAGGTTTAAAGAGTACCTAGACTGCATTATATTTTTAAATAATATGCTAGAGTTTTATGTAAGAGGTAAATATTAGGGCTATTGGTGGAGAGATAAAATTCTTTAATACTAATAGAATGTATGATGGTGAAGACAACCCTCTATATATAAACTGACGTTAAGGGACGAAGGCTTGGGGAGCAAATAGGATTAGATACCCTAGTAGTCCAGGCAGAAAATTATGAATGTTATATATTAGAAAATATATTAGTGTATAAATGAAAGTGTAAGCATTCCACCTTAAGAGTAGTGTGGCAACACAGGAACTGAAATCATTAGACCGTTTCTGAAACCAGTAGTGAAGTATGTTATTTAATTCGATAACCCTCGAAAAACCTTACCACAATTTGCATAATATTTATTTAAATATTACAAGAGTTGCATGGCTGTCTAAAGCTAATATCGTGAGATTTTGGTTAGATCCATTAAATTAGCGTAATCCCTTGCTTTATTTATTAATAATAAGATAATTAGTCGCTATAATGACTATAATAGTTGGGAAGAAGACAAGTCATTATGACCTTAATATTGTGGGCTATAGACGTGCCACATATATCTGTACAAAGAGAGACAAAAATGCAAATATTAGGTAATCTCTAAAACAGAATATAATATGAATTGCAGTCTGAAACTCGACTGCATAAATAAGGAATTACTAGTAATCGTGAGTAACTATATCACGGTGGATTTTATCTCAGTTAGGTACTAACCACTCGTCAAGCGCTGAAAGGAGTATGTGCAATAAGTTTGGTTTTTTAATAATCCTATTTATTAACAATTAGGCTGTTTGTAAAATTTGATATTAGAAATTGAAATAGATAATGATATCATTAAATTTAAAAAAACTAATAGATTATTAGAAAATTTTCGTATGTATGACTTTAATTAGTGTTAAGTCGAAATATGGTTCGTGTAGTAGAAATTGCACGGGTTAAATAAATATTAACAATACACCTAAAAAAAATCTAAAAGAGCTTAACTTAATGGTAAAGTATATGACTTTTAATCATTATTATATGAGTTCAAATCTCATAGCTCTTAAAGCCAAAAAATTTATTTCTATAAATAGTTTAAATCAACCAATAACATTATATTGATGCTTATTGCTATTAAAATAATGTTATTGGTTATTTCAATAGTCATTTAGTAAATTTTGAAATCAATTTTACATTAATAGAAGGGATAATTTATAGTTTAATACTATAAATTATATTTATTTTAAATTATGAAATAACTTTTTTCATATTATTATTTATAGAGAAAAATTTATTTTTTACAATAATTTTCAAGTGCTACTTATGTTATTATTATTAATACCTATTATTGGTATATTTCTTATTTCTACCATACCTCATAACGAAAATTCTGCTATAAATATTAAATATAGTAAAATTATTGCATTAGCAACATCGATGGTTAATTTTTTCATTTCTATATTAATATATATAATTTTTAATTTTAGTAGTAATCAGTTTCAATTTGTGCAGGAATATTATAGAATCAATAGTTTTGATTTTTATTTAGGAGTAGATGGTATCTCTATGTATTTTGTTCTTTTAACTACAATTATAATGCCTATATCGTTACTATCTAATTGAAGTTCAATATCAGAGAATATAAAATCATATCTTATTATAATACTATTATTAGAAACATTATTACTCGGGGTATTCCTTGTACTAGACATATTGTTATTCTATATTTTTTTTGAAAGTATACTTCCTCCTTTATTTGTGTTAATAGGAATATTTGGATCTAGTAATAGAGTAAGAGCTAGTTTTTATTTATTTTTATATACATTATTAGGTTCTTTATTTCTATTACTATCGATATTAACAATGTTTACTATAATGGGTACTACAGATTTTGATGCATTATTTAAAACTAACTTTAATTTCTATACTCAGATCTTTTTATTTTGCGGTATATTTATAGCTTTTGCAGTTAAAACACCTACTATATTTTTAAATACTTGACTTTTAAAAGCTCATGTTGAATCTCCTCTTGGAGGTAGCATTATTTTAGCTGGTATAGTATTAAAGCTTAGTTTATACGGTATACTAAGATTAATTTTACCTTTATTACCTAAAGCATACATATATTTTACTCCTATAGTTTATGTTATAGGAGTTATTACAATTATATATGCTAGTTTTAGTACTTTAAGAACAATAGATGTAAAAGAACTTATTGCTTATAGTTCTGTATCTCATGCTGCAGTATATGTATTAGGTGTATTTAGCAATTCAATACAAGGTATTGAAGGTGGTATTCTTCTTGGACTAGCCCATGGTTTTGTTTCTTCTGGTTTATTTATATGTGCTGGAGGTATATTATATGATAGATCCTCTACTAGATTAATTACCTTTTATAGGGGTATAGCTCAGGTAATGCCATTATTTTCTATTTTATTCTTTATTCTATGTTTAGGTAATGCCGGTACACCTTTATCCCTTAACTTTCTAGGTGAGTTTATGAGTTTATATGGAACTTTTGAAAGATTACCTCTATTAGGTATATTTGCTAGCTCTTCTATTATTTTTAGTGCAGGATATACTATTTATATGTTTAATAGAATAGCTTTCGGAGGATCATTTTCTAAATTCTTTAAATTTAACATACCAGATTTAAGTAAACGAGAATTTTATATATTATTTATATTGGTATTTTTTACTGTTATATTCGGTATTTACCCTGCTCCTATTTTAGATGGTTTACATTATTCTGTATCTTCATTAATATACTACAATGTAATTGTATAAAAAACATTTTTTTTATATTTCATAAATAATAAAATTTTTCACAATTATAGTTTAGCACATAAATTTATTTAATTAAGTTATTAATAGTATTAAATAATTATTATTGCTATATTTTTTTACCAATGAATTCATTTTTTTATATAATTAGTCCATTAGATCAATTTGAAATTAGGGATTTAATTAGTTTAAATGCACCTATATTAGGTAATTTATCATTATCTTTAACAAACATAGGATTATATTTAACTTTAGGAGGATATTTAATATTTATGTTAACTCTCATCGCCACTAATAATAATAAAATAGTATCAAATACTTGATCTATATGTCAAGAATCTATTTATGCTACTATCTATAGTGTAGTTATAAGTCAAATAAACGAAAAAAGAGGTCCAATATATTTTCCTTTTATGTATGTTTTATTTGTATTTATATTAATAAATAATTTAATAGGTATGGTTCCTTATAGCTTTGCTTCTACTAGTCATTTTATATTAGCTTTTGCATTAAGTTTTACTGTGGTACTAGGTGCAACAATATTAGGATTTAGTAGACATGGATTAAAATTCTTTGCTTTATTTGTTCCTGCTGGGTGTCCATTAGGTTTATTACCTCTACTGGTATTAATAGAATTTATTTCTTATTTAGCTAGAAATATATCATTAGGTCTAAGACTAGCTGCAAATATATTATCTGGTCATATGCTACTAAATATTTTAAGTGGATTCACTTATAACATAATGACATCAGGATTTTTATTTTTCATTCTTGGATTACTTCCTTTAGCTTTCATAATAGCATTTTCTGGTTTAGAACTAGCTATAGCATTTATACAAGCTCAAGTATTTGTAGTATTATCTTGTGCTTATATTAAAGATGCATTAGAATTACATTAATAAATGTATATTTGATTATATGTGATATGTATATTATATAGTAATTTTATAAAAATGAATTATAATAAATTCTATTATTTCATAAATAGGTATTCAATTATTAAAATATTTGTATTTTACAGAAAATAAATTATTATTGAAATAATAAACACTAATGAAATATTATTTTAGTATAATATATAATTATATAAATTAGCTTAGTTGTATCCATATATATATAAATTATTTCTTTTATTATATAATAGTATAATTATTAATAAACGGCTATAGGTTAATGGTAGACCGTTCGTCTTCCAAACGATGTGTACCGATTCAAATTCGGTTGGCCGTATATTATTATAGAGCTATTAACTTAATTGGTAAAGAACTTTCTTGTCGAGAAAGTTGATGTCGGATCATGGCCGACATAGCTCGTAAAAAAAATACTTAAGATTATTTGTAGGGAAGAGTTGCTATAGGTAAAGCGAGATATTTGCTAAATATTGTGTTTTTACACCTGGATGTTCGAATCATCTCTTTTCCGTAAAAATTTTAAAATTAAAATTCCATATAAACTATATATTAAAGAGTATAGTTTAATTGGCAAAATAGGAAGCTTCAAACTTCAAATTCTCAGTTCAAATCTGAGTGCTCTTGTATTTATAGATTTCTTAACTTAATTGGTAAAGTGTACTTTTGATAAGAGTATGTTCGATGTTCAATTCATCGAGAAATCAAAAGAATTTTTGGTATTTATACATAAGGCATTAAAATAATCCTTATTTTAATTTTATTTTCCTTTTTTATGCCATATAAAAATATAGAATATATAAATAATAACAAATCTAATGAATAAATTACTTACAAATTTCTTTTGTAATTGTGATGCTCCCCGTCCATGAGGTTTATATTTTCAAGACAGTGCTAGTCCCCAAATGGAAGCATTGGCAGAACTACATGATAATATTATGTTTTATTTGTTTATAATACTTATTGGTGTAGGTTGAATAATGATATCTATTATCAGAAATTATGTAAATAACAAAATAAGTAATAAATATATTAACCATGGAACTCTTATTGAATTGGTGTGAACAATAACTCCAGCATTAATATTAATATTAATAGCCTTTCCTTCCTTTAAATTATTATTTTTAATGGATGAGGTAACAGATCCTTCATTAACAGTATTTACTGAAGGTCATCAATGATATTGAAGTTATCAATACCCTGATTTTCTTAGTGATGATAATGAAGAATTAGAATTTGATTCTTATTTAGTACCTGAGTCTGATTTAGAAGAAGGAGGATTGAGAATGTTAGAAGTAGATAATAGAGTAATATTACCAGAATTAACGCATGTAAGATTTATTGTATCCTCAGGGGATGTTATTCATTCTTATGCTTGCCCTGCTTTAGGTATAAAATGTGACGCTTATCCAGGAAGATTAAATCAGTTTTCTGTGTTTATGAATAGAGAAGGATCATTTTTTGGACAATGTTCAGAAATATGTGGAATATTACATAGTTCTATGCCCATAGTTATTGAATCTGTTTCTCTAGAGAAATATTTATATTGACTAAGTGAACAATAAAATAGTACTAACATAATAAAAAAAAAATAAATTAGCTTAATTGGTAGAGCAACCGTTTTACACACGGAAGGTTAGATGTTCAAGTCATCTATTTATTAAAGGCATTTGTTCATGGTACAAATTGTGACTTTTTAATATTCATGAAATAAAATAAATAAAAATATGTCTAATCTCAATAGAAGTGCTTTTCAAGGTCATCCATTTCATTTAGTATCTCCTTCTCCTTGACCAATTTTTTGTTCCATTAGTTTATTAAGTTTAACTACTTCAGCAGCTCTTACTTTTCATAATTTTGAATATGCAGGGCATTGATTATTTCCTGCTTTAATACTTTTAATATTAAGTATGTTTCTTTGATTCAGGGATGTTATTTCAGAAGGTACTTATATAGGAAATCATACTCTAGCTGTACAAAGAGGTCTTAATATGGGAGTGGCTTTATTTATAGTTTCTGAAGTTTTATTTTTCTTGGCTATATTTTGAGCTTATTTTCATAGTGCACTTTCACCTACTGTAGAATTAGGTGCTCAATGGCCTCCTATGGGCGTAGAAGCAATAAATGCTTTCGAATTACCATTATTGAATACTGTTATATTATTATCTTCAGGTGTTACAATTACATATTCTCATCATTCTTTAATACAAGGAAATAGGAATGGTGCTTTATATGGAGCGATATTTACTATAATATTGGCTATTATATTTACTGCTTTTCAAGGCCTGGAATACTCAGTTTCTTCATTTACTATAACAGACGGTGCATATGGATCATGTTTTTTCTTTGGAACAGGATTTCATGGCCTACATGTTATAATAGGAACTATTTTTCTAGCTGTAGGTTTTTGACGCCTTTTTGCGTATCATTTAACTGAAAATCATCATTTAGGTATGGAATCTGGAATATTATACTGACATTTTGTTGATGTAGTATGATTATTTTTGTTTCTTGCCGTATATTATTGAGGTTCTTAATTTTTAAATTGAACCATTAGAATTTAATAAGTATTGAATATTTAAATAATGTATTTAACTATAATAATATTACCTTTATTAGGTTTAATAGCTTCTGGTTTCTTTGGTATTCCAATTTTTCCGGTAATTATAGTGTGTAATTTAATACTAGTTATACTCCTAATTGCCTGAAATATATTAAATTTCAATTCAATAGCAGAGAATAAAAGATATATAGTCTTAATAATAACTCAATTAGGGATACTACAATTATTTGCGCCTTTAAGAGTAATTGTAAATCATGTCCCTTTAAAAACTACAAGTATAATACTTTGTATTTATATAATAGGAATATTAGCTATTTTTTTCAAACAGTTAGTTACTACAGGAGGTTGTTCACTTAGTAAATCAACTAGAAGACTTTTAATTTGTAATTCTTTTATTTGTTGTTTTATGTTGGTTTTTATGATATGGGGGGTAGTGTATTTGGAACTTATTCATATTTATTGCATGCAATTATCTCTTTTTCCTTTTCCTGTTCAACAGATTGCAAACGATGCTATATATAATAATCTTAATAGCGTAACTACTGAAATAAAGTATTGTAATTTGGAATTACGATCAAGCATTAGCCAATTTCACCGTGCTATTTATAATTTGTATGAAAATGAGACTCCTTCTAACCTCAATATTGCCAGATTTGCTCATCATAGGCTTCAGGTTGCAGTAGCTGATGCAAATGCCAACTTGGATCGTAAGAGGCAAATATATGCACAATTGGGTAATAATATTAATCCCCATCAATTTGCTTATTTTAATAGAAATGATGGGGAATGTTTATTCAGAATAGAATGAGCAGTAAGACTTCTTGAAAGTAAAGACTATAGATTACACTAATATATATATATATATTAATATATATAAAAAATGTATCTTTATATAATAGTAATATAATAAGCTTATACTTAGAATTTGAGTAAAAGCTTTAGATTTATTATGATCATTATTTTTAATACAATTTATTACATAAATGGAAATACTAATACTTATTACAAGCTATATAATACCATTTAAATTATTAAATAATATTTCTTATTTAGGAAATACAATTCATAACGAAGAAACAAAACTAGAAATTGTAAAGCAAGATATATCAATGTGATGAGAACGTTGATTTTTATCTAGTAATGCAAAAGATATAGGTACTTTATACCTTATTTTTGCACTTTTTTCAGGTTTAATAGGAACTGGATTTTCTGTTCTTATCAGAATGGAATTATCTGGGCCAGGAGTGCAATATATAGCAGATAATCAGCTATATAATAGTATAATTACTGCACACGCAATATTAATGATATTTTTCATGGTAATGCCTGCAATGATAGGAGGATTTGGGAATTTTTTACTTCCATTATTAGTAGGAGGGCCTGACATGGCATTCCCCAGATTAAACAATATAAGTTTTTGATTGCTTCCGCCTAGTTTAATTTTATTTATATTTGCTAGTACAATTGAAAACGGAGCAGGTACAGGGTGAACTTTATATCCTCCGTTATCAGGAATCCAAAGTCATAGTGGTCCAAGTGTAGATTTAGCTATATTTGCTTTACACCTTGCAGGTATAAGTAGTTTATTAGGAGCTATGAATTTTATTACTACTATACTTAATATGAGAAGTCCTGGTATAAGACTACATAAATTAGCTTTATTTGGATGAGCTGTAGTAGTAACAGCAGTATTATTACTATTATCCTTGCCAGTGTTAGCAGGAGGTATAACAATGATTTTAACTGACAGAAATTTTAATACTTCTTTTTTTGAAGTAGCAGGAGGAGGAGACCCTATATTGTATCAACATTTATTTTGATTTTTTGGTCATCCAGAGGTTTACATTTTAATCATTCCAGGATTTGGTGTTATAAGTACAACAATATCAGCTAGTTCTAATAAAACTGTATTTGGTTACTTAGGTATGGTATACGCCATGATGTCTATAGGAGTATTAGGGTTTGTAGTTTGAAGTCACCATATGTATAGTGTAGGATTAGATGTTGATACACGTGCTTACTTTACAGCTGCAACCTTAATTATAGCAGTTCCTACAGGAATTAAAATCTTTAGTTGATTAGCTACTTGTTATGGAGGATCAATACAATTAACACCATCAATGTTATTTGCTCTAGGTTTTGTGTTTATGTTTACTATTGGAGGATTAAGTGGAGTTATTTTAGCTAATGCTTCACTTGACATAGCATTTCATGATACATACTATGTAGTAGCTCATTTTCATTATGTTTTAAGTATGGGAGCAGTTTTTGCATTATTTAGTGCATGATATTTCTGAGTACCTAAAATGCTAGGATTAGATTATAACGTATTATTAGGAAAAGTACATTTTTGAATACTATTTGTAGGAGTTAATTTAACTTTTTTCCCTCAACATTTTTTAGGTCTTCAAGGTATGCCTAGAAGAATTAGTGATTATCCTGATGCATTTGCAGGGTGAAACCTTATAAGTAGTGTAGGATCTATTGTATCAGTAGTAGCTACATGATTATTTTTACATATTTTATATCATCAGCTAGTAGAAGGTAAAGTTGTTTCTAGATATCCATGAGCAACACCTCAATTTTATACTGATTGATTACAATATTTATTAAATAGAGCATATAGCAGTTTAGAATGGTGTTTAAATAGTCCTCCAAAACCTCATTCTTTTGTTTCTTTACCCTTACAATCTTAAATACTTTTACATACTATATAG
>Ga0335075_10013348_pt1 | contig 12372 bp, 9 predicted proteins | sample Lox_Sample_24_FD_206723 | JGI IMG/M metagenome (GOLD analysis project Ga0335075, IMG submission 206723) | Soil microbial communities from Loxahatchee National Wildlife Refuge, Florida, United States - Lox_Sample_2.4 | ecosystem: Environmental > Terrestrial > Soil > Wetlands | place: USA: Florida... | reverse complement strand
CGCCGCCATCAACCCGAAGCGCGCTGTGGGCCAGTTCCACGAGCTATGGGTCAACTTTGCGAAGGTGTACGAGAAGCGCGGCGACCTGGCGACGGCGCGCGCCATCATGGACAAGGCCGTCAAGGTGCCGTACAAGTCGGTGTCGGAGCTCGCGGAGACGTGGATCGCCTGGGCCGACCTCGAGCTGCGAAACGAGAACTTCGACCGCGCCGTCGAGATCATGGCCAAGGCGACGCTGGCACCCAAGCGATCGACGGTCAATTACTTTGATGACACGCTATCGCCGCAGCAGCGCCTACACAAGAGCTGGAAGGTGTGGTCGTACTACGTCGACTTGGTGGAGAGTGTCAAGCCGCTTGAAGAAACGCGTAAAGTGTACGAGCGCATCTTTGAGCTGCGGATCGCAACGCCGCAAACTGTGGTCAACTACGCCAGCCTGCTGGAGGAGAACGAATACTTCGAGGACTCATTCAAAATCTACGAACGCGGACTTGATCTCTTCAGCTATCCCGTGGCATTCGAGCTATGGAACCTGTATCTGCAAAAAGCGGTCGAGCGACAGATCAGCATAGAACGACTGCGCGACCTCTTCGAACAAGCTATCGTCGGATGCCCACCGAAGTTCGCGAAAACGCTCTATATCATGTACGGGCAGCTGGAGGAAGAGCGGGGGCTGGCGCGGCACGCGATGCGCATCTACCAGCGGGCGACGCGCGCGGTGGCGGAAGAGGACCGGTACGAGATGTTCAACTACTACATCACGAAGTCGGCGTCGAACTTCGGGCTGACGTCGACGCGCGCCATCTACCAAGACGCCATGGAGGAGCTGCCGAAGCGCAGCGCCGAGGGCGCCGACGCCGGCCGCCGCGAGACCAAGGATGTCTCCATGAAGTTCGCCGAGCTGGAGCGCCGCCTCGGCGAGATCGACCGCGCCCGCGCCATCTACGGCCATGCGTCTGAGCTGTGCGATCCGCGCCGCGAGCCCGACTTTTGGAAGACGTGGGAGCAGTTTGAGATCGCGCACGGCAACGAGGAGACGTTCAAGGAGATGTTGCGGGTCAAGCGCAGCGTCCAGGCAAAGTACAAGTATGTCACTTTCATTGCTTTTTTCTACGACGGAGATACTGACGGCTTTACAGTACGGAGGTTGGGTTCATCGCGACGGAGGCTCTGGCACGCGGGCAGCAGCAGCAGCAGCAACAGCAAGGCTCAACGGGCAACGGCGCTGCAAGCAATGCGGGCCAGATCGACGCCATGGCCGCACTCGAACGGCAAGCACGAGCTCCCGTCGGGTTCGTCGCCGCCAGCGCTGGCCCGGAAGGGGGAGACCGGAAAGAGGCAGCGCCACAAGCGGTCGTCGCAGCGAATCCGGACGCCATCGACGTGGACGACGATGACCTTTGACGTGGCTCCCGTCGCTAGCTTTCCATGCACTTCTACGAGGCGCAAGGCTGAATCTCATCTTCGGAACGTGCAGGAAGCAGGGTCGAGTTCGGGAAGGCTGTTCAAATTTTTTCACTTTTTTCTCATCTTGCAAACAATGTTGGCTTTGCCGCATTTCCAGCGACCTCACCTGTTTTCTTTCTGCGTTCACGATCTCATGAAGGCATCATGAGGCTGTCTGAAAGCTTTTTGTTACGTCGCATGAACTTTCTTGCATTGGGTGGCGTTCTCACGGCTAGACGCGGACGGAGGAAGGCTGATATTGGGGGTCCGAATAGTAGAAAGTCGCCATCGAATCCACACCGGATTACTCCCACTCCCTGCTGCTGCCTTCTCGTGCTGACTCACATCTGATGCAATTGGGTCTGGTCTTACGTGGCGAAAGGCTCTTATCGTTATTTGAGACATCTGTTTATGGTATGCTCCGTTGAGGAAATTGTCATATTTCGACTTGGCAACCAACACAGCCGCACTTGGCAACAACGCCCTGCATTTCGTCGTCCGGCTGTATGATTGTTCCATATGGCAATAGCTAGGCCAGGGACGACCGAGAAGATCACATCGGGCGGCGCTTACATGTACAGAACAAAGGTTTTAGCTTAGCTGTGGCGAGTGCATCGTTATCTCGCAGCGTTGGCGTTGGGACCCGCAGCTTGGCAGGGTGAGAAATTCAACCACAGTCATCGTGATCCACAGCTCACCGGCCGCATTCTGGTTGTTAACCCACTTCGCCCAGCCTCAGGTTACATGCAATGTTGCAATTGAACTTGGGACCGAGGCGTGCTCTGGGCCCACGATTCGCAGCCGAAAGAGCAGAGGCAACGGAAGGTACCGTGATGGATGTCGCCAGGCTGGTGAAACGGACAAGGTGGGAGCTTTGCCTACCAATTGCGGGGGTTCGAGTGATGCAGCGCCAATGCAGGCCTGGTTCTGCAGAGATGCACGATGTGAGTGGTGAAGATGAGCGGCACCGTGGATGCAGCGGCGGTGATTGGCGCATTAGGGGCCTGCTCCGTGGCAGTTGGCGGGGGTCCCCCCTTGAGGCCCCCTGTTGGAGGCGAGTCTGGATGTTCCCCGCGGCCGCGGTTCGCGGGGCTGATGGCTTAGTTCGCCTTCGTGACCGTGTCGGCGCTGCTGGTCTTCCGCCTGGGGCCCAATCGAACGGCCCCGCTATTGACGTCCGCATCGTCGCTGGAATGCGCTCATCGACCCGGTAGCCGCCCAAGTGACATCGCCCGGAGGTACACTAGAGCGCGGCATTAGGCTCCGTTCTCCCCAAAAGTAAAATGCATGATAGGCATGACGGGACACTGTGGAAGGATGGCTGGCGATGTGCAATCGCCCGTCATGTGATGATGCCATCTTCCTAAGCACAGCCTGATTACGTCGACGCCATTGCTCTCTCTTTATAACGTGTGCATCTTGCCCCATTCAGTCCATCTTCCAATCCATTCCATCCCTTCAACCCCGCCTGCAACTTAAAGTCGACAGTCCTTCTTCTCTACGTCAAAGCAAGATCAAAACGGGCATCTTATCAGTCACTCAACCTCTCTCTCGACCGTCGACACCACTCTTCCCGTCCCTTCCTTGACGTACTTCAGCTTTACTTTGCTGTACACGCGACCAACGACAGGTCGATTATCCCCGCAATGGCCGACACTACCAACACCGCTTCAGGTAAGCTTCCACCACCGCCCTCCTCGTTCCGCTGCGCTCCTCGAGTGGTAGCTTGATTCGCAACAAGCCTGCACTCTGGCTGACGCTGAAGGTTGAGGCGACGACTTCTCCTCTGACTACCGTGCTTACCAATCACTGCTAGGCGTCGAGAACCCCACAGTCGACCAGACCTTGAGCAATGAGGATCCCTTTGCTGCCCAGCGAGAAGGCGACAAGATCGACGAGTCGGCCATTCGCAGCGACAGCCTAAGTCCTCCAACCTCGCCAGATGGCGTCGATCGTCGCTTGAGTCGCGAGTGGGGTACGTACCTAAGAACAAAAAGAGATCAGAAGGCTGTCATACTAACCGCTCCGTGGCGACAGACGCCTCCAAGGTTCCTCCATCGCAGTTCCAGCGCCGCAAGGGTAGCATCTACTCCACGCCCTCGTCCCGCGACTCCCAACATAACAACAAGGAGCGTGACCAGGCCTACCACGACAAGCTCAAGGAGAAGAAGGTAAATTCCCAACGCTCTTTGTTTTTCCGGTTGAATCTTCCTACGGATCTTGCTGACTAACACTCCACCGCGCAGGGCTGGAACTTATTCGGCGGCAGCAGCAAGAAATAGAGGGATTCCCAATCGCCTCTTCAAGCCGGTTGAACACTTCTCAGCCGCACATGTTGTATTACTGAACTGGGCTGTGGAAGTCTCGGATGGGACGAGCGTTTGCGTGTTGTTTCCAGAGCCTCGACGAGGATGGAATTTGCTGGCGTTGGGCAGAGTTCCATAAGCGTTGGCCCGAGCTTGCGGTGTTAACCCTTACCTTACCTCTTTGTCTTCTGCTTCGAACAGACATCTTCAAAAGGACATTGCGGCCATTTCTACTCCAATCAAATGGTAGTTGCTATGTATGCTATAACCCACTCGCATGAGGATATCCATGACTCCGTTCGCTTGATCGAAAATGCAATTGATTAATACGCCGTCCCTCCCGTGATAGTTGAAGTCGAACTCCGAGAGTGAGCATACATGATGTATCGATCTACGCCTTGTACGTGTGGCGAAGTCTAGGTCAAAGACTGGAGAGATCTAAAATGACAACTCAACATCCCACAACGCCATCAAACTAACTTGGTAGGATCCCAAATATCAGGTGTTTCGCCCATCCAGCCTCTCTTCTTCAAGCCGCTCTTCTTGCGGACGACCTTCCTGCGCTTCTTCCCGTCGGCAGCCAAGCCCCTCGCAACCTTGTCCTGGCGCTCGGCGTCCTGGTTGGCAACGAGCAGGCACCTGGAGGCGCGGGCGAGCACATCTACAAACTCGGCCATGCGGCCGGCAGCGATGAACGCGGCCTGCAGCTCCTCGTTGGCGTCGTCGGCCACGACGTTCGCCAGCTCCAGCGCCGGCAGCAGCGCCTCGGGCCCCAGGAAGGCGGCGGCGAAGGCGCGCGCGCTCGCGTACGCCGTCAGCGCCGCCGGCACGTACACCTGCAGCAGGCGCGCGTAGTCGGGCAGCTCGTCTTCTACACGTGGCCAAGTCAGCACAAACGGTCGCTTTGCGCGCAGCAAGCGGAACTCACCATCGGCGGCGGCCAGGAAGCCCGGGCGCAGCAGCGGGTCGACGGCGGCGGCCAGGTCGGCGAGCTCGCCGCGCAGCGCCTTCTCGGCGCGCGCGTCGCCGCGCCCGCGCCCCGCCGCCTGCGCCTCCACCGCCCGCCACCCGCTCACCGCCGCCAGCGCCCCCGCCAGCTGCTGCAGCTCCAGGCACGCCCGGCTCTGCGCCCGCAGGATGTCGCGCACCATGCGGGCGCGCGGGTCGGGCGCGCGGGGCTGCGGCGGCGGCGGCGCGGGCGGCGCGCTGGGCTGCCGCGAGGAGGCGCGGGTGGTGCGGCGGAGGACGGGTTCGTCGACGGGCGCGGGTTCGGGCTCGGGGTCCGGGTCAGCGTCGTGGAAGACGTCGACGGCGCGGCCGAGCTCGGGCGCGCTCTTGAGGCGCGACACGTCGGCGAAGGGGATCTGGCGGGTGAAGGCGACGGCGGCGCCCCAGCGGCCCGCCAGCAGGAAGGCCTTCAGCACCATGGTCAGCGCCTCGAACGTCGCCTGCCACTGCGACCGGATGTGCAGGAACCACTCGGCCGCGCGCACCAGCCGCTCCTCGGCGTCGGAGAGCGCGGCCGGCGCGAAGTCCTTGCGCACGCGCACGCCCGGCCACAGCGGGTTGTCGGTGGGCTCGAGCATGTCGACGCGGTCGACGGGCGCGAAGGCGCCGGGGTCGAGGCCCATGCGGGCCATGGCGAACTCCAGCTGGGCGGCCATGACGCGCGGGATGTGCAGGCTGGAGCCCTTCATGAGGCTGACGAGGCGGCGCTGCTCGGAGGTCTCGACGATGTCGACCATGATCACGCCCACCACTTCCTCGCGCCGCGGCTGCCCCACGAACCGCGCGTACGTCGGGATCGCTTCGATCTTGTGGATGATCCGCAGGTAGTTGAGATACCACACGAACACGTTCTCCACCAGTACTCGGTCGGCGGCTGAGTCAGCGAAGATTGGTCCGCTTAGAGCTTGATAGATGATGAGCACGTGCACGATCAAGCGGATGGCGTCGAAGTCAGCCAGCAGTTTAGAATGGTCTTCGGATGGATTCGCGTTCGTTATTGGAATGAGAGGTGTAGGGCCAGCAGCATTGGCGTCTCTTGACATTGCGATGCCCACATCACGAACAAATTTCGGGAAGGTTTGTGAAAGGAGACTGCTTTGGACGAGTTTAGTACATGTCCGGGCTTCTGCACGACTGGCCGGTTGTCGTCCGATCCGTTCCATGACCTCTTGTTTGTTTGACGACCAGCTAACTCTGTTGGGCTGAGAAAACTTTTGAAGTATTGTTGATGGTATCCGCTCCGGGCACACTTGCTGAAGGTACTCCTCAAAAGAAGCGATGAGAAGGGCGTTGAAAGAGGCGTAGAGATTGTCATCCCAACTTCGGGAGACTGGCTCCACAGATTCACTGTCTCCAGACAGAAGTCCATAGATAGCTTTCTCATAGTCGTAGGCTCCAGGTCGGCGGGCTGCAGCGAAGCACATGCGGCGCCACAAGGTCCCAACGTATGGTCCAGCAAGACAAGTTCGGGCATCGCGCTCGGTGGGTGTCATGCCAAAGCTAGCAGCTCGCCATGCTTCACTGCGATGCTGAGCATACTCACGTACGTCTGCCCAAGGGACACCACGGCGGAGCAAAGCGAAGCATGCAACCCAAAGTGAGCGCTCATAAATATCATCAACCTTTTCAAGGTTCTTCTCCTGCCGGCTGACCGCATCTGGGTCTAGTTGTGTCACTAGCTCGTCTGTGCCGCGCACCGTCAATACAGAGCTTTTCAACGGAGCAGTGACCAGATTCATGCGTTTCTGCGCCTTGAGCTTTTCCCTGGTATTCAACCACCCATGCGTCCATGTACCTCGATCTGTGCCAGCAACAGTCTCGAGCTTGTCAATAATCTCATCAAGCTCGGAGTCATCAGTGGCAGCGCAGTCTTCCAACCATTTGAGCACGATATTTTTCTCTCGCGCGGCATCATCAGTGAGTATAAACCGTTCCCAGATTTCGCTGTTTGGAGTTTCGTCGGTAATCTCCCCTCGCATAGCCAGGAAATCCTTCTTGCCCTGTTCAACGTCTACCGTTGGATCTGGAAAGTGTAGGTCGATAAGTCGACGGAGTAGGTCCCATGTGCAGGCTTCAGATCGTGCCTTGTGCAAGTCATCTGCAATGTCGTCTTTTAGAGATCCACCATAGGCTGTAGATTCAATCAACTCCTGAGATGTCGACGCTGCCTTGTCCTTCAGCTCTTTAATACGTCCTTGCCAAGTCTTCGAGATTTGGGTCTTGCCACTGCCAATCAGCTTCGTTTTCAGAGACGTGACATTTTCTCCTATGATTTCTTGTAGCGCTTCAAGGAGATGAATGGTCTGCGCGTGCTTCGCGCCAAGATCCCGCGTGGTATCTCTCTCTAGCATCCATTCGTCAACCTGAATCGCAAACTCTTCCACTTGCGCGGTGACACGGTTGGCTACGGATTGAAGAGGGAACAAAGTGTGAAGGGTGCGAGAATCGAAGGAGAAGGAGGATCCAGGAATGGACAAAGCATCGTCGCCGTCAGATTGCGACTGTAGCAAGTTAGCCATGGACTGCTTAGAATTGGAGTTGCCTCGTACTTTGACATTCTCCCAACTCTCTTCACGGCCTAGAGACTGTTGATCACAATTAGCTTTGTAACCGTCTGTAAACCGTTGTAGTTCGCATACCTCATGGCGCAGTTGCTGCGGCTTTCGAGAGGAATGCGACTGCTCCATTACGATTATGGATTGTAGATGAATCGAGACGTTTCACGCCATTCGAACACAAAGAAACAATGCGCAGAGGATAGGAGTGGGTTGTGGAAAGCACTGTAAAAGCTGTGTTTTTGCACGCGTTGGCACGGAGTAAACTGAAAGTTCACAGATGCGCTGCCAGCTTCAAGATCGTCGCGCTTGCTTTGTTTTCGGACTAGCGCCGCTTCCTGGTGAAATATTTCTACGTCCGTCTTCGCCAGCACTTTTTTCCCTTTTCCTTTTCTTCTTTATGTCTTAATGACTAGGCAATCATTAGAGTCTCGCTTCAAACTTTACGCCGTGTTTGTCCAGGCCGCTTGGTCTTTGCGCGCTCACGATCGCCTTAGAGCGAGACGTCTCATCGAAGGCTCATTTGACCTCATTTTCTGAGGCTTGACAACTGGGTTTCAAAAGAGGCGTTACATCTTTATTTCTTGTTCATGATTCTCCTGGCTGCTACCTCATTGGCCTTGTGCCCGCTGCTTCATCTTGACACTGTTAACCCGTCAGATGGAGCTCGAGCGGTGTACTACTAACGATGGCCTACCTACCGAAGGAGGGATGCTTTTGGACAACTGACCGTACTGGCTGCGTCTCCATTCTTCTGGTAAAAGGCATTACAGCATTCGTATAAAGCATCAACCTTGTTCATGTGTCCGTTAGGCGTTGCTGTTTGAGTATGTAGCGGATTGATTGGAGCCATACCTGTGCAGTGCACTTTTTCTCATCGTATGAGTGCTTTTGGAGGCAATCTGTTTCTGGTCAGCTGCAAAATGAGCAATGGCCAACCAAATTCAGAAGTTAATTACCTTGAATCGCGCATGCTCGTGGATGACATGGCGGATTCGTCTTCAGGTCATCTTCTAGCGCCTTCTATAGTCTTAGTTGTCTGCCAATGGCGTTGGGATTGCATCTTCCTACCATTTTGATTAGAGCAGTACCGTGGAAAAGAAAGTCGCCTTGCAAAATAAGCAATGACTACTTAGGCTGAGATAGCAGAAACAACTGGGCGGGCCACCTTCGGTCGGTCCCTTGGAGCTCGAGTCCGAATCGAAGGCTGTCGACTTCGCCCCACCCCGGAAGTTCATAACTTCACAGCTACCTCTGCAACACAACATTTTGCTGCACAAATTCCTTTGGGGCACCTTTGCTGATTCAAAACTCCGGATATAAGCGTCTAAACCCGCCTAAGTCCAGATATAAAAGCCTCCGCCTTCCGTCGTGAGCATTTGCCTACTTTGACAATCTTTGCTCGCTGCGGCCTCAACCAACGTTACTGGCAACCCACAACAGCTACACCTGCGCCTCAACTCTACCGAACTCAACCCCTGCCAACGAGTACTCAAACGCCTGAATTTGGCACAGAAGAGTCTGAATAAATCACAAAAATGTCGGAGACGGGTTCGCCAAACGGGCCGAAGGCTGATGAGCAGCCGGAGCATCTCAACATCAAAGTAACCGATTCCAACAATGAAGTCTTCTTCAAGATTAAACGTACAACGCAGCTGAAGAAACTGATGGATGCGTTCTGTGAGCGTCAAGGAAAGTCGCCTCAAAGCGTACGGTTCCTCTTCGATGGGCAACGCGTGAATCCCACCGACAACCCTGAATCTGTAAGTTTTACCTGCAGCCTTGACTGTCTCGATGAGTCACATTCCAGCATGAAACAAAAACACGTGCTAACTTAGTTTTCCCTTTCTAGCTCGAGATGCAAGATGGCGATACGCTCGAGGTCCACCAGGAGCAAGTAGGCGGCTGCTGAACGAACCAAAACCACACCAGACAATAACACCATGCCTATGATAGGCTGATGAAAATATGAGTGATCACGGAGGTGGAGAGTCTGCTTTTAGGGATTTACATGGCCGGGACGAATTTTCACGGGATACTCCACGGGAATGGCTGGAGCATGGCGTTGGAGATTCTGCGCGTGGATTCGCGGTCGCTTCGCATATCGTAGAGTGCGACGGTTGCTTTAAGTTCATCACACTTCACTTCGGCCATACCATCGACTTAGGACAAGCTCCATTTAGCCGTGTTGTTCTTACCTAGCCAGAATAAATGATAGTTTTCGCTTCGCATCTCTTCCTCAGTAATTGGGCTTAAAGTTTTTGACCGCTCAAGCATTATTTAGTTTGTATGTTCAACTATTCCTGCGCCGGGCTTACATTATGTCCTATGGTACAAAACGACAACTTTATCGACGAGGCTTTCACACTATGGGCAAAGGGCAAACACTGAAATGATGGACGAAATGATATTTGTGATGTGAGGTCCTGTACAAGTAGCCCGGACGAATCCGAGCATGAGTAACACACGCAAATCCAAATCGACCGGACTCTATCTTCTTTTGTCTCATGAATTGAGAGTTCCCCTATCAAGACATCCACTCACACCACACCACGCCACACGGAACCGCACCTGCCAATCAACCAATTACGACGTGGTCATCGTCCGGGAAGTCATAGGTTGGGATGGCGAGATTGAGTGGTGCCGGTCCCTTGCGAATGCGGCCAGAGATATCGTAGTGGGAACCGTGGCATGGGCAGAACCATCCTCCGAAATCGCCTGCCTCTCCGATGGGCACACAACCAAGATGCGTGCACACTCCCAACATGATCAACCACTCCGGTTTCTGCACGCGGTCGGAATCCGGTTGGGGATCTCGAAGGGACTGCCAGTTCGTTTCCTCGGCTGACTTGATTTCGTCGTCGGTCCGGTGTCGGATGAACACGGGCTTGCCTCGCCATTTGATGATAACCTGTGGAGGTCAGTAAGTGCCGCAAATCATTTGATGGGCGTCATGAACGTACGTTCTTGCCTTCCGGGATGGTGGCGAGTTCGACTTCGACCTTGGCCTGCGCCAAGACATCTGCTGAAGCAGACATGTTGACCAAGAAGTCTGTCAATCGCGTCAGTCGGCATCCAAAGCCAATAACATAGCTTTTAATCCATCTCCAAAAGCTAATTGAGTGCAATTGAGCTCACCTTGCACGGTTGCTTTCGCACCCAAGGCCGTCAAAGCGCCAAAAGTGCCAACCATGAAGTACTGGATCGTCTTGTTGCTAGTCTCCCCACCGCTGGCCCTGTAGTGTGCGAAACTGGGTATCTTCTCGGTGCCGGTCGAGGCCAAGCCTTTGAAAGGAGAGTCGAACGATGATCCGCTTGTTTCGTTGCGTTTCTGGGTCAAGGCGGCGGTGGAGGCGCGGACGACGGGCAATTGCTGCCGCACGCAGCTCCGAAGGAGCGTGCTGGCCGGCTTCGTCAAGCCTGGCATCGCGAATGAGATTTGAGAGGGGATTTGTGGCGTTGTGAAGCTTCTGACCGCTGTGGAAGTGTTGGTGAAGTCGGCACTCGCAAAGGTTGATCTCGGGAAAATCCCGGAAGCTGCTTGGTGCCTTTTGGAGCCTTATCAACAGGCTCCACAGCTCCGGTAGGCTTCAGCATCCATTTAAATGCGAGCGATTAGTGACCACCGACTTTTCCCACGCAACATCCTTTAGAAGAAATAATTAAACTATCAAAAGCAATGGATCCCCAAGAGAGAGCTGCAACTGATTTGGCCTCCAATAAACCCACTCCAACCGCCGAGAGTGGACAGGAGACTCAAAATACGGCAAGGCTGAACAGTGCTGAGGTCCCGAAAGGCCCTTCACAAACTCAGGAGTCTACTCAGAAAGAAAGTTCGGAAACAGTCAATGACGAGGACACTGAACTTCAAGATTCCGCGAATAAGTTGGACCTTTCAGTACCAAAGTTTCGCGTTGTTGAACGGGAGGGCAACATTTTCGACGCTCCGGACTATTCGGTTCTGATCCATGCCTGCAACTGTTTTGGAGTATGGGGAGCAGGAATAGCTGCGGCATTTAAGGATCGATACCCCAAAGCATATCGTCAATATTACAGAATTTGCAAATATAACTCACCTGACGAACTCGTTGGCACTGCTTTACTTATTCGACCATCGGAAAAGAGAGGCCGAAAGCACTATGTTGCCTGCTTGTTCACCAGCAGGCTGTTTGGGTTAGGCAGAGATTCCCCTGAGCAGATTCTCGAGTACACAAAACCAGCCATGGAAGACTTGATCGAGCAAATCGCGGAAGCGGTTCGGAAGGGAGGTACAGTGTCGGAAATCAGAACTTGTCACATCAACTCTGGACTTTTCTCAGTCCCATGGGAGCGATCAAAAGCCATCATGGGTGATCTTAAAATTCCTGACGGTTTCGGTATTCAAGACATCACTGCATGGATTCCAGCCCAAAGGCTTTAGATACATGGCTATTACATTCTCTAATTGCTTTTTCACATAAGCCTTGAACTTCTCTATGATGTTCCCGTGCTGAAATGCCAACGCTTGCGTTGCACTCTGTAAGAGGAATCCATATCACACTCCTACATAGCGCATTTGAAATGTCATTTTATCATGCAGGTGCAGCCGCTGACGAAGTCTCCGTTTTCAAAGCTTCCCATGACGCCGGCTTGCTATTCTCGATCGACGAAGGCGTAGAGTCGTCCTTTGCTGCCATGGGTCGCAATCCCCAGCGTTCAAACATCGCCTTGTCTTCATCCCAACCGTTGCAGTCCGTCGTCAACATCTTTTCGCCAGTGAAGATGGCATTTGCACCAGACATGAAGCAAAGCATTTGCTTTTCTTCACTCATGGTTATGCGACCGGCCGCTAACCTGATGATTGTCGTAGGCATGACAAGTCTGGCTGTTGCAATCGTACGTACAACCGAATCAAATGGAACTGGTTCGCTATCTCCGAGTGGAGTTCCTTTTATCGGAACAAGTGCGTTCACAGGGAAACTCTCTGGATGACTTGGCATGGTCGCAACTGTATAGATCAATCCAACGCGGTCGTGTTCTCCTTCCCCCAGACCAAGGATACCACCGCTGCATACGTT
>Ga0335075_10013347_pt1 | contig 12373 bp, 12 predicted proteins | sample Lox_Sample_24_FD_206723 | JGI IMG/M metagenome (GOLD analysis project Ga0335075, IMG submission 206723) | Soil microbial communities from Loxahatchee National Wildlife Refuge, Florida, United States - Lox_Sample_2.4 | ecosystem: Environmental > Terrestrial > Soil > Wetlands | place: USA... | reverse complement strand
GGCCGCCGCCGTCCGCTTGCCGACCCGGGTCTGCAGCATCCAGAGCTTGCCGCGCTCGATCGTGAACTCGATGTCGCACAGGTCACGGTAGTGGGTCTCCAGCGTGGCCATGATCGACATCAGCTCGACGTAGGAAGCCTTGTCGATGCGCTCCAGGTCCTGCAGGGGGACCGTGTTGCGGATGCCGGCCACGACGTCCTCGCCTTGCGCGTTCTGCAGGTAGTCACCGTAGACGCCCTGAGCGCCGGTCGCCGGGTCCCGGGTGAAGCCGACCCCGGTGCCGGAGTCGTCACCCAGGTTGCCGAAGACCATCGCGACCACGTTCACGGCCGTGCCGAGGTCGGCCGGTATGCGCTCCTGGCGCCGGTACAGCACCGCCCGGTCGGCGTTCCACGAATCGAAGACAGCCCCGATCGCCAGGGCAAGCTGCTCGCGCGGGTCTTGCGGGAAGTCGCGGCCGGTCTGCGCGCGCACGATCTCCCGGTAGGACGCGGTCAGGTTGCGCAGGTCCTCAGCGTCCAGGTCGGTGTCCGACGCGGCCCCACTGGCCTTCTTAGCGCTGTCGAGCGCCTGCTCGAACTGCTCGCCGTCGATCCCCAGGACGGTCTTTCCGAACATCTGGATGAGGCGCCGGTACGAGTCCCACGCGAACCGCTCGTTGCCGGCCTGCTTGGCCAGCCCGCGGACCGAGTCGTCCGACAGGCCGATATTGAGAATGGTGTCCATCATGCCCGGCATCGAGAACTTCCCCCCGGACCGGACGCTGACCAGCAACGGGTCGGCCGGGTCGCCCAGCGGGCGGCCCATGCCCTGCTCGATGAGGGCGAGGTGACGCGCGACCTCCGCGTCGAGCCCGTCCGGCGTATGGCCGTGCCGCAGGTAATGCCGGCAGGCCTCGGTGGTGATGGTGAAGCCGGGCGGCACGGGAAGGCCGAGGTTCGTCATCTCGGCGAGGTTGGCCCCCTTGCCTCCGAGAAGATCCTTGAGGTCCTTGTTTCCCTCGGTGAAGTCATACACGAACTTCGGCACGGCAAGCTCCCTGAACAGATCGGCGTTTAGCCCGGTGATAACTAATGGAGAATTCCGGTTCAGGCTGGCAACGGACGTGAATCCTCATTGGCGTCCGCTGCTCGCACCGCCGTTTGACGCGACTGCCGGGCTAGCCGTGCTTCGTGGCGCTGAATTGCGGCTAGAGCTGCTGGCGGTCCGGCGGCGAGAAGCAGCGATGCGGCGATGGTGGCGGCCGCCTCCAGCTTGTTTTTGGCTGATTCGGAATACATGGCGGTACCTCCTTGTGTCGGGATATGTATTTGTGGCAGCTTCGAAAGCTCTATTCAAGGCTAAATCGGCTGCGTGGCAGGTTTTAGGGCCGTAGGTCACGACATACGCGCTGAACGTCCGTCCGTCAGTCCTTGCGCCCGAGCGTGGCCACCGGGAGGGCGTCGGGATTTCTCGTGAGCCGCTCGATGGCTGCCAGCAGCTGCGCGGTCAGGAACGCGCGAAGCCTGTCGGCGGCGTTTTCGTTGGACACGGCGGATCGGACCAGGGCGAGGATGGCGTTGCGGCTGTCGTCGCTGTCGATGAGATCCACGTGGGCGCGGTCCCCGGCCGACGACCGTTGGTCACGCCGCTGCCGCCGGCCTGAGGATGAGGAGGAACTCCGCTGTCCCGTGGTCGGCCAGTGACCCGAGGAGGCCGTACCCGGGCGGTGCCTTGATGCCGAAGTCGGCGAAGGCGACCGGCATCGATCCGGCCGCTGAGGGCGAGACCGAGCGGCGGATGCTGCGGGCCGCGCTCGCCATGGTGAACCGGACCGGGCTGACCGTGAGCCTGGAGCACATCAGCTTCGAGGACGTCATCCGGGAGGCCGACGTGTCCCGCAGCAGCGCCTACCACCGCTGGCCGCATAAGGACCTGTTCTTCAGCGACCTGGTCCTAGAACTCGCCAATAACCCGACCCCGGGGATCGTCACCGACGAGATGGACCTGATTCGGCGCATCGTCGCCGGGCGGCTGGACGAGCTGGCGGACCCGCAGTGCCGCCGCGACCTCGTCGTCGAGCTCTTCCGGCAACTCGCGGTGCTGGACTTCGACGCCCTGTACGCCTCACCGGGCTGGCGCACCTATCTGGCTCTGCACGCCACGCTGCTGAGCCTGGCCGACAGCAGTCTGCGCGACCAGGTCCAGGCCGCCCTCGCCCAGGCTGAGCGCAATCACCTGGCCCGGGTCGCGCAGGCGTGGGAGCTCATGGCGGGCCTGCTCGGGTTCCGGCCGCGACCGGAGTCCGGCGTGACCTTCGGGACACTCGCGGCGCTGGTCAACGCCACGATGCTGGGCATGGTCGTGACCGCCCTAACCGTGCCCGACATCACCGGGCAGCGCACTACCGCCCAGCCGTTCAGTTCGACCGCCGCGAGCGAGTGGTCGCTCCCCGCGTTGGGCCTAGGCGCCATCGCGGTCGCATTCCTCGAACCCGACCCGGCTTTTACCTGGGACGGCGAGCGCGCCACCGCCATCGCCGATGCACTCAGGTCACCGAGGAATTCCGGATTACGCGGCGAGGCCTACTCGGCCGTCGGATCCTCCGTCATGCCTCGCGCCCGAGCGTTGCCACCATGGGACGTCGGATGTCAGCGAGGTTCGCGGGGTCAGCAACTCGTAGGCGGAGTCAGTCATCACCAGCGGCCGTCGCCGCCGAAGCCGGCGCTGCCGTGCACACGGATGACGAGTCCCGGCTCGATGCCGACGATGTGGACGCGGGAAGACCGCCGCGAGATCCCCCGGTTGAGCCGGCGACCTCGCAGGCCAAGCACGCTGCTTCCCGCTGGTCGACCGGACCGGATCTCAGCGGCTCGCACCCGCCCCTGGACGATGGCGTGCGCCAGCCGGCGGTCTGGGCAGTCCGCCAACTCGAGCGGTATCCCGGTTCTCGCGTCGATCCACCCGAGTCGCAGCTGTGCGGCGCGGTCGCCAACGCCAGCCGGTGCCCGCGCTTGCCCAGCCACCGGGCAGGAAGGCGTCCTCGGCGACGAAGCTGGCCAGGAATGGGTACCCGGTGAAGCAGGGTGTTCCCGCCGGTGAACAAGATCGCGGCGCGGCGGGTTTTAGGGTCGTAGGTCACGACATACGGCGCCGAACGTCCGTCCCGTCAGTCCTTGCGCCCGAGCGTGGCCACCATCAGGGCCTTGATCGTGTGCATCCGGTTCTCCGCCTGGTCGAAGACAACCGAGGCCGCGGATTCGAAAACCTCGTCGGTGACCTCCAGCGCCTCCAGGCGCCTCTTCCCGTACATCTGCGGGCCGACGCCCGTCTCCCTGTCGTGCAGGGCGGGCAGCCGGTGCAGGAACTTGACGTCCGGGTTGCCGGTGGCTGCGAGCACGGCCGAGTTCACCTGGTACGAGAGCAGCTGGTCGATCCGCGCGTCCCACTCCTGCGCGGGCTCGTCCGCGGACAGCCAGGCGTCGGTGTACAGGAAATCCGCCCCCGCGACGCCGGCCCGCACGTTGCTGGTGACGGTCAACCGGGCGCCTGACCGGCGCGCTAGCCGGGCGGCGGTCAGCTGGACGGCCTGCGCTGGCCGCAGCCCCGACGGGGCGCAGATCCGCAGGTCCATGCCGAGCAGCGCGCCGGTAACGAGCAGCGAGTTAGCGGAGTTGTTGCGGCCGTCGCCGAGATAGCACAGCGACACCACCGACAGCGGCTTGGCGCAGTGATCGGTGACCGTCATGATGTCGGCCAGCATCTGGGTTGGGAGCCAGGTGTCGGTCAGCCCGTTCCACACCGGCAGCCCGGCGTAGGCCGCGAGCGTCTCGACCGCTTCCTGGTCGAACCCGCAGTACTCGATGCCGTCGAACATGCGGCCGAGCACGCGGGCGGTGTCCTTGATCGATTCCTTGCGGCCCAGCTGCGTCTCGCCCGGGCCCAGATAGCTGACGTGCGCGCCTTCGTCGTGCGCCGCGACCTCGAACGCTGCGCGGGTCCTGGTGGAGGGTCTCTCGAATATCAGCGCGATGTTCCGCCCCGCCAGCTTGTGCTCGTCGTAGCCGAAGCCGAAGCGCTTCTCGCTCCGGAGGCGGCGGGCAAGGGCGACGAGGAAGGTGAACTCCTCGGCGCTGAGGTCAGTGACAGCCAGCAGGCTGCGGCCGTGCATATCCATGACATCCTCCGGTCGTTCTGTCTCCGATCACACGCCGTCGGCGGTGCCTGTCCTAGGGGCGTTGGTCCCGCCAGGCGAAGGCGAAGGTAGCCTTGCGCCGCGGGCGGCCGCAGCAGGGTGCTAGGACAGCAGGTCATAGGCGGGGTTGGTCATCACCGGGCGGCCGTCGGAACCGATGCCGACCGTTCCGTGCAGTCGGATGCGAGTTCCCGGCACGATGCCGGCGATGTGTGTGCGGCCGAGGAACAGCGCCGTGAGCTCGCCGCTGGAGTCGGCGACCTCGCAGGCGAGCACGCTGGTGTCGGCCGACTGGCTGGTCCGGGTCTGGGTAGTGCGCAGCCTGCCCTGCACGGTCGCCGGGCCTGGCCGGCGGAGCGATCCGATCAAGTCCGTTCCCGGCGGCGGTTGCGGCCACTCATAGTCGTCAAGGCGTCCCGGCCTCACTGCCGCGGTAGGCCTGAGCCTCTTCGCCTGCGCCGCCTCGACCCGGTGCGCGACGTCGAAGGGGACGATTGTGGCGGTCGCGTCGGGGACGCGGCTGACGTCGCGGGCGATCCGGTCGGCGGTGTGATCGTGCAGCAGCCGCCCGGTCAGCGGCGGGTAGCTGCGGCGCGGCAGCACGACGGTGACGTGCGTGCCCGCCGCGGCGGTGAGCGAAGCCACCAACCGGGCCGCGGCGTGCGCAAGCCGCCGGTCCGGGCAGTCGGCGAGCTCAAGCGGTATCCCGGTTCCCGCGTCGATCCACCGCAGTCGCAACCGTTCGGCGTGCGCGCTGTCGAGGCTGAAGTGCACCGCCCGCAGCGCGGTCGGCCGGAGGCTCCGCGCGTACTTGAGCGCCGCGATGGTCGCCAGGTCGTAATCGTCGACTAGCAGCAACACGACCCGGCGGGAGTAGTTGGGCGGCTGCGCCCGGGGGGCGCCGCGAGCGGTATCCGCGAGGCACGCGGCCTCGGCCTGGTACTCCCGGTTGAGCCGGATGAGCAGCCACACCAGCAGCGGGAAGACGATCACGATCAGCCAGGCGCCCTCGGTGAACTTGACCACCGCGAACAGCAGCACGACCAGCGCGGTGTAGATCCCGCCCGCCAGGTTGATCGCCAGCTTCCGCCGCCAGCCCGGCTCCCGCGTCCTGCGGTGATACCTGGCCATGCCGAACCCGGCCATCGCGAACCCGGTGAACACGCCGATCGCGTAGAACGGGATGAGAGCGTCCACCGTGGCCCCCGCCACCAGCATCAGAGCCGTCGACAACCCGGCCAGCAGCAAGATCCCGTTGGAGAACGCCAGCCGGTGCCCGCGCTTGCCCAGCCACCGGGGCAGGAAGGAGTCCTCGGCGACGAAGCTGGCCAGGAACGGGAACCCCGTGAAGCTGGTGTTCCCGCCGGTGAACAAGATGGCCGCGGTCGCGGCCTGCACCGCGAAGAACAGCACCTGCCCGGCGGGGCTGTCACCGAAGACGACCCGCGCCTCCTGGGCGAGCACAGTAGGGAAGCCGGACGTGTAGGGGATCGCGTGGGTGACGTGCGCCAGCCAGGAGATCCCGGCGATCAGCACCGCCACCAGCGTGCCCTGCGTGGCGAGGATCTGCCGGGCGTGCCGTCCCTCGGGCGGACGCAGCGCGCTGACGGCGTTGGACACCGCCTCGATTCCGGTCAGCGAGGACCCGCCGTTGGCGAAGGCCTTGGCCATGATGTACACGGCGCCGATGGCGATCAGGCCGGAGTGCGAGCCGATGCCGACCGTGCCGGCGCCGTCGACCACCGGCGGCAGCCCGCCGTCGACGAGCTCGCGGACCAGCCCGGTGACGATCATGATCAGCAGCGAGCCGGCGAACAGGTAGGTGGGCAGGGCGAAGACCCGGCCCGCCTCGCGCAGGCCGCGCAGGTTGCCCAGGCACATGACGGCGATCGCGACGACCGAGATGACCAGCAGGATCTTCGGGCCGATGACCGGGATGTGGGACAGCCCGGGGAACGCGGAGACGATGGCGGCGCTGCCCGCGGCGGTCTGCACCGCCACCGTGACCACGTAGTCGATCATCAGCGCGACCGCCGCTACCTGGGCGACCCGCGGGCCGAAGTTCTCCCTGGCCACCACGTACGATCCGCCCGCCCTGGTGTACACCGACACGACCTCGCGGTAGGACAGCACCACCAGCAGCACGCCGAATAGGACCAGCAGCGTCAGCGGTAGCACCAGCGTGAACGCGGCCAGCCCGAAGAACGGCAGCAGCGCGTAGAGGATCTCCTCAGTGCCGTAGGCGGCCGAGGACAGCCCGTCGCAGGACAGCACGCCCAGCGCGAGCGGCCGGGATAGCCGCTCGCCGCCCAGCTGCTCGGTGACCAGAGCAGGGCCGAGGACCCGGCACTTGGCCGAGTACCAGAAGCCCTCCGGCGGGTCGGATGCACGGCGGCCGGCAGCCTCGGCCCCCAGACCTTCCCCGGCCGGGAGTCGCCTTGCTGCTGTTGCCGTCATCGTGTCCTCCTGATATCGCACTGACATCTAGCCAAGCGCGGAGTCCGAGCGTGAATTAGGGCCCTTAGTCAGGGACCATGGACATCAGATAGGCGAGCTTCGTCCGCGGCTGCGGCCGTTCGGGCGGGCGAAGCTAAGGCTCGCGGCGGCGCTCGAAGCCGGGGGCGACCGGGCAGGAGCTGATGGTCGCAGACGACCCCGCTGCAGGCTGATCACGCCGACGCCGCGCAGGCCGCCGCCTCAGGCACCCGCCGAGAGCAGCAGGTCCCCAGTAACAAGGCCAAAAGCCCCTCTTCCTGACCCTTCGCCGAGGGACAGGCTGCAGGCATCAGACATCCGAAAATCGAGGTGAGCGTGATGACCGTGAATCAGGCACACGACGCGCCCGCGGGGGCGGGCCCTGGTCAACGGCGCTGGTCGGCGACGCCGGATCCAGGCGACCTCAGCCGGAGACTGGCAGCACGGCGAGCAGAGCTACGGCTCAGCGTCGGCCAGGTGGCCACGCGGGCGCGAGTGGAGCGCCGGTACCTGGAGTACCTGGAGAACTTCCCCAGCCACCCAGATGCCGCCACGCTCCGGCACCTGGCCGCAGCCCTCTGCACCACTCCCTCCGCCCTGCTCGGGGCCGGGCAGGAAGCTGCTCCCGGCCGTGATTCCCGAGCGGCCTGCTGGAGCGCGGCCGGGCGCCTCGAGACGCTCAGCCAGGTCGAGTGCCATCAGCTGCTCGCCCCCCGTGGGATCGGCCGGATCGCCTTCGCGGCGGACGGGCTCATGGTGCTCCCGGTCAATTACGCGATGGCAGCCGGCACCATCGTAATCAGGACCGGTGGGGGCTCGATGATCGCCGGGCACGCCTACGGCCCGGTCTCATTCGAGGCCGACCATTTCGACTTGGAGCTCGGCCAGGGGTGGAGCGTACTGGTCCGCGGCGACGCCCGCCGGGTGCTGCAGCCGGACGAGCTCAGGCGCCTGCGCGCAGAGTTCGACCTGCGGCCATGGCCAGGCGGCGAGCACGACCTGTTCATCAGGATCATCCCGGCCCACCTCACGGGCCGCCGCATCAGGTCACAGTGAGGATGGCAGTGGTGGAGCGCCGTCCCCTTGAGGGGGCGGCGTAACCACGGAGGGAGGCAACCACGTCGGCCCCCGCTACGGCGACCCGTCCTCATCACCAGCACACGGCGCCTCGTGAGCTCACGCCAGGGACCGGGCGACCAGTCGGCCCCTGGTGCCCTCTAGCCGATCCGCGAGTACCTCGAACATCCGCGAGGTGAGCTCGTGCCCGAGGTCCGGGTCGGCCGCGCAGCGGTCTCGAACGGCCGGCGCTCGGAACTCGATCGCCCGGACCTCGGTGACGCACACGGCGCCGAACGCGTACTGGTACGGGAGAAGCAGCCAGGACCAGCCCAGCAGGCCGCCGATGCCGACGGTCCCGATGATGACCGGGCGCTCGCCGGGCACCTGCACGTCGAGGGCGACGTAGCCGGACTCGATCAGCCAGAAGCTGCCCACGCTGGCGCCCTCGGCGAAGATCCGGTGCCCGGCCGGGAACATGACCTCCGATGCCGTCGCGGCCAGCGCGTCCAGCTGATCAGTCCGCAGGCCGTGCAGGAAGCGCTGGCCGGCCAGCGTCGATGACGTTACCTCCATCACGCGATCACCCCCTGGTGCCCTCTCAGCATGCGGCGGCGCAAGCGCGGCCATTAGGGCCCAAAGGCCCATCACGGTGGTGACGTCCGGCCATGATGCCGTCGTCCTGCGCGGCGGAAGACTCGTGTCTGTCAGGTTCAACCAGAGCCGGCCGTCAGACAGCGGCCTGCCCGGCAAGGAGGATTTACTATGCGCCGCTTCTCATCCCGTATGTGGCTCGCCGTGGCGAGCGCCGCCCTAGCGGCCGTGCTGCTGATCGCCGGCGGTCTGGCGCTGTGGGGCTCGGCCTATGTGCACAACACCGTGCAAAGCCAGCTCGCCGCCCAGCAGATCACCTTCCCCCCGGCTAGCGCGTTCGCCCACGCCAAGGCCGGAACCGAGATCACCCCGTCGATGATCCCGTCCGTCAGCCAGTACGCGGGCCAGCAGATGCTGACCGGCCAGCAGGCCGAGGCCTACGCCGACCACTTCATCGCCGTGCACATCCAGGAGATGGGCGGCGGCAAGACCTACTCACAGCTGTCGGCCGAGTCCATCGCCCAGCCCAACAACACCACGCTCGCCAACACCGTCAGCACCGTCTTCAAGGGCGAGACCCTGCGGTCCATGCTGCTGAACGCTTACGGCTGGTGGAAGGTCTCTCAGATCGTCTACATCGTCTCGCTGGTCCTGTTCGGCCTCGGCACGGTGGCCGGCCTCGCCGCCGCCTACCTGTTCACCTTCGGCCGTCGGCCCCGTGGCGCCGCCCAGGTGACGCAGCCCGGTGGCCACGAGACCATCACCCCGGCTGCGACCGCGTAAGCGGCCGGTGGTCGACAACCTCAGCAACCCACCAGGCAGCAACCAGCAGAACGCGGATGACCCCCGGGTCGGTGCCACTCAGGCGCTGACCCGGGGTCATCCGCGGTAAGGCCCCTAAAAGGATGCCCGCGTGCTCGCCGTCAGGCCGGGCCGACCCGGCGGCCGGTGATGCGGGACGGGACGATCTGGACGAACAGCTCCCGATCGCCCGGTGCCCACGGCTCCACACCCGCGCTGCGGGCCGCGTCGATCTCGGCCCCCCGAGCATGGTGGGCGGGTCCCTGGACGAGGACGCTCCACCCGCGCCCGGCCGCCGGGTCGATCTCATCGATCTCGAACGCCACCTTGTAGTCGGCGTCGGCGATCCCGGTCCGCAGATCCTCGTCAAGCGGGCCGTGCTCGGCCGTGCGGAACACGATCGCCCCGTCGAGCAGCTTGTAATTCACCGGCAGCACGGCAGGCCCGAACCGGCCGGGGTAGGCGATCCGGCCGATCCCTCCCGGCCCGATGAGGCGCAGGCACTCGTTCTCGTCAAGCTCTTCCATTACCCGCTCAGCCATTGCGGCGCTCCTTTCCGGCTCGGTGGTATCTGCCCTGGGCGCCTAGCCTTGACTCTAGCCACGCCGTCCGCGGTGGACGAGATCTTCGGTCCGCATCCCGGGACCTTTGGCCCGTGCGCCCGGCGGCGCGCGGGGCGAGGCTGGAACCGACGGCAATCCAGCGATCGGAGACAGCCATGTATGCGCTCGTTTACCATGGTCCTGGCCAGAAGGCGTGGGAAGCGGTACCCGACCCGGAGATCATCGACGAGCTCGACGCCATCGTCCGGGTTGACGCGACCACCATCTGCGGCACCGACCTGCACATCCTGGCCGGCGACGTCCCCGAGGTGCGCGCGGGCAGGATCCTCGGGCACGAGGCCGTGGGCACCGTCGACGAGGTCGGCGACGGCGTGCGCCGGCTCTCGCCCGGCGACCGCGTCCTGGTCTCCTGCATCAGCGCGTGCGGCACCTGTCAGTACTGCCGCGAGGGGCGCTACGGTCAGTGCACGGAGGAGGGCGGCTGGGTTCTGGGCCACCGCATCGACGGAACTCAGGCCGAGTACGTCCGCGTCCCCTACGCCGACACCTCCACCTTCCGCATCCCCGACGGCGTGTCCGACGAGGCGATGCTGATGCTGGCCGACATCCTGCCGACCGGCTACGAGGTCGGCGTGCTGGCAGGCGGCGTTCGCCCGGGCGACGTGGTGGCCGTCGTGGGCGCGGGCCCGGTCGGCTTGTCCGCGATCGCCTCCGCCCGGCTGTTCAGCCCCAGCCACATCGTCGCCGTCGACCTGTCCGACGCCCGCCTGGAGGCCGCGCGTCACTTCGGCGCCGACATCACGGTCAACGATTCGCGCGACGACCCCATGTCCGTGATCAAGAACCTCACGGGGCGGCGCGGCGCGGACGTGGCGATCGAGGCGGTCGGCACCGCGGCCACCTTCGAGATGGCCGTCAAACTGGCCCGGCCGGGCGGCCGGATCGCGAACATCGGCGTGCACGGCAGCGCGGCTGTGCTGCACCTGGAAGAGCAGTGGGCCAGGGACATCACGATCACCACCGGGCTGGTCGACGCCTCGTCCACCCCGACTCTGATGCGGCTGGTCGCCTCCGGGCAGCTCGACGCCGCCCGGCTCGTCACCCACCACTTCGACCTGGACGACTTCGAGAAGGCCTACGAGGTGTTCGGCAACCCCGCGTCAAGCGCCGCTCTCAAGGTAGTGCTGACCCGCAGCGAAGCAGGGGAGGAGGACCGATGAACGCGGTCGTCGGGGATGTCATGACACCCACGGTGATCACCGTCAGCGAAGACACGCCGTTCGAGGTCATAGCCGCCGCCCTGCGCACCCACCGGGTCAGCGCCTTCCCGGTGCTCGACCAGGCATCCCAGGTGATCGGCGTCGTCTCCGAGTCGGACCTGCTGGCGAAGCTGGCCCTCGGCAACGGAGACGACGGGATGCCCGGCATGATCACCGGCATCCTGCGACACCAGCAGCTTAAAAAGGCGCACGCCGTCACGGCAGCGGAGCTGATGACGTCCCCGGCGTAAACCGTGCGGCCCGACGACACCGTCGAGCAGGCCGCTAAGATCATGTACCTCCGCAACGTCAAGCGCCTGCCAGTCGTCGACGCGGACGGGCGGCTGGCCGGGATCGTCAGCCGCGCCGACGTGCTCGCCGTCTACAGCCGCACCGACGCCGACATCGCCGAGGACATCAGGACCGGCATCCTGTCGACCGAGACCCCCGCGAGCCCGGGAACCCTCGACGTCAGCGTGACGGCCGGAGTGGCCACCGTCGTCGGTCGGCCGCAGACCCGCGAGCAGGGACACGCCATCATCGGCCGGGCTCGGCACGTGCAAGGCGTCGTGGCGGTGCGCGACCGCCTCGACTACCCGCCCCCGGGGCCGGATCCCTTCGACGTCCTGGCCTGCTCCTCGATCGACTGAGGCTCCCATTCCGACCCGCGGCTGACCGGGCCGTCGGCCGTCCGGCCGGGGCAGGGGCGTTAGGCCAAGCGGCATCTGGTCCGGCCAGGCCGACGGGGCTACGATTACCCAAGAATGGGCGCCGTGCCAGCGTGGATGCGTGCAACGGGACCACGGTGCCGCGGCTCGGGATCGTCAGATGCGAGAGCCTTGTCCCGCCCGCGGCGCGTCACGGCTTCGGAGGAAGTCGCCATGACGACCACAGCCTTGCCGGGCGAGCAGTAGCCGCCCGGGTTCCCTTTCCGGGGGCCGGGGGCGGTAGCCAGGGCGGTCCCGTTCGGTGTGGTCGCGGTGCTGGCCGAGGCCAGCCTGGCGTTGTCGCCCGGTGTGCAGTCACGGGCCGCGGTGATCGTCAGTATCGTGCTGCTGCTGGCGGTGCCTGCTCTGTTCGCGCTGCCGTGGGGCCGGCTGCCTGCTGGCGCTGATCCTGGCGGCGGGCGCGTCCTCGGGGGTGGGGATCGTGGTCCTGGTCCCGCTAGCCTGGGCGGCGCTTTTCCACCGGCGCTGGGAGTCCGCCTGCGTTGTCGCCGCGATCGTCGCGGTGGAGGTCATCACCTCGCTGGTGCCCGTCGCGGCGGCCGACGCGGTGATCGTCCGCCGGGTCCTGCTGTGGGGGCTGCTGGGGGCGCTGCTCTCGGTGGCCGCCCACGGCCTGCGCGACCGGATCGCCCGCTCCCAGCGCGAGACCGCGGCGCTGCAAGAGCAGTTGCGCGAGGCGACCGTGGCGCAGGACCGGGACCGGATCGCGGCCGGCCTTCAGGA
>Ga0335075_10013346_pt1 | contig 12374 bp, 16 predicted proteins | sample Lox_Sample_24_FD_206723 | JGI IMG/M metagenome (GOLD analysis project Ga0335075, IMG submission 206723) | Soil microbial communities from Loxahatchee National Wildlife Refuge, Florida, United States - Lox_Sample_2.4 | ecosystem: Environmental > Terrestrial > Soil > Wetlands | place: USA... | reverse complement strand
GGAAGCTCGCACGAGAGAAATTGTTGGAGGTTTCAAAGGGTGCCGACCCTTCCGCTGAACGGCGGTCGCAGCGAGGCGCACTAACCGTTGGCGAAGTATGTGATGCGTACATGCAGGCCGCCCGCGCAGGGTTGGTCATGACACGTTTCCGGCGCGAGAAACGGCCTTCGACCGTTGGCTTCGACGAAGGTCGGATTGAACGCCACATAAAGCCGCTGATAGGTGGACGCATCGCGAACCGGACAACCCGGCATGATGTGCAACGGATGGCGGACGCAATCGCCGCCGGGAAGACAGCAGGAACATTCGTGGGCAAGCCCCGCGGCAAAGCTGTTGTGACAGGAGGCGCCGGAACGGCCGCGCGCGTCGTGGGACTCCTTGGCGGGATTTGGACGTGGGCAGAGCGCCGTGGTTTAGTCACAGGCGGAAATCCGGCGCATGGCGTCGAAACCGCTGCGAGCGGGACAAAGGAGCGAGTGTTGTCATCGGCGGAGCTGAGTGCACTGGGCGATGTTCTGCGCGCGCGTGAAGAGGACCAGCCATATGCTGTCGCCGCCGTGCGTCTTCTAGCTCTCTCAGGGCTGCGGCGACAGGAGGCGTGCGGGCTACGCTGGCCCGAGGTTGACGAGGTCGGCTCCTGTCTGAGACTGGAAGCTACCAAAACCGGTCGGTCTAGGCGCCCGGTTGGCACGGCAGCAACAAAAGTGCTGCAGGCGATACCGCGGGGCACCAGCGAGTACGTGTTTCCCGCTCAACGCGGTAACGGTCCAGCCGATCTCAAGAAGCGCATTGAGGGTTTATTCGACCTGGCTGGGCTCTCCGACGCCAGGTCCCAAGAGCTGAGGAGGACATTTTCCACTATCGCGTCCGATGAAGGCTACAGCGACGCCACGATCGCGGAGCTCTTGGGCCACGCCCAGCGGGGCGTGACAGCACGTCACTACATTCGGCGCCCTGACGAAGCGCTTGTTGCTGCCGCAAACAGGATCGCGGACCGAATTGCTGCCGCGCTCGAAGCGAATGAAGAGGCTCGGGTAGTTCCAATCCGAACTGTTCCGAACGCTGCCTAAAGATTCGTCGGTTGCGCTATCAAGCCGGTACCAGTGAACATGCCCAGCCATCCCCGGAAAATCGGCTATTGCCTCGACAAGGCGAATCAGTCTAGGGAAAAGGTGAAGCCCCGGAAGCAACTGCCGCGGGCCTCCTAGCAAACGAGCAAAGCAAAAGCACGTGCCGATTTATGTGAATCGGTGCAACAGCTAGTGAGGCTTTAAGTCGTGACCGTACCGGAGTTTCGCCGGCTCCGCCGAGCGGCGGCCAGCGTTTATCTCAAAGAGGTCTGGGGAATTGATCGGAAGCCATCGACGCTGGCAAAGCTCGCCTGCGTTGGCGGTGGTCCTCGCTTCCAGTCAGTAAATCGGATTCCGCTATATCCTGAGCCCGAACTCGATTCCTGGGCAAAGGCGCTGCTATCGCCGCTTAAATCGTCTACATCCCAGGATTCCAGACGGTGATATGCGCGATGCTCACGTGCGAGCAAGGGTGCCCGCTCAAGCTGCACGCGTTCGCGTTTAACCACCTGCGCGCTAACATACGGCAACGTGCACGGGTACCAAGCGCCCAGACTATCTGCTCGGCCAACGAGGTTGGATGGCGCGTTCACGGTGTAGCACGTCGCGCTGCATTCTTTGCCTTCGCCGTTCTGCGGATGAAAGCATTTGTTGGTCCGCCTAATGGCTCGACAAACTTCAAGTCAACGCCGCAAAAGCCGGGCGGCTCGAATGGCTAAGGGCTACGCGTTGATCCTTCGAGCAATATTCACCGAGGCTTGGTTTCGAGAGCTATCGGACAGAGGTAAATGCTTGGCCTTCTACGTCGCCTGCGGGCCCCACTCAAATATCATCGGCGCCTATCCGTTGCTTGACGGATACGTCGCGGCCGATCTCAACTGGTCAATGGAGGAGACACAAGCGGTGATGTCGGAGCTCGTCCAATCTGGGTTCGTGAAGCGTTTTGGCCGCGGCGAATATCTTCTTCTCTGCCGACATCGCGACTGGAACACGGTTGCAAATCATAACGTAATGAAAGCTGCATTCAAAGAACTAAGGACCCTTCCGCCCGATCCCGTATTGCACGTTATTATCGAATGGCTTCGTCCCCTTTGCATACGGTTCGGAAAGGGTTTGCCTGAACAGCTGGAAACAGTTCGCGTACGTTTGCTTGAACCGTTTCGAAACACCGAAGCCCAACCCCCACCCGCACCCCCAACATAAGCCGTATCTGAACCCCAACCCGCGCGCTTGGCAGAATCGTATCCTTCGTGTACCGACACGCCCAAAGAAGATTTATCCACAACAATTCCGGGAGGGACGGGAACGGGAAAGCGTGCGCGCAAATCTGTCGTCAGGATCTAAAACCCATATAAGCGCCTGATGATCTTCGCCGACGAGCTCGCTAGGGTTGTCGAAGGCGGATGGGTGACCATCGCCGTCGCAATGGACAACACCAAGCCGAACCACCTCCAAGCTCTCCACTCCTGCAAAACCACCGCAAAAGAACAACTCGACAAAGGCTGGCCCGAACTCTGGCCTATAAGCGTCTCTGGATTCGATGAGCTGCGCCTGCGGGGAAACAGCCAATAGCGCTTGCGAAGGGCGCTGACGCGCGGGAAGGCGGTTTTTTCGGGGAGATCGGCGGGACGGTGCGGGCACAGACGCGCACGAAAAACTGAAGCCCGCCTGACGGGAACGTTGATTATCAAAGGCTCGGCGCGGGCAGTAAATTTTTTCTCGTGGTCTCCCCGCAAATTCGTGCTCGCAAATGCTCCCTTTTCGGAGAAATCGCGCGGTATCGACTAGATGAAGGATACGGTGGCCAATTCAGTCCCGCGCCCCGCATCAAATTGGAATTCTTATGCAACCTTGACCGCATAGATTCGTCGGCTCAACGTCTCTCTGTGACGAATCAGTGATTTTTGAATCGAGCGCAATGTTGTCCCACGATCCTTTCCATAAAGCTCCAGGTTCGCCGACGGCTCGCAGCCGCGTCACGAACGGGAAAATCTTTAAGGATGGCCGAAGTGCCGGCGCACGCCGGTTTCGCGATTTGATGGTCCAGTTCGCGGACGAGGCCGGGGGTATGGTATCGCTTTCAGCAGGTGGTCAGCAGCTTGTCCGTCGACTGGCGCAAGTGTCCCTTGAATTAGAGTTCATGGAAGCCTCCCGCGCTGCAGGAAATGCAATCGATCCGCTGGCTTATGTGACGCTCGTCAATTCCCAACAGCGACTTCTGCGCGCTTTAGGACTGCTGGCGCCTCGTGAGGTCTCGACGTCCGCTTGAACTCTGAGCCGATCACGTAGGCTCTGGCGGCAGTTGCACAAAGCTATCACCTGAGTAATGCTTCCACATGTCGGTATCAGATCGAAAAGCGACGCTTGCGCCTCACTGGTTGGCGCTGGCGAGAGTGTTCGATCGTCTGGCGGAGCAAGAACCGAACCCCGAACTTAGGAAGCAGCGGCAGGCGGAGGCGCTGAAGATGCATGAGCTGTCCACGTCACAGGCCGATGGCCGCGCCGCAATGGCTGGCAAACGTCTTTCGTAAGGGATTTCCAGATCGCGCAGGGCGCCTCTGCGCATTTTGAGCAGGAACCCACAGCACTGATTGATTATGGCTCGTCGTCGTCTTCACATGAGATATCTGAGCCGCTGAAAGCGTCGCCCACCGCGCGCCAGTGATGATGTGAGCCACACGGCTCACCAGGTCGCGGAGCATTCCAAGTGTCGCGCATGTGCGTCCAGATGCTCCAGGTCGCGAACAAAATACCCGCCACGAATAGCAGTACTTCTCCCCAGTCCCGCATACGTCGAAAAAAAGACCTCACTGGCAAGTCGTGTAGGGGGAGCCAGGGGGCGTGAAACAGTTGATCGGTGCGTTCTGGTGCATCAGGCCTTGCATCATGATCGCGTGATTGCGCTGCGCCTCGTCGGACAAATGCTGGTTAAGTCGTAGAACCTCCTGCATCTGTTCGGACTTTTCGGGCGTCATAGGCTGGCTCGAGCAAGCGGTTAGGCTGAATGCGATGAGGATCGCAGCGATGAGGGGTTTGGACATGGCTCGTTCAACTCCACCTGGCGATCGGGGAGTTAAGAAGCCTCGGTTAGGGGGCCGCATCGGCCTTTAGACCTTTCGGTCCTGAACATGCGCCGATGCCTCCCCGACCATAGGGTCGAGGAGTGCTGTTGCGGCCGCACAAGCGCCGCTAACCGAGGAGGTTCTTACGCCCCAGGGCGGTCAATGGACCGACCTAGTGCCAACGTAGCGCCTGAGCGTAATGGAGTCATTAAGGTAGGGACCACACGATCGGGTAAATCTGGCGGAGCCACTGCGCCACACCCATGAGCCCGGCTCTCGTCCGGAATCCGCGAAGACGCTGTCGTTCAGCAATGTGCGGGCGCTTCGCAAACCAATACAGTTGGCGCGAGCTTGTCGAGCTCTACCGGATCGCCGAGCTTTACGTCTCGTCGATCTCGAATCTTGAGCCGCGCTTCAACTTCGCACCGACCGACACCGGGCCGGTCCTCCGCGGCGCGCGTGCGGCGACGTTCCCAAGGATTAAACGAAGATCACGATGGGCCTGATGATGAGCCGCCGGAATGGTAGCCCGATCGGCGCCAAGGCAAGAGCCCTGGCGCCGAATTTGGTTGCGGCGGGGGGACTTGAACCCCCGACCTTCCCGCCCATACTAGGGGTGCTCCGCCTAGAATGTAGTAAGCAGGGACGCTCTTTCCACTGAGCTACGCCGCAGGGACACCGTAGCGTCACGACGCCCGGAGGCCCTATATCGAACCTCTATTTCGGCACCACGCTGAGCTTGGGCCGCTTCCTCGCGAGGCGGTCCTGCTCCTCCTTTTCACGCTTGGCCCGTTCGGCCAATTTTTCCTGCGCATAAGGCGTGGCCGCCTTAATCAATCCCTCGAACCCGTACAGATTCGTATCGCTGCCAAACCGCGTCTTGCGGCGCTCCTTGCGCGAAAGCAGGCCGAGCTCGTGCAGGGCCTTGATGCGTTTCTGAACGGTGCGGGGCTGTACGCCGATTGCGTTGGCGATGGTCTCCACCGAAGGGTGGGGCAGGTTGTCGGCCGTCCACCAGTAATTCGACAGATGCACGATGATGTTCATGTCGAGAGCATCCAGCCCAAGAGCTTTCTGCTTCTCGATTATGATGCTCGGGATGGCATTCCACCCGGCCTGCATAAGCGGCTTCGACCACTTTACTTCGTTCTTGCGGAGCGCCTCGGCGTCCGCGCGCTTAACAGCGAGCTTGATCATTCTCTTCTTTCCTGCACATAACGGCAGCGCTTATATCGTCGTTACGACGGCGTTTTTTCAATACCCAGGGACGTGTTTGAGGGCGGCTCCACGTTCGCCCGCCGGGCGAATGAATAGACGTGGAGCGGGCGTTTCTGAGGGCGGGGGCCGGGCGTGCTAAGGGACGCCCAAAACAGGATCATCGCTAATCAGCATAGCCCAATAGCACGATTGCTCAGCAGCAATATGACTAAAGCGGGGGACGTATCCCCGTTCGCCCGGGCAACCTCGGCTGGCCTCATCGAGAATTTCGCGGGCGATCGTTCGGGCGATCGGCCCCATCGTCTCCATAGGATGCCCGTTGCGTCCGTAATTGGCGGAATCGTGTTTGCTGCCAATACCGTGGACATGAATTTCCTGCGTCAGGACGCGGGAGCCAGAGACTACGCGCGTGCAAGAGTATGGCTTTCCCTTGTATTCGATCTGAAATGGCTCCCGGTACTGCTCTTGTTGTTTCTTAAGCATGTGGGCTGTTCCCGAGCCTCGAAATCGTGCTGTGGCTGACATTGTAGCTGCGCGCGATCTCGCGCACGGCTTCGCCCTTGTCTCGTCGCCTGCCCGCCTCACGCTGCTGATGCACGGTCAGTTTTGGTTTCCTTCCCATCTTCACACCACGCGCCACGGCACGGGCGCGGCCTTCCCCCGTGCGCACGCGGATCAGCTCGCGCTCGAACTCGGCCAGGCCGCCTAGCACAGTCAGCATGAGGCGGCCGTGCGCGGTGGTGGTGTCGGCCCATGTGTCGCCAAGGGAACGGAAGCCGGCTTTCTTGCCGGCGATCGTCGCGAGGATATTGAGAAGATCACGCGTCGAGCGCGCCAGACGATCGAGACGTGTCACCATGAGCACGTCGCCCGCGTCGAGTTGGTCGAGCACGCGGCGAAGCTGCGCACGGTCGGTCTTCGCTCCGCTCGCTTTCTCGCGGCAGATTTTTTCGCAGCCGACCGCGCGGAGCTGGCGCACCTGTGCGTCAACGCTCTGGCCGTCCGTAGAGACTCGCGCATAACCCAAAATCATGGCCCGATTCTGCACCGGATTTGTGCACCGGAAAAGCGCAATCGGATCAGGGGTCTAGTTTTGGTGCGAAATTCTTGAATTTTGCACCAATACCGAAACTTGCCAACTGCTGCGCACCGAATTCGGCTCAACGTGGCCATGTCCGTTAATGACTCGAACACGGACGGCATTCCAGCAGAGCGGTCCTATGGCCGTTCTGGGGCATGAGAAGCCCTACACCTGACGGCGTTGTGCAGCCGTCACCCGACACTCCTCGACCTATGGTCGGGGAGGCCGTAGCGCGTGTTCAAGGCCGAAAGGTCTAAAGGCGGCGGCGACCGCGCTGAGGTGTGGGTTTATCAACTCCCCGATCGCCAGGACGAATTGAGATGATACTTAGTATGATTTTTGGGATAGGCGTGCTCGGACTTGGCGCATGCTTCTCGCAACCCATAACGCCGGAACAGCAGGCGCTCATCATCCAAATGGTGCATGGCCAACATTGCAGGCGCGGCGCGACAGAACGCGCCTGTGAATTGCATCACGTCCTACGCTTCAGGATCAGCGTACACAACGTGTCAGTGAATTGGTCGCGCGGGCTGTTTCGGGTATGGGCCTTCGCGCCCATATGCTGGATATCCCTAGTAACGTGGGACGCTGGCACCACTCTGTCCAGGCTCACCCCTTTCGTCAGCTCACTGATGCCGCAGGATTTGACGAAGGGAAAGGTCGTCAATTTCGACGACCTCATCCCGCCACACCGGCCCCCCGCTCGTGCCGAGCCTAGAAAAATATGGCGAACTCGCTGTACTGCCCGTCGGTGGAACGCTCACGCTGTATTTCGTGATACGCTGGACTCAGAGTGGTTTCAGCGGACCGCGGTCGCGAAACCATTGTGGAAAATCGTCTACTTCGGTGTAATAAGAACGACTCAACAGGGGTGGGGGGTAGCCCGAGTCTGAAAGGAGAACATAGGTACCATCGTCCTCCCGCGCGGACTAGCCGGCTGATACTGCGTCTCGGGTGCGATGCCTCTTGGCAGCCAGACCAATCCGCTACAGAGCGTGTCACTCACCATAACCCGCCGGCGTGATGACCGAGTCTTCGAGGCGAGGCGAGGCCAGACCAGCCGGCTAAAATCCAGATCGATCGTCGGGAGATAAAGCGCACAATTCTTGGGCCGCACTTTGACACCGGCTACATAGTTCAGAGTCGAAATTCAGCGATTTCAAGGGCTGAGAGCCGAAAGTCCCGCCTGTGATATTTCGACATCATGTTCAGGCGTGTCAAAACTTGCGCCGATTGCGCCGATGACTTCGCCATCCACAATGATCGGTAGCCCGCCCTTCATTTGAACAAAACCCGGCGCCGTGACAGCTGCGAAGCGGCCGTGGTTGATCGTCTCCTCCAGTGCTGCAGTGGGCTTTTTAAACAGCGCTGCCGCGCGAGCTTTTCCAGGCGCAATTTCGACGCTCGCCAGATAAGACGCATTGTCCATGCGCTCAAGTATAATCAGCCACCCTCCGTCATCGACAATCGCAATGACACCACGCAGTTTTTTCCGTCGGGCCTCTTCTTCTGCGGCCGCAACTATTTTACGGGCCGCCTGCAGCGTGAGCACCTTCTTCTCGGCCAGTTGAGCCGCCGCAGTATGAGCGGTCAATATCGCAACGCTAGCGGCGACTGCAAATAAATTTACGGCGCGCATGTTGGTATTCCTCCTGGTTCATGTTGGCCGCGGCTTCCCGGATCCGCACAGTACTAGGGCCGCAGCCTAGTTCACGATAATTGTCTGATCGAACAAATAACTTTGTTTGGCATAATTCCTATCGCTAGTGGCACCAATATGTGCTGGCCGAGGTAAGTTTCTGCCGGAACACCCCTGCAAGTCCAAAAGCAATCGGCCTCAGAGCCACATAGGGTTGTGAAGCGTTTTTGGGATTGTTGCGCTTCTGTATCAAAATTCAACCCGCCACATATTCCACGATGGAATGGGGCATATCGCATCTTGGGGGCTGCCGATACCTGCCACCCGCTGTAACCTCTAACCTGTGCCCGGGTCATATCCGGCCCTTCATCGGATGCTCGTTAGGGGCACAACCGCCAATCGCGAGTGTCACCGGTGCGGCGGTACGTGCGCGGTCGACTGAGGAGGCACCGATGACCGAACAGACGTCCAAAATCGCCCGTCGCTCGGTTCTTTTGGGCAGCGCCGCGCTTGGAGTAGCCGCGGCCGCTGCGAATACAGTCCATGATGGGGAATTGGGCGCTCCTCCTCGAGACTTTCGTGGAGAGGTGCCATGGGACGAAGGTGCCGCGGATTCTCCCGCCGAGGCAACGGGCTCGGGGTTCAAATTCTTCAACGCCGAGGAGCGTGCGTTTATCGAAGCGGCGGTCGACCGTTTGATTCCGCCAGATCCAGTGGGACCAGGCGCGGTCGAAGCAAACGTTCCATTCTTTTTGGACCGTCAGCTTGCCGGCGCGTTTGGGCGCGGCGACCACTACTATCTCGCCGGACCTTGGAAGGAAGGCATCCCAGAACAGGGATACCAGCTACGTTTTTCTCCAGCGCAGTTGTATCGGGCCGCAATAAAGGCAATCGACAGTTACACAACGGCTCACTTCAGGGGAGTTCCTTTCGCCAAGCTCAGCCTTGTACAGAAGGAAATGGTACTAGAGGGCTTGGAGACAGGCAGCATACAACTTCGCGGCGGTGTGAATGCAAAGGTGTTCTTTGCCATGCTGCTACAGAACACCAAAGAGGGTTATTTCTCCGATCCTGTCTACGGCGGCAACAAAAACATGGCCGCATGGAAGATGATCGGCTTCCCCGGCGCCCATTACGATTACAGCGAATGGGTGGATCGCCATGGCGAAAGAGTCCCCTATCCGCCGGTTGGCTTCAAGGGTCGCCCCGGTTGGTCGGAGGCCTGAGACCCATGGTTCACACCCTCAAACCCGTCGACGCCGTGATGGTCGGGTTCGGCTGGACCGGCGCCATCATGTCTCAGCAGCTCTGTGATGCTGGTTTGAATGTACTTGCGCTGGAGCGAGGGCCCTGGCGTGATACATCGACCGACTTTGCGACGGGTTTTGCGCAAGACGAGCTGCGTTACATGTGGCGCCACCATTTGTTCCAGAATCTTTCCGACAGCACACTTACGATCCGCAACAACGTGAACCAGGAGGCGCTTCCCATGCGTCATCTGGGATCTTTCCTCCTCGGAACGGGAGTTGGGTCTGGCGGCGTTCATTGGAACGGACAGATTTGGCGTTTCCTCCCCAGTGATTTTCTCACGAAGAGCCACAATGCCCAGCGTTATGGAAATAAAGCGGTTACCGACCACGACCTGACAGTGCAGGACTGGGGAATCACCTACGACGAACTGGAACCTTATTACGACGAATTCGATAAGTTGTGTGGGACAAGCGGCAAGGCTGGCAATTTGCGGGGCCAGATACGGCCCGGCGGCAATCCATTCGAAGGGCCGCGTTCGAACGAATATCCTACGCCGCCCATGAGGCAGACTTATGGTCCCACACTGTTCGGCCAGGCGGCGGCAAAGCTGGGGCGGCATCCCTTCCCCCATCCCACAGGCAATCTGAGCCAGGCTTACACCAATTCACTGGGTTGCCAGCTTGGCAAATGCACCTATTGTGGCTTTTGCGAGAAGTTTGGCTGCGGCAACTATTCCAAGGCTAGCCCTCAAACTACAGTGCTGCCTTATCTAATCCGCAAGCCCAATTTTGAACTCCGCACCGAGTCTGAAGTCCTGAAAATTGAGCTCACGCCCGACAAGAAACAGGCCACCGGTGTCACCTACGTCAACAGTGCCGGCGAGGAGTTTTTCCAGCCGGCCGAGATCGTGTTCGTTGGCGCATATGTCCTGCACAACGTGCGTCTGCTGCTGCTCTCCGGAATTGGGCAACCCTACGATCCCAAGACGGGCGAGGGCGTGGTTGGCAAGAACTACGCCTATCAGACCATGTCTTCCGTCAATGTATTTTTTGACGACAAGATTATAAACCCGTTCATTGGCGCGGGCGCCTTGGCGACAGTGGTCGATGACTTCAATGGCGACAATTTCGACCACTCCGGCTTGGGTTTTATAGGGGGCGCTTACATCGCGGGCATGATCACGGGTGGTCGCCCAATTGAGATGATATATACGCCCAAAGGCGTGCCGTCCTGGGGCCTGGGGTGGAAACACTCCGCGGCAAAGAATTATCTGCGTTCCTTCAACATCAGCGTCCATGGTTCCAGCATGAGTTGCCGTGGCAATTATCTCGATCTCGATCCGACATACCGAGACGTTTTCGGCCGGCCCATGTTGCGGATGACCTTCGACTTCAATCAAAACGACCTGAAGATGTCGAATTATCTGACGGACAGGGCCGCCGAGATCGCGCGCGCGATGAATCCGAGAGAAATCAAGGAAAATCGCCGCGTCGGGTCGTGGAGCGTCGTCCCTTACCAGACAACGCACAACACCGGGGGTGCGATCATCGGCGATAGCCCCAAAACCAGCGTCATAAACAAGTATCTGCAATCCTGGGACGTATCGAATGTATTCTCAATGGGAGCAGGCGCCTTTCCACAAAATGCGGGCTACAACCCGACGGCCACGGTTGCGGCCCTGACCTATCATGCGGCTCAGGAGATCATCGGGCAGTATTTGAAATCACCTGGTCCGCTGGTGCACGCATGAGCCGCCGATCCTCATACGCCGCGGTCGCAGCATTTGCAGTCGTAGGCGTCTTTGCTGCCAATTGGGCGATGGGTCAAACAATTGGTTTCAATCGGCATCCCTTCACCGCCGTCACGGCCTTTTCGATGCTCTCGGGGCATATTCCAGACGGGTCGAACGCAACGGTCTTGCGCCGTGGTCAGGAGCTGCTGCGCGAGGGCGACTGCGTCTCGTGTCATATGCGCAAGGGTGGCGAACCATTATCCGGCGGCTTGGGCCTTCAGACGCCGTTCGGCACGATCTACTCCTCGAACATTACTCCCGATTCCGAGACAGGCATCGGCCGTTGGACCGCAGACCAGTTCTACTTGGCCATGCATGACGGGCGCGGAGCTCATGGCGAGAATCTCTACCCCGCCTTCCCATACCCCTGGTTTCGCAGAATGAGCCGCGCGGATGATGACGCGCTTTTCGCTTATATCCGGACCACGCCTGCTGTTCGTTATACCGTGCCCGCGAACCGTCTGGCGTTTCCTCTCAACTTTCGGATCTTTGTCCGCTTTTGGAACCTGACTTCACTTCGCAGCCATACCTTTGCTCCTCAGGCCGGCAAGTCCGAGATTTGGAATCGAGGCGCCTATCTTGTCGAGGGTCCCGGTCACTGTGGAGGCTGCCATACACCTAAAAACTTGTTTGGTGCCGACAAAGGCGGTCACGCCTTTTGGGGCGGCGTTCTGGACAATTGGACCGCTCCGGACCTGACGGCGAATGCGAGGGTCGGGCTGGGCGGCTGGAGCGCCGCCGACATCGCCGAATATCTGAAGACGGGCCGCAACCGCCACGCCGGCGCGGGTGGCCCGATGGCAGAGGTAGTGACCTATTCGACATCGCTTATGAGCGACGCGGAACGGGCGGCGATTGCCATCTATTTGAAAGGGCTGGTCGCGAGTTTGCCCGCGAAGCTTGAAACCGTCCCCGACCGAGCGTCGATGTTGCGCGGTGCGGCGATCTATTCCGACGCATGCACTTCCTGTCACCTGGAGAATGGCGCCGGTCAACCGCAGTATTTCCCGCCACTCGGTCGCAACGCGGTGGTGCAGCAGAGCGACGGAGCCGGCATCGAGCACATAATCCTGGCCGGAACGCGCATAGCAACGACACCGACTCGCCCGACCCCACTCAGCATGCCTTCTTTCGCATGGAAGCTGACGGACCAGGAGATAGCCGATGTGGCAAGCTATATCCGCAATAGCTGGGGTAACCGCGCCTCCCCGATCTCTGCCGGCGAAGTAGCCGCATTACGTAAGCGGCTCGGGTTGCAATA
>Ga0335075_10013345_pt1 | contig 12374 bp, 1 predicted proteins | sample Lox_Sample_24_FD_206723 | JGI IMG/M metagenome (GOLD analysis project Ga0335075, IMG submission 206723) | Soil microbial communities from Loxahatchee National Wildlife Refuge, Florida, United States - Lox_Sample_2.4 | ecosystem: Environmental > Terrestrial > Soil > Wetlands | place: USA: Florida... | reverse complement strand
AGTGCGGTGCTGGTGGGGGCGCCATTGATGATGGGGATGGTGGGGCCGTCGGGTGGCGGGGGCGGGCCGTTGCTGATCCCGAACAAGCTGCGGCCGGTGGCTGCGCAGAAACCGGTGCCGGTGTTCGCGGTGCCCAACCGGGTGGTGAAGGTTCCGGTGGCGCGGCCGTGGCGGCGGCCGCCGGTGACCTGGCCGCCGGCGGGAACGGCGGTGGCGCGGCTGGCCGGGGCGGCGGGTGCCGGATCGGCCGGCGTGGTGCCGGCGCTGACCGGGGGGGTGGCGAATACGGGCCGCAACAACGCGGCGATGGCGGGATTGTCTGCCGGTTCGGTGCAGGCGGGCTCGCTGCCGGTGTGGGCTGGGCCGGCGGCTGAGTCGTCGCGTGCGGCCACGGTGGCGGCCGATGCCGCGGCGCCAGCGGCGGTGCGGGTGACGATGGCGTCGCGGTCGGCGGCGGCCGCGGCCGGGGTCAGCGGTGTGATCTTCACGGTGGCCCGTTCGGGTGGCGGGACCGCCGCGGCTGGAGTGCATGTGAGTTTGGATTATGCGTCGTTCGCGTACGCGGATGGCGGGGATTTTGCGGCGCGGTTGCGCCTGGTCGAGCTGCCGGGGTGTGTTCTGACCACGCCGCGGGTGGCGCGGTGCCGGGTGCAGACGCCGGTGCCGTCGGGGGACGATGTGGCCACCGATCGCCTGGGGGCGAATGTGGCCCTGCCTGCCGGTGCGGCGGGCTCGGCGCCGACCGGGGTGGCTGCGCCGGCGGTGGTGCTGGCCGCGACGACGTCGGCGTCCGGGTCGGCGGGCGATTTCTCGGCGACGCCGTTGTCGGAGGCGGGGTCGTGGTCCGAGGGCGGGTCCAGTGGCGCGTTCACGTACACGTACCCGATCACTGTGCCGCCGGCGCCGGGGGACCTGACCCCGGATGTCAGCCTGGACTACAACTCCCAGCTTGTGGATGGCCTGACGTCGTCGACCAACAACCAGGCGTCGTGGATCGGGGATGGCTGGGATTACCAGCCGGGATATATCGAGCAGGATTATCAGACGTGCTCGAACGAGACGTCGCTGCCGTCGGCTGAGCAGACCGGCGACCTGTGCTGGTCGTCGTCGAACCGGGTATCGCTGACGCTGAATGGGCAGCAGACGCTCTTGGTTGATGACCCGTCGACGGGGTGGCATGCGCAAAACGACGGCGGGGACCGGATCACCTATGAGACCGGGACGAGTAATGGGACCCATGACGGGGACTACTGGGTGGTCACCGACACCGATGGGACGAGTTACTACTTCGGGCTGAACGAGCTGCCGGGGTATGCGTCGGGCGACGCCACGACCAACAGCGCGTGGACGGTGCCGGTGTATGCGACCGCGTCGGGCCAGCCGTGTTACAACGCGACGTTTTCTGATTCGCATTGTGAGCAGGCGTGGCGGTGGAACCTGGACTACGTCACCGACAGCCAGGGCGACGCGATGGCCATGTTCTACAACACCGAGACCAACTATTACGCGGCCGACAAGGCCACCACGGCAACCGCGTCCTACGTCCAGGCCGGGGCCCTGTCCAAGATCGAGTATGGGCTGCGGGCGGGCTCGGTGTACGGGGTGACGCCGGCCGCGGAGGTGAACTTCACCACCGCCACCGACCGCACCGACGTGCCGACCAGCACCACTGACGGCGGGGACCTGGCGTGTGCGTCGGGGGCGACGTGCGGCGTGGGATCGCCGACGTTCTGGGGGAAGTACCGGCTGACCACGATCGCAACCGAGGCCTTGAAGGGTTCGTCGCTGGAGCCGGTGGACTCGTGGGCGCTGGCCCAGGATTACCCGGAGCTGAATGATTCGACGACGACGCCGTCGTTGTGGCTGGAGTCGATTACCCGGACAGGTGAGGACGGGACGGCAATTTCGCTGCCGCCGGTGACGTTTGGGCCGGTCCCGCTGGCCAACCGGGTGGAGTCGACGGCCGATCTGAACGACGGGTATTCGATCATTACCCGGATGCGGCTGGAGACCATCACGAATGAGACCGGCGGGGTGACGACGGTCGCGTATGACACGCCGCCGTCGTCGTGTACGTCGGGGAATTTCCCGGCGCCGGACGCGAATACGACGCTGTGCTATCCGGATTACTGGTCGCCGCCGGGTTCGGGCAGCCCGGTGGAGGACTGGTTCAACAAGTACGTGGTGACCGGGGTGACCGAGCAGAACACGGTCGGCGGCGGGGTACCGGTGCAGGTTCTGTACACGTATTCGGGGGCGGCGTGGCATTACAACGATAATCCGCTGACCAAGTCCAAACAGCGGACCTGGGACCAATGGCGCGGTTTCCGCACGGTGATCAGTGAGACCGGCACAGCCCCGGATCCGGTGACCGAGACCAAGGACATCTATTTCCAGGGGATGGACGGCGACTACCAGTCCAACGGGAGCACCACGTCGGTGTCGCTGACCAGCACCGAGGGCGGCGACACGGTCACCGACTCCGACCAGTACTCCGGGATGCAGTTCCAGGAGATCGCCTATGACGGCCCGGGCGGGGCCGAGGTGTCGGATACGGTCACGGTGCCGTGGAGCCTGCAGACCGGGAGCCAGTCGCAGCCTTCGCCGTTGCCGAGCTTGCAGTCGTTCCTCACCGACACCGGGGAGACGCAGGTGTTCACCCCGCTGGCGCTGGGCGGCACCCGCGAGTCGGAGACCACCTACACCCACGACTCCTACGGCCGGGTCACCTCCATGTCGTCGGTCCCGGACACCTCCGACCCGGCCGAGGACACCTGCACCACAACCAGTTACGCGACCAACACGACCTCGTGGCTGCTGGACCTGCCCGCCGAGCTGACCGAAGTCTCGGTGCCGTGCGGCAGTTCGGTGAGCCTGCCCGGCGATGCGGTGTCGGATAAGCGTTTCTATTACGACGGGTCAACGACCCTGGGTGCCGCGCCGTCGGCGGGGAACGTGACGATGACGACGCTGGCCACCTCCTACTCCGGCACGACGCCGGTGTTCACGACCGAGTCCAAGGCCACCTTCGACGAGTACGGCCGGCCGCTGACCACCACCGACGCCGACAACCGGACCACGACCACCAGTTACACGCCGGCGACCGGTGCCGACCCCACCGCCGAGACCGTGACCGATCCGATGGGCCTGGCCACCACCACCACCTACGATCCGGCTCGGGCCTTGACTTTGTCGGTGACCAACCCGGCGGGGTGGGTGACCTCGGCGACCTATGATGCGCTGGGCCGGCTGACCGCGATGTGGACGCCAGGCCACCAGCAGGGCAATGTCCCGGCGGACGAGACGGTCAGCTACACCGTGTTGGATAATGCGCCGTCGGTGATCACCACGAACACGATCAACGACACCGGCGGCTACCTGCCGTCGGAGACGTTGTATGACTCGATGGGCCGGCCGGTGGAGACCCAGACCGAGACGCCCGACGGCGGCCGGGACATCACCGACACGGCGTACAACTCCGACGGGTGGAAGCAGCTCGTTTCCAACTCCTACTACACGCCCGGCGCGCCGGACGGCACGATCGTGGACTCCCCGGACGCGAAGGTGCCGAGCCAGACCGGGTATGTGTACGACGGTGACGGCCGGGTGATCCAGCAGATCTCGTACGAGTTCGCCACCGAGACCTGGGAGACCGACACCGCCTACGGCGGGGACTCCACCACCGTGTCCGACAAGGCGGTGGCCAACAGCGAGAACAACCTGCCGCAGGCCGGGACCGCGCAGACCACGTTCACCAACGGCGAGGGGAAAACCTCGGCCATCTACCAGTACCACGCCGGCGTTCCGGCCGACCCGTCGGACCCGGCGTCCGACTACGACCAGACGACCTATTCGTACACGCCCGCGCAGCTGCTGGCGCAGATCACCGACGCGGCTGGGAACCAGTGGAGTTACTCCTACAACCTGGCCGGGGATCAGACCTCGGCCACCGACCCGGACGCTGGCACGTCGACAAAAACCTATGACGCGGCGGGTCAGCTGCTGACCAGCACGGACGCCCGGGGCAAGACGCTCTCGTACACCTATGATCTTGATGGGCGCAAGACGGCTGAGTACGACACGACGGGCGGGGCGGCCGAGTCCGGGTCCGATGAGGTGGCGTCGTGGGCCTATGACACTCTGGCCCCGGGTGAGCCGACGTCGTCGACGTCGTATGTGGGCGGGACCGGCGGGTCGGCGTACACCACGGGTGTGACCAGTTACAACCCCTACGGGCTGCCGAACGGCACGTACACCACGATCCCGGCCTCGGCGGGTGCGCTGGCCGGGACGTACACCCAGAAGTACGCCTACGACCCGTACGGCGACCTGATGTCGTCCTACGAGGACCAGGCGGCGGGCGGGCTGCCGGAGGAGGTGGTCAACACCGGCTACGACAGTGCCAACGACCCGGTCAGCGTGGGGTCCTCGCTGTGGCCGTATGTGGCGTCGCTGTCCTACACCGAGCTGGGCCAGCCGGAGGAGTACGCGTTCGGCACGACCACCGAGCCGGTCTGGCTGTACGACAGCTACAACCAGGAGACCAACTGGCTGACCAGTTCGGAGGTGCAGACCGGGGCCAACGATCCAACAGCCGGCCAAACCCCGGAAACCGTGGACGCGACCAGCTACTCCTACGACATGGCCGGTGACGTGCTCTCCGAGGCCGACACCCCGGCCGATGGCCCGGCTCAGGTGCAGTGTTTCACCTACGACTATCTGGAACGGCTGGTGCAGGCCTGGTCGCAGGGGTCGGCGGGCTGCTCGTCCGGGCCTTCGCAGTCCGCAGAGTCCGGCGCCGCCGCCCCGTACTGGGACAGCTACCTCTACAACAACGAGAATGACCTGGTCTCGCAGACCTCCACCCCGGCCACGGGAGCGGCGACCACGACCAGCTTCTCCTATCCGCCGGCCGGGTCGGCGCAGCCGCACGCGGCCACCAGCCAGCAGGCCACCGGCCCGTCGGGCACTTCCACCACCAGCTACGGCTACGACGCCGACGGTGACACCACGTCGGTGACCAGCCCGACCTCGGCCCAGTCTCTCAACTGGAACGACGCCGGGCAGCTCGCCTCGGTCACCACCACCGGTGCCAACGCCGGGACCACCAGTTACGTCTACGACGCCACCGGCACGCTGCTGTTGCAGTCCGACCCCGGCAGCACCACGCTGTACCTGCCCGACGAGCAGCTCGTCGCGACGACCAGCAACGGCACCACCACGGTCACCGGCACCCGGTACTACTCGATCGGCGGGGTCACCGTCGCCGCGCGCACCAGCACCGACACCAACGGCGGCTACACCAACGACGTGCAGTACCTGATCGGTGACCAGCAGGGCACCGACACCCTGGCCATCGACTACGCCACCCTGGACGTCACCCACCGCTACTACGACCCCTACGGCAACCAGATCGGCACCACGCCCTCGTCCTGGCCGGGCACCAAGGGATTCGTCGGCGGCACCACCGACCCGGGCACCGGGTACACCAACCTCGGCGCGCGCGAATACAACCCCGCCGCCGCCACGTTCATCTCCCCCGACCCCCTCATCAACCCATACGACCCGCAGGACCTCAACGCCTACGCCTACGCGGGCGACAACCCAGCCACCGACTCCGACCCATCCGGCCAGGCGATGATCCGCGGTCCTGGCTGCGTCGGCTCCATCCAGGCCTGCGACCATTCCGGTGGCGGTGGCGGTGGCGGTAGCCACAGCGGCCACAGCGGCCACAGCGGCGGTGGCGGCGGTGGTGGTGGCGGCGGCGTCAACCCCTGCGACTTCTATATTGCCCCCGCATCCTGCAGCAGCGGCGCCAATAACCCCGCCGTCAACCTCCTGTACGACGCGCTCAACAGCCCCGGCGAGCTGCAGGGCCCGCCGCCGCCCCCGCGCGTGGTCAGCGTGGTCCGCAGCATCATGATCCAGGCTTCCAGGTCGGGCAACGGCGAGCTCAACTGCTCGCAACCGGACCAGCAGCGCATCTGCCAGCAGGCGAGCGGCATCCTCGGTTGGTCCATGAACGGCCCCACGTCAAAAGCGAAACAGGCGGTGGCAGCCATCCTCTATGGGCTCAGCATCTTCACCGGCCTGCGTCATTTGCCCGTGGCCGGTTCGGTCGACGATCTCGATCCCATGCCCAACATGAGCGAGGAGTATGAGAAGGCTCAGGAGCACAGCGGTGTGGCGCCAAGTACTGAACCGCTGCCGATCCACTCGAGCCCCTCGTCCCTGGACGTTGGAACCATCCAGATAGTGGACGCGGGCGCCAGGACCGTATATCAGATTAGAACGAGTCAGAACGGCGAGCTGACCTATTCTGAGCAGCAACTGCCAGCAGCACCACCGCAACAGCCTCCCGTTGAGCAGGCACCCGGCGGGGACCAGCCTTGCGCCTGCGGGCCTGGCGGGAATGACTCGGGCGTTGAGGACCCCGGAGACGACGACGTCGACCCGTTCGCTGACTTCTGACTACGGCTCTGGTTATTCCAGTGGAGATGCGGTCGCTGGCCCGTGAACCTCGCCGGGTGGCCATCGGCCGCCGGGGACAGACACCGGTGGTCCTCGGGTGCGTCAGGAACTGACCTGGCCGAGCTTGGCCCGGACCTGTTCGGCGTCGGGAAGGTGCAGGTCCCGGAGGATGGCGAGGGCTTGCTGCCAGGCATCGCGGGCCTGGGTCAGTTCGCCGGCGGCGCGGTGGGTGTCGCCCAAGCGGGTGAGGGTGGCCGCTTCATGGAAGCGGTCGCCGGCTTCCCGGCACAGGCTGAGCGCGTGCCGGTAGCAGGCGGCGGCTTCGGCGAGGTTGCCCAGATGGTGCTCGGCGTATCCCAGGCTGTCCCAGACATGCCCCTCGAGCTTACGGTGGCCGATTTCCGTGCTCAGGGTGAGTGCCTGCCGGCAGAACGCGCGGGCTTGCCGGTAGTCGCCGAGGAGGCCATGGCACCAGCCGACGGCGTTGAGCGCTTCGGCCTCGGGCGCTTTGTCGCCGATGTCCTGGTAACGGCGCAGCGCCTGCTCAGAGTGCCCGAGCGCGTCGGCGTAGCGGCCCTGCCGTTCGGCTGCGATGCAGAGACTGTGCTGGATTTTGGCCTGGCCGAGGCGGTTGCCCAGCCGCTGGTAGAGCATCAGGCTGCTGGCGAAGTAGCCACGAGCCTGATCATGGTCGCCGAGGTTTGTGCAGGCGTCTGCTAGGAGTCGGCCGGACAGGGCCTGTGCGGCGGTGTCACCCAGGCGGGTCGCGATGCCCAGCGCCGTGCGCTGGGTCGCGGCCCATTCCTGCCAGTGCCCGCGGGCTCGCAGGAAGGGCGCCATGGCCCAGGGGAGCTGCCAGGCGTGGCTGTCGAATCCGGACCCGGCGGCGAAGGCCACGGTGGCGAGCAGGACCTGGTGCTCTTCCTCGAACCACGCCTGGGCCTGCCGGCGGTCGGCGGGCTGCCTGGGAGCAGCGCCGGGTCTCGGCGGGTCGAGGGCGACCGGCTCCTTTGCTGCGTCCAGCAGGCGGGCGGCGCGGGCGGCGGTGTGCAGGTAGTGGTCGAGTATGCGGCCGGTGGCCTGGTGGCGGGTTTGCTGGCCGTCGGTGGTGTGGGCTTGTTCGGTGGCGTAGGCGCGGAGCAGGTCGTGCAGGGCGTGCCGGCCGGGGAGGTGCTCGGTGATCAGGTGGGCGCGGGTGAGTTCGGTGAGTTGCTGGCGGGCTTGGCTGGGCGGAATGCCGGCCAGGCTGGCGGCGGCTGGGGTGCTGATGTCGGGGCCGGGATGCAGGCCGAGGAGCCGGAACATCGCGGCGGCGGCGGGGGTGAGCTGCCGGTTAGACCAGGAGAATACGGCGCGGACGCTGGCGGCTGGGTCGCCGGTGTCGAGGGCGTCGAGGCGGAGGTGGGTGTCGCGGAGTTCGGCGGCTATGGCGGCGAGGGTGAACTGGGGGCGGGCGGCGGCGCGGGCGGCGGTGATGGCCAGCGCCAGTGGGAGCCGCGCGCACAAGCTGACGATCTCAGCTACTGCCTGCGGTTCGGCGCCGGCGCGGGTGCTGCCAAGGCGGGTGGTTAGCAGGGCGCGGGCGTCGGTGTCGGTGAGCACGTCGAGGGTGAGCAGGCTGGCTGCGTCGGTGGCGGCCAGGCCGGTGAGCTGGTTGCGGCTGGTGATGATGACCAGGCAGCCCGGTGATCCGGGCAGCAGCGGGCGGACCTGGTCTTCGTCGCGGGCGTTGTCCAGCACGATCAGCAGCCGTCTGCCGGCGGTCATGGTCCGGTACAGCGCGGCCTGGGCCCCGAGAGCGGCCGGGATCTGTTCGGGTTTGACGCCGAGTGCGTCCAGGAAACCGAGCAGGGCTTCGGCGGGGGTGGCTGGCGGGCCGGTGGGGCCGAATCCGCGCAGGTTCACATACAGCTGGCCGTCGGGGAAGCGGGCGGCAGCCTGCTGGGCGAAGTGGACGGCCAGCGCGGTCTTGCCGATGCCGGCCATCCCGCCGATCGCGGAGATCACCACCGTGCCCGGGCTGTCGCCGGCCTGGTCCAGCAGCCCGGTCAGCTCGGCCAGCTCGGCCGCCCGGCCGGTGAAGTGGGCCACGGGCGCCGGGAGCTGGCGGAACCCGGTTGCGGGCGGCCCGGGCCGGTCCGAGATGACCGGGCCGATTGTTCTTTCCCTGGCGTTGCCGTTGCGGCCGGCTGTGCTGACAGGCCGTGGCGCTGCCGTGCCGTTGGTGACGTCGGCCCCACCGGGCAGACGCAGCTGCCCGCGCAGGATACGCACGTGCGCGTCGGCGAGTTCGGTGCCCGGCGTGATCCCCAGCTCCGCATCCAGCCGCTGGCGGAGCTGGCCGAACACCGACAGCGCGGTGGCCTGCTGCCCGCAGGCGGCCAGGGTGAGCATCAGCCGCGCGTGTACCCGCTCGTCCAGCGGGTCGCGTGCGGCCAGCTCCCGAAGCAGCGCAAGCACCCGCTCCGGCCGGCCAGCCGCGGCAGCGGCCTGCGCATAGTCCAAGATCATGACCGTGCGCTGCTGGGCCAGCTCGGTCAGCGCCGGGTCACCGCGCAGCATGCTGATGTCGGCCAGCGGCTCGCCCCGCCACAGCTGCAGCGCCCGGTCATACCGGCGGCAGGCCGCGGCCGGGTTCCCCGCCGCGGCCGCGTCGGTGGCCAGCCCGGCCAGCCGGGCGAATTCCAGCGCGTCCAGCTCGGCCGCGCTCAGCAACAGCCGGTAGCTGGTGCCATCAGAGGCCAGCACCCTGTCCCCGAGCAGCCGCCGCAGCCGGCTGGCATACGACTGCACCATCGCGACCGCGCTGGCCGGCGGCTGGTCCCCCCACACCGCGTCGATGATGGTCTCCCGGTGCAACGCGGCGCCTGGGTGCACGGCCAGCAATCCCAGCACCGCCCGCTGCCTGCCCGCCCCGGGGTCGGCCCGGATCCCGTTCTGCCACACGGCCAGCGGTCCGAGCACCCCCAGCCACAGGCCCGCGGCCACCGGTTCCGCATCCGGAGCAGGCCCGGGCTGGTAGCCGTTGCCCAGCGGCCCAGCGGCCTCGGCTACCTCACCCTCGTCCAGGCCCAGCACCAGCGCCAGCGCATCAACCGTGGCCCGCCGCGGCCGCGCGGTCCGCCCCTGCTCCAGATCCCGCACCGCCCCGACGCTGACCACGGCCAGGTCGGCCAGCTGCTGCTGGGTCAGGCCCGCCGCCCGCCGCCTCCGGGCGATCACCGCCCCCAGCCGCGCCGCAGCACCGTCTTGACCCTGGTCCACCGGCAGACCGTGCACCATCACCGTCCACCATCCCGCTCACCGCGACCACCCGGCACCAAGCTCCGCCAATTGCTGCCAATATACGATAATCCGGCCAACCCGCCCGGGTGGCTGAGCCGAGGCGATAGCCACCTGAACCAGACGCCCCAGTCCTGGCCTGGCGCGCCGCAGCCAAGAAGTCGCGGAGGCCCTCGGTGCCGCGTCGCGGAACAGGCGGTCGGCCAGCGCACATCGAGTGGCTATCCGGGCTCGGCGTGACCGAGCTTGGCGCGGACCTGGCCGGCGCCGGGGTGGTGGAGGTCGTCGAGGATGACGAGGGCTTGCTGCCAGGCATCGCGGGCCGCGGTTGGCTGGCCGGCGGCCCGGTGGGTGTCGCCGAGGTGGGTGAGGGCGTCGGCCTGGTAGAAGCGGTCGCCGAACTGGCGGAACAGGAGCAGCGCGCGCTGGTAGCAGGCCGCGGCTTCGGCCAGGTGGCCGAGCTGGTGCTCGACGTAGCCGAGGCTGTCCCAGGTGTGCGCCTCGTGGCGGCGGTTGCCTTGTTTCCGGTTCCAGGTCAGGGCACGGCGGCACGACGCGCGGGCCCGCTGGGGGTCGCCAAGCAGAACCTGGCACCAGCCCACCGCGTTCAGCGCCTCTGCTTGTCCGGCCTGGTTGCCGGTGGCCCGGAACAAGGCCAGGGCCTGCTCGGCGTGATCGAGTGCTTCGGCATAGCGGGCCTGGCGCTCGGCCACCCACAGCAGGGACTGGTGCACGCGGGCCTGGCCGCCGCGATCGCCGAGCTGCCGGTACTGTCTGAGGCTGTCCGCCAGGTGGGCGCGTGACTGGTCGTAATCGTTGAGCCAGGCGCAGGCCTTGCCGAGGGCGCGGCTGGCCGTCGCCTGCCCGAGGATGTCACCGAGCCGGGTCGCGGCATCTAGCGCGGCGGCCTGGATGGCGGCGGAGTCGTGCCAGTGCCCGCGCTGGTCCAGGAAGTCGGCCATGGCCCAGGGGATCTGCCAGGCGTGCACGTCGAACCCGGTTTCGGCGGCGAGCACGGTGACCGCGAGCAGGACCTGGTGCTCGCCCTCGAACCAGTCCAGCGCTTCCCGGTGGCTGGTGAGGTGCTCGGGCTCGACGTCCGGCAGCGCCGGGACCAGCACGACCGGTGTGCGCGGCGGGCTGAGCAACCGGGCGGCGGCGTGCGCGGTATGCAGGTAGTGGTCCAGGACCCGGCCGGTGGCCGCCCGGCGGTCCGCGGCAGTGTCGGTGTCGTGGGCCCGTTCAGCGGCGTAGGCGCGCAGCAGATCATGCAGGCTGAACCGGCCCGGCAGGCGCTCGGTCAGCATATTAGCTGCTGTCAGTTCCCGCAGCGCCCGGCGAGCTGCGTGCCGGGTGATTCCGGTAAGGCTGGCGGCGGCTGGGATGGTTATGTCAGACCCAGGGTGCAGCCCGAGCAGCCGGAACAGCCGCGCCGCCGGCCCATCAAGTTGCTGGTACGACCAGGAAAAGACGGCCCGGACAGCGGCGTTCGGGTCGGCGGTGTCTAGAGCGTCGAGCCGGCCTTGTTCGTCGCGGAGCTCGGCCGCAAGGGCGGGCAGCGGGTGGTCAGGCTGCGTTGCTGCACGGCCTGCGATGATCGCCAGGGCGAGCGGCAGCCGCCCGCACAGCACGGCGAGCTCGTCGACGGCCTGCGGCTCGGCTGCGGCGCGTTCAGGACCAAGGCGGCGGGTGAGCAATTCACGGGCCTCGGCAGCGGTAAGCACGTCCAGGGTCAGCAGCCGGGCTCCTTCGACGGCGGCCAGGCCGGCCAGGCTGGCCCGGCTGGTCACCAGCACCAGGCAGCCCGGACTTGCGGGCAGCAGCGGCCGTACCTGGCCGGCGTCGCGCGCGTTGTCCAGGACGATCAGCATCCGCTTGCCGGCCAGCAAGCTACGGTACAGCGCCGCCTGACCGTCCAGGCTCACCGGTATCCGTTCGCGGTCTGCACCCAAGCTCTCCAGGAACGCCCGGATGGCCTCGGCGGGGTCAGTCGGCGCGCTGGTGGGGCCGAACCCGCGCAGGTTCACATACAGCTGCCCGTCGGGAAAGCGGGCGACAGCCTGATGTGCCCAGTGCACGGCCAGCGCGGTCTTGCCGATGCCGGCCATCCCGCCGATCGCGGAGATCACGACCGTGCCCAGGCCGTCGCCGGCCTGGTCCAGCAGCCCGGTCAGCACGGCCAGCTCGGGGGCCCGGCCGGTGAAGTGAGCCACGGCCGCGGGAAGCTGCCGTAACCCGGCCCCGGCCCGCCCGGCTTGTGCTGCGGCCCGGGCTGGCTGCCCGGCCGCCCGCATCAGCCGGGCCGGCTCAGACGGCCGGGCCGGCTGGGGCGGCGACCCGGGGGCGTCCGAGGTGACCGGGTGGCTGGTTCCGTTCGTGGCGGTGCCGCCCAGTCGTTGGTCTGTCTCCGCGGGTCGTGGCGCTGCGGTGCCGTTGGCGGCCGTGGCGCCGTCGGGGGGGTGGAGCTGGCCGCGCAGGATGCGCAGGTGTGTGTCGGCGAGTTCGGTGCCTGGGGTGATCCCGAGTTCCTGATCGAGACGGCGGCGGAGCTGGCCGAACACCGACAGCGCGGTGGCCTGCTGCCCGCAGGCGGCCAGGGTGAGCATCAGCCGCGCGTGTAC
>Ga0335075_10013344_pt1 | contig 12375 bp, 12 predicted proteins | sample Lox_Sample_24_FD_206723 | JGI IMG/M metagenome (GOLD analysis project Ga0335075, IMG submission 206723) | Soil microbial communities from Loxahatchee National Wildlife Refuge, Florida, United States - Lox_Sample_2.4 | ecosystem: Environmental > Terrestrial > Soil > Wetlands | place: USA... | reverse complement strand
TGCGCCTGCATGGCCAGGTCGGAGACCCGCTTGGCCATCTCGTTCGCGAAGCATTTGGCGACCGACACCTCCAGCGGGTCGGGCAGGCCGTGCGCTGCGTTGACTGCGGCCCTGGCTATCAGCAGGCGGGCAGCGTCCACCTGCATTTTCATCTCGGCGATCATCATCTGGACGTTCTGAAATTCGATCAGCGGGCGGCCGAACTGCGCACGCTGCTGGACGTAGCCGACCGCGCGGTCCAGCGCCGCCTGCCCGATCGCAAGGCTCATCGTCGAATTGCCGAGGCGCTCGATCGCGAACACGCCGAACAGCTTGGCGAAGCCGCCGGCCGCGACGACCAGGTTCCGCGCCGGGACCCTTGCATCCTGAAAGATCAGGTCGGCCGACGGGATGGAGCGCCAGCCCATGAGGTGCTCGCGCGGCCCGAAGATCAGCCCCGGCGTGTCCGCGGGGACGATGAGCGCCCCGATGCCCGCCGCGCCAGGCTTGTCGGCCATCCGGCAGTACACCAGGTAATGGTCGGCGTGCCCGCCGTTTGAGATCCACCGCTTAGTGCCGGTGAGCGCGTAGTGGTCATCGGCCAGGACAGCCCGCGTGCGCATGTCGGTGGCCGCGGAGCCGGCATCTGGCTCGGAGATCCCGATGGCCATGGTGACATCCCCGGCCACCACCTGCGGCAGGTACTGCTTGCGCTGCTCGTCGGTGCCGAAGAACTCGATGACGCGCGCCGGGCCGACGTTCGCCTCGAAAACCTGGAACGCCGCCGGCCGGCACTCCTTGGCCAGTTCCTCGATCACGATGAGCGCGTCCAGCAGCGACCCGCCTGCCCCGCCGTATTCCTCGGGGATGGCGACGCCCAGGAAGCCAAGGTCCGCCAGCCGCTGGACCTCCGCCCTCGGCAACGGCGTCCGGTCCCGGTCCCACTGCGCCGCCTGCGGCGCGTACACCGACCGTGCCACCTCGGCGGCCAGCTCTTTCAGCTGCAGTTGCTCTGGCGTCAGCGCCGGGAATGCCATGATCCTTGACCTCCCGTGCCCTTGCAGCGACGATCACGCTATCTGTGATTACTATATTGATGGATTCTCACTAGTCAAGGTGCCCGCGCAAGACGGGCAAGAGGAGACAGTGGTGGCTGAGGAGATACGCACGACCGCGGCCGGTCCAGGGCAGGGCACCCGCAACGCCGGGTTCGATCTCTCCGGCCGGGTCGCCGTCGTCACCGGCGGCAGCCGGGGGCTGGGCCTGGCCATCGCGTGGTCCCTGGCAGCCGCCGGAGCCGCCGTCGTGATAGCCAGCCGCAAGCACGATGCCTGCGAGCGCGTCGCCACGGAGATCGAGAGCCAGACAGGTGCTGCGGCGATGCCATATGCCGTGCACGTCGGCAGGTGGGACGAACTGGAGCCGTTCGCCGACGCCGTCTATAAGCGCTTCGGCCGGGTGGACGTCCTGGTCAACAACGCCGGGATGTCGCCGCTGTACGAATCGATCGACTCGGTGACGGAGGAACTGTTCGACAAGACCATCGCAGTGAACCTGAAGGGACCGTTCCGGCTTTCGGCAATCATCGGCACCCGGATGGCCAACCAGGCCGGCGGTTCGATCATCAACATCAGCAGTGCCGGCGCGGCGCATCCGAGGCCGCACATCCTGCCGTATGCCGCCGCCAAGGCAGGACTCAACGCCCTGACGGTGGGCCTGGCACACGCGCTGGGCCCGGCCGTGCGCTGTAACGCCATCATGGCGGGGACCTTCCTGACTGACGTGAGCCTCTCCTGGGATCCGCAGACGACTACTAGCCGCGCGGCGAGCTTCGCGCTACGCAGGATCGGGGAGCCGGCCGAGATCACCGGGGCTGTGCTCTATCTCGCCAGCGACCTGTCGAGCTATGTGACCGGCTCAATCCTCGCCGTCGACGGTGGCCAGCCCTGAGCAACCGCTCGCGTTCCGCGGCGCGCCACCCCGCTACCGCGGCGCCGTCACCCCATCCCCGTCCCGCGCAGCGTCATCCCTTCACCGCCCCGATAAACCATGATAATAGTATTTACATTGGAGGTGGGGCTATGTCCCGGGCTGTGATCGTGGATGCGGTGCGCTCGCCGATGGGCCGGGGCCGGCCCGGAGGGGCGCTCGCCGGAGTGCATCCCGCGGAGCTGCTCGGCCAGCTGTTCCAGGCGCTGGCGAGCAGGACCGGGCTGGACCCCGGCTCGGTCGACGATGTCATTGTCGGCTGCGTCAGCCAGGCAGGCGAACAGTCAGCCACGCCCGGCAGGCAGGCGTGGCTCGGCGCGGGATTCCCCGAGCACGTGCCGTCGGTGACGATCGAGCGCAAGTGCGGCTCCGGCCAGCAGGCCATAGAGTTCGCGGCCCAGGGCATCACGGCGGGTGCCTATGACGTGGTGATCGCAGCGGGCGTCGAGTCCATGAGCCGGGTGCCGATGGGTTCCGCGCGGATGGGGCAAGATCCCTACGGCTCCCTGGTTCGGCGCCGGTATCCGCACCTGGTGTCCCAGGGTGTCGCCGCCGAGCTCGTCGCCGCGCAATGGGGCCTCACGCGCCGCCAGCTCGATGAGTACTCGGCCCGGTCGCACGTCCGCGCGTCCTGGGCGCGGGACTCGGGCGCCTTCGCCGGCGAGATCGTGCCGATTACCGTGCCGGGTGACGACGGCGCGCGGACTGTCGAAGCGGACGAGACGATTCGCCCGGCCACCACCGCTGACGGGCTGGCAGAGCTGAAGACCGCGTTCGACAGCCCGGACCAGCGCAGCTTGTTCCCGGCGATGGACTGGAAAGTGACGGCCGGCAACTCCTCGCAGATCACCGACGGCGCAAGCGCGCTGCTGCTGATGAGCGAGGACCGGGCCTGGTCGCTGCGGCTGCGGCCGCGGGCCCGGATCATCGCGTCGGCAGTCTGCGGGGATGATCCCGTGCTGATGCTGACAGGCCCCATCCCGGCCACCCGCACGGTGCTGGAACGCGCCGGGCTGTCGATCGGCGAGCTGGACGCGATCGAGGTGAACGAGGCGTTCGCCAGCGTCCCGCTGGCCTGGCAGGCGGAGTTCAAGGCCGACGAGCAACGACTGAACCCGGACGGCGGCGCCATCGCGCTCGGGCACCCGCTCGGCGCGTCCGGGTGCCGGCTGATGACCACGCTCATCAACCGGCTGGAACGCACCGGCGGCAGGTACGGGCTGCAGACCATGTGCGAGGCGGGCGGGATGGCCAACGCCGCGATCCTGGAGCTATGCGAGCCGGACCGCGCACAGACCGGCACCCCGTCATGAAGCTGGACGGCACCGCCGCGGTCGTCACGGGCGGCGCGTCCGGGCTCGGCCTGGCCACCGCGACCTGCCTCGCCGCCGACGGCGCGAACGTCGTCATCCTCGACCTTCCGGCCTCGGCGGGCGACACTGTCGCCGGCCAGTCTGGTGGCCGGATCCGCTTCGTGCCAGGCGACGTCACCGACCCGGCGTCGGTCTCGGCGGCGCTCGACGCGGCCGCGCAGCGCGGGCCGGTTCGCACGGTCGTGCACTGCGCTGGCCGGGGCGCGACGCTGCGGGTGGTGGACCGCGACGGCGAGCCTGGCTCGCTCGATGTCTTCGACTCGATTGTCCGCCTCAACCTGACGGGATCCTTCAACGTCCTGCGGCTGGCGGCAGCGCACATGGCGAAGCTGGAACCCGCCGACGGGGAGCGCGGCGTCTGCGTGCTGACAGCGTCGATCGCCGCCTGGGAGGGGCAGATCGGGCAGATCCCGTACGCAGCGGCGAAGGCCGGCGTCGTCGGCATGACCCTCGTCGCGGCGCGCGATCTTGCCAGCAAGCTGATCAGGGTATGCACCATCGCACCCGGTGTGTTCGACACGCCCATCCTGGACAGGCTGCCCGTAGCGGCCAAGGAGAAGCTCGGCGCAGCCGTCCCGCATCCCGCGCGGCTGGGCAGGCCCGCGGAGTTTGCCGCGCTCGCGATGCACATCGTGAGCAATCCGATGCTGAACGGGGAGACGATACGTCTCGACGGAGCCGTTCGCATGCAGGCCCGCTGAGGAGTGCTCGTGCCGGACAAAGTCATCGTCGACCGCGAAGGCAGCGTGCTCGTGATCACCATCAACCGCCCCGAGGTGCGGAACGCCATCGACCGCGCTACCGCGGATGCGATAGCCGCTGCCCTCGACGAGCTGGACAGAGCTGCAGAGCTGACCGTCGGGATCATCACGGGCGCTGACGGAACCTTCTGTGCCGGGATGGACTTGAAGGCGTTCCTGGCCGGCGAGCGTCCCTCGGTACCGGGCCGCGGTTTTGCCGGCCTGGCAGAACGACGGCCCGCCAAGCCGCTTATCGCCGCGGTCGAAGGTGCCGCGGTCGCCGGCGGATTCGAGATCGTGCTTGCCTGCGATCTCGTCGTGGCCTCCGAGACGGCTGTGTTCGGCCTGCCGGAGGTCAGGCGGGGACTGGTGGCCGCCGGCGGCGGGCTGCTGCGCCTGCCTGAGCGGCTTCCGTATCACCTGGCCGCAGAGTGGGCACTGACTGGCAGATCGGTTCCCGCTGCGGCCGCGCACGCGGTCCACCTGGTCAACCGGCTCGTGCCGGCCGGCGAGGCGGTCCGGGAGGCGCTCGTGCTCGCCGCGGAGATAGCGGCGAATGCGCCGCTGGCCGTGCGCGCGACCAAGCAGATCCTGGCGCAGGCGCCCGGCTGGCCGACTGAAGCCGCCTTCGACCGCCTCAGGCAGATCAGCGAGCCGGTCCGGTCGTCCGCCGACGCCGCCGAGGGCGCCCAGGCATTCGCCGAGCGGCGACCCCCCGTGTGGGCCGCGCGCTGAGTAACGAGGGCGCACACAGCGCAGCGGACGCACTCCGTCACTTAACGTGCATGATCACTTCTGCGACGGAACATGTTAATGTTTAGCAATGATGTGTCGAGTTGATAGCTAGTTTCTCGATTGCATTGGGAGAGTAAGGAGGACGGTTGCGTACAGTCGCGATTGAGGACCCGCGGGCCTGTGCCATCTCTTACCCGCCCGACGGGCGGGTCGGCTGACATGGCCGCTAATGGGCGACCGCCGAAGACTGCCGTGCTGGCAGCTCAGCGGATTATCCGCGACGTCGTCCGGCGCGGGCTCAAGCCGGGAGATTTCCTGCCGCCCGAGCGCACCATGCTGGACATCTACGAGGTTGGCCGCGGCACGCTGCGGGAAGCGCTGCGCCTGCTGGAGTTCCAGGGCGTGATCGCCATCAAGCCAGGGCCGGGCGGCGGGCCGGCCCTGCTCGACCCCGATGCCAGTCATCTCGCCAGCACTATCGTGCTGCTCATGCAGTTCAAGCAGGCGCCTTTCCGGGCCATCGTGGAGGTGCGGTCGGCGCTTGAGCCCATGATCAGCTCGCTCGCCGCCGAGCGGATGACCGACGAGGCGCTCGAAGAGCTCAGTCTAAGCATCGAGCAGATGCGCCAGGATCTCACCGACCAGGATCTGTTCTTCGAGTCCAACAAGAGGTTTCACGAGCTCGTCGCGTGGTCTTCGGGTAACGCGCTATTCGGCTACATTGCCGACTCGCTTTTCGGGATCATGGACGGAACGGCGATCGGGATCGACTATCCGGCCCGGCGCCGCGAGGCCGTGCTGAAGGCGCACGAGGAGATTTACGCGGCGCTGCTGGCGCGCGACCCTAAAGAAGCGGGCAGCCGGATGGCTGAGCACATCGAAGCCTATGTGCGCTACGCACAGCGCAAGTATCCCGAGGTGCTGGAAGAAGTCGTCCAGTGGGACAAGCTGCTCTAGCAGCGCCGCAAAAGACCCTGTTGTTGTCACTGCCGGGAGGCATTGACTAGGTCAGTCTTGTCGCTAAGCTTTAGTATTAATCATGATAATAGACTCTGCGGAGGCGCGCATGACGACCGGACCTGGTCGGGGCGATGACATCGCGGGCAGCGTGTCATGACAAAGTTCGGCGGCAAAGTCGCACTCATCACCGGCGGCGCCAGGGGGCAGGGACGCTCGCACGCGGTGAGCCTCGCCCGCGAGGGCGCCGACATCATCGCGGTCGACATCTGCCGGCAGATCCCCTCGGTCCAGCACAGCATGGGCACCCCTGACGACCTCGCGGAGACCGTCAAGCTCGTCGAGGAGACGGGGCAGCGCATCGTCGCCATCGAGGCGGACGTCCGCGACTACGAGGCCGTTTGCGCGGCGGTGGGCCGCGGCACTGCCGAGTTCGGCCGCCTCGACATCGTCGTGGCCAATGCCGGCATCATGGCCACCACCGGCGAGCCCGCGCAGCAGCTGGACGCCTGGCACGCCAGTATCGACACGATGCTCAGCGGCGTCTACTACACGCTGCGGGCCTCGCTCGCCCCGATGATCGAGGGCGGCCGCGGCGGCAGCATCGTGATCACCAGCTCGACGTCGGGTCTGCGCGGCGTCGCGTACAACGTCGACATGCTGAGCCCTGGCCAGATGGGATACGGGGCGGCCAAGCACGGCGTCATCGGGCTGATGCGCAACTTCGCCATGGCGCTCGGCACGTACAACATTCGGGTCAACTGCATTCACCCGATGGGCGTGCGCACGCCGATGGTGGTCAACGAGTTCTTCGCCGACGTGCAGGGCTCAGCTCCGCCAGGCTGGATGGCGAACGCGATGCAGGTCGGGCTCATCGAGCCGCAGGACGTGTCCGACGCGGTGCTGTGGCTGTGCTCGGACGAGGCGCGGTTCGTCACCGGGTCCTCGGTCGCCGTAGACGGCGGCCAGCTCGTGCTCTGATCCGGACTCTGCGGGTCAGGTCTCCGGCCACCGTGATACGAAGGCCGTGGCCTCACCGGTGACCGCGTCGTAGGCGTGCCGGGACAGGCGGCCGATATCGGCACCGTAGACGTGTATCCCCACGCACGGGTCCGCCCCCGCAGCCGACACCTCGTGGACATCCTGATCGGACGTGCAGCACACCGCCACGGACCCAGCGCCCAGCAGCCGTTCCTCCAGCCGCACCGGCGCGCCGGCGTCCGGCAGCCGGTAGCGGATCTCCCGCTCGACGCCGCTGATGATGCCGATCACACCCCAGGTGCCGTGGTCGTGAATGGGCGTCTTCTGACCGACGTCCCACACCGCGCAGGCAATCGAGTAGCTGTCGCGCGGGCCGATCGCGAGCGGGTACATGACATAGCGATCAGCGCGTGGACGGCGCAGCTCGGCCGGGACATCCAGGCCGGCGGCCAGCGCCGGGCCCAGCACGGCCGCGACAGCCGCCGTGATGCGGAACTCGTCACCGCCGTCACCGAGGATCCGGCGGACCTGCTCCGCCAGCGCAGCGACGGGCGGGCTGGCCACGATCGACATCTCCATTCAGCTACTCCATTCGGTGAGCACTTCGTCGGTATCAGCGCCGAGCCGGGGCGCCGGTTGGTCCGGCCGTCGCGCCATCCCGGAGATCCGAACCGGGTACACGACGGCCGGCGTAGGCCCTGCGGCCGGGAGATCCAGCTCGGCCAGCAGGCCCGTCGCGGTCATGTGGTCATCCGCGAGCATCTGCGCGAACGTGTTGACCGGGCCGCACGGGACACCGCGGCTCTCCAGCAGCCCGAGCCAGTGCTGGGCCGCGCGGGTCGCGAACACCTCGCCGAGGATCGCTGACAGCTCAAGCTGATGGGTCGCCCGGTCGGACTGGACCCTGAAGCGATCGTCCGCGGCCAGCTCCGGCCGGCCAGCCACGGCGCAGACCTGTGCGAACAGCCGGTCGTTACCCGCGGCCAGGACGAACGGACCGTCGCAGGCCTGGAAGGCCTGGTAAGGAGCATTGCGAGGATGCCGCGATCCCAGCGGCACGGGGGCGCGGCCGGTTCCCCAGTACTCGCTGGTCTGCAGCGCCGACACCGCTATAAGGCAGTCCAGCATCGGGCAGTCCAGACGGCGGGAGACGCCGGTCTCGCGGACGTGCGGAAGCAGCGCGCAGATCGTCGCGGCGGCATAGAGGCCGGCGGTGAAGTCAGCCACCGGCACCCCGCACTTGACCGGATCCCCGCCGGGCTCGCCAGTGACGCTCATCAGCCCGCTCATGGCCTGTATGACCACGTCGTACGCGCCGCGGTCAGCGTAAGGGCCGCGCTGCCCGTAGCCCGAGATCGAGCAGTAGATCAGTCCGCGGTGGCCGGCGCTCAGCGTCTCGAAGCCGAGGCCAAGGCGGTCCATGACGCCGGGCCGCATGTTCTCCAGGATGACGTCCGCCGCGACGCATAGCCCGCGCACGGCCGCCAGGTCGCGCGGATCCTTCAGGTCGGCGACCACACTGCGCTTGTTGCGGTTGACCGCGGCGAAGTTGTGGCTGAAGCGCTCGCCATCAGCGGCCTCGGCGAGGGGCGGCCACTCCCGCATCTGATCGCCGGCTGGCCCCTCGATCTTGACAACGTCGGCACCGAGGTCGGCCAGGCACATGCTCGCGAACGGCGCGCTGGCAACGTGACCGAACTCGAGGACCCGGACGCCGCCCAGTGGCAGGCCCGCCGTGCGGCCTGTCACGTCAGGACTGGCCGGATCGGGACCGTCATGCCGCCGTCGATGACGAGGTCGGTCCCGGTGATGAAGCGGGCCTGCTCGCTGGCCAGGAACAAGACGGCGTCCGTCACGTCGGCGGGCGTCCCGAGGTGCGGCGTGAGCAACCGCGGCTGCCACTCGGCCTCGAGTTCCTCGTCGCTGACGCCGGGGCCGCGGACCATCGGGGTGTCGATGACGCCGGGAAGCACCGCGTTCACCCGGATCTTCATCGACGCCAGGTCCACGGCTGCCGACCTGGTGAGCCCGCGGACCGCCCACTTGCTCGACGAATACGAGGCCGAGTTCCGGTTGCCCCGGATGCCGGCGATCGACGAGGTGTTGACAATGGCCCCGCCGCCGGACTCCGCCATCAGCGGGGCGGCGTACCTGATGCCGAGGAAGCAGCCGTGCAGGTTGACCCGCATAACCTTGTCGAAGTCCGCGCCGGAGGTCTCGCACAGCGGAGTGAAGATCACGATGCCCGCGTTGTTCACCAGGACGTCCAGGCGGCCGTACTCGGAGCGGCAGTACCCGATCAGGTCCATCCAGGCCTGCTCGTCGGTGACATCCAGGTGCCGGTAGATCGCGGCCGGGCCGATCGCCTTCGCCAGCGCCTCGCCTTCCGAGTCGAGGATGTCGGCGATCACTACCAGCGCGCCCTCGGCGGCGAGGCCGGTCGCCTCCGCCGCTCCCTGTCCCCTGGCGCCGCCGGTGACGACTGCCACCGCACCGTCGAAGCGCTTCATGCCTGGCTGGTTCATGCGAGCCTCGCTTGCTGCTGAAAGGACGGCCCCGGCCAGCCGGCCGGGGCGAAGACCTTGCCCGGATTGAGGATGTTGTCAGGGTCGAAGATGGCCTTGATCCCGCGATGCAGGGACAGCCCGAGCGGACCGATCTCGCGGGCGAGCCACCCTCGCTTGAGGCTGCCCACGCCGTGCTCCCCGGTGATCGTCCCGCCCATGGTGAGCGCCAGGCCCATGATCTGGTCGAAGGCAAGCAAGGCCCGGGCCAGTGCGGCCGGGTCGTCGTGCGGGACGACGATGTTCGGGTGGATGTTGCCGTCGCCGGCGTGGCCCAGGATCCCGATGACGAGGTCACTGGCTGCCGCGATCGCCTCCGTCGCGCACAAGAACTCGGCGAGTCGGGACCGGGGCACGCAGACGTCCTCGACGATGACGCGGCCGGTGTGCTCGAGCGCGGTGTAAGCAATCCGGCGCGCCTCCAGCAGCATGTCAGACTCGGCCGCGTCGCTCGCCTCGGCGATCTCGGTCGCCCCGAACTCGCGGCAGGTCGCGGCCAGCTCGCGCAGGTCGGCGCACGCGCGCTCGCCAGTGTCGGCCTGGGCAAGCAGCATGAGCGCGGCGTCGGTGTCCAGCCCCATCGGCCGGTACGCCTCGATCGCCCTGATGTGCACGCGGTCGATGAGCTCCAGCATCGCCGGGACCTGCCCGCCGGCCACGATCGCAGCGATCGCAGCACCCGCGTCCGGCACGCTGGCGAACGTCGCGACCATCGTCAGCGGGGCATCGACGACCGGCCGCAGCGCCAGCGTCGCCTGGGTCGTCACGGCCAGCGTGCCCTCGCTGCCGACCAGCAGCCCGGTCAGATCGTAGCCGGCGACTCCCTTGACGGTCCGCCGCCCGGTGACCAGGACCTCGCCGGAGGCCAGCACGACCTCGAGGCCGAGCACGTACTCGCGGGTCACCCCGTACTTGACGCAGCACAGGCCGCCGGCGTTCGTCGCGATGTTGCCGCCGAGCGTCGACATCCGGCGGCTCGCCGGGTCGGGCGGGTAGTACAGCCCGTGTGCGGCGGCCGCCGCGGACAGCTCGGCGTTGACGACACCGGGCTCCACGACGGCGAGCCGGTTAGCCGGGTCGATGTCCAGGATGGCGTTCATCTGGTGCAGGCCGAGCAGGATGCAGCCCTCGACCGCGTTCGCGGCGCCGGCCAGCCCGGAGCGGGCGCCCTGCGGCACGACGGGGATCCGGTAGCGGCTCGCCGTCGCCAGCACGTGCTGCACCTCGGCGCGGCTGCGCGCTAGGACCGCGGCAGCCGGCCGGCCGGCCTCGCCGGCCATCAGCTGGTCCCGGCTGTATCCGGCCAGCACATCCGGGTCCGTGATCACCGTCCCTGCGCGCAGGCCGGCCGCGAGCTCTCCGGCAAGATCCGCGCAGCCGGCGGGCGCAGCGACCGTCACGGCTCCCCGCCCTGCCGTACCGGCCGGGTCGGGTCGCTGATCCAGTCGCTCCAGCTGCCCGGGTACAGGGCGGCAGGCACCCCGATGCTGTGCAGGGCGAGCACCTCGTGCGCCGCGGTGATACCCGAGCCGCAGTACACGCCGACCGTCGACGCTGCGGCGGCGCCCGCGTTGGCAGCGGCGCTGGCGTCGGCGATGGCGCCGTAAGCCCGGTACCGCGCCCCCAGCGCCGCGGCGCTGGCGAAATGGCCGTCGGCCGTGACGTTCGCAGTGGTCGGCGCGGACACCGCGCCGGGAATGTGCCCGGCCATCTTGTCCACCGGCTCGGTCTCGCCGCGGTACCTGGCGGCGTCGCGGGCGTCCAGCAGCAACAGCCCGGCCGCAGGCTCGAGCAGATGGGCGGGGGCCAGCACCGGCATGCTGCCTGGCACCGCGTCGAACGCACCCGGCACGACCGCGGGCTGGCCCGTCTCCACCGGGAGGCCCGCCGCGATCCAGGCGGCCAGGCCGCCGTCGAGGACGCGCACGTCCCGGTGCCCGAAGTAGCGCAGCAGCCACCAGGCCCGAGCCGCGCTTATGCCGGCGGCGGCGTCGTAGACAACCACGGGGCGGTCGGCGCGCACGCCGACCCCGCTCATCGCCCCGGCGAAGTCCTCAGCCGCCGGGAGCGGATGGCGGCCGCCGGTCCCGTCGGCGCGCGGTGCGGAGCACAGGTCCTGCTCCAGGTCCACGAACGCCGCGCCGGGCAGATGGCCGGCCTCGAAGTCGGCGAGGGAGGTGCCGCCCGCCAGCGTCCACCGGACGTCCAGCACGGTCACGCCGCTTCCAGCGGCGGCTAGCTGCTCGGCGGCGATCAGTCCTGGCCGGAGCGCCGCTGGCCCGTCCGCAGTCATGTGCCGGCGTCCAGCGCTTCGACGGCATTCTTGTACAGCTTCATCGCGAGCATGCCGTGCGCAGCCGCGGCTCCGGCGTTGAGCGCTGCGGCGATGTAAGTCAGCTCGGCGATCTCCGCGGCCGTCGCGCCCAGCTTTGCGGCGGCGGCGGTGTGGGTGTCCAGGCAGTAGCTGCACCGGGTGGTGAGCGCGACGCCGAGGGCGATCAGCTCCCGGTACTTCGGCGGGATGGCGCCGTCGGCCCGCCCGACCGCGGCCGCCCCGAACGCGGTGTAGGCCGCGTACTCGTCGGGCGCCGCCTGGCGCAGGTCGCGGACGAACCGCCGGTCGTCTGGCGAGTGGTAGTGCTCGGTCATCTCTGCCTTTCCGGGGATCACGATGAAGATGCGGCCGACAGCAGGGGCAGGACCTCGGTCCCGAACTGCTCCAGTTGCGCCATCCCGTCACGGTGCGGGACGCCTGCCCAGTGCGGCTTGTAGACGAACTCGGTCATGCCGGTGTCGCGCTCCAGCGCCAGCAACTGTTCCGCGCACTCCTGCGGCGGTCCGAGGATGAACCGGCGGCCGATGTCCTCTTCGGCCAGGCTCGCCCAGCCGGTCGCGTCGGCCGCCGGGCCGGCGTCCAGGCCCCAGCGGGCGTAGGCCGCATATCGCTTGCGGCTCACCAGGTAGGCACGTTCCAGCGCCTGCGCTCTGGTCGGCGCGATCATCAGGTCGCGCCGTACCGGGAACTCGCCGTCGGTCCGCAGGCCGAGGTCGCGCCGC